>Ga0268262_10000634_pt1 | contig 45644 bp, 37 predicted proteins | sample TergutNc150P3_FD_190354 | JGI IMG/M metagenome (GOLD analysis project Ga0268262, IMG submission 190354) | Nasutitermes corniger P3 segment gut microbial community from laboratory colony in Florida, USA - Nc150 P3 (SPAdes) (version 2) | ecosystem: Host-associated > Arthropoda: Insects >... | reverse complement strand
TAACGTTTTATTTTCTTTGCGCAACCGGGCAAGTTCTTCATCCCTAGACCGTCCGTGACCGGGAAACGCAGGCAAACCGCCGACTGCCGCTTCTTGCGACCGTCTCATCCACCGGTACAGTATGTTCCCATTAATCCCAAGATCCTTAGCAACATGGCTTATCGGTTTTTCCCGCCTGCAAGCCAGCGCTACCGCTTCCGCTTTGAATTCCTTTGTGTAAACCCGCCGCACTTCTTCTTTTTTTCCCATCTTTTTATCTCCTTTTATTAGATTACTTGCTTATCTTTGTGTCTTCCAGATGGGGTTAGGTCCAAGGGACGGGCTTATTCTCTGGGCGTGGGAGACATACAAAAACAAAATAAGAATAATCTGGCTTCTTTCAAACAGGACAATGCGCAAATATGAGACGACAATTTATGATGAAATTAACGGCGAATTATTGTCAACCGTTTGCCCTGAAGGAAAATACAATGTTGATCACTGGGGGCATAGTACAGTACCTGATTATATTTTCTACGCCGCCCCACCTGAACTTACCGTAAACACGAGAAGCGTATTTATAAAACGGCTAAAAGCCTCCGGTGTATCTGTCAATTTTGATTATGAATACTCACTCGGCAGGCAGAGACAGGATGAAGAGAAAGCGGTAGCCGACAAAATTCAGAACTTCAATTCTATTACTGCCGATGAAAAGGAATTCCTCGAAGTATACCAGCAACTTAACAATGAAGGAAAAACGGAACTAATAAAGCTCATGGAATCTCTGTTGAATGGACAAGAAAGGGAAGGCACGGCATGAAAAAATATGTTTTAAACATACCAGACGCGATAAGCGACCGTATAGCGAAAGCACACAAGCGGGGCAAATTATCCGCGCTTCTCCCATCGCAGTTTATAAAACACCTTGTAACAATGGGACTAGAAAAATACCAAGCGCAAGAAAAATATAGAGACGTGCAATCGGAAACCCACCTACAGGCTGTCGGTTGTGAAACAGCGCCGGAACTACCGATTACAAAAGCGAAAATAATCCCCTTTCCCGGTGTATCATTAAAAGAGTCTGACGGCGGTATTCAAGACATGCTTAATGGTTTCCTCCGTGAAATAGGATACATAGAGTAATCGCATTATGCCCCGAAAGTGCCGGAAATAAGGACTTGAGGCTTCAATGACTAGGAGTTAAAATATAAACAGGATAAAGGAGAAAACCCTGATGGCAAAGATTAACCTGGTACTGGACAGGAAAAATTACCCGTTGATACTCCGGCAATACGGGGCAGAGGGGGCGAAGGCGCAAGCGATCTCAATGTGCCTATCGCAGGGGAGGCCGATAACGAAGGAGAACTTAGAGGGGCTGCTGACGAACTTAGAGGAAGCCCTAGAGGAAGTGTTCGAGGGCGGCGTGGACGATCCGCAATAAAGTACCAGCCGTAGGTCAATAATAACAACGGAGGTTTTTATGAAATTATCAAAGTTAACGATATATGAATTCACCCCAAACAGCTTTTTTGGCAAAGATAAAAAAGGGAATGAGTATAAAATATGTTCAGGCGGAGAAATTCGTAAAATAGAAAAAGGGTCTATAAGGCCAGAATGTAGCGTTGTCTCACTCGATGAAGTAAAATTGTGGATTAATGGAAAAAGACTGAAGAGTAACAAAAGCTTAGGTTTGAATGTAAAAGATTTAAAATGGTGGGAAATGTCCGATGAATATTACTGCGGTACAGAAAAAGACAAGGAATATAAAGGTTATGGCGACTTCAATGTATATGCCATTGATTGGCATAGTGGTGAAATTGTATTAAGACCGGATATAAATTTTAACCCAATGTGGTTTGGCGCTGATGAAAGATTAGTAGAAGAAGAATTGGCAAAAGCAAAAGAATACGCGAAAACCGCACATTTAAAAAAACCAAAAGAAAAAGTTAACATAATAAAAAATATATTCAAAAAAATTTCTAACAAAATTATAAAATATAAAAATCAACATAAAATTCGTTCTCCTGAAAAAGACGGTTTTATTACTTATTATTCATGCAGTAACCGCGTTCTTTATTTGACGGAAATTATGTTCACTGAAGAAAGGATTATTATTACAGAGTCTGAAGATGATTTTGATTGCAGCAGCATGGAGAGAAACGAATATTATATCATTGAACCTGATAATTACTTGAATTTACTTAATAAATTGGAAAAAGAGTATAAACCAATGCCTATCAGAAAATTAAGCTCAAACACAAAGAAATATTATCAACTTTTTAAGAATGATGATCTTAAGAAAATATTTTTATTATTTTTGTCATTAATCGGTTATGATAAAAATGTAAAAGAGGATGCTGAAAAATACATGGAAGGTGAAGAATTAATCAAATTATTATGCGGCGATGAAATAAAGTTTAAGAAAGAATACTATATAAAATAATAAGTTATCAACTTCTATCATTTTATAATTGGTAAAGACGAGAAAATAAAAGGTTGCTCGGGCAGAACTGAAGGAAGCCGAAAAACGTCCAAAGGAAGTGAAGGGCATGAAGTAAGGCCGGGGCAAACCGGCAAGGGCTTGCGCGGTTTATAGGTATTTGCACCTAACGCCCCCTTTCCCCCTTCATTACCAGATCGCCGCCATATTTAGTCGCGCCGGTATTGGACGGAAGGCAGATAAAGACAAAAAGCCTGAGGAGAAAATTATTGGGTTTAAGGTATCTTGAATAAAGGTTGTTATTCTTAATTGGAATTTGTCACTGAGGTATGATATTGAAATTCTTAACATAATCTATTCTCAATGATTTTGAATGTTTTTCAACTGGGATGATCTTACAAATGTCTTCATCATTTGAATAGTCCCTATATATTTTTTTTATTTCTATATTAAGAACTTTACAAGTAGTATTAGTATTGAGACTAGATCTCGGTATGCCATAACGCAGTATATACAAATATGGTTTTTCATTAGCAATATTTAGCCAATTTACAGTATTTTTATATAAATTCAACAATCCATCTCTATCAAATAAATACATAGTTTCAATGAAGACAATTACACAACTTCGCGTTGTATTATTTATTTGTTCATGGCGTAAATAAACATGCGCTAATTTAATTGGGGAATTACATGCAATATTAACCGCATTAGAATTTTTATGTTTAGGGTAAGGACAATTAGTTATATGTTGTGCGTTTTTTTCCTCTTTGCATAATAGTAACCGTAATAAAAAAGAGTCATGTATGTTTAATACAATTTTATCAAGGTTTGCGGTATTAAGAGAAGGTAGTAACGATACAATTGGATCGGTTGGTAAAACTATTTTGAATGGACAAGTAATATCGCTCAATTACAATAATTCCTTTTCATCAAGAAGTTCATTCTTAAGTTGGGAAAGTCCTGCTGTAACTTTATCAATTACGATAGATATATCATCAATTTTATCCGCAAACATATATTTTTCATCCATGTTCAACATATTGTCAGCAGTCCCGTCATTATTAATAAAATAAGCTGAAATTTCATCTGCCTTTAAATAAGGAATATCAAATGTATTATTAATCCTATCTGCTTGGTCTTTGTATTTATCAAGCAGAGTACCTTTTGTAAGGCTATTATTTAATGAATTAAGTACATAGGGGCTGTGGGTTGTAATAAAAAACCGAATTGGATTTCCATTTCCTTTAAGATAATTAAAAATTTTAACAATTAGCTCTATTGTTTGTTTCTGTTCAAGTGGAAATAAATGGGCTGATGGTTCTTCAATAAAAACAGAATGATACTTACCATAAGAATAAAAAAAGTTTCCAAGTTTATCAAGCATCCATAAGACATATATGATTTCCTGCTGACCGCTGGATGCTTTTGATATATGGACTTTTCTGCCATCATCCGACTCTAGGAATAATGCCCCCCTCTCAAATTTCATTTTGGCTTTTAAAATGGTATCAATTATTTCTTGTATTTCTTGATTTTTACTCTGGAAACGAGGTAGGAAATCGACCAATTCCTTAAAATCCCTTAAGTGGTGATCGGTATGATTTGAACTAAACGCTAACGCAGCCCGTGAAGCTGGTACGAATGTTGTAGCAATTGGGAAATAACCTCCGAATTTCTTTAAAAGATCGTTATAAAAAGATAACTTTATTTCTTTAAATCCATCTGGTGTAACTATTCCATGAGAGTCGGAATCCTTTTTGTGTATAGATTCTTTCCATTCTGAAAGTAACTTTTCCAAGAAAGGGCTTTCAATAATTATATCTGTTCTATTTGTACCTGTAACAGTTACGCTGAAAATTTCTTCCTTATAAGAAAATGTATAAATTATATTAAAAGAAGGGAGTTTTTTATTTTTAGTCGCTTGAAAAATAAAAATCGAGTTAAATTTTTCTTCGATTAAGAAATCATAAAATTTTTTACAATTATTCAAATATGTAAGAAAATTCTCATATGGAGCAATAAGTAAATTTGGGATAATGTCCTCAAAGAATTGTATAAGTTTTATACAGAGGCTTTTTCCAGATGCCATATCTCCGGTAATTATATTGAATTTATTAAATTCCCATTTTATATATTTAATAGAGAGAAAATTTTGAATTTCTAAGGATTCCGTTATCTCTTTATCCATAATTAATACTTTAACGAAGTTTTAAGCAAAATACCAGTATCTACCTAATATATCGGCTTGAAATTATACCCTCTCTATGAAGCTTATACAAAAACAAATATTTCTTCCTTAGGAATCCAAAGATTGGCAATTAAGGAAATAAAAAAGGCCTTACATATTTGTAGACGTATTGTAGACAAAGTAAAGTGGAAACCTCCTATTTCCTTAATAGGTAAAGATTTACAGAAAAATAGCAAGTGGCTGTTAACCACTGGGTCCGTGGTCCGAATCCGCGCGGGGGAGCAACTAGACCTGTTTTTGGACAGGTTTTCTTATTGTAATTCCTTATATTATAGGGAATTAGCTAACCCCCATACTTTCCGACTATTTTGATACTTTCCGTTATTTTTGTTGAAATAGACCATGGACAGCAAAATGGTCAATAAAAGGTCAACAAAAAATGGTATGAAGGAATGAGCTATGGCTATCGTAGTCGGTAAATACTACCTCTTTGAGTAGAGGTAACGGCAACATTTCTCAAACATGTAGTCTACTGAGTGCCTAAGTCAGAAAACACGTCAGCTATTAAAACTATAACCACAGGATCAATATGAAAATGTCTTTTCTTAAAAATGACTTTTAACGGCTATTCAGATCGTTAAAATAAATTTCTGTTAAAATAAACTTCTTTAGAATATTCCCCGAAATCACTATAATAACCGACATAAGATTCTTTCAGTACGCTTTTTTCAAGAGAATATTGAATAATATATTAAAAAAATGAATAATAAACCATGACTGAACAAGAAGAAATATATTTTGAAGAATTAACAAAAGACAGGGCCGAAAGCGCTGACACTCTTGAAAAACCGTCTATACGCGGTATAAAAAACAGTGTAGTTGAGAAATATTCTGATCAGGCGCACTTTATCTATGAGTTGCTTCAAAATGCGGACGATGTGGGGGCAACTTCTATACGATTTGTTTTATACAAAGATAAACTTGTCTTTGCTCACAATGGAACGAAACATTTTTCTATTTCTAACCCGTTAACTGAAGATGAAGATTCTGTAAACGGTACATTGGGAGATATAAACGCTATTACGTCAATAGCCAATACCAATAAGCGTGAAGCCTCAATAGGCAAGTTTGGTGTCGGTTTTAAAGCAGTTTTTCAATATACCTGCACTCCGTATATTTATGATCCAAACTTTTTTTTCAGAATAGACAGATTTATTGTGCCGATTAAGATTGGCAGTGATTTTGAAGGCAGAAATAAAGATGAAACGCTTTTTTTGTTTCCGTTTGATCATCCTGACAGGAGCGCCGATGAAGCATTCGCTGATGTTTCAAATAAACTCAGCTCGCTTGATTATCCGCTTCTGTTCCTGCCTAATCTCAGAGAGATTTCTATTCACATTTCCGGACCGCCATATCTGTACGGTAAATCTGTTGAGCCAACAATGAAATTCGGCAACACTGACGCGGAATTTATTCACCTTACACGAACTGATGAAAATAATCCCCTTAATGAGAAACTATGGTTATTCTCGCGTACTGATGATAATGGATATAAATATTCTGCCGGTTTCTTCCTTGATAAAGACGGCAATTTAACCGCAAAACAATATCCGGCTTTTTGTTTTTTTCCGACAATTGTACCTACAGGATTAAAATATATAATTCATGCTCCGTTCTTACTTACAGACAGCCGCGAAAGCATTCGCGCTGGTATTCCGCATAATAAAAAGATGATTGAATTGTTGGCAGAATTGTCTGCGGATAGCCTTGTTTATTTAAGGGAAATAGGAAAAACCAACGGTAAACAGCTCATCAATGACAGTATTTTTGATATCATCCCCTATAATAAAAATGAAAGCGCCTTCAATGATGTAAATGACAATAACAAAATTTCATTTTTGCCATTTTACACTGCAATCTTTAAGAAGATGAGCAGCGAAGAATTATTGCCCAGCCGTGATGGATATGTGGCAAAGAAAAATGCGTATTGGACGACAGTTCCAAAAATCGCGGAAATTTTTTCCAATGAGCAACTATCTGTATTAACCGAAAACGCAAGTGCAAAGTGGGTTTTTGTTTCTTTTGGTCGTGATAATTTATTAAGTAAGGATAAAGAACTTGCCGGTTATATTGATTCAATTACTCATCTTTACCTTGATGAAAAAGATATTTTATGTGGCTGGTATTATAAAAACGATGCCAGTAAAATTTATGGTATTTCCAAGGACTTTATTAAATCGCAGCCGTTTGAATGGCTTATTAAATTTTATGAGTGGATTTCTGAAACGCAGACGCGTAAAAATTATATTAAAAATAAACCTGTTTTTTTAGATATAAACAGGGAAGCTGTTCCTGCGTATGATGACAAAAACCAAAGAGTTCTTTTCCTTCCGTCAGATATTTCAGAAAGCTACACAACAATTCACCCGGAACTGTACAAAAACGAGAATACAAGGAATTTGCTAAATCTGCTTGAAATCAAGGAGCCATCGCTTTACGATAAGATATACAATAAAATTTTACCGGAATATCAATCGGGCGATGATATCGACACGACGCCGCATTTTAAAATATTCTTTGAGTATTATAAAATGTGTCCAATTGTTAAAAAAAATGACTATCTCAGACTAATAAGAAACTGTGGATTTATCAATTATAGAACCGCCGTAAATGATGTTGTATATTGCGGTAAGGCAAATGAATTGTATTTACCTACAAAAGAGCTGCGTTTATGGTTTAAATCAAAACCAGCGGCCTGTTTTGTAGAGTTGGATGAATACATAAAATTAGCTGGAAAAGACAACGAAAAATCTTTATTTGATTTTTTTTGTGATCTCGGCGTGAAAAGTGTGCCAAGTATTTACCTCCAAGAAATTACTTCTCAAGATATACATAAAAGATTCCCTGGTAAAACTTGGCCGCGTTCGACTTGGCATACAAAGTGGCATGAGAATCTCCTTGATGGCTGCGAAGAGATAATTCAATGTATTGTTGATTCTAAGGATAAGGCGCTGTCGAACGCAGTATGGTTACAATTAATGAAAGTTATTTTAAAAGAGTGTAACTATGGGCGACATCTCGAAAATATTCTTGGTGGTGTATACAAATATTATTATAGATGTGAAAGAGATGAATATTTCGATTCAAGCAATATTATTGACCTTCGTACTAAGCCCTGGCTTCTTAATGCCAAAGGCGAGTTTGTATCCGCAAGTGAATTAACCTTGCAAAATCTTTCAAGCGAATATGATACTCAAAACAGCGAAGCCAGGGAATTACTGCGCTTTTTAAACATCCATGAAGTAATTGCCGAAAATGATAATTTATCCGACGAACAACGCGCCAAGATTGAATTTATGAACGCTTACGCGGATATTCCGACCGAAGTATTGAAACAAGCTGCTGAACAGTACAGGGCTAAAATACGGCGGGCCGAAGCCGCAGGCACAGCAGACGATGAGCCTGATATAGATATAGAAGGCGAAAGCAGTATCAAAACTCTTGCCGTTACACGCGCAGTAAAAGAAGTTGCCAAACGAGCTTTATCAACGTCTCCGATAAAGGAATCAAGTAACATAGATGACAACAGCGATGACATAGATTCTGAAGAGGACGATTACATAAAGCCGAAGGTTGATTTTACAAAAAAAATTAAGCAGGCTGAACAGCATGCCGCTGATGAAATACAAAATATCGTACGTCTTGAAGAATTAACACAAAAAGCCTTTGAATGTGAGAAATATACATTCGGCTGGTTCAAAGCGCTTCTTGAATTAGAGACCCTAAACAGCGGTAAAAAAAACATTAGCAGCAGGGAAATATCTATTAGTTTCAATAAAGTGGAACGCGAACCTGACACAACGCGAACATTGATCCTGAGACATCCAAACCGCTATATACCGCAGTATATGGAAGACCTCGCCGATATTCCTCTTGAACTGCGTTTTGAAAATCACCAATCGCTTAAAGTCGCGGTTGAAGTTGTAACTGTCAAATCCAACACTTTACGGGCAAAATTGAAAACAGGCGCTGAAATTGACGATGTGGACCTATCGCTTGTAAGCGAGGCAAAAATTGAAGCGAAGAATCCCGTTTTTTTGATAGAGGAACTCAGAAAGGCGTTTAATAAACTTGGTTATGACGATTCTTTTAATCTGCAAATGAACCTTTGTAATAATATTGAATTTGTTTTTGGCCCGCCCGGTACGGGAAAAACGACACATCTTGCGAAAAATGTTATTCTTCCGGCAATACAAAGAGCCGAAAAGATTTCTATTCTGGTACTGACACCGACAAACAAAGCCGCTGATGTTCTGACCAAACGGATTATGGAAATTATGAGGTCTGACAAAGGTTATCGGGACTGGCTGGTTCGCTTTGGTACAACAAATGACAATGATATTGAACGGAGCGCTGTTTACAGGGACAAAACATTTGATATACGGGCATTTCAACGTAATGTTACGATAACGACTATTGCGAGATTCCCCTATGACTATTTCATGCCGGAAGAAGGTTTACGTATTCATCTGAACGGACTTAATTGGGATTATATTGTGATTGATGAGGCTTCGATGATCCCAATTGCCAATATAGTGTATCCGCTATATCACAAGACTCCGAAAAAGTTTATTGTCGCAGGCGATCCTTTTCAAATTGAGCCGATTGCATCTGTGGATCTTTGGAAAGACGAGAATATTTATACAATGGTAAAACTGGATTCATTTACAGAACCAAAAACGATTCCACATAACTACCATGTCGAACTGCTAACAACGCAATACAGAAGCATACCCGCGATTGGCGAGGTGTTCAGTAATTTTGCGTATGGCGGCGTATTAAAACATAATCGTAAAAACGAAGAGCAAAAGCCGCTTCCGATTAGCGATAAATTTGACTTAAAATCGTTGAATATCATCAAGTTTCCTGTCAGCAAATATGAAAGTATTTATCGCTCTAAAAGATTACAAGGTACAAGTAATTACCAAGTTTACTCTGCTCTTTTTTGTTTTGAATTTGCTAAACGGCTATCGTCTCAGATAGCCTCGGTACATGAAAATGGTTGCTTTAAAATTGGAATAATAGCGCCTTACCGCGCGCAAACTGATCTTATTGACAAACTTCTTTCATCAATTACTGTAACGAAAAACATTAATATTCAAGTTGGAACAATACATGGTTTCCAGGGCGACGAATGTGATATGATTATAGCGGTTTTCAACCCTCCGCCTTCGATTTCGGATTCCAGAGAGATGTTTCTGAACAAACGGAATATTATAAATGTTTCCATAAGCCGTGCCCGCGATTATCTTTTTATTGTCATGCCGGATGATGAAACAGAAAATATACACAATCTTAAGCTGGTGAAAAAGGTCGAAACTATTTGTAAAGGACAATCATCGTACACCGAAAAGAAATCAAACGACATTGAACAGATAATCTTTGGCAGCAACACATTTCTTGAAGATAGCTCGTTTACAACAAACCATCAATTGGTGAATATTTACAGAGAGCCGGAACACCGTTATGAAATCAGGAGCGAAGATTCCGCTGTTGATGTACAAATATACCCTGATCCTGACCATTGAAACTTATAGGATAAAATGCGATAATAAATCAAAGGAAAAAAATGGCTGTTAATATTACCATACGTCTGCCGTGGCACATGAACGGCTGGAATGGGACAGTTTGTAATAATCCAAAGGCAAACACATACTGTTCGGGGCGGCATTCATATCCAGGAGAAATGATTGCGGAAGCAAAGAACGAGGATGGTGAGGCTAGTTGCGCCGGACAGCATTGCGGAAAGCTTAAGAATCCGCCGCCGTGTACATTAAGCTGCAACGCTTTTGGAAGCGGGTCAATCCGCTGTTTTCATAAACCGCCTTCCTGGTTTGGAAACGTAAAAGGAATCTGGACGGATGTCCCTCCATATACGGTAAATATCTGGCCTTATGAGCAAATGTACGGAGAGGAAGCGACTTCTAATGTCGCTCCAGGACGTATTTATAATTATGACGCGCGCCTAAAAAAAGCGCGGGAATATTTTGCGCAATTAGTTTCAGGCGAATCTATTATGGTTTATTATGCCAATTATAGCAATCCGTTCAGCGATGAAGAAAAACAGCGCTATATCGTTGTAGGTATTGCCCGACTGGGGCAGCCAGTCGGGAATGAACTTTTTTATGAGAATGTTTCTGATGATATCGCAAAAAAATATGCAGGTGGGTTTATTTGGCAGCGTTCATTGACATCAGCTTATCCCGAGCAAGGTATGCGTATTCCGTATGAGCAATACTATGATAATCAGGAAGTGTTGGATAAAATAGTCATTGAGCCTGATAACCCGCGGGCATTTAAGTATGCGACCCGCGAGATCTCCGATGATGACTTGATAACACTTGTGGAACGGCTTATTAGCGTCGCGTATTATTTGGACGAGTTGGGCGATACAACGCAGAATTGGCAATTACGCAAAAAATGGCTTGTTGGACTTTTAAGCGACCTCTGGCACAATCGTGGAGCCTATCCCGGATTACCCCGGGTGTTAAATTATCTTGAACGGCCTGACTTGGCGCAAAAATATTTAGTTGAATGCAGACAGGGGAGCAGTGTCAACGCTTATGCCGAAATAAAAAACGAACTTATTGCCGATCCTAAAATTAAGCGGAAAATTGATTTGAAGGGCAAGGATAAATCAAGCTTATTACTGGATATTCTGCCGCGGTTCAACCTGACTGCAGAGCAAGTATCTGTGTTGATTGATAAAGATGGCGTTGAGAACGGAATTACAGTTTCAGCAGGTGATATTGCGGACAATCCATATCTGCTTTGTGAACAGTACATCGGTAATAATCCGGACGATGCTATATCGTTTTATCAAATTGATAATGGAGCGTTGCCATCCCCTGAATATGGAGTAAAGCCAATGACAACAGCCGATTCCGCCGAGCGTTTTCGCGCATTATGCGTTGATGCTCTCAAGTGGGATAGTGTCCATAGCTTTACACCCAGTGAACGTGTTCTTGATCTGGTAAATTACAGGGTTGGCAATATGCGCGACTGGAGGCAGAATGTTTTCACTGTTGAATATTTTAGGGTAGACCGTGAAACACTTTCAAAGGCCATTACTTTCCGCAATGACGACAAAGATCAAATGTATCTTTACCTCAACGATGTATTTGAAGATGAACGCCTGATTGAAAATACGCTCAAAACGCTTGCGGAACGCGGCGATATACCGCTAAAACAGCCGGTAACAGCTGAAAAGTTCTACAATCTATTGTTTGACCAATCCAGCAATTTATCTTCTGTTCATGAATATGCCGAGGCAATTAAAAAACAATCCGAAGTGTGCGCGGAAGTTTTCCGTAAAGGCCTTTGTGTCATCTCAGGGGCGGCCGGAACAGGCAAAACCTCTCTTGTAAGCAAAATAATTGACAAGATAAAACAAACTGAGGGTGTTGGTGTTATTATCAAACTGCTTGCCCCGACGGGAAAGGCCGCAGAGCGTATTCGTGAAAAATCCGGGCAACAGGCTACAACTATTCATTCGCTTCTTGCAAGCGGCGGCTGGCTTAATAAAAACAGGTCTTTTAAGAGGGCGGGAGGAATACAGGACAAAAATGTAAATACAGTCATCATAGACGAAACATCCATGGTTGATTTAAGCCTGCTTGCGACACTTTTCAGAGCCGTTCATTGGAATAACGTAAAACGGCTGATACTTGTTGGCGATCCAAACCAATTGCCGCCAATTGGACGCGGCAAAGTGTTTTCGGATACAATTGCGTGGCTGCGTAAAGAGTATCCGGAAAATATTGGCATATTGGATCACAATATTCGCCAAATGGAGAATCGTGTTAACGATAAGGGTACGGGCATTGTTGAACTGGCGGAAATATTGATTCAGGAAAAACAAGACACAGGAGAAATAAGCAAATCGCAGCGGGAAGAAATCTTACGAAAAATCCAGGAGGGCGGCGATGTTGACAAGGATTTATCTGTCCGTTATTGGAAAAACGCGGATGATCTTGATGAGCTAATAAAACTGGAGTTGATTAATGATCTGGGTGCGGACACCGAGGGGACTAATCTGCCTCAACGATGGATGGATGTTTGTGCAATTTCGGACAGCTATGAAAAAAATCCGGCTTTGATGCAGGTTTTATCTCCATTTCGGGGCGATGATTACGGGACTGACAGATTAAACACAACATTACAGTACTTGCTAAACGGATATTGGGTGGACAAATTTTCAATAGATTCAATTACGCTTTTTGACAAAGTAATCCAGTTCAGGAACAGGCCAAAATCGGAGCCGATTTATGCTTATAACTGGGAAACAAAGAAGAATGAACATATTGAATTATTTAATGGCAATATGGGATTTACTTATCCCCATGGCTTTGACAGTGAAAGTTTTAATGATTTGGATAAGCTTGAACGCTTTTCCGTTAAATTTAAGGGTAAAGAACAATTTTCCGTTGGGTATGGAAGCAAATTAGGAAAGGATGATAAGAACCAGTGGCTTCCTGAAGAAAAACCTATAAATAACTTGGAACTTGCCTATGCAATATCGGTACACAAGTCACAGGGAAGCGAATTTGATACAGTCTATCTCGTGCTGCCAAAACGAAAAAGTTCGACACTGTCTATGGAGCTGCTTTATACTGCCGTTACGAGGGCACAGGTAAGGCTTGTGTTGTTTATTCAAGAAGATATATCAACACTGTCATGCTTAACGAAAATTGAGCGCTCGGCCATACGACGAATTAATTCGTCAATTTTCAAATTTGAGCCCCTACCGGCGCAGTTGTCGTACCTTACTGGATACTATGATGAGTATAAAGTCATCGCGACGCTTGAGGATTTCTTTGTTCGTTCAAAATCCGAAGCGCTCATTGCCAACGCGCTTCATTCATCAGGGCTTGATTTTAAATATGAAAAACCGTTATTCGCGCCTGACGGTACTATGTACTTGCCGGATTTTACAGTGACATATCAAGGCAATGACTACTATTGGGAACATTGGGGATTGCTTGATCAATCAAATTATAAAGCCCATACGGAGTGTAAGATTGAATGGTATACAAAACATTTTTCCGGACGGCTGATAGAATCTTTTGAAGGTAATGATATAAGCACGCAAATACGCGATATTTGCCATAAATATTTCGGTATTTCGCTTTGATACATTTGCATATCGTTATCTTCAAAATTAAGCCTATGGTTACCAAAAAAAACTTAGGCATAATGGAAATCTCATCGATGAATGGTTTTACTCAAGCCGTTCATTAGTTATCCTGTTCTTGTCCCATTTTAAGGCTCGCTCACACCCGTAACAATAATTCTTTCTTGGTAGAGTTTCTTGGGCGAGCGGTTATTTCCAAACCCATGTCAAGGCTGTCCAAATAATCTATCAATGTGGAAATTCGGATATCCTTGCGTTTTTCAAGTTTAGAAACAGCGGTTTGAGTAAATTTTGAAATATCGCTTTGTTTCATTCCGTATTTTTCTCGTAGTATCGAAAGTCGGATATTTAGACTTTCTTCCTTTGCCCTTTTTTTTGCTCTTGCCAGAACCTCTGGATTCATTCTTGCGTCTAATTCGCTTATAGGGTATGTTTTTTTTAAAACTTTGGTTTCAGCCATTCTTTTACTCCTTCCTAACGGATATTACGATATTGTTTATATATTTTTTCAGCCTGTTTTATCAGGTTCTGATAAAATCGTTTTTGCCTTTTTTATCCCCGCCGATGAGCAAAACAGCCTTGCGTTCCTCATCAAACAGAAAAGCAACCCTAAATACATGATCAGTAGTTTGAGCTCTTAATTCCTTCAAATGATTCAGTTTACTCCCTTTCAAAGTATCGGCGTAAGGTCGTGGCAGGTGCGGATCATATTTCGTAAGAAGCTCAACCTTTATACGGATAGATTCTTGTCCATCTTCACCTTGCTCCAAGAACCAAGCGTCATATTCATCAGTTGTATCTACTTCCCATGCCATAAATAAGTATATGAACTTTTGTTCATATTGTCAAGCATTACTCGCATTGGCAGTTCTCCGCTTTTCTCGTCGAATTTCTCTGACCATTGTTACAATTTCTTGATCATTCTTTACTCCAATGCGTTCTCCCTCGCCTCGAAAGGCATTTTAAACATCTTTCAGGGCAATCTTGACGGATTTTTCCATAACAATAAGCCCATTTTCTTCAAAAAAATAATCTTATTGCCATCTTTTCCCATTAATTTCTTGCTGATTACAATAGGGATAGTTATCTGTCCACGAAGGGTGATCTTTGCTAATTCAATTAAGGCTTTTTTATTAATTTTTGCGATCTTCTCATTTTTTGTGGTCTTTGTACGAAAAAAAGAAGATAATCTAAATTCGATTAAGAAAAACATACAGTGGCACTGCTAGCGAGTTAGGCAGATCAAGCCGTATGATTGGAATTGTATTTAACTTCTTGAAAAGGTTGGATATGTTTTTAATATATATTCTCATTATAAACTTGAAACATATCAATAAATATTTTATCTATAAGCATTAATATAGCAAAAAAAACAAAATAATTATCATATTTAAAGTTCTCATCATTCATTGTTTTAATTAAAGGTAAATTCTGCAAATTAATTTTTGTATTATGAGCTATCTGATTTCTTCTCCGGTAAACATAATTCTCAAAAATAAATTGAAATTTATTTTTTCCCAGTATAGAGATTTTTTTCTCTCCAAAAAGTGGTACATTTATCCCTTTGATATTGAATAAATTATATTTTTCAGAATCATTGATTAACTCGTCAATTATTATTTCAAATTCCATATAACTTCGTGGCATTATATTTATAAGTGAAGATTTTTTAAATATAGCTATTAATTCCTGTTTTATAGCGGATAAATAATCTATCTGATTTACAATATATTCTTCCGATAGTGACAATGAACGTAATTCTATGGCAATTTGTTTGAATACCTCATTTTTGTCTTTATAGGATGAACAATCACTTATCCCGTTTGATAATATATATCTTCTATACTCATGATTATTTGTAGCTAGTTCCCAGCGTATCGCTTGAATTTTTTGTTCAAGACAACCGGTCATTTTCAAAAAAGTTGCTGTTACAATAAAATCAAAAACAGGGAAACATTTTATGCTGTCCCCTATCATATTTGAAGAAGAAACGGCATCGGCAAGAATTTCAGATACTGGCGAAGAAACAAAAGATATTTTGTTCATATTAATCTATTCCAGAAAATTATTGTATATATTAATGGATTCCGAGACTCTCTTTTGAATCCATTTTAGGGCACCGGGAGTTTTTGTGTGTCTTCTCCCATCATTATCAGCGCGAGCATCCTGAACAGCCCCATCTATTATTTTCTTGAGATTTTCTTTTTGATCTATTTTAATATTTTTTCCTCTTAAAAGAACAAAATAGATAAGCCCGCATAAATAATAATCCGCGTCAATTATCGAAGAATAACTTTTTTCAAATCCAAGAGAATCAAAAATTCTTTCTAAATTTTGCATTCTGTTTTGATAATTTTTATCAGGAAATACAGAAATAAAATTAGTAAATCTGGTTGACGTACTTTCTCCAACTACATGGTTTATGAAATCTAAAATATAATCCTCCATGTTTTTTCTTCGACCGCCATAACCATAGGCCAGATTAGTATTTTTTATCTCTTCTTCACCTCCTTCCACCTTTTTATATTTTTCAAAAAGTAGTGATACATAACGCGCAAAATCTATTTTCTTGTTATCGACTTTTATAAATTCAAAATAAGAAGGAGCAAAAAAATCTTTATAGAAAACGTCAAGCCAATATAAAGATGATCGGCTTTCTATAATAGAGAGTGATGTTGCTGAAATATTAATATTACGAAATACGGACGAAAAATATTTTTTTTGCTTTATGGTATCTTTTTCTGTTGGTTTTAGGTACGAAAATCCAAGATAATTATTTTCAAAGAAATCAGAATTAACAGAAGATAAATCTATGGGCCAGTTTATATCAGAATAAGATTCTGAATTTAGTTTGGGCAATAATTCATCTTTGTTGTATATGTTAAAGTTCTGAATTTTTCCAAACCCCCAACTCAATATATTTTTCTTTATATCACTATCATCTTCATCTTTTCGATCATCATTACTATCGGCAAATTCATCATCAGTAATATGACCAAATTGTGAACTTTTGGGGAACTTATTAAGATAAGCTAGGATAATGGCGCTTAGTCTTTGCTGTCCATCAAGTACATAGTTAAAACATTTGTCTTTGCTGGAAGTATCAAAGTAAGTCCCAATAATAACTGGTGGAATAAAATATTTTTTATCTATACTTCTAATAAGTTCTATGACTTGTTCTTCGGTCCATACAAAGTCTCGTTGAAACGGGGGCAGTTCAATGTCTCTATGTAATATCATGTCTATCCAATGTTTTAACGTGTATTCACCATAATAAACTTTATAATCTCCCATAAACAATTCCTTTTTGGATAAATTTTGTTGTTATAAATAGCTATTACCTCAATGTTTTCGATTTAATAAAAGTATTAATCAATACTAAAATATCAAATAAAATACATTGCTTAGTCGAAATAATACTATTATTTACCATATTAATATAAAGTATAACCTAAAAAACAATATAAGAAAAGAGGGTATATACACGAACCATCTTCGCTAATCCCTGCGGTGCATACCAATTCAGCATATTTTTTCGAGAGGGTTGGATATGTTTTTACAGTGATATAAATCCTCTTCCGTTCCATTATAAATCCATAGTTTGCAAACTATAAGTGTTTTTTAGATAATCCCGAATTACATGACGATGACAATGTGAAGCCTCATGTTCAAAGCAAGTTAGGGCAATACGATTTTTAGTTTCTAAAAGCAAATAAAGTTTTTCAAAGAATTCTACGCAATTGGGAAGCGATGATTCATATTCCTTAAAGAGATTCTGATAATCCTCATCTGAATTTAAATTATTTCTTTTCTCGGATTTTATACCTAATTCAGGGAAGTGGATATATTCAATTCCGATATTGCCCAGATATTTCTGTAAATTATTTTTGGAGAAACCGAATTTTCGACTAAGAGGATTATTTCTTACATCGCATAACACTTGGACATCGTTTTTGATAAGAGTATTAAGGTAATGTTCAATGGTTATTCCTTCATATCCAATGGTAAAAAGTATACGTTCTGTTTGTTTAAGCTGTTCTTTTACTGCTCTAATTTTTGCGATACCAGTTGTGTCCATAATGGACGCCGCTGTACGACTTTTTATGGCATAATAAGGATATTGCTCATAAACAAGCTTTAAAAGCTGATTACCCCTGACTTTCGGTAATTGATCAGAAATGGATTTTCCAATCCCTTCAAAAGGAAGGATTAAACCGGACGACTTATCTCCTCCGGTATATTGTATTTTCCCGTTAGTATCCGTCAGCCAGTCCATAGCTTGTAAGGTATTTATGTCTTCGCTTGCTTGTATAGAAAAACCGCCGTATAGATAGGGGACAAATTCGTAATAAGTAAGATTATTTTCGGTAATATTGTGAAGCGTTAGATGGCGTAGCAAATCTATCTCAATCCCGCAACCATAAACACCCTAATAAAAATCAAGCTCAAATTATTTCTCCGCTCTCTACTTCCCGTTCCCTTTTAAATAAACCGACAAAACTTCACTAAAAGGGTATTCATTCAACGGTACGAGTAAATTAAAAATATACTCAATATTCTTAAAAAGTTTTTTTCCCTTAATTCCTCAAATCCATATTTACAAAATTTACATTGAAGTATATATTTAAATCTAGTATAGTAAATACTACAGTAAATGGGGAGGTCGTAATGGTTGGAGAAACAGAAAGATACAACCAAATAAGGGAGAAAACAGGGCTTACAAAGAAGGACTTTGCGGATAGTCTTGGGTTGTCTTTTTCCATGAACTACCAAATATCATCGGGTAGGATAAAACTACCCCGTGATCTTTTGGACAGACTGTCTCAAGTTCATAATGTCAATCTTCATTGGTTTCTGACAGGGCAGGGACAATCAGGTCTTGAGAGTAACACGGCCGAAATTGAATTATTGGATCAGGAGGCCGCCGCGGGGCAGGGGCGTGAAATAGCCGACTACATCGAAAAGCGATATATACCGATACTTTATGACTTATTACGTCCCCACAACCCCAAAAACTTAAAAGCCGTTTTTGTATCAGGCGACAGCATGATTGACGAGCGCATAGACGAAGGAGATATAGCCATATTCAACATAAAACAGACGGAAGGGAACGGCATTTATGTCGTTTCCGTTGGAAACACACTATTGGTAAAGCGGGTAGACTTTGACCCCGCCAATAAGACCATAGAACTGATAAGCGCTAACCCCGCCTACGATACCAGACGATATACAGGGACGGAATTGGAGGAAATAAAAATTGAAGGTCGGGTAGTGGCTTGTTATCATAGGTTATAAAATAATGAAACCTTATATTTTACTCGAAAATATATTACTTGATATTGAAGAGGGTATTAAAAATAATATTGACGCTTTTATCCTTTCAAAAAAATATGAACTTTCGGAAGTGCATTTACGAAGGTTATTCAATTTCGCGTTTAATAAAACAATATCGGGTTATATACGTTCCCGAGCGTTATCTGAAAGCATCAACGAGCTGTTAAATACGGATAAAAATATAATTAATATCGCGCTTGAATACGGTTTTGGTTACGAACAATCGTACAGCAGGTCATTCAGGCGCGAATTCGGTATATCTCCGAACATTGTTCGCAAATCAGGGCAGATTGTAAAAATACAGCCTCCTTTACATCTTTTTGATGAAAATAAATTAGATGATAACGCGATATTCGGGCCTGAATTCGTGATAGTTCCGCAGTTTCACATGATAGGAAAACCGCGTCAAATACCGTTTGAAATATCCATAAAAACAGCCCCTAATGCCGCAAAACTCTTTTGGGCGAATGAACGCCGCCAAATAAAAAAGGTAATTAATCCCGACGTTTATATCGGTTTTACCCACAACATTAACCTTGAAAAAAAATATTCCGAATATTTGCCTTCGGTTCAGGTGCGAAATTTATCCTACATTCCCCGTGGATTGGGCGGCGCTACATTTAATACCTCGATGTGCGCGCGTTTTCGTTATATCGGACAACATCATTATTACGACATTAACAGGGAAATAGCGAAAAAAATGTACGGCGCAATCCAGAAATACATGAATGATGAAAATGCGAAATATTCTTTGTTAAGAGACAAAGTATATTTTGAAAGAATAGACATAAGGAAATATGACGGAAACTACTGCCAAATGGAATGGTTTACTCCGGTAACGGAAAAACCCGCATGAACCTCAATCGAAGGTTCACCGCTTGATTAAAAATGTTATGTATCCGTTAAAAAACTTTTTTTTATTTTTTTTTGAAATGATTAAAAATGTTAAGTTTCAATAAATAATTATTTGTATCCTTTTCACATGAAAAAGTAAGCAGAAACCAAAATTAATTTTCTTAGCTTCCTCAAGAAGGTTATTATATAACTTTGCGGATGTCCTTATTTGCCTTATTCGGTAACATCAGTTTCCTAATAACCTTATTTTAAGAAAACGATTTTCAAGGAGAAAAAAATGAAGAAATTTTTATTATTTCTGTTGTTATTGGTATATGCCGGTATGTTTTTTATGTGTAACAATAAAAACGGAAACAAAAAATCCGCCAATACTCATGAAGTTTTATATTTACGGAATATAAACAGAAGCCCGTGATTTTTATGAACCGGTAAGGGAACGTCTAAAGACAACCGGTTTAGAGGTTCCTATTTATTGATATCTTAGAAAAATCCGGCTACAGGGTTATCGACCTCAATTTTATCGACCTTCTGGAAAGGCGCGAGGGTGGAAACCATGCGAACAGCGGCGGAAGATTTATTAATCACATAATGAACCTCTCCCGGTTCAATATGAATTAGTTGGCCGGGGCTTAGGGTATGAGCCGTCCCGTCCACGACGATGGTAACCGTTCCCTCAAGAATAAAAAAATTTTCTTCCATCACCTCATGGTAATGGGCTTGGAAATCCTGCCCCGGCATGAATTGTACCAGAGCGAAATTACTTCGCGGCCCCTGCATGAGGTACTTGGGGCCCGAGTCCCCGAAACGGTATTCTTTGTCTTTTTCGTCTACTATAAACATATTTCTCTCCTTAATTTTAATCCGACCACTCTTGAGTGGTTAGACGTATTTAATCGGACGGCGCGGCGAAGCCGCGACGACTCCTTATTACGTCCCCGGCGCAAGCCACATATATTTGGTTACTTTTTCATCGCTAAGCCGCAACTGCGAAGCGTAAGCCGCTTTCCATTTCTCGAATGCCTTTTCGTAGACTTCGCTATTTTCTTTGTTAGGTGAAAATACTTTTTCAATTTTAGCCAGTTTGCGGGCGGTTTCCTTAATGTCCGAATACAGACCGATGCCTTTACCTGCCATTATTGCGGCCCCCAACGCGGTGGCTTCCTTCACTACGGGAACTTCCACCGGAATGCCCAGCGCGTCAGTCAGTATCTGGGGCCATAAAGCGCTCTTTGAAGCGCCGCCTGCGAAAATAATTTTTTTAGGGCGACCGCCTGTCGCGGCTTCCACAAGACGCAAATGACCAAGAGTTACAAGGGCGGTGTTTTCCATAATCGCGCGGTAGAATGTAAACTTATTGAATTTTTCAGGGTTAAGCTCAAAATTTATAAAACCGGGGGCGGCGTGTTTCCAGTTGATGTAGTTCATCACGTCGGAGAAAGTGCAGATCATACCGTAACTGCCCGCGGGAATGTCCGCCGCAGTCTTGTCCATGAGAGCGTAAGGGTCTGTGTGTTGTTCTTCCGCGATACGCTTTTCCTCCGCGCAGAAAGCGTCCCTGTACCAGCGCATAACGAGTCCCGGATTGAAGGCGAGCGCCTCGTATTGCCACAGATTGTCAACGGCGTGGCAGTTTACCCGCACGTCGCATTTTGGGGAACAAATGCCGGTATCGGTATTGTACTCGTACTGCCAGAAACTGCCGCCGAAAACTACCGCCTCGTTGGTATCGACGACCCCGACCCCGACGGTTCCAAGCTGACAGTCTCCGCCGCCTACGACGAGCGGAGTGCCTTCAAGAAGCCCTGTTTGTTCAGCGCCGTTTTTGGATATTTTCGCGGCGACGGTTCCGCACTCCATTACGTCGGGAAAAATATCATCGCGAAGACCGCAACGGCGGGCTATGCTTTTGTCCCATGTTCTTGTTTTAAGATCGAAAAGCCCCGTAGTCGAACCGTTGCTTGGTTCCACCGCGAGTACTCCTGAAAGTTTAAAAATGATCCAGTCGTTAAACATTCCGATACGGGAGATTTTATCGTACGTGTCGGGGAGTTTGTTTTTTACCCATAACAGTCTGGGTAAAGCGCCTAACGCGAAAGTTTGACCGGATTCCATGTACAACTCACGCTCAAGATTCGGGTCTATGCGTTTTAACTGGGCGACTTCATCCCCGGCGCGGGCGTCAACATTTGCGCATGCCCATATTTCCGCTCCTGCCGCGTCATAAAGAACAATCCCTTCCCTCATGCAAGTGCTGGACAATGCCGCTATTTGGGCGGGCTTAATGCCGGTCTGCGCCATGACTTCCCTGATACAGGAGCGGGTAATGTCCCAGTTGGTTTTCCAGTCAAAGTCCATACTGCCCGGATACCGCGGGTCTTCCAGATGTTTCCACTCTTTTTGAACACAGCCTTTTTGATTGCCGTTCGCGTCAAAAATAACGGCTCGGACGCTTCCTGTTCCCGCGTCTACCGCCATCAAATATTCGCCGGACATAACTCCCCCTTTTTATTTCTATATGTTAATATTATATAGTACATATTTCAATGGAGGAGGATTTTTATGGCGGATACGGAAGGAACCAAAGTAGAGAAAAATTACCATGTTGACGTACCTTTTAAGACAAACGGAAATTTTCATGTAAAAGGCGCGGCGAATCTTGACTGGGGGATGAAAAAACATTTAACCAATATTTTCAATCCTAAAAGCGGCAATACGGTGATGTTCGCTTTTGATCACGGTTATTTCATGGGTTCCGTCTCCGGTCTTGAGCGGCTGGACATACTTATTCCGCAATTAATCGATCATATTGACGTGCTGATGGCGACGCGAGGGGCGCTTAGAACCTGCGTGAAGCCGAATTTCAGAAAAGGAATCGCCCTGCGCGTGTCCGCGGGTTCGTCAATGATAAACGACGATCTCAGCCATGAGATTATCTCGGTGGATATTGAAGACGCTATCCGCATGAACGCGGATTGCCTGGCGGTTCAAACTTTTATCGGCGCGGACGGCCAGCTTGAAAGTATCGACAATCTTTCCAAAGTGATTAACGCGGGTGCGCGTTACAGCATACCCGTTTTGGGCGTTATCGCCGTCGGGAAAAACATGGAGCGCACCGACCAGTACTTTAAACTTGCGACCCGCATTGTGGCGGAGCTTGGCGCGAATATCGTTAAAACTTACCACTGCGACAAGTTCGAAGAAATTGTAGCCGCCTGTCCCGTTCCAATCGTTGTAGCCGGCGGCAAAAAACTGCCCGAAAAGGAAGCGCTTACAATGGCATACCAGTCAATACAGGGCGGCGCTCACGGACTGGATATGGGTAGAAATATTTTCCAAAGTTACCATCCCGCCGAGATGGCGGACGCTATCGGAAAAATCGTACATAACAAATACACCGACAAAGAAGCGTGGGAATATTACCGCGAAAAAACGAAGACCAAGTAATATTTACAGAACATCATTCCCAAATTTTATCTCGCAGAGGCGCAGAGGCGCAAAGTTTCTGTCCGATATATTTTCGTTATATAAGATATATCATATTAAAACAAAAATCTTGAAATTAATAAGATAATATTACGAACAACAACTTTGCGCCTCTGCGAGAGGTCTTTTAAAAAAAATGTTACTAAATACTTGCAGGCGCATCCGGGTGATTGGGACCGAAACTCTTTAACAGTACCAGCGGTTCCACGGGGCTTGTGTTGGTGATCGTTATTCCTTTCTTCGCCGCGTCTTCGCTTACAAAGTATTCGTCCGCGCTTTGTTGTCCGAAACGGAGCATACCCGGCGCTTCGCAGGGGTAGGGACCGAATTTGCCGTGTCCTTGAATGAAGATAACGCCGTGCGCGGCGGGTTCCTTAACGGTAACGCTCTTGCCCGGATTAACTGAAAGTTCCTTAGCGCTGAAATAACCTTCGTTGGCGTAGGAGATCCATTTTTCTTCGTAGTCAGCGTTTTTAACAATGGTGACGGGGGGGCGGCCGAAACGTTTTTTGTAGTGGGGGTCGGTATTTTTTTCCCAGTCCAGCAGGCTGAAAATATAGTCGATGTCGTCTTTTTTGTCGGGCGGACATTCGCCGTTCATAAATTCGCGCGGGTAGGTAACGCCTGAAACAACGTTCTCGTGCACCGAATTGACATCGCCGTTCCAGTTAAGTTCGTATGTCATTACGGAACCGGGAGCGTGAATCACTCCGGCGGGGGAATACCAGCCCGAACCCAGCTCTATGCGCCACGCGCGGGAAAGTTCCGTTATGCGATTGTCGCCCTTGTTGTAATCGCGCAGACGCTGTTTTACCTCTTCCGGTTTTGTGTCGGGATCGTAGCCGAAATATGTCGCGTTTATTTCTCCCGTATGGCTCGCGAATTGTCTCGGAAAATAGTAACACTCAGGTTTGCCTAATTTGCCTACTCTGGCGGCGGCTTCCATATCAAGATGAAGGTGGTGGAAAAGCGGGGTTTTAAGATCGTAGAATTTTGAAAAGACCGGGAAGCCTTTGTATTTAGCAATAAGTTCCTTTCCGATAATTGCTTCCCCCAAAATTTCAATCGCCTCTTTCAGGCTGAATTTCTCATCGTTGCCGTAATCAACCGCGACAAAACTTAAACCCTCTTGCGGTCCCGCCAGCGGCCCGTTTTGGGCGATATTCGTGGAAGACATCCATCGTTCTTTTATCGAACCGCGCTCAAGCCCGTAGGCGAAATAATCGTCAGGATGAAGCCGCAGTCGTCTGCCCTCAACGCCGAAGGGGCGGGGTATGAAATTCGGATTCAGGCGGAAAATGCCTTCTCCTTTTTGCAGTGTTTTTTCTATTAAATCCTTATTAGCCATAACTTTCCTCCATACTATAAGGGAATTTTCAGGTATTAACTATGAATTGTCAAGGTTTTTTTCCTAGAAGACCCACGCAAAGAGCACAAAGGAATAAAAGATCGCAAAGGGGGATATAAGGTTTTTGTCCGTTATCTTATCGTAACGGGTTTATTCCGCGCGAATGGTAATTTATTCGCATAAGATCCGCTTGCGGAAGGATCACCTCTTGAATTTACGTGTCATATTACGGGATTGCCTTTGGAGAAAATTAAGGAATTATGTCTGAAAGATTCCTAATAAAGAGTTTTGGGATTAGCGTCGTCTCCTTGACAAAATAGCATATTTTGTCAAACGCATAGGAAAAGGCGGTGTTTTAATAGCGAATAATGTGTTATTCTTATAACAGTTATCAACGTTTATTATTTAATTTTAAAATAATTGTCCTATTTGAATTAATACTCATATTGTTATATACTTATTATAATGGCGGAAAGAGTCTCTGTAAAAACAGTTACTGCTATTTTTCTCTTATGTACGGTTGTTCTGGTTATGTACGCCTGTATTGAGCCGGTGGATATTGATGCGTTTATGACTTCTGATGAGGCAGCAGCTATTATTGCGGCTCACGATGTAAAGGTTGAAATAATTGATGAAACCGGAGATAACTTAAGAGGAATAAGTGGAAAAATTACAGGGCTTAAAAACGACAGATATTACATGGTTGAAAAAGAAACTAATGAAAGTAACGCTCTTGTTAATCCGACCACTTATCCAAAATATGTTACCGATTATCAGGGTGCTCCCGGCGAGTTACGTAGTGACTTGGGACTTATTACCAGAATAAGCGGTGGAGACATAAATAACCTGACTGATAAGCATACTTATACCGTAAGAGCCGCCGTATATTTTAGCAACAGCAGTAGTTTGACGTATACCGATGGGATTGGAACTTCTGCGACACAAATAACCGGCGGGATAGTAAATATTAACGAAATAAACGGAAATGGCAGTTTGGATCTTTCAGGTGTTATTACCGGAACCTATAAGGCTATGGCTGTTTCTGTTAATGGTTCGCAAAATTCATGGAACTGGACTTCCAAAAGTATTTCCAATTGGAGTTCTTTTCCATTGGAAGGACCGAATACGGAAGTAGATTACGTTTTTGTGAAGGAAAATACTCCTTCAGATTTTAAGGTTTTAAAGGTTTTAATTGGAACTACTATTAATACTATTAACCTTTTTAATATACCAGGCGTAACTCCTCCGGCAACAGGAGCGGTGCCTGTAACATTTATCGAATCGACGCAATATACCGGAAGCGTAACATGGTCTCCTACAGTAACGGGAACCTTTGCGGATACGGTTGTATATACGGCGACAATCACCTTGAATCCCAAAACGGGTTTTACTCTGCAAGGTGTGACTGCTAATTCCTTCAAGGTATCCGGAGCGAACTCTGTATCAAACGCCGCTAACTCCGGTGTTGTTACGGCGATATTCCCTGTTACGGTCAAGAAACCCATTAACATTGCCGAAATACCTGGTGTAACTGCTCCGAAAACCGGAAAAAAACCGGTAGATAAAATCACCGATACGGAACAATATACCGGAAGCGTAACATGGTCTCCTACAGTAACGGGAACCTTTGCGGATACGGTTGTATATACGGCGACAATCACCTTGAATCCCAAAACGGGTTTTACTCTGCAAGGTGTGACTGCTAATTTCTTCAAGGTATCCGGAGCGGACCTTGTATCAAACACCGCTAACTCCGGTGTAGTTACAGCGAGATTCCCGATTACCAAAAAGCCGCAGGATATTACCTTTGATATTACACTTACAGTACCTACTCCTTCTGAAATGAATGCTCCAATTCCGTCTTACACTGTTAATTCTTCTATCGAGAGAGGTGATTTAAGCGGCACAACAAGTTCTGTTACTTTAACATTAAACGGTACATGGAATACCAGTACTATTAAATGGAGTATTAATACTATTATAGATGAAACAATTAGTATTAAAAATGCTAATGGTAAAAATACGTTAATAATTACTAACGGGGGCGATTTTTTACCTGTAATTGCCGGTTCCGGAAATACATCATTCCGGGTTTATGTTTATGCTGAAAAAACGGATGGCACACCGTATTCAGCATATATTGAAGTTCCTGTAACAGGAATTTATACACCGTAATTATAGTAACTAAGGAGGTTTTTAGAGATTTTTTAATATTTTTTACAAATCTGTTGTATTTGCAAAAAAAAAAGAGTATAATACTTGTGTTACAAGTTTTTATTTAGTAAAGAGGAGAAAGAAATGAAAACAAAGAAAATTGTAATTGTCGTAATAACGGCAACACTGCTGGTTTCGGCTATGTTGATTGTAGGTTGTGTACCTCAAATAGACGAAATAACCGTTAATAATGAGGATGTCGTTAATTATCGACCCCCTGTTGGAAAAGGGATAGTCAGATTTAGAATAGATGACGGTAACGTAAGAACTATTTTGCCTGACTTTGATGAATTTGATACAGATGGAAATAAAGTCGCTAAAATGTATTTTGATATACTCTTCACAAGAATTAGTGATGAAGATGATTCAAATGATAGTGGTGATGCCGGTAAACATATATATTTTCCTGGAGATTTAGACTATGATGAAGATTCTGGCACTCGTGACCCGTTAAAAGCAAATTATACAGCCGTGACAACCCCTTTTGCCATTCCCGTCGGTAAATATAATTATGTAATAACTGCCTATAATAATGCGACCGGAGCATTGCCTATTGCAGGGGATTCAAAAACAGGTATGGTTATTTCATCAGGTAGTAGTACTGTCGTGGTTAATAATATTGATTTACAACTTCTTACAGGTTCAGGTAATAAAGGCATATTCTCTTATAAAATTACTATTCCCGCAGGTTCGTATGATATAAAAAAACTAGAAATATTTGAATATACCGCTTGGAAGGCTAATGCTAATACTGCTTCTGACCTTGCAGGTGTTACATTAAATGTAAATTCTTCTACACCCGCTGTTACAGATAGTTCAAAAGAGCTCCCCATAGGGTACTATATTGTTAGAGTAACTGTTGGCAAAGATCATTATTTAACCAGACAATATACGGAGGTGCTCCATGTCTATTCCGGATTTACTTCAAAAATGGATGACCTTGAGGTGACTGAGCTTATTGAAAACGAGTTCGAGGTAATTTTTAACATGAACGGTCGGACTCCTTCTAATGCTTCAGTTTTTGAGGATATATTTATCGGATACGGTGAAAAGGCAACTAGTCCCGGTACCCCGGTAGAAACCAACTATGTATTCGATGGCTGGTTTGATGGTGCGGGAGGATCTGCTAACGCATGGAATTTTAATACTTTGATAGTAGCTAATGGTACTACTATATATGCGCACTGGCATCAACATATCGTGTATCCGATTACAGTTGAAACACCTACTTTAATAGAGATGGGTAAACCGGTATTTAAAGTTGGAGATGGACTCGAAAGAGATAGTTTGGATGGTACTAATTTTATTACTCTAGAATTAAAAGGTTCATGGAAAAATATAAAATGGAGTATTAATTCTACTATAGATAATAACTCTGCTTTTATATCAGCTAATGGTAATGCTACATTGGTAATTACTAACGGTCCTCCATTTACAACTTTACTTGCTACTGGAATCACCGAATTTAGGGTTAGTGTTCAAGCTGAAACAGATGATACTGACAGCACACCTTATTCAGCGTTTATTGACGTTCCCGTAACAGGAACCTATACGCCTGGACCTTAATTAAGCTTTAATGTCTACATTAACGTAGCGTCGTCAATATGACCACTTAAGTGGTCAGAGGCGGCGCTACCTAAAGCGTAAAAACAAAGCGTAAAGCCTGCTCACCTAAAATGGGCAGGCTTTGTTTTTAAAAGAAGAATTTCAACCGCGAACCACATGAACTTTTTGCAAATATTTTGTCATTCGTGTTGGTTTGCGGTTAATTCGTATTCTTTGTGATCTTTGTCCCTTCGCGATCTTTGTGTGAGTCTTTTGGCGGATAAATTCCATTCTATCGTAAGTATATTAATTCTTTAATCGTTCTTTTATTTCATCAACTGACAATCCCTGCTCTAAAAGTTTCAAGACTTCTTCGCGGCCTTGGGCTATACCTTCTTTCATACCTTCTCTATGAGAGGCATTTTGCATGCTAGTCATATCGCACATCGCCCTGAACCGCACAAGGTATTCGCGCTGCGCGTCTTCGTCTCCTGTAACATATAACAGCCTTTCGTTAGCCGTCTGTATAGCGTTATCCATCTTTAACACCTCCTCCAACAATTCGGGCGTACTGTTTCTGTCAAACCATGTCAGCCAGCGGCTAAGGGAATCATTTAATTCTCCCTTCATCTTTCTGTATTTTACCATGTTTATAAACGGTTTTGCTTGACTGAAAACGAAGATTTTTGCCAAAAAAAATTGATATTTTCTTGAAATCCGCATTTTAATTCCTTAAACTTTAATTAATGGACAAAAAAACATGATGAAAAAGCTGGTTTTTACATTATTTCTTATTTTTATCCTATTTTTGCCGCTTTCAGCGCAGGTAAGATTGGGAAATTTTTCTCAAAAGGGAGTTGCGACTCAGGAAATGAAGGACGACGGGCTTGTCGCGGCGCATTCCTCGCTTCCGTTAAATACGATGATAAAAGTAAAAAATGATATCAATAATAAAGAAGTAGACGTAAAAATTACCAATAGAATAAGCAATTCGTCCAGCCGAATTATCGATCTTTCGGCGGCGGCGTATAAGGCTCTGGAATTAAAAAAGGGCGATGTTGTTACAATTTCCATAAGTACGCCGCCAAGCGCGTCAGTGCCGAAAGTCGCCGCGGCGAGTCCGGCAAACGGCCAAAACGATCAAACGCCTTCGGTTGTCGTCGTTCAACCCGGCGCTTCGCAGACGGCCGTTCCCGTACAGACAACTACAGCGCCGGGTACTACGGTTACCTCAAGCCAGTTGCCGGGGATAAATGTCGTGGTTACGAATTCTACTCCGATTACTACCCCTACCACTCCCGCTCCCGCTTATCCTCTTCCGGCTTATCCTCCGATTTATCCTCCGACATATTCAAGAAGCGAACCAAGTAATAACGATAGAATTATTGTAATTAACACTAATCCTAACCCTGTTTATCCGCCGCCTGCGAGCGCTCCCGTCGTGGTTTCCGCACCGGCTCCCGCTTCCGCACCCGCGCCCGCACCCGCACCCGCGCAAACGCCGGTGTTTATACCGATACCGGTTCCGGTACCGGCGCCCGCGCCAGCCCCCGCACCAACGCCTGCGCCGGCCGCGTCTACGCAAAATAACGGCGCGTATTTGGCATGGTTAATGGCGATGAGTATAGAGGCGCGCGAGGCAAGAGCGACGAGGGAAGAACGTGAAATTCGCGAAGCTAGGGAAGCCCGTGAAATACGGGAAATGCGGATTGCCCGCGAAGAGCGTGAGGCGAGAGAAATTCGCGAAGCGAGAGAAGATAGGGAAGCAAGAGAAGCGCGTGACGCGCGCGAGGCGAGAGACTTGCGGATTGCCCGTGAAGATCGCGAGGCAAGGGAAGCCTTAGAAGCGATTGAAGAGCTTTAGTTAGGTTATGGAGTAAGTAAAAGAAAATTATATGATAAGGCATATTTTCTTGCAAATGAGATTAATATTCCTTAAAATATATATGGAGGGCTTAATAACAGGAGAATTATCACTATGAAACGGCTTTTTTTTATTTTTTTATGCGCTGTAATAGTATCCCACCTTCCGGCTCAGACGAATCTTGGGGATTATTCCGTGCGCGGAGTCGCCAGCCAACAGATGACTCATCAGGGGCTTGTAGGGGCGCATTCAAGCCTTCCACTTAATTCAATCGTAAAAATTACAAATCCGAAGAACGGCAAAGAAGTAGAGATAACTATTATCGAACGTATCGATCCTTCTTTAAACAGAATAATCGACATTTCGGCGGCCGCCGCAAGCGCCTTACAGTTAAAAGCCGGCGAACAGGTGGTTGTTACCGTAAGCGCTCCGCCGCGTCCTATTACACAGCCGCCGCGCCAACAGGAACCGATAATTGATTTACTGGAACCCGTTATTATTGTCAGGGAAGTAAAACAACCCGATAGAACCGCGCAAACAACCCCGCAATCGGCGGTTCAAACGACTCCGCAGTCAACCGCGCAAACAACTCCGCAATCAACGGAGCAAACTACACCGCAATCAACCGCGCAAACAGTCGATCAAGCCGTCGCGCAAACAACCATACAAAAACCTATAACCGGACAGGAACCCGTTGTCAGGGATCCGCAGGCGGGCGGAAAGGAAACTTTAAAGACTGCGGGCGGTCAAACTTTACCGGATATAAAATCAAGTGACGGTTACTATCCTGATTTTTTTGTAAATGATCCGACTGTCGCGAGCGCGCTTATTTCCGGCGCTAACGGCAATGATCCCGAATTTCTAGCGTGGTTAATGGTTATGACCGTTGAAGCGAGGGAGGCGCGTGATGCAAGAGAGGCAAGGGAGGCGCGTGAGGCGAGGGAATTAAGAGAAATTAGGGAAGAACGTGAAATCAGAGAAGCAAGATCGGCAAGAGAGGCGCGGGAAGCTAGAGAGTTAAGGGAGGCAAGAGAGGTAAGGGAGGCGCGTGAGGCAAGGGAAGCGCGGGAAGCGAGAGAGGCAAGGGAAGCCAGGGAAAGGCGCGAGGCCGCCAAAGCGGCCGCGGCAAAGAAAGAGGCGCAAATAGCCGCGCAAACGGCTGTTCAAGCCGCGGTTCAAACACCGGCTCAACCCGTTCAAGCTGCCCAACCAACCCAACCTGCCCAACCCGAAACTCCGGCAAACGCTCCGGCGGCCGGTACTCAGACAAATCAACCCGTGATAAATTTACCTCCTACGGAAAGACCAAAAAAAGACACTTGGCCGTTAAATCTGGATATGTTTGAACCTATTTCCAAAGGAGCGGCTCAGTCTTCCGATTTGAGGGTTTCCGCCAACCAGTCGCAGGCTGTTCAAAATCAGCCGCCGTTCCTAAGGCAGGAAACAGAGCAGGTAAGACTTGAACCCGTAAAACCTGAAAGTTTATTGATAATTCCGGGTCTGCCGGATAGGCATTCAGGCAAGTTCTATAAACTGCAAATAGGCGCGTTTTCATCGCCGGATACCGCTAATAAGACGGCGACGCTTCTTAAAAATTCGGGTTTTAACACGGAAATTGAGTATTCCGGAGTGATTTATCGTGTTTTTGCCTCTAAAATTTCCTCCGCTGACGTATATTCAGCGTCGGTCAGATTGGGTTCTTTGGGATTTGGCCAGATTTGGGTCAAAGAGTAAATTTCTACTTGATCATTAATATAAATGTATGATATATTAAAATAATGATGGAGGATATTCCAAGTGGCGACAAAAACAAAAGCAGAAATTAATAAGTCGGAGTCTAGTCAATTAGTTACTTTTCACCTCGGAGAAGAACTGTACGGTGTTAATATAATGGACGTTAAAGAAATTGTCCGCGTACAGGCAATCCGTTCAATTCCCAATGCCCCAGTTTATGTAGAGGGAATATTCAACCTTAGAAGCGAAATTATTCCAATCATCAGTCTGCATAAACGTTTTCATTTAAAGAAATTGGCTGTTTCCGAGGAAGATGAATTGTTGTCAGGCTTTGTAATTGTCGATATAGACGGAATAAAATTGGGGATCATTATTGATAGGATTTCACGGGTAGTAACAATAGAAAAAGATGACATTCAGCCTCCGCCGCAGATGTTTTCAGGCATTGGCGCTGAGTATATTCAGGGTGTTGTTCACCAGGAAGAAGGCTATTTAATTATTCTTGATATAAGAGACCTCTTCAATCCAAAAGAACTTAAGAAAATTTCCGAACTTAGAAGATAGCTCTATACGGGTTTGATTTCGGGTAACGCATGAAAATAGAAATTTATTCTCCCACAATCAGACGCAAGGAAATGGATTCTGTCTTAACCGCGATGGTGGAGGAAAAAATAGGGCCGGGAGAACGGGGCCGCCTGTTGGTTCAAACGGCGAAAGAACAGCTTCATTTTGATTACGCCCTCGCCCTGCGGAGTCCCGCAGTCGCCTTGTTTACGGCGCTTAAAGCCCTAAGCGCCGCGGTCGCGCGGGATAATTCCGCGGAAGTACCGACCGGCAAAGCGGCGGTAATTTCCGCGCTTTCTCCCCGGTATTATTTGCAGGTTTTACAGGATTTAAATATAACGCCCCTGTACTGCGACGTAAGTTTCGATTTCCCGTGTATGGGCAGGGAATTAATAGAAAATACAATCGCCAAGAAACCGCAAGGGCTTGAGATTTGCGCCATCGTGCTTCATCACACTCTTGGTTTTATTCCCGATACGGCCTCCATCGCCGAATTGGGCATTCCCGTAATAGAGGATATTTCGCAAAGTTACGGAAGCCGGCTTAAACCAATTAATAAAAAAGACAAACAGGACGATTCTCCGTCTTCTTCCGCCGACAAATCCGAAAAAGAAGAGCCTGTTGTAAAGTTTAACGGAGTCTTCTGCATACTGGGTCTTGAGGAAAGGGATATGCTCACCTCGGGCGGAGGCGCTTTGCTCTTTGCGATGAACAGGAAAGAGGGAATGTTACTGCGCAATTTCGCGGGATTAGCCGACGAGTATTTTCTGCCGGATATTAATTCCGCGCTTGCCATTGTCCAATTTAAAGAACTGCACCGCAATATTACAAGAAGGCATGAAATAGCCGAAGTTTATATTCAGGCGAGCCTGCGTACAAGGCACAAACGTTTTATCCCGATTAATGACGGCGAATACTGCAATTATTCGTTTTCGCTTGTTTTGGAAACGGGGCTTAAGGACGTAACCGCTTACGCCAAAAAGAAAGAAATTGAAATTGAGAACGCGTTTGAAAATACGATAGCGGGTTCCGTTCATTGCGATAATTGTCCCGTCAGCGGTTCGCTTGTAATGCGGACGGTTCTTTTTCCGATGTATCCGCGGCTTCGTTCCCAGGATGTGGAGAGGGTATCGCGGCTTATAATGACTCTTCCGTAAGGAGCTTTTATGGGTAAAAAGGCTGTTCTATTTGTAAATGTCGTCAAAAAAAACACGGTATCGGCCGCGGATGAAATAAAAACCGAATTGGAAAAACACGGAACGGAAGTTACTATTTTTCCCATTAAAGACAAATCTAAAAGTCTGTCGGAAGACGGATACCCTTTACCTAAAGACAAGTGGGACATAGCTTTTTCCCTTGGCGGGGACGGAACCGTACTGTATACGGCGCGGTGCGTCGCTCCTTTGGGGGTGCCCATTATGCCGATCAATCTTGGAACGTTGGGCTTTATAGCGGAAGTAAATAAAAAAGACTGGCTTGACGTTTTCTTGAAATGGGAAAAAGGCGAAATTGCCCTCAATCGCAGGTGTATGTTTGAAATTTCCGTGGAGCGCGATTCTAAAATAATAAAAAATTATGTTTGTCTTAACGACGCCGTTATTTCCTACACGGAGATAGCGAAACTTATTAAGCTTAACGCGCATATTTCAGATACGGAATTGGTTTCCTACAGGTGCGACGGAATTATTGTCGCGACTCCAACGGGCTCGACCGCCTATTCCATGTCCGCGGGCGGGCCGATTTTAGACCCGGAAATGGAGGCGATGATACTTAATCCAATCTGCCCGTTCGCCCTTTCAAATAGGCCGTTCGTGCTTCATTCAAAGCAGACGCTTACTATAACCGTAGCCGACGAGCAAAGATCGGGCGTAGTTTTAATGGTTGACGGACAGGACACGTTCCCCCTTGAATGTAAGGATAGAATCCGTATTAAACAGGCCTCTTTCGGCGCGGAATTGATATTTAACGGACGATCGATTTATTATCAGGCGTTAAGAACTAAACTTTTTTGGTCAGGGGACGCTAATGCTTGAAGAGCTTTCTATTAGAAATTACGCTCTTATTGATTCCATTACGCTTACTTTCCGCCGAGGCTTTAACGTTCTAACGGGCGAAACGGGAGCGGGAAAATCAATCATCGTAGGCTCGTTAAGTTTTTTAATGGGCGTGAAGGCGGAGACTGACGTTATTCGTTCGGGATGCGAGGAAGCCATGGTTTCCGCCGTAATATCCGTCAATAAAAATAACGCCGACGCTAACGAATGGCTAAAGGCGCGCGATATTGAATGTGAGGAAGATACCGTTATAGCGCGCAGAAGCATTAAAACATCCGGCAGAGGTTCCGCCTTTATTCAAAATGTTCCCGTAACACGACAGGATTTATCGGAGTTTATGGGACTGTTATTCGATCTTCACGGACAGCATAACCACGAATCTCTTCTGCGCAAGGACAGCCACCGCCGCTACCTGGACGGTTTTGCCGGAATTGAAAACGAAGTTAAAGAATTTTCAGCCCTGTTTTTAGAACTGACCGACAAGCGCAAAACGATGGAAGCTTCCCTTAAAAGCGAACGCGAGAGGGAAGACAGGCTTGAAATTTTAAATTATGCCGTAGACGAGATTGCCAAGGCCGCCGTTCACGCCGGGGAACTTAGGGAACTTGAAAACGAAGCGCAAAAATTATCCGACTTTGAAAAATTGGCGGGTTTTATCAATACCGCCGCCTCCTGTTTTACGGAGGGGGAACAATCGGCGTTGAGCCTTACGCGAAGGGCGAAGAACGCCCTTGACGGCGCGTCGCTGGTGGATTCGTCCCTCGGGGAAATAAACAGAAGATTCGAGAACCTGTACTATGAGGCGGAGGATATCGCCTCGGAATTCCGCTCTTACAAGGAGAACCTCGCTTTTGATCCGCGAAGACTTGAGGAAGTAAATGAACGTTTGGCGTTTTTGAATAAATTAAAAAAGAAGTACGCCAAAGACAGCCAGCCGGGAAATGAGGAAGAGGCGATACTGTTGTACAGGACAAACGCTCAGGCGGAAATAGAGGCCCTTTGCGGAGCGGAGGAAAACAGGGGTAAATTAAAAGAGGCGATCGGCGTTTTGGAAAAAGCGATTGTTTCAAAAGCGCAAGTTTTAAGGGATAAAAGAACGGCCGCCGCCGTAAAGTTAAGCCAACTGATAACGGAAATATTAAAAAACCTCGGTATGCCTAACGCCCGCTTTAAAACCGCGGTTTTGCCGAAGCAGAATGAGGGTCAGACTTCTTTCGGGCCTTACGGCGCGGAGGAAATCGACTTTTTAATTTCCGCGAATACGGGCGAGCCGCTTAAAGAGCTGGCGAAAATAGCCTCCGGCGGGGAACTTTCAAGGGTAATGCTGGCGATTAAAACCGCCCTTTTGTCCGATACGCGGCGCGATGAAACCGAAAGCGTAGAAACCCTTGTCTTTGACGAGATAGATACCGGTATCGGCGGGGAAGTCGCGTTGAAAGTCGGCGAATATCTGACTAAAATCGGTAAATTTAAGCAAATTTTCTGCGTAACACATCTAGCGAGTATCGCCGTTCGCGCCGATAATCATTTTAAGGTGGAAAAAAGAACCGAAGGAGGCAGAACCTACACCGGAATCGGACCGTTAAGCGCCGAAGGACGGAAAAAGGAGATTGCCAGGATGTTGGCGGGAGACGCGGGAGAAGCCGCTATCGCCCACGCCGACGATTTGATTCAGAAATACGGAAAACGGAGCGGATAATGGCTAAAATTACCGATCAGGAAAAGTCGATATACTACGATAAAGTAAAAATTTATGTCGCGATGACAAGGGCGTTATTGGATACCGAGAAAAAACTTCTTGTGGAAGCGAGAAAGAACACGTCGAATTCCCCCATTCAAAAACTTGCTCTTTGCGACGAGATGCTTAACCTGGCCTCATATTATATCGTAATAAACGGAATGTCACAGGCCGTCTTAAAAAATAAAAATGAAGAGGCCCTGAACGACGCTAGAAAATCGCTTTACAAGGCGGTAATTTACCTTGAGGAAGTGGTCACAAATTTAATAGACGCGCCTTTCTCCGAATATGAGGAAAAACTGTCAATGATTGAATCCTTTAATCAGGATCAGAGGTATAACCTGATTTGCAAAATGGGGCTTGCGATTGATATGCTTGAGCAGGCTTACGGCGACAATTCAAAATGGAGATGGACATTTGTCGATCTTGAAGGCCGTTTCGCGGTAACCGCTAAAAACATAATTGATTTAAAAAATGTATACGAGAACATGGCTCCCGGAGCCGAGTTTTATGATTCCACCGTGTATCATCTTAGATTGGTAAAAAAGCTTATCTCCCAGGCCGCGGATCGTTACCGTGAAAAGTACGAGCTGAGTACGGGGCAAATTCTTGATTTTAAAACGGGGATAAATTTCCTTGGCGCGTTACGCCGCCTGCACATTGTTTTGTCGGAAAGTGAAGAATCAAATGAAATAAAAAAGAAATTGGCGATATGGTCAGCCAAACTTGAAACCGATCATAAAAAACAGGAAGAAGCCAAAAAGAGACCATGAGTCGTCCCAATATCTCTTTGAAGGAATACGAGGCGCTTCTTCCGTATCTGTCGCGTTATAAAGTCCAATATATTACGGGCGTTATCTTTCTTATAATAGTAGACGCGGCGCAGATCGCGATTCCCCAATTTATCCGCGTCGCGATAGACCTGATTTCAGGCGGCGATTTCCAATGGCGGCAAATATTAAATCTTTCCCTGTGGATGGTCGGTATAATGGCGGTCGTTTCGTTAGGCCGTTTTTTATGGCGCTATTTTATCAACGGTTCTTCAAGGCGTATAGAAACCGAGTTACGCGAGGCGTTATACGAACATCTGCAAAAACTCTCCTGGGATTTTTATCAGAAAAATAAAATAGGGGACTTAATGGCGCGTTCGATAAACGATCTTCACGCCGTGCGAATGTCAATCGGAATGGGGGTTGTCGCCCTTTTTGATTTTGTTTTTATGGCGACCGCTATTTTAATTATTATTTTTATACAGGACGCTAAGGCCGCCCTTGTTTCAATAATCCCCTTGCCCCTTGTTACGGTATTGATACTTCTTTTCGGCGACATGGTAGGCAAGAAATTCTTCGCCGTCCAGAGCGCTTATTCAAAAGTGAGCGATAACGCGCAGGAGACTTTTGCCGGTATCAGCGTAATAAAGTCTTTTGCTAAAGAGTGGTGGTTCATTAAAAAATTCGCCGATTCAAACGAAGATTACCAGAAGGCGAATATGGAACTTGTGCGCCTGTTCGGTTTCTTTTTTCCTTTTATCACTTTTCTTTCGGGGCTTACGGTCCTAATCATGCTCGGTATCGGCGGTCTGCGCGTAATAAACGGTTTAATGACTACGGGAAGCTTAGTCGCGATGTTCAGATATTTATCAATGCTGATATGGCCGCTGATGGGGGCGGGCTTTATGGTAAACATGATCCAGCGCGGGGCGGTCAGTCTTGGAAGAATAAACGAAGTCTTAAATAGCGCGCCTTCCATCCGCGACGGTGAAAATACGTCCGTGGCGTTAAGTACGCCGGAAATTCCGGCGATTGAAATCTCAAATCTTAATTTTTCATACCGAGAAGAACGGACGGTCTTAAAGGGAATTAATTTAAAAATTGAACGCGGCGAGTGGCTAGGTATTATGGGAAGAACAGGCTCCGGAAAATCTACGCTGATAAAAACCCTTATGCGGATGACGGATCCGCCGCGCGGCGCGGCGCGTATTTTCGGCCTTGACGCGCTCGATTGGCCTTTGGAGGAATTGCGAAAACTTTTCGCGGTAAGTCCCCAGGACAGCTATCTTTTTTCCGACACGATAGCGAATAACATAGCGTACGGTTTGGACGACAATTTGTTTAGTTCGCATAACGCGAAAGACGCGGCGGTTGACAACGCCATTTCCTTTGCTTCTTTGAACAAAGATTTGGGTTTTTTCAGGGACGGAAAAAACACGCTTGTAGGCGAGCGCGGTTTAACGCTTTCGGGGGGACAGAAGCAAAGGACGGCAATCGCGAGAGCGGCAATCATGGATAGCGAATTCCTTGTTTTGGACGATTCCCTGTCCGCGGTCGATAATGAAACGGAGTTAAAAATACTGGAGGCGTTAAGAAGGGAAAGAAAGGGACGGACGACAATTATTATTTCGCACAGGGTTTCCTCTCTTAAATACGCCGATAATGTGCTTGTTTTGGATAAGGGAAAAATTGTTGAGTACGGAAGCCCGGCGCGTCTTGTAACGGAAGGCGGCTTTTACGGCAGAATGGCGGCTTTCCAAAAACTTGAGTCGGGAGCGGCGAATGGCTGACAGTTATTTTGAAACCGACGATATAACGAAAGAATACGACAGCCGCCTTATGCGGCGTATTATGTCGTATTTAAAACCTTACAAAACAACGTTAATCATCACTCTTGCCGCCCTTGTTATTTCGACCCTGGGGGAACTTTACATTCCCGTTCTACTCCAGCGGATTATTGACGACGCTATACTGAAAAAAAACATTACGTTTCTTATTCACGGCTGTGTTCTTTATTTAATAATACTGGTCTTTGTTTTTGGCTTTACGTTTTTACAGACATGGACGTCAAACCTGATGACCCAGGGCGTAATGAAAGACATGCGTTTAGGGCTTTTTAAAAAGACTCTCTCGCAATCCACCGGCTATCTTTCGCGCCACCCCGTAGGAAGGATTGTTACGCGATTGACAAGCGACGTTCAAACGATGGACGAGTTTTTTACGACGGTGCTTGTCGCTTTCTTAAAAGATATAGCGATAATGGCGGGGGCTATAGTAACCATGTTTGTACTTTCGCCGCATATGGCGGTAGTCGTTCTTGTTACCCTGCCGCCCGTGCTTATTGTAACCTTAATAAGCAGGGTAAAAGCGCGTGACGCGTTCAGGAGGCAAAGAACGGCGTCGTCCAAGGTATACGCGTATCTAGCGGAAAGGCTCGCGGGAATGCAGGTGGTACAGCTTTTCAGACAGGAGAAAAAAAGTTTAAAAGAATTTACGGAGGGCAATCAGGAGCTTCTTGACGCGAATCTCGGGGAAATGTACGTGTTCGCCACATTCAGGCCGATAGTTGAATGGCTTTCCACGTTGACGATGGCGGTCGTTCTTGTCGTCGGCGCGAAGACGGCGCTTTCGTTTTCGATGTCGCTTGGGGTGTTAATCGCTTTTATCAATCTGGTTCAAATGTTTTTTCATCCGGTAACAGACATCGCAGAAAAATACACAATGCTTCAATCGGCGATGGCGGGGGGAGAAAAAGTTTTTAAGTTGATGGACACAAATGAACAGATCCCCGATAACGGAACCGCGGAAATAACCGCGGCGCGGGGACATATTGAATTTGACAATGTTCATTTCTCGTACAAGGCGGGAGAAGACGTTTTAAAAGGGCTGACATTCTCGGTAAAGCCCGGAGAAATGGCTGCGATTGTAGGGTATACGGGGGCGGGCAAAACCACCATCATCAATGTTCTTGCCCGTCTTTGGGACATTGACGGCGGGGAAATCCGTCTTGACGGCTTACCGATTAAAAACATCCCTCTCGATAAATTACGCCGCTGTATTATGCCGGTTACCCAGGACGTAACTTTGTTTTCCGGTACGATAGAGGAAAACATCAGTCTTGGACTTGAACTTTCGCATGAGGAAATAATTGAGGCGGCTAAAACGGTTCACGCGCATGAATTTATTTCCGCCTTGCCTGACGGTTATAAAACCGAACTTTCCGAAAAAGCGACAAATATTTCTACGGGGCAAAGGCAGTTGATAAGTTTCGCCCGCGTAATCGCGCATAATCCGCGCGTGGTCATCCTTGATGAGGCGACAAGCTCTATAGATACCGAAACTGAAAGATTGATTCAACTTGGGATAAAAAAAGTATTAGCCGGAAGAACGTCATTTGTCATAGCGCACAGGCTTTCTACGATTAGGGACGCGGATCGTATTTTTGTTCTGTCCAACGGCCGTCTTGTGGAGCAGGGTACTCACGAAGAGTTAGTAGCGAAAGACGGAATTTACTCGGGTCTTTACAGATTGCAATATGAGGATTAAAATATAAATAGATGAAAAAAAGGTTTATTCTGAGCGTTTTTACCCTGTTTCTGACGGTTTGTGCCGGTATTTTCGCCCAAAGCAAAGATCATATCCCCTATGTAACGCAGATTAAGGTTGAATCAAGAAATAACCTGATAAGGCTTACATGGGTAGATTCCCCCGACGCACGCGGTCCCGTTTATATATACCGTTCGGCCCGTCCGTTCAGCGGTTCAATTCCGGCGAATATCAAGCCCGTGGTTGTAAGATACGGGGAGCAGTTTTATATTGACGACGCTGACGATATGGAGAACCTTTATTACTATGTAGCGGCAAGCGATGTTTCAGGACAGCGTTACGACATAATTCTTCCCAGAATAAATAGTACAAGCCTTAACCCGGCCCAGCTTCAGGAACCCGCGATAACCGCCGCTTCTGAAACGCCTTCCGATACGGAGCCTGTTCAGGGTATTTCAAATTTAAAGGCGAGTCAGGACGGGGAGAGGGTAATAATCACTTTTAACAGGGAAGGTCAGCGCAGAAACGCGATCCTGTACCGCAGTATGCAGCCGATAACCCGTTCCCAGGACTTACTCAACGCCGTTCTTGTACAATCGGGAATAGCTTCTCCTTTTGTTGATTTTCCGGTTCCCGTCCCCGGACTTACATGGTATTACGCGGTTATTTATGAAGACGATATCGCTAGCGGCAACATGGGAATTAATCCGGGAGTCAACGCTACCGTAACGCCCGTCACCGTAACAAGCGAACAGCCTACCGAGCGTACCCTGCGCCCGATTCCGCTACCCGTACTTACGTTACGCAACACCGTCCCTGATAGTTTTTTTATGACCGAGATCCCCGACCATACGCCCTTAAGCGCCGTATCCTCAAATATCCTTCGCGATACAAAAATGCCTTCCAAGGCCCCTATAAACTTAAAAAGACCGCGTGTTTTTTCGGTGGATTTAGTGGCTCCCATGGGCGGCGAAGAATCGGCTTTATTTCAGATAATTTCAGAGTACTTTGTAACATTTAAATGGGATGACGCGAAAATCAGCTTACAACACTATTTATCCCTGCCGCGCTCAAGAGACATAGAAATTCGCGCCCGTTTTTATCTTGGGCAGACGCTGTACTACACCGGAAAATACCGCGATTCGCTGATGGAATTCCTGTCGATAAGACCGCTTCTTTTCGCCGAAGCGAACAAGTGGATAGAGGCTGTTTTATCGGCGATGGTGTATTAATTACGGTACAATGTGAATATCGCGTTGGGGGAACGGGATGTGTAAGCCCGCCTCTTCAATTTTCGCTTTAATGGTTTTATTCATTTCCCAGTAGATATTCCAGTAATTTTGGTTTGATGCCCATGCGCGGATTGTGATTTTTACCGAATTGTCGTCAAGGGACTGTAGGAAAACCTCGGGGACCGGGTCTTTTAAGAAACGGCTTTCAGCGTTAATGATGCCCCGCATTACCTGAAAAGCGGTGTCAACCGAATCCGAATAGGAGATGCCGACAGAAAGTTCCATGCGGCGTTTTCCGTTTCGGGAATAATTTTTTAGAGGACTGCCCCAGATGCTGGAGTTGGGGGCCGATATGTAAATACCGTCGGGGGTTTCCAGAATCGTGGTGAACAAATTAATCTCTTTTACGGTTCCACTGAATAAACCGAATTCAACGTACTCCCCCTTGCGGAAAGTTCCCAAAAAAATGAGGACTATCCCGGACGCTATATTTCCAAGAGTGTCTTTCAGAGCGAGCGCGACCGTCACGCCCGCCGCTCCCAATATCGCGATAAGGCTTGCCGTGCTTACACCGAAAATATTGAGAATTATAATAATACAGATAATGATGATTCCGTAGTGGATAACGGTTTGCAGAAGGGGAATCGCCGTCCCGTCGCTTTGAGACAGTCTTGAATTGGCCTTGTGTATAAGCTTGCGCGCCCCTTTGGAAAGACTCAAGCCGATGATGAGAATAATTATCGCTACCACCAGATTTTTAACAAGCGGCAGGATAATGGCGGAATGATATTTCAAAAGGTCTATAATTTGCTGTCCCATAAGCCTATCCTGAATGAAGGTTTACCATAAAAAACTATATTTTTCAACTGTTTTTACAAAAATCTTCCTTTTTAGAACCATAAATATTTATTAAAAAATAAATAAATAATTTATAAAAAAGCTTGACAGGAACATCGTGATATTATATATTTTAATAGTTGAACAAATGTTCAACTATTAAAGCGTTTTTTAATGGGACGGAGGCGTGAAGATGAAGAAGAATAATCAGTTTACATGCGATTGCGACGTTATCCATGAAGAGGTAGTAAAGCAGGTTCGCCCGTTAATGCCGAAGGACAAGGATTTTTATGACTTGGCGAATCTGTATAAAATGTTCTCCGACAATTCCCGTCTAAAGGTTTTATGGGCTCTTTTTTGCAAGCAGATGTGCGTATGCGATTTGGCGTTTTTGTTGGATATGACAAAATCGGCGGTTTCCCACCAATTAAAATTACTGAGAATGTCAAATCTTGTTAAATACGAAAAACAGGGAAAGATAGTATTTTACTCGCTTGCCGACAAACATGTGAAAGATATTTTTGAGAAGGGCTTTGAACATATAAAGGAATGATAAGCGACATTAAAACATCGCTTATCGTAGCGGTTTACGTAAACCGCCATTGTTGGATTTTGGTTTTTTTAAATAAAGGAGGATGATAAAATGGCGTGTGATTGTTGTAATACCGATGAATGCAAACCTGACGAGAAAAAACAATTTGGTATTGAACTTAATAAAAAACAGAATATTATCAGGTTGATTGCCGGAGCCGTTATTTTAATTACCGGAATTATCCTTGATAAAGTTTTACGGGATAGTTATATTTCTTTTATTCTTATTACCGCGGCTTATCTCTTGCTTGGATTTGATATAATACTGCGGGCGTTGGGTAATCTGTTTAAGGGGCGGGTGTTTGACGAGAATTTTCTAATGTGCGTCGCCGCTATCGGGGCGTTCGCGATCGGCGAATATCCCGAGGCCGCCGGCGTTATGCTGTTTTATCAGGTGGGCGAGTATTTTCAGGATATGGCCGTTGATAAGTCAAAAAAGTCTATAACCGGTTTGATGGACATAAGGCCGGATTACGCTAATTTATTGAAGAACGGTGAAATTATCAAAACGTCTCCTGATAATGTTTGTATCGGCGACACTATTATCGTTAAGCCGGGCGAAAAAATTCCCTTGGACGGAATTGTTACGGACGGGTCTTCCTTGCTTGATATGTCGGCGTTAACGGGCGAATCCATTCCCAAAAAAGCGGGCGTAACAAGCGAAACGCTATCCGGCAGCGTTAATTTAAGCGGTAAATTGACAATTGAAGTTACAAAAACATTCGGCGAATCTACCGTCTCTAAAATTATTAATTTGGTAGAGAACGCCGCGAGTAAAAAGGCAAAAACGGAAAATTTTATTACAAGGTTCGCGCGTTACTACACGCCCGTCGTCGTATTACTGGCGTTTTTACTTGCCGTTTTGCCGCCGTTGATTTTTATGTCCGAATGGAGGCTTTGGATACACCGCGCCCTTGTCTTCCTTGTAATTTCCTGCCCGTGCGCGTTGGTTTTGTCGGTCCCCATGGGGTTTTTCGCGGGAATTGGAGCCGCCGCCAAAAACGGCATACTTGTAAAGGGCGGCAATTTTCTGGAAGCGTTCAACAAACTGGATACGGTAGTATTTGATAAAACCGGAACATTAACGCTCGGCGTTTTTAAGGTTACGTCAATCCGTCCGGAATCGGGATTTACAGGGGGCGATTTGCTTGAGTTGACGGCCAAGGCTGAAGCGTATTCCAATCATCCCATCGCGTTATCTGTCATGAAGGAATACGGGAAAGAGGTGGAAAAATCCGGTCTTTTGGAATATACGGAATATTCAGGGTACGGAGTAAGCGTAGTAAAGGACGGAAAGACCATTTTAGCGGGTAACCGAAAATTAATGGAAAAAATGGGGATAAATTTTAGTGAGTCTCAAAGAAACGGAACTAAAGTTCCGGGAACGGAAGTTTATGTCGCGTATAACGGGGTATTTGCGGGAATTATCGTTATATCGGACGAGGTTAAAGCCGACAGCCGTTATGCGATATCGGCGTTAAAAGAGAGGGGAGTGCAAAAAACGGTAATGCTTACCGGTGATAATCATGACATCGCGAAAAATGTCGCGTCTGAATTGGGAATAAATGAGGTTTACGGCGGATTACTGCCGCATGAAAAGGTGGAAATACTGGAAAAATTAATTAAAAATAAAAATGTAAAAAACAAACTTGCCTTTGTAGGGGACGGCATAAATGACGCGCCTGTTCTTTCGATAGCGGACATCGGTGTCGCGATGGGCGCGTTGGGGTCGGATGCCGCGATTGAGGCCGCGGACATGGTACTGATGACCGACGAACCTTCAAAGTTGGCGCAAGCCGTTGATATATCGCGATTTACCTGTAAAATAGTAACGCAAAATATTATTTTTTCGTTAGGCGTAAAAATTATTTTCCTTGTTTTTGGCGCGTTTGGAATCGCCGCTATGTGGGAAGCCGTTTTTGCCGACGTGGGGGTCTGCCTATTGGCTATTCTTAATTGTATGAGGATATTGCGGAGTAAGGGGAAATGAGTTTTATAGTGTGTATGGAAGGTATTTCTCTCAATTTCCAATAACTCTATATGCCTACGGCAAGTTTTTCATGGACAAGATCATTAATTATTTGTATTTGGCTTTTGTGAAATGCGGCTGCCTGTTTACGCAGATATTCAAT
>Ga0268262_10000633_pt1 | contig 45647 bp, 41 predicted proteins | sample TergutNc150P3_FD_190354 | JGI IMG/M metagenome (GOLD analysis project Ga0268262, IMG submission 190354) | Nasutitermes corniger P3 segment gut microbial community from laboratory colony in Florida, USA - Nc150 P3 (SPAdes) (version 2) | ecosystem: Host-associated > Arthropoda: Insects >... | reverse complement strand
AAGAAGGGCAATTCTCCGCCAAAGGGCTATAGGTCTATGTAGACGGTAAAACAGTACCCACCATGCGGCAATGCAAACAACGGCACGAGTAATTTCCCACAAGATTTGAGGTTGGTACTGGTTCATATTAAGAAAAGTATATCAATTTTCAAATGTAATTCGCAAGTGATTAGGGAAATGTCAGCCCATATCGGGCAGGCAGGGCTTGCCTTCGTACCAAAGGTACGCCGATACCCGAAAAGAATAAGTTTTTGTGCTATAATTAAATAAGATGAATAATAGAAAAAAAATAATAAAATTCCTCTTTAGAAGAAGGTTTTTGGTCGTTTCCGCCCTTCTTATTCAGATTTTATTTATAATCATTTTAATAGCCGGAGTAAGCATACGTTTTCAATATTCATATTTATTCCTGCATTTTTTAAGTATTATTGCGTGTATCCATGTAATAAATAAACATGAAAAAGCCGGTTATAAACTTACATGGATTTTCCTTATTCTCCTTTTTCCTTTTTTTGGTGGGGTTCTGTACATCTACTTCAATACGATTTCATCTCAAAGAAAATTAAAAAGGGCGTTTGATAGAAATATACGTGACAGCCGGGAGGCTTTTCTTCTTGCCGGAAACAGGCTTGACGAATTAATTGACGAACATCCCTATTTTACAACCCTCGCCCGGTATTTACAGGATTTCGCCGGATTTCCGGTATTCTCAAATACAAGACAGATTTATCTTGATTCGGGGGAAGCGTTTTACCGCAAAGTTTTGGAAGAACTGGAAAAAGCCCAGCGTTACATTTTTTTGGAATTTTTTATATTAAAAGAAGGCGTTATGCTTGATTCCATCCTTGAAATACTGGAAAGAAAAGCCGATGCCGGTCTTGATGTCAGGATAATTTACGACGACTTGGGATGTTTCTTTACCCTGCCGGAGCATTATCCGCAAATTCTGGCGAAGAGGGGAATTAAATGTTTTGTTTTTAACCCGTTCAGGCCGATTGTCTCGTCATTGCAAAACAACAGGGATCACAGAAAAATTATTTCTATAGACGGCAAGGTAGTGTTCACGGGCGGCCTTAATCTTGCTGATGAATATATCAATATTGTAGACCGTTTCGGACACTGGAAAGACGCCGCTATAATGTTGGAAGGAGACGGAGCGTGGTCTTTTACGCTGATTTTCCTGCAAATGTGGAATTTGAAAACCGCAGACAAAGATGATTATGCGTCATTTTTTCCGTGGAAAGACAACATTATCGAGCACACGGAAAAAGGCGTCGCCGAAGGTTACGAAGCGTGGGGTTATGTCCAGCCGTACGCCGACAGCCCCATTGATCATGAATTTATCGGCGAGCATGTATATATAAAGATAATAAACCAGGCGAAAAAATATGTTTACATAAATACGCCTTACCTGATAGTGGACGACAATCTGCTTTCCGCCCTTACAACCGCCGCAAAAAGCGGAGTTGACGTTCGGATTATTACCCCTCACAGATGGGATAAATGGATAGTTGCGATCACATCCCGCTCATATTACCGCAGGCTTATTCACGCAGGCGTTAAAGTTTACGAATATACATCCGGCTTTAACCACGGAAAAACATTTGTTTCCGACGACATAATCGCAACAGTCGGCACAACCAATCTTGATTTTCGCAGTTTGTACCTCCACTTTGAATGCGGCGTAGTAATTTACTCAAGCGAGTCAATAGCCACAATTAAAGAAGACTTTTTAAAAACACTTCCGATATCATCCGAAATCAGCCTGAAAGACTGCGACAGAAACGCCTTCCAAAGAATAATCCCCGACGTTCTGCGCATCTTTGCGCCTTTAATGTAAAATTAAATTACCCGTTTTTCCATCCACTTGCCGCTTATCCAACGTGCGCCAAAAAAGATTCCCCTGAACAGAAAATCCGCGCCCATTGCAAGAATAACCCCGACAGGGCCCAAGCCAAGAGGGAACGCCATAATGTAGGCGGAACATACCCTGATAATCCACATTGAGCTTGCGGCTACAATCATCACATAACGGGCGTCCCCTGCGGCTTTTAAGGCGTTGGGAAGCACAAAAGAAAAGCACCAGAACAATGACGATGTAATACAATGTATTTTCAGGAAAGAAAGGCACAGATCATGCGCCTCCTGCGAAAGTTTAAAAAACCTTGCGATTTGATCCATAAACAGAAATACATTTATATTGATAAAAAAATAAGTTATATAGGCAATAATTAATATTTTTCTTGTATACCGTTTTGCCCCGTTATAATCGCCTGCGCCGATATACTGCCCCGCAATAACCAATAACCCCATGCCGTAACCGCTGCCCGGCATAAATCCCAAAGAATTAATCGTACCCGAGACAGCGTTAGCCGCAATAGCCGCCGTGCCGAATATCGTAAATATCCTTGTAACCAGAATTTTCCCTATCTGAAACATGGATGTCTCAAGTCCGCTGGGAATGCCGATATTTAAAATACGCTTTATCATTGCGGAATCAAGCTTAATCTTTGATATTCCATGCAGATTTATCGGCTGCGGCCGGTTTCCCATTAAAAGATAAATCAGAATAAAGGCGGCTATAGCCCTTCCCAAAAGAGTAGACAATGCGGCGCCCGCAACGCCAAGCCCCATGCCGTAAATAAAAAGGGCGTTTCCCAGAACATTAAAAATATTTACCAGAACGGCAACCTTCATCGTAATTTTTGAATTCCCCATGCTCCTGAAAATTGCGGCGGCGGCGGTATACAATGCGAGAAACGGATATGAAAGGGCTGTTACCAAAAAATAAATTTGAGCCGCCTGCATTACCTCGCCTGCAATATTTCCGTAAATCAACCTAAGCAATTGACGGCAGGCGGCCATTGTAAAAACCATTATAAAAAGAGAAATAATGGTGCTTATATAGACAAGCTGTCTTGCGGAACAGCAGGCGTTCTTTCCGTCAGAGCGCCCTATGTACTGGCTTGCAACCACAGAGCCGCCTGTCGCAAGAGCGTTTAAGGCGGTAATAAAAAGAAAGTTGATGGTATCAACCAGCGAGACGCCTGAGACTGCGTGTTCGCCGACATAACTTACCATCATCATATCTACAAGCCCCATCATAACAAGAAGAAGCTGTTCTACAATCAACGGCCAAAGCAGTCCAAAGAGACGCCTGTTAGTCCACTCGGGAGACGCTACGGTTAAAGGTATTTCCGACTCAATGTTCATTTTTTCTTCTTTTGATTATACGGCAGCGAACCGTATTTTAACAGGGTGTCCAAATTACGGCGGGCGGTGTTAAACAGATCACCAAAAGTTTTTTGAATAAGCTGCTTTTTATCTTCATCAATACTGCCAAAAGTTTTCAGCATACGGCCGGCGGCCTTAAACCACGATGTCTCAAATTCCTGAAGCGATTTTACTTCCGAGTCCTCCACAATGGAATAAAGCGCATTTAAAAACTGCTCACGCTGATCCTTGTCCTGTCCGGCTATCCATTCCTTAACCGTTTTATCCACAAAGCGGCTGCCCAATGTAACATCATCAACAAAAAATAAATCGTTATACGTCACTTCCCATGAATAAAGTTCATGCTGTAAAAGTCCGAACTGTACGCTTTTAACGATTTTTTGCTCGCACCCGTGTTCAAAGAACATTCCGACAACCGATGACTGCGGGATATATGAATGTATTCTGTTTTTAATAACGGCAAAACCTTCGCTTGATAAAACTTTTTTGCGAAAACCCGGCGAGTCATAGCTGTATATGTCCGTAATACGCTTTTGAATCTGTTTCTTGCAATATGCGGCGGCATAAACCGCCAGATTTCCGCCCTTTGAATGTCCCCCGATACACAAACGCCCTTTTAATCCGCATGCCATTTTTTCCAGATAGTTTACAGCTTCAATCTGCGCCGGAATAGCATCAACAAAACTCATGTTAAAATCTTCTTTCCAGCCGACAATATTAAGGTCTGTTCCCCGGTATGCGACAAAAGAAAAACCTTCGCCTGTGCTTATACAAATAGCGGAAAATTGAATCTCCCGGACATCGTCAATAAGATTTACATAACCGGAAAGTTTGCAGCTCCCGAAACGTTTTGAAGAAGCAAGAACTTCGATTAATTCGGGATCTTTCTTAAACAACAGCGTTAATTTTTCGGAAGAATATTTGTTCATATTCAATTTTTCTTTAAATAACTCCGCAGCGTAATTAATGCTTATACTACCTTTCTCGCCCGGAGAAGGAACAATACCGTCAAAGGGCAGATAAGAAAGCTGGGAAAAAATTAAACTGTCAACAGAATTAAGAGGAGACTGTGAAAAATCAAGGTCTCCCCTCCATGCCAGGTATTCAAATAAATCAGCCATAAGTTAACACTGCGCCCCCACTAGAAAACGGCTTTTGCCTCAATGTATACTTTTATTATGCGTATTGTTACATGGAATGTAAATGGTATCCGGGCGGTCGAAAAACGGGGGTTTACAGACTGGCTTATAAAAGAAAATCCGGACGTTCTTTGCCTGAACGAAACAAAGGCGGAACCGGGACAGCTTTCGCCTGAACTGCTGAACCCTCCTTCAAAAAAGCCGTATTTCTCTTTTTGGGCAAGCGCAAAAAAAAGAGGCTACTCGGGAACGGCGGTTTACAGCAAGGAAAAACCGCAGGACGTACATTTTCTGGGCAAGGAAGAATTTGACAACGAAGGCCGTGTGTTAATCGCCGAATACCCGGGTTTTTCCCTGATAACGGCGTACTTTCCCAATTCGCAGGACGAGCGTAAAAGACTGGATTACAAACTTGCTTTTTGCGGCACAATGCTCAAACTGTGCAATTCGCTTGTTAAAAAAGGGCGGCATTTTCTGCTTACAGGTGATTACAACATTGCGCATACCCCGATTGATATTGCCCGTCCGAAAGGCAACGAAAACAGCGCAGGCTACCTTCCCGAAGAACGGGCATGGATGGATAAATTTACCTCGGCGGGCCATGTAGACACATTCCGCCATTTTCACCCGGGCGAGGCGGGTCATTATACATGGTGGTCATATATGGGCAGGGCACGTGAAAATAATGTGGGATGGAGGATCGATTATAACTGTGTGGACAAGGACTTTCTCTCCAATGTAAAATCTTCTATTATAAGGGCCGATGTTCAAGGCTCCGATCATTGCCCTGTGGAAATAGAGTTGAATATATGAGGATAAAATACAACGCCCCGACGGTTCTCACCTTCACATTGTTATGCGCTCTGGTGTTATTACTGTCCTGTACGTTCTTTCCGAGTCTTATTATGAACTGGTTTCTTGTTCCCGGCAGAAATACTTTTAACGCAGGAAGTTTCAGAAATTGGGTTACGATTTTTACCCATGTCGCAGGCCACAAAGACTGGGCTCATCTTATAAACAACTTTACATTGATACTACTTATAGGCCCAATGCTTGAAGAAGTATACGGCTCCAAATCGCTTCTGGTTATGATAATTACAACAGCCCTTGTTACGGGAATTTTAAATGTACTGTTATTCAAAAGCGCTCTTATGGGCGCTTCCGGCGTGGTATTTATGATGATCCTTCTGTCCTCGTTTACAAATTTTTCGCACGGCGAAATTCCCCTCACGTTTATTCTTGTGATGATCCTGTACATGTTTATTCAGCTTTTTAACACAGCCGGCTCCGAAAACATTTCCCACTTTGCGCACATTGTCGGCGGTTTATGCGGCAGTTTTTTCGGATTTTTCCGGCCGCAAAGGAAAGGTAATTATGTATAAAGAGTTTCTTCAATTCGACACGGTGCGTGACAACGCTCTTAAACTTGCCCATCGTATCTACAACGACGGATTTATCCCCGATGTGATCTATGTGTCATTACGGGGCGGGGCGTATCTTGGCAACCTGATAAGCGAGTACTATAAGATTGTGCATAAAGGCTCCCGGCCTGTGTACTATGCGGCGGTTGTCGCCCGTTCTTACACGGATGTCGCAAAAGCGGAAAACGTCAAGGTAGACGGCTGGACATATTCGCCGGAACATCTGCGGGTAGGGGACAAGGTTCTGCTTATTGACGATATTTTTGATTCGGGAAGAACTATCAATCACCTTGCGCAGATAATCTTAAACATGGGAATTCCACGAAAAGATTTAAAAATTGCGGTTCACGATTATAAATATTTTTATGATAAACAGGAGCAGTATCCGGTACAGCCCGATTACTGGTGCCGAAAACATGATGTCTCAATCCACGATGATGTTTACTGGATTCATTACATGAGCCATGAACTTTTGGGATTAACTGAAAAAGAACTGGAAGAAAATTACTATTCCCATGATCCCGGCTTAAAAGACGCTTTACATGTAATTACGGAAAAAAAATGATCTGCGGAATCGACGAAGCGGGACGAGGACCTCTTGCGGGCCCTGTCTATGCCGCCGCTGTTATTCTAGGCGATAATTTCCCGCCCGAACATCGCAATTTACTGAACGATTCAAAAAAACTTTCTCCCTCCAAAAGAGAAGAACTAAAGCGGCAAATACTTGACGGCGCTCTTGCCTGCGGTATCGGATGGGCAAGCCACACGGAGATCGATGACATCAACATTTTGCAGGCAAGCCTTCTCGCCATGAAGCGGGCATTTGAGGAAATGTTCAAAAAACTTCCTTCTCCGCCGCCTGCGGACTTATCCGCTATTGTAGACGGCACTCATGTTCCTGGCATTTCCATACCCTGTACCGCAATGGTAAAAGCTGACGCAAAAATCCACGAGGTAATGGCGGCATCTATTCTTGCGAAAACCGCGCGTGACGCTTACATGGACGAAATGGCCCTGCTCTACCCTGATTACGGATACGCAAAGCACAAAGGCTATCCGACAAAAGCGCACCGTGAAGCGGTTAAAAAATACGGCCCTTCTCCGATTCAGCGCATGAGTTTCCGGGTCAGGTAAGGATATTTTTCTCTTTTGACAAAATTTAGAAAAAATGTCAAAAACCTGAAAATATATGGATTTTTTTCTTTTTTTATGATATTTATTATTTAATACAAAATATTGTAACAGAAATAACCGCCTGTTTATGGCGGCTAAATTTCATGATTGTCCGCTTAAAAAAGACGGAATCATAACAAGGAGTTTTTCAAATGAAAAACAAATTCAAGTTATTCAGCATTACCGCAATAGCGGCGGTAATCGTATTTTCGATGACGGCCTGCGCTTCAACCGGAGGTGGTAATTCTTCAGCTAAAAAAAGCGCATCCGCTCAGAACGACGGTGTGGCTAAAACTCTGGTTGTTACCGGAGTTAGCGGATTCTCCGGCGATGTTCTTGTAACCATCGCTAACGACGGCAGAAATCTGACCGGTTCTATGATTGCTGTCGGCGGTTCGACTATTTCCAGACAAAATAATCTTTCAATCCCGCTGGTAATTCCCGGAAGAGAATCGGATCGATGGACCGGAATTGGCGAGTATTTTATTGTTCTCGTTTTCGAGCAAAACGGTAAAGTTATTTATTTTTACTCTCAAGGCGGCATGTCTGCCCTTAGGTACAACTTTACGGAAGCCACAACGACTATTCCTTTTGATCAATTCCGAAGACTTTAAAGTTGAAGGAAAACTGACCGTTCAGCGGTCAGTTTTTTTTTGTCTTACCACAATCCGCTTTCCGCCGTCACGTCTGCCGCCCTCCGGCCTGTGATCGTGCCTTCGTTCTTTCCCGCTGCGGTTCGGTTTCTCCCTGTAGAAATGTTTATCTTCACGGTTAGGCTTTTCCTTGCGGAAAGGCTTATCTTCACGGCCGCTTGGAACGCCGTGCCGTTTTTCCCGCACCGCCTTTTCCATAACTTTCAATGATTCGTCAAATCCTTTTAAAAATTGCTGTAAATCATCGGCGAAAAGAATCACCGATTGGCGGTCAAAGCCGCCTGTCTCCTTGTTCTTGCTCTCAACTATATTAAGGTAAAGATCGCCCATGCGGTTTTCTTTAACATTAAAAAAATATGTCCTGTTAGGTAATATTATCCTTGTTGAAAATAATTCTCCTCTTACACCCATTTTTTACTCCTTATCAGCTTCCATTATCATATTTCTTTGCCAATCAAGCAAGAACCGCTCGACGCTTGCGTCGTTTCCCTCAACGTCCGCCATAATGCGGAAAACCGGCTCTGTGGCGGAACCTCTCATCCATATATAGGCGCTCTCCCTGTTTTTACCGTTTTCATCCTTGAAAAAGAGGATTTTAAGCCCTCCCCTGCCCGCATCCGCAAAACGGCTTATTTTGCGCTTTTCTTCCAATCCGTTATATGCTCTTGCTTCCCAGCCGCAAAGACTAAAACGCAGGCTTAATTCGTTTTTAAGGTTTTCCCACTCACGCAAAAAAACTTTCTGATAACGGTCTTTTAACAGAGTATGATCATTTGTATTAATACGCAATACCGCTGCGGACGAATATGCCGGAGTGCTGACAAACGGCGGAAGGCTTGAAATTATATCGGCAAGAGTAAAATCTTCACGATACTTATCTTCCTGCCCGGAATGTTTACACCAAATCTTAAAAAGACCGTCTTTGCCGGCGCTTGAACGAACCGCAAGCAGTTTTACAATGGCAAGAACCGTATTAACAGGATCACGAACAGCGGACGGATGCGTGATATTTCCCCCTGCCGAACCTTCTCCCAAAATCCGCACAGTATATCCCTGTTCACGCAGCCTTCGGGCAAGCCCCACAACATTTGCCTCGCCGACTTCGGCACGAAAAACCGAAACGCCAAACGCTTCGGCTATCCTGTCTATACGCATGGATGTAGGATCATTAACCGCCACGGCCTCTTTTGATATATCCGCTCCCATCCAGACAAGATGGGCAAATTCCGCAACGCAGGCAAGAGCAAAAACTTCCTGCGCCTCAAGCGAACGTACGCCTCCGGCGGTATCGTCCCAAATAACAAGATTTCCCCTGTCGCCGTCGCAGTCAGGCATATAACCCAGAACAAACGATGAGCCGCAAGCGTGGGCTTTTTCGAGTAACGTCTTGCAAGGCTCAAGTGATTCGCCTTCCGGCACTATGCGGTGAACAATTTCGCCCGGCTCTCCGTTAATACAGTCAAACTTTAATCCAAGCGAGCAAAAGAAATCCCTGTCTACGGATACCGCCCTTGCGCTTCCGTTAAAATCACAGACAATGCCAAGCGGATGTTCCGCAAGGCTTTTCTTTAACACGGAAAAAATTTCGTTAGAACCGTCCCACGCAACAACGCCACAAAAGTCATAGTACGCTTTTTTGGACTCGGCCTTTGCCGCCGCCTCGCCGTCATAAACGCTTTTTACGGACGCAAGATCGGCGGCTGAAATAAGGTTTTGTATTTTTTGAATACTGTCGTCTTTTTGTAAAAATAAGCGGAAATTTTCGATAAGTTTATTTGCTTCATCCGCCGCAAGAACTCCGCCGTCTGTAAAACCGAACTTTATTCCGTTATGCCCGACCGGATTGTGGCTTGCGGAAATATATATAAATCCTGCGGCATCCTTCGTACTGCGAACCCATGCCATAATTTCCGGTGCGGCGGTATAGCCTGAAAAACGCACATTGCATCCCGAGGCAAGCAAAACAGGAATCATTGTTTCTGAAATCGCCCTGCCCGTAGGACGAGTATCCATTCCGAGCAGAACCAATGGATTATTTTTTGATTTATGCAAGTATTCAGCAAAAATAAAAGCTGCCGCCCCTGTAATAATTTTATGAACCATAGAAATTTCTTTCGTTGCGCTTTCTTCGCCGGGAGTTCCCGGGCGATCTGCCGCAAAAATTCCGCGCCAGCCGCTGGCGGAAAGAATCATTTTCCCGATAACCGGGTTTACTTCGTCTCTTGTCATTATTTTATTTTACCAAAATAAACCTTTTTATAAAAAGGGTGTATTTTGTTCTTTTTCTTTTGATATTTTTAATTGCATAGGAGCGTTTATTATGGCAAAGCTATCAAATATTATACAACGCCGCGAATTGGAGCCGCTTTTAAATAAAGCGTTCAAAGTTGTAAAGTATTATGAAAAAGCGGCAAATTGCTCTGCTTATGTAATGGAACCGGACAGTGAAACGGAAATATGCCAATTATGTTCATTCTGTAAACAATGTAAAGCTAAAACCTGCGAGGCAACGGGAAAGAGGGAATGTTACAATATACATAAAGAGGCCGTAAATAAAGCAAGACTGCTGGGAGGCTCGTATGTTTATTTGTGCCCCGAAGGCTATGTTTTCTGGACAAGCCCCTTTTACTCGGGCGAGCGTTTCGCCGGAGCCCTTTTTTCCGGCGGCATACAGGGACTGCAAAAAAACAGCGATAAGGTAAAAGCTCTGGCGCAAATGATGCTGATCTGCGCAGACCAGATTTCAGGATTGAGCTTTAATCAAAAAAATATACCTATATTGGTAAAATGGCAGGAACCAAAATCCGCCCCGCCTGTGGAAGAAGCAAAAATAAATCCCGTCTTAATGGATATGGAACGGATGCTGCTAGCGAGCCTTCGCAGGGGGGACAATATCCACGCAAATAAAATTCTCGGTGAATTATTGGATATACAGTTCAAAGAATTAAACGAAAATTTCAATGTTTTCAGGCTTAAAGCGCTAGAATGGGCGGTTTTATTGTCAAGGGCGACAATAAATTCCAAAAATATAAATGACGGTACATTATTGGATACAAACAATTTCTATTTGAAGAGAATAGAAGAAAGTACAAATTTTCAGGAAATTAAAGAAATACTTTTTAATTTTACAGACCAGATGGCGGAAAGGATTTTCTCCTTCCACGGAGTACGTCATTTTTCGGCTATCAAAAAAGCCGAACGCTATATATGGGAAAACTACACAAAAAAGATCGGATTACGGGAAATAGCCGGCGCTGCGGGTCTTTCGGCGTCGTATTTCAGCTCAATTTTTAAGGAAGAAATGGGAGAAAATCTTTCCAATTATCTTAACCGTTTACGGGTTGAAAAAGCGGTAACTATGCTGGTTTCAACTAATATATCCATAAGCAAGATTGCGGAGGCCTGCGGTTTTGAGGACCAAAGCTGGTTCTCAAAAATATTCAAAAATAATACCGGTTTTACTCCCGGCAAATACCGGGAGCAAGGTAATATTTTAGGTTAGTATAAAAACTATTAAATAGGAGATTAAAAGAAGAGGTTTATTATGAAAGGAAATTACGAAAATTCAGAAGATTTAATGGAAAAAACAATAAAAATGATGTCAGATTACAATCAGGCAACCGGAAGCAGTATATGCATCTATGACAGCAGCTATAAACCGTTATTTCCCGATAATATCAGGGACAATAATCCCGAAAAAACAATTTGTTCGTATTGTAGTCGGATAGATTGTAATAATCTACATAAAAATTCAATAACGGAAGCGATAAAAAAAGGCGGCTCACACATCTATAAATGCGATTTAGGGCTTGTTTTCTGGATCAGTCCCATCTATACAGAGGGCTCTTTTTCGGGCGCAATAAGGGGATCAGGTTTTTTACAAGAAGGGAAAAAAGATGTTGACATTTTATTAAATGCACATAATACTCATATTGTGAGTAATGAAAAAACAATAGAAGAGGCAAAAGAGCGCATAGACTCATTTCCAAAAGCGGATGATGAAAAAGTTCAATCGCTAGCTGAAATGATGCAAATTTGCGCGGAGTCGCTTAGCTCGGGAAGTGAAGATTATCACGAGATACTAAGGCGAAGAGCGGAACAACAGGAAGCGATAAAAAAGATTATTGCGGAACTGGAAAAAACGTATCCGGAAAATACCGAAAAACCGGGATATTCTCTTGAAAAAGAAAAAATTCTTTTAAACACCCTGCGCAAAGGCGATCCTGCGGAAACCAGAAAGCAGTTGAATGAACTGATAGCGATAATGATCTTTTCATACAAAGATCAATTTAAATATATGCAGTTACGCACAACTGAACTGGTTGTTATGTTTTCCAGAATAGAAGTGGGTCCGGTTAAAAACGGAAGCCTGTCTTTGGAAATCAACAACCAATGCCTGAAATTAATTCAAGACTCCAAAAACACGGAAGAATTAACCGATATTTTACACACTGTCGCAGACAGGATATTAAATAATATTACTTCTTTCCGGGGTATCCCCCATGCCGCCGCATTACGAAAAGCGGAAAATTTTATCATGGAAAATTACACCAGAAAAATCAGCTTAAAGGAAATTGCGGACATGGCCGGACTTTCGCCTCCTTATTTCAGCACAATTTTTAAAGAAGAAATGGGCGAAAATCTTTCAAAGTACCTGAACAGGCTAAGGGTAGAAAAAGCCAGCCGCCTGTTACTTGAAACAGATATGTCATTAAGCGAAATAGCCGCCTGCTGTTGTTTTGAAGACCAAAGCTGGTTTTCCAAAATATTCAAGGCGTTTACAGGCATAAGCCCCGGAAAATACCGCAACCAGGGCGGCGGCATAATAAGGACAATTACCGAAAACAACCTTTCTCAGGCCTTTCGGAAAACGCTGAAAAAGTAGTTGGCAGTAAAAAAATGGGCTATCCCGAAGGATAACCCATTTATTGTTAATTAAACTGCAGGCCGCTATCAAGCGCTCGGCGGCGGAATAATCGCAAGCTCTGTTTCCTTGTCGAAGAAACGGGCTTTATCCATTTTTGGAATGAAACTTGCGGTATCGCCGACTTTGAAAGTATGGTGAGGTTCGGTACGGGCTACCAACGGCTGGGTATCGGTTGTAAGCCACAGGTGGATATCGGCGCCTAACGGCTCAACAACTGTTACTTTTACGGACATGCTGTTGTTGCCGGGAGATTCGGTATAGATCAAATCTTCCGGACGGATACCGAAGTAAACTTCTTTACCGACATATTTTCTTAAAAATTCAACATGAGAACCATCGGCTTTAATCTTAAAGGAACTTTCGTTTAGCACAATGGAATTGGCTTCTTCCTGTACTTTTACGGAGAGGAAGTTCATAGGCGGCGAACCGATAAATCCGGCTACGAATTTGTTTACCGGGTAGTTATAGAGGAACAGAGGTGAACCAATCTGCTGGACTTTTCCGTCCTTCATAACAACGATTTTATTCGCCATAGTCATAGCTTCTACCTGGTCGTGGGTAACGTAAATCATTGTGGCGTTCAGGCGAAGGTGCAGGTCGGAAAGTTCCGCCCTCATCTGTACACGCAATTTAGCGTCCAGGTTGGAAAGAGGCTCGTCAAAGAGGAATACTTTGGGGTTACGGACAATGGCTCGTCCTACCGCAACACGCTGCCTCTGACCGCCGGAGAGCGCCTTCGGTTTGCGATCAAGGAATTTTTCAATATCCAAAATACGAGCCGCTTCGTTTACACGCTTGTCAATTTCGGCTTTGGGTACTTTTTTGATCCTGAGACCGAACGCCATGTTTTCATAGACCGACATGTGTGGATAAAGGGCATAATTCTGGAATACCATCGCGATATTCCTGTCCTTGGGCGGAACATCGTTCATTTGCTCACCGTCGATGAGGAGTTCGCCTTCGGTGATATCCTCAAGACCGGCGACCATACGGAGTGTGGTGGATTTACCGCAACCGGACGGTCCTACAAGAACGACAAATTCCTTGTCTTCGACTACGATGTTGGCATTGTCTACCGCACGGACGCCGCCATCATACACTTTAGAAATACTTTTCAACTCTACTTTTGCCATACGCTGGCCTCCCTTTAGGGTTATTTTATTGCAGGTTTTCGATAATTTTAAAATATATCAAAAACCTGAAGATAGTATATCAGCGTAAATCCCCTAAAGTCAAGCCAAAATAATGCCGATATTTTTATTACCGGGAGGGAAATCCTCTCAATATCTGACGGTGCGCATAGGGTTTCGGCCCTGACGTCCAGGCGCATCGTCTTTTTTTTATCCAAATATATAGAATTTAGGGGTTATTTGGTTTGTTTGTATTTTCCCATAAAGGCTGCAAGGCGGCGCATGGCGTCGGCAAGGGTGTCTTTGTCGGGGAGAAAGACTATGCGGAAGTGGTCGGGTTCTTTCCAGTTGAAGCCTGTGCCGTGAACAAGAAGCAAATGCTGATCCTTCAGTAAATCGAGCATGAATTTTTCATCGTTTGCTATATTAAAGCGCTTTGTGTCTACTTTGGGGAAGCAGTAAAGAGCGCCTTTGGGCCTTACTACGGAAAGACCGGGGATTTCGTTTACCATATTAACCGCTGTGTCTCTCTGCTCACGCAGGCGGCCGCCGGGGAGAATCAGGTCTTTTATGCTTTGATAGCCGCCCAGAGCCGTCTGAATGCCGTATTGGGCGGGCATATTGGGGCAAAGGCGCATATTCGCAAGCATATCAAGACCTTCGATATAGCCGGCGGCGCTTTTTTTATTCCCCGAAAGTACCATCCAACCCGCCCGGAAGCCTGTGGCCCGCCATGATTTGCTTAGACCGTCAAAACTTACCGTAAAAATATCAGGCGCTATTGTGGAAAAGGGAATATGTACAGCGTCATCGTAGGTGATCCGGCTGTAAATCTCATCGGCGTATACGATTAAGTCTTTTTCTCTGGCAATTTGGGCGATTCCCTCTAAAACTGAACGGTCATAAACCGCTCCTGTCGGGTTATTGGGATTAATTACCACAATCGCCTTGGTTTTCGGGGTAATTTTAGAGCGAATATCGTCCAAAACCGGGTTCCAGCCTGAGGCTTCGTCGCAAAGATAATGAACCGCTTTGCCGCCGGCAAGGGTAACAACGGCCGTCCACAGGGGATAATCGGGCATCGGGATTAATACCTCGTCGCCGGAATCAAGCAGGGCCTGCATCGACATTGATATTAATTCGCTTACACCGTTGCCGATGAAGACATCATCAATTCCTACGTCCATTACTCCCTTGGATTGAAAATCCTGCATTACGGCTTTTCGGGCGGGAAATAACCCTCTGGATTCGCCGTAAGGCTGAGCGTTTGGTAAATTTACAATAATATCGTGAACAATTTCGTCCGGCGTGTTCAGGCCGAAAGCGGCGGGACTGCCTATATTGAGTTTAATTATCTTAAAACCTTCTTCTTCAAGCCGTTTTGCCTCTTTAAGTACCGGCCCTCGTATGTCATAGCAGACATTTTCCAGTTTTGTGGATTTTTCTATGTTTTTCATTAATTTTCCTTTGGGGCTATCTCCTGGAAAAGCCATATACCGGTCTGATCAATATATTTCCTTATAACGGCAATATGAATCGCTGTTTCCGCTTTACTTACCTCTTTTTTCCACGCTTCAATGGTTTTCAGCGTATCAACAATCCGTTTTCGGCCGTTTTCAGCGGCATCCAGACAATCCTGCTTTCTTAATGATTTTTCGGCCAGATTATTGGCAAGGAAATAAGCCGAAACACCGGCTATAAGGGCGTCGCTTGAGGAAACAGCCATAGTTAAAAATTCAGTCTCGGCCTTGTCAAAAACACCGTTAAGCAGACATGAAAAGCCGTAAAACCAACGTACCCATTCCCGATCCTGCTTCATCAACTTGCCTTTATCAAGATGTGTCTTAAAAAAGACCGCCGCCCCCTTATAATCGCTGCTAATAACCCTGGCGGCGCCGAAAATAAGGACATTTTTTTCTACAACTGACCTTTTTGCGAGAAAAGCCTTGTTTTCCAGCTTAACAACCGAGGGATAATCGGAAATTACCATGTAAGAACTCGCCAAAAGCTTTACATAGCGGTTACAATACATGTTTTTTACGAAAATTTTTTGTTCCAAATAATAAGCTAAAGCGGGCCAATCCTCTCTTTCCAAAAGCAAAAACAGCCGATAATTAATAAGGAAAAATATGCCTAAACAGACGAGGATAGCGGCCATGAAGAATAAAACGGGAGAAGTCACATACCGTAAATTCGCGGTATACGCCGGATTAGGGACAAATAACGGCAATAGGGCCGTTATCAATAGAAAAAGGACGATAAGTATGCTAAAAGCAATTATAAGGTATTTAAATTTCAAAGGAAACACTCCTATTATAATACATCGCTATGAAATGAATCATAAAATAAAGCTGCCGTTACGTCAACAATGGAATCTGTTGCGGGGGATGGAATGAAAGACTATTTAGTAAAGGATGTTAGACCTGACAGTTTTTTTACAAGAACTCTGTATCTTGATAAAGCTTTTGTTATTACTACTCCCGAAGTGCCGTTTTCAAAAGAGATGGCTACCGCTCTGGAAAAATGGAGTTTTAAGACGGTATGTTCGGACGGCGAACCGCGTAATGAGTATACAGCCACAGCTTCTGCCCCCGCTTCAGCCTCAGCCTCCGCTTCCGCTTCAACAAAAACTGAGACGGTTGAAAGCAGCGCCATAAAATCCACTGCCTCGCAGCCGGATTCGGACAAACTTGGAAAAGCCGCCGCTTTTTATTCAAATTTGTTATACTTTATAGAAGATATGTTTATAAGGGCGTCCGTATCGAACGAACTGGATTTTAAGGTTGTATCGGAAAAAATCAGAGACATAGTAGAATATGTCAAAGAGGACAGGCGCTACCTGATGAGAGTACTAAAAAACATTGAACCTGCACCTGAGAAAAATTATCTGGCTACTCATTCGGTGCGTTCCACCATTCTTGCCATAATTATTGGGACATATCTAAAACTTCCCACCCATAGGCTTCTTGAATTGGGGATAGCGGCCCTTGTACACGAGGCGGGAATGTTAAAAGTGCCGTCTCACTTGTATCTTAGCAACAGGCCTCTCACTCCTCAGGAGAAGAAAGCGATTTTGACCCATCCCATACTTGGTTATACTATGCTTAAATCTTTTGATTTTCCGCTTGCGGTATGCCTTGCGGCGCTTGAACACCATGAACGCGAGAACGGAACCGGCTATCCCCGGCAGCTTCCCGGCGAAAAGATCAGTTTGTATTCAAAAATTATAGCCGTAGCCTGCTCTTACGAAGCGCTAAGTTCCAAACGTCCGCACAAGGAAGCAAAAGACGGTTATACGGGAATGCTGGAATTATTAAAGAACGACGGCAAGCAATATGATGACACAATAGTAAGAGCGCTTGTTCTTTCACTTTCAATATATCCGATAGGTTTGTATGTACTCTTGTCAAACGGAAAGAAGGGGCAGGTAATAGATGTAAACCCTGAAAACTCCAAATTCCCTGTTGTGGAAATTTTTGGCGATGTTACTCCCGACGGAAGAAATAAAACCGTGCAAACCGCTCCTAACGAAATCAGTATTGTAAGGCCTCTTAACCGTTCGGAGATTGAGAGTTAGCGGAGATTAAGAGTCAAATGGAACCTTTTCCCGCATTAATAATTGTACTCGCATTAATACTCTTTAGCGGTCTTTTTTCACTTTATGATTACGCAATTGGTTTCTGCAAAAAATCACGCCTTGAAAAAGAACCCGGCAAAAAATACAAATCTGTTTTAAGAGCTTTTGAAAATCCCAGAAAATTATCGCTAGTCTGCCGGTTATGGATCAATATATTAAGAATTCTAGCGGCTTTTTTTACGGGCCTTGCCGTTATGCGCTTTTTGAATACTATACAAATCAACACTATAGAAAAGGTTCTTGTCATTGCGGCATCAGCGCTTGTTTTGGGCATAGTCTCAACGCTTCTTGCGGACGCTCTTCCGAAATTAATTTCCCACAGAAGGCCGGAAAAAACCGCCACATTATTAATTTATTTTATAAAAATCCTTGGTGTCCCGATGATTCCTTTTGTGCTTCCGGCAATAAAGTTTGCCTCGTTTTTTCATCATGAGGACAACATAACGGAAGATGAACTGCACAGCGTCCTTTTGGAAGGCGAAAAACAGGGCATTGTAGAAAGCAAGGAACGCACTATGGTAGAGGGTGTTTTCTACCTTGGAGATCGCCCCGTAGAGGCGTTTATGACTCACCGCTCTGAAATTCAATGGCTGGATGTAAACGCTCCGTACAATGAGACAAAAGAAAAAGTATTTGAACACCGTCAGCGCTGTTATCCGGTTGTAGACGGAAGCCCGGATGAAATCATAGGAGCGGTTGACCTTGACGATATAGTCCTTGATATGGCGCAGGTAAATCCCCTTGGACTGCGGGCGATTATGAAAAAAGCGCAATTTATCCCGCAAACCATGTCGGCGCTTAAAGCGTTTGAGTCTTTTAAGCACAGTCAGGCGAACTTCTTGTTTGTCATGGACGAATACGGCGGATTATCAGGAGTAATTTCACTCAGAATGTTATTTGAAGAAATTGTCGGCGAACTTTCCGCGTCCGTAAAAAAAGAAGACCCCATAAAAAAACAGGAAGACGGCAGTTGGCTTGCGGACGGCACATTGAACATAGACGACGCTGAAGAAGCGCTTTCTCTCGCCAACCTAAGAGAAAAAGGAGACTTCCAGACCCTTGCCGGTTTTGTCCTCTCTCTTGCCGGAGAACTTCCACAAGCCGGAGACAGCGTGGAGTATCAGGGCTACAGATTCACGGTAAAAGAAATGGACGGCAACCGCATAGACAAGATTCTAATTACTAATGTAAAAATTTAATCTATCTCCGGCACACAAACTCTGCCTTGATAAAGTTCCTTCGGCATTACCCTGATTTTTAATTTTTTCTCAAGAGAGGCTAGAAGGCGCATCTGCGTCTCGTCGCCGATTGTTACCATGATGCCTTTTTTCCCGGCCCGCCCGGTGCGGCCGCAGCGGTGAATGTACACTTCGCCGTCGGCGGGGACATCCAGAGCGATAACATGGGTAATGCCGGGGATATCAAGGCCTCTGGCAGCAAGGTCTGTAGAAACAAGCACCGCTGCCCTGCCCTCACGGAATGAATCAAGCGCCTCTTTGCGCTCTGTGCCTGTCTGCGGTTTTTTATTTACTTTGCCGAAAAGCCCCGCCGCTGATACATGATGATGCAGGAGGCGAGAAAGAACCATGTCCGCCTCATCGCCCCGGCTCGTAAAAACAAGCGCCTTAATTCGAGCTTTTTGCGATTTACCTTGAAGCGCCGCCAACAAGGAACGCAATGTTTGAGCTTTACGCCGCTTCTCGCTGAACAGCGCCCAGTGCTCAATCCGCTCTCGAAGAATTTCATGATCGGCGCACTCGACAATTTCGGCGGAGTTAAAAAGAGGGCCTAACTGTGCGCTTGTTTTTTTTCCGACCGTAGCGGAACAAGCGGCAACGCACAAACTTTTCTGAGCCGGATCGACTTGATCCGCACAGTCCGCCGGAGAACGCTCAATTGAACGTTTTGCTTCCTTCTCGATAATGGCAAGAAATTCTTTTGTTTCCTCAAGGCACTCGGGCGCTGTAAGGCGGTCGGCTTCATCTAAAACAACAAAACGCAGATTGTTTAACTTTAACTTTCTCATCTTTGCCAGAACAAGAAGTCTGCCGGGATTTCCCACGATTACAACTGGTTTGGCTCTTCTTAAATTTTCAATTTGTTTTTCGATTTTGACGGAACCGATAAGAAGCGCCGTATTCCGGCAGGAGGCAGGCAGGCTCTGCGTTAAAAAATCAACTTCCGCCTTTATCTGAGAGCAAAGTTCCAGAGTAGGAGCGCAAATTAACAGGCTTCCGAAGGAAGCCAAGCTTCCTGTGGAAGCCAGACTTCCTTCGGAGGCAATGCGCTGTAACGCCGGAAGCAGGTAGGCGAATGTTTTGCCTGTTCCCGTCGCCGAACGAAAAACAGTGTCTTTTCCGGCAAGCAGACGGGGAATAACAAGGCTTTGAACAGCCGTGGGTTTTTCGATGGAACGCTCTTTTAATTTTTCCGCCAATAACGATTCTATGCCGAGAGCGGTAAATGAATCTGCGCCTTCACTCATAATTTGTCAAGTGTAATCCAAAAAGCCGTAAACGGCAATATATCAATAATTATTCACATATTGTATATTTCTTTTCCAGTTTACGGAAAATAAAAGTAAATACCGCCGTAATTATCAAATAAAGAGCCAACGCCGGAATATAAACAAGTGCCGAAGAAGTTGAGTTAAAAATATTGCTCATAGCCCTTGTAATGTCAACTAACGCAATTATTGACACAAGGGAAGCGTCTTTTAGCATCATAATAAACTCGTTTCCCACGGGGGGAATAAGCCTTCTTACAGACTGGGGGATTATCACGAACCGCAGGGTTTGAGTCCGTGAAAGCCCGAGAACACGGGATGCCTCGAACTGCCCTTTGTCTATGCTCTGAATTGCCGCCCTGATTATTTCAGCGCAGTATGCGGCGGAATTAAGCGAAAAGGCGGTAAAGGCCGCAAAAAAACGGCTGTTAATTGTAAACGGCGGAAAAATTTGCGGAAGGGCATAATAGATAAAAAAAAGCTGCATTAAAAGCGGAGTGCCACGGAAGAAGAAAATATAAGCGCCGCATATTTTGTTCAATATAATTTTTTGCGATATTTTTCCAAGGGCAAGGAAAAAACCCAATATCAGCCCCGCTCCCGCCGCCGTAACAGTTAAAGCGACCGTTACCCTTGCGCCTTTAAGAAGTTGGGGAATCCAAAAATAAATAACAGTTTTTATATCCATAATGCTAAAGCGGTAAAATCCTTCTTCCTTTTTTGCAGTATATTCCGTTTATTAGTCATATTTCTTTATAAATAATTGTACAATAAAAATAATTTTTTTACAAATATAGAATTAAGCGAAATTTTAACTATAGTAATATATATGGAAATTATGCGGCAATATATAAACGATGTTTTCCATTTTAAACGTTCCCGGCTAAATCAATTATTTTTTGAAGCTATTAAACATCCATTGGTAGTTGTTTATGCGGGAACAGGATACGGCAAGACAAGCGCCGTACATGATTTTACCGAAGAATATCAGACGACGGCAATTTGGGCTCATATTTCCGAACGTGATAATGTATGCGCCCGTTTCTGGGAAAATTATATCCATACAATCGCACAGATCAACGCCCCTTTCGCCGACGCCGCGGCGAAGCTTGGCTTTCCCGATACAAGCGAGAAAAGAAATCAATATATGTCCTTTATGCGGGAATTTGTATCAATGAAACAGCGGCTCATTATTCTGGATGATTTTCATTGTCTGGAGAACGAGTCTATAATTTGTTTTTTGGAAGAATGTCTTTTTTTCAAAATGCCGCCGGGAACCACCATAATTCTGCTTTCAAGGTCTACTCCCAAAATAAAAACCGCATGCCTTGTTTCCAAAGGGTTGATTTTCAATATAAGCGAAAATAATCTTCGCTTTACGGAAAATGAACTTGCGTTGTATTTCCGCAGTTTGAATATTACCCCTTATCCCGAACATCTGCGTGAGATCATGAGCGATACAGGAGGATGGGCATTTGCCATAAACCTGATAGCCAGATCGTATCAAAAAACGCCGCATTACAAAGGCTATGTATGTAAAGCGATGAAAACAAATATATTCCGGCTTATGGAAAGGGAAATTTGGGAAAGTGTTTCCAAACGCCTGCAGCGTTTTTTAGTGCGCCTCTCATTAATCGATCATCTTTCCGTTGACTTTATCATTCTGTTGGCGGGAAAGGACGAAGAAATAATCGCCGAACTGGAGAAACAAAACGCCTATGTGCGGCGTGACAATTATATCAACGCATATCATATTCATCCGCTGTTTCTGGAATTTCTTGCGGAAAAGCGGGAAATAATATCCGAAGAGCAAAAGCATAAAACATACAAAATAGCCGGAAAATGGTGCGCCATGCATGGTTTTATGATTGACGCACTTTCATATTACGAAAAGATAGGCGACTACGATTCAATCGTATCAGCATTAATTTCTCTGCCTCAGCAAATACCCCGTGATATCGCAAACTACGCCTCTATAATTCTTGACAGAGCGCCGGAACAGGCGTTTAATACGGTTAACAATCTTGCGACAATGCATTTGTCAACATATATGTATCAGGGGCTTTTGGAAAAATCTTTTCGCCTCGCCGAGCGTTATGAGGCAAAATTCCTGAAACTGCCCGGTAACAGCTATTTTAAAAACAACGCATTAGGCGCTATTTACCATTACAGCAGTTACCTTCGTGTTCTAATGTGCGTAACGGACAAACGCTACGACTTTGACGTTTATTTTGAAAAATACTGTAAGCACTTTTCGCCGCCTGTAAACTTCAGCAAAATATGCAACCATTCTCCCGGCCCGTGGATTATCGCTGTAGGTTCGGAGAAAAAAGGAGAACCGGAAAAATACATAGAATCACTTTCCCGCACAACTTCCCTTGTAACGGAATATTTTAACGGCATTAAAACGGGAGAGGACGAACTGGCCAGGGGAGAACTTAAATTTTATCAGGGCGATCTGTACTCGGCGGAAATTTGCGTAATACGAGCTCTTGAACAGGCACGGTATTATAATCAATTTGAAATAATTCACCGTGCTCTGCTTTATATACTGCGTATAAGTTTTACGCAGGGAAATTACCAAAAAGCGGAACAGGCTTTGCAGGAGACAAAATCATATTTAACCGAGGAGCTATACATCAACCGTTATACCAATTACGAAATAACGCTTGCATGGTATTACTGCGTTTTAGGCCAGCCTGAAAATATACCCGATTGGCTGAAAGAAAATTTTTCTTCCTATGGCCATGCCTCTTTTATCGAAAACTTCGGAAACCAGATGAAGGCGTGGTATTGTCTTATGACAAGAAATTTCCCTCCGCTTTTATCATATATTCACGAAATGAAAACAAGGGAATCGTTTTTGTTCGGAAGGATAGAGATGCTTGCGATGGAGGCCTGTGTTCACTATAAAATGAAGGACAAGAAACTTGCCTTTGCGGCGCTTCAGGAAGCGTACAGGGACGCTGTGCCAAATAGTATTGTGATACCTTTTATCGAGCTTGGAAAAGATATGCGCACATTGTCCTCGGCGGCGCTCAAAGAATCAACCTGTAAAATCCCGAAACAATGGCTAGAAAACATCAACCGTAAATCCGCTTATTACGCAAAACGGCAGGTTCATCTTATCGCAAAATACAGACAAGCGAACCTGATTCAGGACAACATAGTCCTGTCTACAAGAGAAAAAGAAATACTGGCGGACCTTTCCCACGGCCTTTCACGTTCGGAAATCGCCGCAAGCCGGGGATTTTCCATTAATACCGTTAAAACCGTAATAAATAATATTTATATAAAACTCGGAGCGGAAAACCTTGCGGGCGCAATTCGTATCGCTTCTGAGCTGAAAATAATGTAAAATAACACAAAAAAATATATTAAACTTATACAAACTGGGTTACAAAAATAATATATTCTTGTATAATATATTCAGGAGGTTTATATGAATAGACTTGGACTTTTTCTCTTAAACATTGCGGTATCCCTTTATCTCTTCGCAAACGGGATTTTAGGGCTTACCAAGACAAGAAACTGTGAATTCTTCAAAATGGTCGGCACAATCTTTGGCGGTGGAAAATTCACCGAAGTGTTAACAGTTATCCTGTCGGTCTGCGCAATTGTAGCCGGAGTATTCCTGCTGTTGACGCTCTTTAGGAACAACGTTGCGTTAACAGAATTAATCCTGCTCGTCTTTATTATCCTATGGGTTATCTACATTATTCTGGTTGACATTATCAATCCGTTAAAAGGCAGCTCTGTAGGATTCCTTGCGTATCTAACGATACTTTCAGCCCACCTTATGGTATTGGGCGCATTGTTATCGTCAACAAGACGCTTCGGGTTTCTGGCCTAAAACATGAAAAGTTCACGGCGGAATTTATTTTCCGCCGTGAATCTCCTTTTACCGCATATCTTAAAGTAATACACACTCCTTGAAATTTAACAGTATTTTAAGCCAGTTCTCCCATGTCTTTTTGCCGCTTGTTTTTGTGAAAGGTCTATATCAAATTCATAATTTATCAAAAATGTTGTATTTCCAACAGGATATTCTTTGTAAACTGACCCAACAAATGGGAAAATGTCTGAAACCGATAACTCGATATTATAAAATTGCTCTTTATATGTGAATGAACAAATTATGCTATAGGTTAAATATCTCCCACTTGAATGAAGTTCAGCTTTATCAATAGTCCCTTTAACCGTTTCATGGGACGTTTTTAAGGTTCTCGAGTTCAAAATAACGAGAAGATAATTGCCAGCACATATTTTTTCATTTTTTCCCAATATCCTCTTTAAATACGCCCCTGCCGAGAAATTTGTTATCACCCTACAAATTCGCTGAACCCGAATCTTCCTTAATTTCTATTATGTCAACAAATATTTTTATACATTACAATTTCCCAAGCTTTTATATCTTCTGTTTTTATATATTCCAATTCATTCTTATATTCATTTTTTGGGTCAAAAACCGTAAAGCCGTTTCTTTTATAAAACTCTATTGACCAAGGCGCATTTTTTAACGCATTTAAGGTTATTATTTTATAATTATTTTTCCATAATGATTCAAAACAATAATTAAATAATTTTGTTCCATTGCCTTTTCTTTGTTCATCTTGCAGCAAATACAGCCCCGTAATAAATATATGGCTCTTGTTTGTTTTATAAGCTATCCATCCAATTTTTTTTGAAATATCTGTTCTTTCGGCAATATAAACATTATTAGAATTGTAAAAATCACAAAAAAGGTTTCTGTCAGAATCTTTTCTGACATTCGAAGGAAATATTTTAATTGAATCATTATATATACAAGTTATATTGTCAATATCTTTCTCTGTTGCCTTATATATATTAAAAGAATAATTTTCCATGTTTTATTTTTTACATAATTCAATGTGTTTGTCAATAGAGAAATTATCCTCATAATATTCCCACCATGTTTTACTTCCAAATAATTCTTTATTTGATTTTTCAGCATTATGCCATGTAAAACCTTTGGATAAATACGGCTTTATTACATCTATTGGAATATCTTTAATACCATTTTTTAATAATACCGAATGCAACGCTGCAGACCAATTTCCATCCCTATACCCTAATGTTCCGTCAAAATCCCATAATATATATTTCATTTATTAAGTTAGTTCCCGCTTTATATTCTATATTGTAATTATCAGTATACTTTTCAAAATTAGCGCACGAAGAAAATATTTTGATTAATAAAAATAATATCAGAAAGCGGTTTTTGTTCATATTTATTTCCAAAATTATTATACCATATAAACGGATATTCGGCAATATTTCTAAATCTTTCCGAATATTTTATAATACATTACTGTAATATATTCCCGAAAAATAAACGCGGGTAAGATTTTCTTTGGCTTCTGCTTGGCAGTCCTGGTCATGCTTGAGTGACAGACACCAAAAAGCGGTGACTGTCACTCTGCATATTCTATTTTATCTTCTTTTTTATTACAATAATAATAATTACGATGGCAACCGTAAAAATACTCGTAAGTATTATGATAAATCTATTGTTTTTATTTTCAATATTAGGATTTGGTGTTTTTTCCTGTTGTTCATTTTCTGATATTATAACAGTATGTTCCGCAGTTTTCGGCTCGATTTCTTTTTGATTTTCTTCTATTTCTTTTAAAGCGGCTATTATTGAAAAATCTATTTCATCTTCTCTTATTTCTTTTATCTTTTTATATTCTTCTATTTCTTCGTTCCATGTAAAGAAATCCCAGACATACCGTTCTTCAGGAAAATAGCATGTATACACCGCAAAACCGTCAGTTCCTTGATATTTTGTAAAAATTACTGGCGGCGGACCTTTGGTACTAGTTACTTCGAAAGTATATTCAAACAGAAAAACCATCTTTCTTTTATAATCGTCGTATCCTTCTATTACACAGCGATTATCTGCAGAATAACCTAAACTAAATATCTCATCTTTACCGTCACCGTTGAAATCTCCAAATTTAGCCGCTTTACTGCCAAGTTTTGTACCGGGAACTCCCCCCAAAATGTCATATTCTAAATCAACATAATTATATACCTGTACTTCGAATTTTTCGAAAAAATTTCTTTTAGTAATAAATTTTACTTTTTTATCACTGTATAAAAGCGTTTCATACATTACCCTATTGACAATCCAGTTTTCCCCTCCCGGAATACCAAGATTTATTTTTGATAAATACAATATATCATCTTCTCTTTCAGGTTTTAACAATTCACGTACTTCGTCAATATCAAAAGAAAAGACCAATCCTGTAATATTAACAGCTAAAATAAAAATCAATATTTTTTCATTTTATTTCTCTTTTAACTACTTAATTAAGGTATTGCACATAGCGACCTGTTATGTGCAGTTGCTTCTGCTTTACAATAATATAATATTATTTCATTCAATAATTTCACCAATTTCTATATATGTTCTTTTCTCAGTGTCCCATGTGTAAAATATCCATTTCCCATTTTTCGGGTCAGGATCAGAAACCCATCCTTCTCCTCTATTGAATCTATATTCAAGTGTTAATTCTCCTATAACTGCTTCCCATCTTCCATTTAACCGGTTATCTGTCTGGGCAAAAAGCGGCCCAATAGCCATAAACGCAAAAAACAATGTCATCAAAAAAACCTTTGATTTATAACGTGTCATGTTTTTCTCCTTATAAAAAGTTTAATTTTTACGCTCAATTGTATAATAAACTTTAACTATTATCAATTATTTTTAAGGCATTTTATTTACAAGCGCCGAAGCGTGCCCTTAGACACAGGCAGCAAGTTGGTGCTATTATATAAATTGAGATATAAACCAAAAGGGGTATATTATGAAAGTTTTTAACATTAATTTCAACATCGAAACTTTATCTCTAAGGCAATTAATTCAATTTGCGGAAACCGAATCCGTTACTGAAGATATCTTTAAGGAGTACCTGACAGTGTCCCTTCTGGAAGATGAGAATGTATTATCTAAGGTATGTGAAGAAACCGGTAACATCGGAAACAGTTTGAAATCCGCCGCATTGGAAGATTTAAATACTTTATGGGATACATTATCGAAAAACCCGCTTGGAAATTACGTTCCTTCTTTGAAGCATAAAATACATTTTGAAGAATATCGGAATTCGCTCAAAAAAGCTGCGTCGTCAAACAGCCCGTCAGAAATGCTGGAAAATTTAATCGCTCATTATTCCGTCTTTGGTTCGGGAAAAAACGCAAAGTATATCGCTTTCAGATGGCAGGGCGAAATGACAGGTATCAATCAGCCTGATGACATCACTTTAGAACATCTTTTTTGTCTGGATACCCAAAAAGAAATACTAATTAAAAACACATCCTTGTTTTTACGGGGGCTGCCTGCCAATAACGCCCTGTTATACGGCACAAGCGGCAGCGGTAAATCCGCCATGATTAAAGCGCTTTTGAATAAATACTATAATCAAGGATTGCGTTTAGCGGAAATACCTAAAGAAAAACTGGAAGAATTACCTCAACTTGTAAATTGCATCAAAAACAAACGTCTTAAATATATAATTTTTATGGACGATTTATCGTTTGAGACGTGCGATACGGGGTATAAAAATTTAAAGGTTATTTTAGACGGAAGAATAGAACGGCAGCCTCAAAACATTTTATTTTACGCTACTTCAAACAGATTTCATATTATAAATGAAACATGGAAAGACCGGGAAGGCGATGAAATTCATTTAAGGGATACCATGAGCGAAAAGCTGTCTTTATCTGAACGATTCGGAATTCGAGTAAACTTTGAAACAACAAGAACAAGCGATGATTATTTTAAAATAATTGAAGGAATTTTATCGCTGGAAAACATTCAATTTACGGAAGAAATAAAACAAGAAGCATTGCGCTGGGAAACTTTATATAACGGACGTTCAGGCAGAACCGCCGCTCAGTTTGCAAAAACCATAATCGCCGCAAATCTGCAACTTTATACCCCCCTTAGTGTCAAAAATACTTGACAAAACGTGTAAAAATCTTAATAATAGGAGTATGACAAATTCAATAAATTTGTCAAAATAAAGAAAATGGCATTTGAAATTATAGGAACAGGCAGAGCAGTACCTCAAAACAGGGTTACCAACGACGATTTGGCGGCTAAAATTGACACAAGCGACGAGTGGATACGTTCCCATACAGGCATAGGAAGCCGCTATATCGCCGATGAAAATACCGCTTGCAGTGATCTTGCGGTAGAAGCGGCAAAAAACGCCCTTGCTATGGCGGCGGGCTACATGGGGAATGATACCGCCGAAAGGGACAAAATTGCGGCTCAGACGGTCGCAAGCATTGATATTATCGTTCTTTCGACGGCGACGGCGGATTATTTCGGGACACCTTCTACCGCCTGCGTTGTTCAGCACAGATTGGGAGCGGCAAACGCCGCCGCTATGGATATTTCCGCCGCCTGCACGGGTTTTGTTTACGGAATGGAAACAGCCGCAGGGCTTCTCAGTATAAGCGCAAACCGGAAACGTGCTTTGGTAATTTGCTCCGAAATTTTAACCAGAATGGCGGACTGGAACGACAGATCAACCTGCGTCCTGTTCGGCGACGGCGCAGGCGCATTGGTGCTCGAAAAAACCGCCGAAAACAGTAAAAACGGCCTTTTACAGACGCTTCTGTTCGCCGACGGCTCAGGGTATGAAAGCCTTGTCGCCCGGAGAGGAGGGACACGCAGTCCCTTCAAAATCGGGGAAGTTATAGAAAAACCTGTTTATATCGAAATGAACGGTCAGGAAGTTTATAATTTTGCCGTAAAAGCGGTGACTGACACCGTAAACGCATTAATAAAAGCCGGAGGGATCAACCTTGATGATGTTGTCAGGATTATTCCCCATCAGGCTAACGCAAGGATTGTTCAGGCGGCGGCAAAGCGTCTGCATGTTCCGGCGGATAAGTTTTACCTTAATATAGAAGAATACGCAAACACGTCTTCGGCGTCAATTCCGCTTGCTTTGGACGAAATGAACAGAAACGGTCTGTTGAAAAAAGGCGATTTAATTTTAACCGTAGGATTCGGCGGAGGCCTTACCTACGGAGGAAATATAATAATTTGGTAGGAGTATAATATGAACAAAAAAAATGTAGTTTATTTGTTTCCCGGACAGGGAGCGCAATATCCCGGTATGGCGCACGATTTTCTTTCCTCGGACGCCGTAAAAAAATTATTTGATACGGCTTCGGAAATCAACGGAAAGGACATGAAGGCTCTCCTTCAATCCGAACCCGATACCTTAAAACGCACCGACGTTTCGCAGCCTGCGATTACCCTCGCCAACCTCGCTGCGGCGACATACTTGGGCGATCAGGGATACAGCCCCGCCGCGTGCGCAGGGTTCAGCCTGGGCGAATATGCCGCCCTTGTTTTCAGCGGCGTAATAACAGAAGCCGACTGCTTCAAGCTGATAAAAGCCAGAGGCGAGGCAATGCAGAAAAATTCAGACCATCTGCGTGAAGCCTGCGGAGGGGACGCTTCCGCCGCACCCGGCATGGCGGCGGTCGTAGGGCTTGCCCCGGAACAGGTTGAGGAATTAATAGCAAAGTGGAGCGCAGGAGGCTTAAAAGACCTTTACGCCGCAAATATCAATTCGCCCAAACAGTTGGTAGTAAGCGGAACTGCCGCCGCCCTAACCGAAGCGGAAACCCGTTTTAAGGAAGCGGGCGCAAAAAGGGTTATAAGGCTTCAGGTAGCCGGCCCCTTCCATTCGCCGCTTATGTCGGAATCAGCGCAGGCGTTCGCTCCCGTGTTGGAATCAGTAAAATTCAACGACCCAATCGTCGCTCTTTTCTCAAATGTAACGGGTAAAAAGGTATCTTCCGGCGAAGAGGCGAAAAAACTCGCCTTACAGCAGATTACAAGCCCTGTAAGATGGGTGGAAGAAGAAGCTTCCATAGCGGCAATGGGCGCAGATGCCTGTCTGGAAGTAGGTCCGGGCAAGGTGCTTCAGGGGCTTTGGCGGGATTCGGCGACCGCCGGAAGCATACAATGCTACCTTGCGGGAACAGTAGAAGATACTGGAAAAATCGGCAATTAATAATTAAAATGAGGAATCGGAGGAAATATGAGGCTTGCTAATAAAAAAGCGTTAATTACGGGAGCGTTAAGGGGAATCGGAAAAACAATAGCCGATTTATTTATCGCTGAGGGAGCGGAAGTTTGGGGGCTGGACTATAAAACACCGGAAGACCTTTCGGACAGGGTTGCGGCGGCAAACGGAAAACTCCACTGGGTTCAACTGGATCTTTCACAGACAGCTTCAATCGACGGCGCAATTGAAAACGCCGTAAAAGAAGCCGATGGTTTTGACATACTTGTCAACAATGCCGGTATCACAAAAGACAATCTTTCTTTCAGAATGTCTCTGGAAGAATGGCAGAAGGTATTGGATATTAACCTTACGGCGGCGTTCTTTGTAGCCCGCACAGTGGCAAGAGACATGATCCGCAGGCGCACAGGCTCAATCATCAATATGGCGAGCATTGTAGGCATTCACGGCAACGGCGGGCAGGCGAATTATTCAGCTAGCAAAGCGGGCTTAATCGGCGTAACAAAAAGTTTGGCAAACGAAGTGGCAAGCCGCAGTGTGCGAGTAAACGCTCTAGCGCCCGGCTATATCGAGTCAGACATGACGGCGGCAGTTCCGGAAGAAGCCAGAAAAAAAATGATCGATGTTATCCCCATGAAGCGTACGGGAAAGCAGGAAGATGTCGCACGCGCGGCGCTTTTCTTCGCTTCCGACGATTCATCATATATTACCGGGCAGGTATTGCCCGTAGACGGCGGAATGTATTTTTAGGAGAAAAGAATGAAAAAGAAAGTTGTTGTAACCGGAATGGGAGCAATTTCGTGTATCGGTAAGTCTGTAGCGGAATTCGGAGCGAGTTTAAAAGAGGGAAAGAGCGGCATCGGCCCCATCACTCTTTTTGATACAACCGATTTTGATGTGAAAATAGCGGGCGAAGTAAAAGATTTTGATCCCTCTAAATGGATGGATAAAAAAGAAGCCCGCAAGATGTGCCGCTTTACGCAGTTCGCTGTAGCGGCGGCGGCTCAGGCTTTGGAAGAAGCTAAACTTCTGGGCGCTCCCGATGCCGAAGGCAAGAGAACCGTAAACTGCGATCCGCAGATCATCGGCATCGTTATGGGCAACGGTATCGGCGGGTTCGAGGTTGTCGGCGATTCTCACAAAAAACTTTTTACCGACGGCCCAAAGAGAATGCTGCCGCTTACAGTGCCAATGATGATCCCGAACGAAGCCGCCGGCAATATCTCGATGATGTACGGCGTAAAAGGCCCCGCCTATACTCAGGTTACGGCGTGCGCCGCCGGCACGGACGCTCTCGGTCAGGCTTTAGACCTTATCCGCTCAGGCCGCTGTGATATAATCATTTCAGGCGGAACAGAGGCGACAATTGTCCCCTTTGCCATCGGCGGCTTCCAGATGTTAAAAGCGCTTTCAACAAAACGCTGTAATGAGCCTACAAAAGCGTCCCGCCCCTTTGACGCCGACCGTGACGGGTTTGTAATGGGAGAGGGATCGGGCATTTTAATTCTTGAAAGCGAAGAAAGCGCAAAAAAACGAGGCGTGAAAATTATCGCCGAGTTAGCCGGATACGGAGCGAGCGCCGACGCTTATCATATTACATCGCCTGATCCTACAGGCATGGGCGGCTCAACCGCAGTTAAGAAAGCCATCGCAGACGCAGATTTAAAACCGGAAGACATTCAGTATTACAACGCTCACGGCACTTCAACCGAAATAAACGATCCTACCGAAACTAAAATGCTAAAAATAGCTTTCGGCGATCACGCTTACAAAATGAAAATATCTAGCACCAAGAGTATGCACGGCCATTGCGTAGCGGGCGGCGGCGGCTTGGAAGCTATCGCCTGTATTCTGGCGATTAACGAAGGGTTTTATCCGCCGACCATCAATCTGGATAATCCCGATCCCGAATGTGATCTTGATTATGTGCCGAATAAAGTTCAGTACGGCGAAATTAACGCCGCCGCTTCCGGCTCTCTCGGTTTCGGCGGTCACAACGGCGTTGTAGTTTTCAAGAAGTACAAAGGTTAAAAGGAAATAATATGAGCGAAATAGAAAATCTTTTACCGCACCGTGACCCTTTTTTGTTTGTTGACGAGATTATTCAGGCCGACAAGGAAAAAATTATAGCGAAGCATGTATTCACGGACAAAGAATATTTTTTTAAGGGGCATTTCCCCGAATACCCTGTTGTACCCGGCGTCATTCTTGTAGAGACAATGGCTCAGTCGGGCGGAGCGGGTTTGCGCAAAAGCGGCGCTCTCGGCGAAGGCTCTTTGTTCTTTTTCGCAACTGTAGACAAGGTGAAATTCCGCCGTCAGGTCCGCCCCGGCGACGAGGTCCGCTGTGAAATAACCAATCTGCGGGTTTCACCGAAAATGATTAAGCAATCCGGTAAAGCTTATGTAGGCGATGAAGTCGCCGCCGAAGCCGAATGGATGTGCCTTGTGGGGAATTCGTAAATTGATTATTAAACCGATGGTTCGAAACAATATTTGCATGAACAGTCATCCGACAGGATGTACCGTGTCGGTGCAAAAACAAATTGAGTACGTAAAGAAAAATTTATCGCCTATTGATTACAAAACCCCGAAACTTGTTCTTGTTATCGGCTGTTCAAACGGTTACGGGCTAGCAAGCCGTATCGCCGCAGCGTTCGGATACGGAGCGGTTACCGTAGGGCTTTCAAAAGAAAAAGCGGCTTCGGAAAAACACACCGCAACTCCCGGTTATTACAATAATGAAGCGTTTGACCGTGAGGCGAAAAAGGCGGGACTTATTTCCAGAACTCTGGACGGCAACGCCTTTCTGGGCGAGATGAAAGCGGAAACGGCAAAAGCTGTCCGGGAAGCGGCGCAGGAAGCAAAGATACAGCCGAAGATCGATTTAATCGTTTATTCGCTCGCCTCTCCCGTAAGGACTTGTCCCAAAACGGGTATCCTGTATAAGTCGGCTATTAAGCCCGTGGGAGAACCTTTTTCGGGCAAGACCCTCAATATGATGGATGGAACTTTTTCAACTACAGAAGCGGAACCGGCTACCGAAGATGAAATCTACAGCACAATAAAAGTTATGGGCGGCGAGGATTGGGAATACTGGATGGAAGCCTTATACAAAGAAGGACTTCTCTCCCCCAAAACAAGAACCGTAGCTTATTCATATTTGGGCCCCGAACATTCATGGCCGATTTACAAAAACGGCACGATAGGAAAAGCCAAAGAAGATTTGGAAAGGGCCTGTATCGAAATAAACAAGACATACGCCGAGCCGGGAAAAATAGCGGGAGCGTGGGTTTCCGTAAACAAAGCCCTCGTTACCCGTTCAAGCGCCGTAATCCCGATTATCCCCTTGTACATTTCATGCTTGTTCAAAGTGATGAAGGACATGAAACTTCACGAGGGCTGTATTCAGCAAATTACACGCCTTTACAGAGACCGCCTGTACGCCGCCGAAAGCGGAGACCCGGAAATGGTTCCTGTAGACCGCAAGGGACGCATCAGAATAGACGATTGGGAAATGCGGGAAGACGTGCAAAAGGCGACTATGGAAAAAATGAAAAACGTAACGCCCGAAAATGTCTTCGCTCAAACCGATGTCGCCGGGTTCAAGCATGATTTCCTTGAAGCGCACGGTTTTGACGTCGCCGGCGTCGATTACAACGCAGATGTTGAAATAGGTTAACGCCTTTTAGATTTTAAGTTTTTTAATTTTACCCTTGTCTCCAATTCCCCAGAATTCAACGGTCAACTGACCGTTAGGCATACATTCAATAACGGCGAATGACGAACCTGCCTTGCTTCTCGGACGGCCTAAGCTTCCCGGGTTAACAAATAAAATGCCGTCTATATTTTTAAAGGACGGGATATGGGTATGACCGTATAAAACCACATTTGCCTGAGAGCCTCGTGCAGCGCCGACAAGCGAATGAAAGCCGCCGTAAAGGCTGTGGCGGTGTCCGTGGCATATAAAAAAACGGTAATCGCAGAAATCAAAAACGGCGGCTTCCGGCGCCGACGATGTTCTGTAATCGTTATTTCCGCATACCACCTTCCAATCGCAGAAAAAGCCCGAAGCTTCAGCCGCACGGCCAAGGTCGGAAATGCCGTCGCCCAGAAAGACTACGCAAGAGATGGTATCATTCGGCGGCAAGCGGTCCTTTGCCCAGTTAAAAACGGCGGTAAGGGTTGTAATACTGCCGTGGGTGTCGGAAAAGGCCAGAAGTTTTTTACCGTCCATAACCGTATTTTAACATTACTGCAATAATGATATAATACCCTATGGAAATAATCTCTACTTTGTTAAAAATTACCGGCGGCCTTTGCCTCTTCCTGTACGGAATGAAGGTTATGAGCGACGGCATTCAGCGTGCCGCCGGCGACAGGCTTCAGCGGTTTCTTAATTTAATAACCGGAAACAGGTTTACGGCTGTTTTTACCGGTTTTGCCATAACTGCGATAATCCAGTCATCATCGGCTACAACGGTCATGGTGGTATCCCTTGTAAATGCGGGATTGCTCAGCCTTAAACAGGCAATCGGCTTGATTATGGGCGCCAATATTGGAACCACGGTAACCGCATGGATTGTATCCCTTATCGGGTTCTCCCTTAAACTCTCGGAACTTGCACTGCCTGCGGTCGGCGTAGGTTTTCTTTGCAGTATTGTCAATTGGAAACACAAAAACATCGGCGAATTTATCCTGGGCTTCGGACTTCTCTTTATGGGTCTTGATATTCTTACCAAGTCAATGCCCGAACTTGGGGACAATGTTTATATTATTACAAAAGTTTCGGACATGGGTTTTCTTTCCGACGTGATAGGCATGGTTTTCGGAATGACAATAACCCTGCTTCTTCATTCTTCGAGCGCTACCACCGCTATAATACTGACTATGGCGTTTAATGACATAGTCGGCTATGAATTATCGGCGGCAATGATCCTTGGAGCGAATATCGGCACTACAATAGACGCCGCTCTTGCGTCTATTGGAACAAAAACAAACGCAAAACGGGCCGCCCTTGTGCATGTTCTCTTTAATGTTATAGGAACCTGCTGGGCGCTGCCTTTGTTAAAACCGATCCTTGCGATTGTAGACTTTGTAACCCCAGGTTCAATGACTCCCGGCATGATACATGATCCGATGGTCACAGCCCACCTCGCCATGCTTCACACCGTATTCAATGCGGCTAACACAATTATCTTTTTGCCTTTTGTTAATTATTTTGCAAGGCTTGTTACATTCCTTATTAAAGACAATCCGAACGAGACGGCGGAACCGGTACGGTACCGTTTTACTTACGCTTCGGGAAAAATTCAAAATACACCTGAAATGCAGATTGTTTTCGCCGAGAAAGAAGTCAGAGACATGGCAAACCATGTTCTGCTGATGTTCTCAAAATTTAACAGTGTAATTCAATCCCTCTATGAAACGCAGGACAAGATGGCGGCTGTAAAGTCTCTCGGCGTCGAGTTAAAGCAAAAGGAAGAATACGCCGACCAGATGCGGGATCAAATTGCCGCTTTTTTAATGATATGCGCAAGAGAACAGCTTAATCCCCGCACGGAACACCGTGTTTCGCAGTTACTGCGTGTTATTTCGGATTTGGAAGAAATCTCCGACGACTGCTGCAGTTTAAGCTTTATTTTGGAAAGCGGCGTAAATGAAAACCTTATAATAAAGAAAAAAGAAATGGACGCCCTTGTGCCGTATTTTAATCAAGTGGAAAATTTCCTTAATCTGGTTAAGGATAATCTTGGACGCAGGCTTTCGGCGACTACCCTTTCTTACGCAAGAGAACTGGAGAACGAAATTGATTTAAATCGTGACAGGCTCCGCAAACTCGGACGCAAGAGACTGGAATCCGGCAAAGACGTAAAAACAGAATTGTTATTTATTGACATTGTGCGCAGGATAGAAAAACTTGGTGATTACTGCCTTGAAATAGCGGAGACGCTTGCCGTATAACTAGCGGCCCCTGCTGTCTTTGCGGCGAGAAGTTACATAGCGGGAAAAGTCATTTATGTTTTTTACTATAATCCTGTCCGGGAAAATTTCCACACGCCTTTGATTAACATAATGCCCCAATATGTCCCTTACTTCATTAACGGACATTCCCGCCCAGTGCGCTACGCCTTCTACTGTGGTTTTAAATTCACGGCGTTCCGTGGATTTATCCACGTCTACGCCTGTTTCATCCAGCATAAGGAACACGTCGGCGACTTTTGTCTGCGAATCGGGAAGCGTAAGGATCATAAAACGCCGTTTTGAATCGTAAATGCGCTTACAGAACATTTTTAAAAGTTTAAGGGCAATCTGCGGGTTGCCGAGCAGAAGAATCTCAAAGTTTTGCGAGTTAAATTCAAGCACTTTAACTTCGTCCAACGCTATCGCCGTAGCGGAACGGGGAGAGTTTTCCAAAATCGCCATTTCACCGAACATTTCCGAAGGCTGCAGAACATCAAGCGTCCGCTCAATGTCTCCTACAAGTTTTACAAGCTGCACTTTGCCGGACTGAATAAGGTAGAAAGTATCGCCAAGCTCATATTCGGAGAAAATTATATCGCCCGCCTGAAATGTTCGTGAAAAACGGCCGAATGCGGCCAAATCCATAGCCATTTTACGCTCCCAGGGCTTTTAACGCCCGTTTTGCTTTTTCCGCAGTACCGTCATCGCTGCCGCCCATAGTTATTATCTTTTTGTAGAAAGCCGCCGCCTGTTCTTTTCTGCCCATTTTTTCATTACACTGACCGATAACAAGCATAGCGTCCAAAAGACTGGGATGCTTTGGATACTTTGTAAGCATATTTGTTAAATATTTCAGGCTGTCTTCAAACTTGTTCATAAGGAACATACAGCGCCCGATTTCATAAGAAGCTTTTGCCGTCCATTCAGCGTCAGAGTTGTCGTCTACTATCAATTTAAATGACATAAACGCTTCCTGATATTTTCCCTGCGAAACAAGAATAATAGCGTCGCTGTAAATTTTAAAAGGATCGCCCGATGAGGAAGAACGGCCGACCGCAGGCTGACCGCCGCCGCCGCTTACAGATACGCTCGGCCCCTTGCCGTTTCCGTAACGGGAAAGTGCGTTTTCCGCAATCTCAAGATTTTTTGCCGCCTGAAAAGCGTTTTTACCTGAAGGATAATATACCAGATAACGGCTGAACACATATTTCGCGTGAGAGAACTTTTTGTTTTTAAGATAAAATTCACCCACATTGAATAAGCCGTCGGCGGGCGGCTGTTCTTCCTTCGACATCAGCTTTGACACCTGTTTATGCACACGCCTCATCTGGTTGGAAAAAACTTTAAGCATTTTCAGGATAATTCTTGAATTTGCCATCGCTACAGCTTCAAATTCCTGTACGGTAAAAGCCATAACGGTTGTATCAGATAACGCCATTGCGTTTTCTTCACGAGAGTAACGTCCCAGCGCCGATTTAACCCCAAAGAATTCACCCGGCTGCACAGAGTCACGTATATCTTCCCCCGTTTCAATATCCTGAGAAACAAGGCTTACCTTGCCGTTTTGCAGAATATATATTTTATCCGCCGGATCTCCCTGGAAATATATAAGCGAACCTGTACGGTACTGAAATGGTTTCGGCATTATTAACCTTCCTGCTCCGGCTCAAAGGGCAGATAATCCAGCTCCTTCTTAAAACCGATTTTTTTTCTGACTTCCCTGTAAAGCCCCGCCGGGTCGCCTTTTACAAACATGGGTTTATTATTCACATTTATCTGCGTATAACCGGCGGGAAGTTTCCCGTTGAAAATATCAAGGAAACGCATTTCTCCGTATACCGGCTTGCCCGCCAAAATCAACAGTTCAATATCCTTCATATCAGCGTTAACAATATTTTCATACGGATCGCTGTTATTGGATTTTATAACAAGAATGTCACCTAACTTGCCTTCGTCCAAACTGCCAGTTTTATCCTGCATCCAAAAGGCTTTTGCGGCGTTAATTGTCGTCATTTTGAAGATTGTCTCTGCGTCAAGCTCTTCGCCGTAAAGGCTACGGTACAGTTCTCTGTCATATTTTATCTCGGCAAGAAGGTTGGCGGAACCTGTAGCGGAAGAATCCGTCCCGATTGTAACATTTACCCCGGCTTTAAGCATTTTCCGTATTTTGGCTGTCACATTAAACATGAACATATTGGAAAAGCCGCACCATGAGATGCTTGCCCCCGCTTTGGCGACTTTTTGAATATCCTCGTCGCTAAAACCGATGCAATGTATAAAAAGACAATGATCGTCCAGAGCTTTTTTACTTTCCAGTTTTTCTATGCTGTACATCGCCTCTTCATCAAAACCTTCGGAAAGATGCGTAATAAACGGCCATTTATTTTTAACGGCACGTTTATGTTCTGCTTCTATGCCGTCGCCCCATTTAAGATCGTACGATGAACATTCATGTTCAATGCAATATTCCTGAATCGCCCTTACAGGCAGGGTGGGCAGTATTTTACTGTTTAATTTATGCGGAAAATGATCGTTCACCGTCGTTACGCCCGAAAACAGGCACTTGTAACCCGAAAGAGCGTAAAGGTCCTCTCTTGTCAGCTGAGAGCGTTCTTTAAATGTATCCGACGCTTTTAAGTCATTATCCCAGGGCAGCCATGTAAGGTAGAAACTTCCTGGAGCGGGCCCTACGGGCGGACGGTAATTTCCCTGCAAGTGATCATGCGTATTGATAAGAGAAGGATAAACAAAAGAATTTTCCTTTAAATCTAATTTTACAGCGCCGCCGGGAGAAGATATTTTTTCCCCTTTAATTCCCAATTTTCCTGAATATGGCTTTTTACCGGGGGAAACAATCACCCCATTTTCCAAGGTGTATTCGAACACTTACTTACAAACCATCCTTAACTTCAATTTTAAGCAAAATATCACTAATAATCAATAATCTTGAAACTACCATATTAATTATCGGTAAAATATGATGAATTTACGGTAAAATATTGCTACAATACATTCGGTGATAGATTTACACACCCATTCCAATATTTCCGACGGGGACTTTTGCCCCGACATACTCATCAAGGAGGCCGTTAAGCAGGGTCTCCGTGCCATTGCCCTTACCGATCATGATACCATTAACGGTCTGGAAACAGCAAAAAAGGCGGCTCTCGGCGAAAATATACAATTTATCCCCGGAATCGAGATAAATATCAACTGGAATGGTGGGAAAGGAATACCCGGCGTTGGTCCCGGAGGCGAATTTCACCTTCTTGGGCTTGGAATTAACTCGCCGACTCAAAATTTTATCAACACTATTGAGGGATTAGAACGAAGAAGAGAGGAAAGAAGCCGCAAAATTCTGGATAAAATGCACGAATTAAGCATTGAGGCGACATGGGAAGAACTTTTGACCCTTGCCGGACATGAAACCGGAGAAAATTCAGGCAATTCCGTCGGACATTCACTTGGGCGTCCTCATTTTGCGGCGCTTTTAGTGAAAAAAAAGATTGTAAAAAGCGTAAATCAGGCATTTGCCCGCTATTTAGGCGTAGGAAAACCCCTGTATGTGCCGAAAGAAGGGCTGATTTTCGAGGAAGCGGTATCACTTATACGGGAATCCGGCGGAATTCCCGTTCTTGCGCACCCGATTTCGCTATTTGTAGCGTGGGGACGGCTTCCCGATATGATAAAAACCCTGCAAAAACGAGGACTTATGGGTATTGAGGCATGGCATCCCACAGCCAAACCCGGTTCCTGCCGCCGTTTGGAGGCCTTAGGCAAAACTCTGGGGCTTTATGTCACCGAAGGCAGCGACTTCCACGGCCGTGTCCGCCCCGACAGGAAACTCGGTTATTCAAGCAGAGGCAGAAAGATAGAAGACGATGTTCTTGAAGCGATACCCGAGTTAGCCGCCGTATTAAACAGATAAAATCTCCCAGGGATCTTCCCCAAGGCGGCGGTGATGAACGGCTTCAAGTATATGTTCCGTTTCAATCACTTCCCTGCCCTCAAGGTCGGCGATGGTTCTTGCCACCCTTAAAATCCCGTGAAAAGCCCTGCCCGAAAGCCCCATCTTTGAAATTGCCGTGTTAAGGGCGCTTTCCGCTTTTTCGCTTAAAGGGCAAAAACAGGCCGTTTTTCCGGCGGGAAGCAGGGCGTTTCGGCGAATCTCAGTCCCCTTAAAACGCAGACGCTGAATTTCCACAGCCGCTTTGACACGTTTCGCTATAACGGCGCTTTTTTCTTCGGGTCTGGCGTTTTTTCCTGCTGCGGCGTTCATCTCTTCGACTTTGGGCGGCAGGACGGCGGTACGGATTTCTACCCTATCCAACAGCGCTCCGCTGAACTTTCGCCAGTAGCGGTTGATTTCTTCGGGGGAGCAGAAACAGGCGCTGTCCGTATCACGGATACCGAGCCGTCCGCAGGGACAGGCGTTAGCCGCCATTAGCATCTGGAATTCGGCGGGCAGGCGCACAGGCCCTTCCGCTCTGGAAATGCTGATTACCCTGTCTTCAAGCGGCTCACGGAGCGCCTGCAATACGTTGATTCTGAACTCTGGCGCTTCGTCAAGAAAAAGCACGCCGAAGTGGGCAAGGCTGATTTCTCCCGGCCGGGGATTTCTGCCGCCGCCTAAAATTCCCTCGGCGCTTGCCGAATGATGCGGCGCCCGGAACGGCGCATTTGTGATAAGGCGGTCGATAAATTTTTGCGAGTAACTGTCGCCGTTATTCATAAGAGGACCGGCAAGGCTGTAAAGGCGTGTAACTTCGACCGCCTCGTCGGGGGTAAGCGGAGCCATGATAGAAGTAAGCCTGCGGGCCAGCATTGTTTTTCCTGCGCCCGGCGGCCCGAAAACCAAAACATTGTGCCCTCCGGCGGCGGCAATTTCCAAAGCACGCTTGTAAACAGCCTGCCCCCGCACTTCGGAAAAATCGCCTTCAGGGAAAATATCTAAAGCGCCGCCTGTGTCTTCGTCCGCAGAAAATGACGCCGGAAGAGCGCCTTGTTTTTCTCTGATAAAAAGCGCATTAACCGCTTCCTGCAGATTTTCAGCGGCGGTAAACCGCGCGCCTTTTTGCGCAAGAATAGCCGCCTCTCCTGAGTTTTCTGCGGGAACGATAAACTCTTTAATTCCTTCGGAAAGCCCTGCGGTAATGGCGGCAAGCACTCCTCTTACCGGCCTGATTTTTCCCGAAAGCTCAAGCTCGCCCATAACAAGCAGGTCTCCGGAAACGGGGGCAATCTCGGCCGCCGCCATAACGGACAGGGCGATAGGCAAATCAAGCGCCGCCCCGTCTTTTTTCAATCCGGCGGGAGCGAGGTTTATCAAAATCCTGTCTAACGGAAAACTGAACCCCGAATTCCGAAACGCAGCCCTCACCCTGTCCCTCGCTTCCCTTACCGCTCCTTCAGCAAGCCCTGTAATGTCAACGCCCGGAATACCCCGCCTGATATCCGCCTCTACCCGGATAATGATTCCGCCCGCCCCATAGGGCATATAAGCCATAACACTCATATAAAACTCCTTATGTATATATATGAGCGCAGATGTATAATGCTTTACTTTAGCGTGAGAATTTTTGCTTTTTTTAGATAATTATTTTACCGTAATTGTAAATTTGTCAATATAGTAAGTTGTTTTTGCGCTGTTGTTATTGTACGTGCTCAAGTAAAGATATGGATTATCGCCGCTTGGGGTTCCTGTCCATGTTCCGCTCATTTTATGCCACGTTCCCGCTTCGGCGTTATCTATTGGAGTTCCTATTGACGGATAATCACTGTTGTTTATCTGCCAGTTTAATGTTCCGTTTGCTCCTACACGTTTAACCTCTGCGGAAAAAGTAACGGTTATATTTTTCCCCTTGTAACCCTTAAGATCATAAATCGCCGCAGCCCATCCGCCCGGCTTGGTAACTTTTAAAACATCAGTACGGTTTTCGCCCGCAAGATCAACAATCTGGTATTTAACCGAACTGGAAAGAGGCGTATACGAATTACCGGCATTAGCGTTGAATGAGCCTTTCACGGTTTCTGCGCCGGGAGTTGTTTTTTTAGCCGGAGCCGGGCTTCCGCCATGCTGTTTTAAAAAACCATCGGGATCGCTTACGGCAAAAAACGCCTGCTTTGCGTTTAAGTTTCTGTCAAAAAGAGTAGGGTTTGATTCGGAAAGCCAACTATCACCATCATCAAGATCCCAGAAGGTTACCCGTACTATAGAAGGAAATTCTCTGTATAAATTCATTAATTTGGCGTAGGCGATACCTTGATTTATAGCGTCTTTTTCCGTCATAACCGTGTCTTTTCCTTCACCGCGTTTGTAACCATCAGGCGATACATCCAACTCGGATATTGCTACTTCAATTCCCAGGCTTGTTAATAATTCCAAAGATTTTCTGATATTATTTATATCGGGATTAAAAGTATAAATATGGGATTGCGAACCTACTCCCTCAATAAGGTTGCGAGTCCCTCCCGTTTCTTTTTTGTAACGGTTATTAATATCCAAAATCATTTTCCGCACAACTTCGGTTTTGTTCGGGTCTTCAAAATTATAGTCGTTATAATAGAGCTTAATATTGGGATCGGCGGCTCTGGCGGCACGGAACGCAAGCTCAATGTAATCGGAACCAAGTTTTTCATACCAGGGGTTTGGCATACCGGGGGTACTAGTTCTTACACACTTTTTCCAATCCCCTTTTGCTTCGGCGGCTGTAATATCCTGTTTTATCGCTTCGTTCACTACATCCCATGATTTAATCTTACCGTTGAAATGTTTTAAAACTGTAGTTATATGATCATTCATATTTTTTATAACTTCATCCCTTGATCCTTCAGTCAGCCATGCGGGAATTGCTTCGTGCCAAACAAGGACATGACCATGCGCCAGTATGTTATTTTTTACAACGATGTCTACACTGGTATCCGCAGTTGACCATTGATACGCTCCCCCTTTACTTGAAGGAGCCAACATCACAGGATATGTTGTGTTAATAGATACCACATTAAAATGACGTTTTATAACATCAAAATATTTCCCCGATAAATATAAATTAATTACATGAGATATATTTCCAATAAGAAAATTTTTCTCATAAGCCGATTTAAGCGGCGTTAATGAGAGATCGGGGGTTAGCGGATCTCCTTCCATTATCTTTACTGTAGGATTGGAAATATAAAAAGTGTCTATATCATTATTTGTTCCATATCTGGTAAAATACAATAAGGGATTATTATCCGTGGGAGTTATAATAAGTCTGCCGGAAATCTTGTGCCAAACTTTAGGTTTCGCGTTTTCTATCGTACTCACTGTAGGATAAGAAGGATTATTTACTTGCCATGTTATATTTCCCGTTGTTTTTTCACGCCATACCTCTGCTGAAAGCTCAATGGTTATTATTTTTCCTTTGTATTGAGCCAATGAATATTTAAGTATTGCCCCTGATGAAGATTTTGTTCCGTCCACTTTTATTACATTTTTCCTGCCCTGATAACTATCTAAAATTTGAAATGATCCTCTGTCGGCAGAAAATCCGTTCAAATTATCCGGCATTGTTTGCGAAGTAAACAATAAAACCGCCAACACCGTCATTATCAGGACAATTATACTTCTTTTGACTTTGAACATAAAAATCTCCCTTGAATAATTATTTATTCAATATGAATTTCTTTTGTACCTATAATATACCATGTTTTAGATACAAATAACAATTACTCTTTCTTTATTTCAAACCTGGTAAACGTTAAAAGCGGCGCACTTTTTGTTCCATTGCCTGCTTGAAATACCAGCCTGTTTGCCCTATGGTTCGTGTTAGTCGCCGTCTTTACAGCTTTTATAGTTATTGAGCCGCTTACTACTAACAAATAAGCGTGCGGTTTGCATATTTTACATCCAATCAAAATATATACCATGATATATATTTTGTCAAGGAAAAACCAAATAATATATTATACTTAAAGTCATATTTTAAGTTTCATCTTTAATATAAGCGTAAATAATTTTATCGGCGGGTTTTACTACAAAGTCACGTTTTTTATCCAATTCGGCACAGAACAAAACGTAATTTTTAGCATCGGTATAAATGCCAAAGGGCATAACCGCCTTACCTGCCCCGCGAGTGCCGTAATAGCCGGCATGAACAAATTCGGCATACGATGAAAAGGTTTGCGCTTCCTTAATATCGAATATTTCGTTCGCCTGTGAAACGTCTATGTCAAAATAATTTGACGGAATGACAAACAATTCTTCGTAAAAATAAACGGAATTTGCGTCGTTCAATAATTTGTTTGAAAAAGTCGAAACAACCTGGGTAGAAATGACGAAATTTTGAATATTCAAATTTTCCAAACTTTTTTGATTTTTTGGATCAATAATTTCGGCAAAAATTTTAAACGGCCGTTCATTGATGCTTGCCACACGTGACAATTCAATAATAGTCCAAAACACGTTAGCGTCATAATTTTTAGGCGGCACTGTATCGTCGCTTAACACCACGGCTACCGAATCGCTGTCGCCATGCTTCACTACCGTATCAACAAAATTTTGAATATCGCCGGTTTCAAAATGGCTGATAACCGTGTCGGGGCGTGTCAGTTTTAACGCCTCAACCAAATATTTGTATTTGCGGTTTTTTCCGATAATAAACAATTTAAGCGGGCGCTTGGTCAAAACCTCTCCGGACGCTTGCAGCCTTCGTTCGGTTTTATACGGAAACGGGCGTTTGCGCCGTGCGGCGGATTCATCATCGGCAAGGCAATACATTTTATCGCCGAATATCACGGTCGGAATGCCTTCGCAATGGCTTTGCAAATATTCTTCACGTGATATTTTGTCGATGGGATAAAATTCACAACCCCTGTACGACAAAATTTCCGACAACACATTGCACAAATCCGGGTTAGATACCGCCAACGCCATGAATTGCCCGATTTTTTTGTGATGGGCAAAAAACTGTATTTGTAAATTATTTAATCCCAAAATATCTTTGCGTAACGAGCTCATAATTTCCGACGCTTCCTGCGTGCTTGTTTCCACCCCTATCGGTACGTTCGGGCGCAAATTGAAATTGCCCAATTTCAAAACCAAATCCAAACTGCCCAAATAATCCGCCTCTTTCAATTCGCTGCCGGAGCTTGCTCCGCCGGAACTTGCGTTGTTGTTCATAATTAAAATTCCGCTTGCACGTTCTATGCCGACATCTTTTAACTCGCTTAAGCTTGCGGGGTTGCCCTGGCGCACGATAAGGTTAATTTTGTGCTTAGGTTTCTCGTCCAATTCGGCAATGGTGGCATTCAATTCGTCGAAAACCTGCTGCTTTTTCATGTCGGACAGCAGCAATATTATTTTTTGGTCGGGGTTATACATTAAGTCCGCCAAAATCGCCGGGACTTCCTTGTTATAAAATAAAATCAACAAATGGTCTGACAAGCGCAGACGCCCCTTTGCCCCGTCACGGTTGGTAATGTAATTACGTATCAAGGTAGTCATAATGGAAATAATAGTACCGGAAAACAACAATGTCCCCGAAACGATGGCAATCAGGCGCACGGTAAAAATAGCGTTATTGGGATTATTGGCGCCGGACGTACCAGTGTGGTAAGTAAATATGGTTTTAAGCGCTTCGGAATATTTTATTTTATTGTCAATTTGAGTCAAAACGCCCGCTAGCGTCAACACCAACAGCATTGCGCAGAATAAAATCATCAAAACCGCAGTAAAAATCGGGTGGCGGCTTTTGACAATCGTCCATGTGTTGTTTATCTTTTGTACAATTTTATTCATATAGTCTCCT
>Ga0268262_10000632_pt1 | contig 45669 bp, 37 predicted proteins | sample TergutNc150P3_FD_190354 | JGI IMG/M metagenome (GOLD analysis project Ga0268262, IMG submission 190354) | Nasutitermes corniger P3 segment gut microbial community from laboratory colony in Florida, USA - Nc150 P3 (SPAdes) (version 2) | ecosystem: Host-associated > Arthropoda: Insects >... | reverse complement strand
ACTTGACCAGATACGTTTATCTTATGGAGGCAAAAGTATAAATAAAATGATTAAAAAGCAGGCAATGCATCTTCTAATAGAAAATAAATTGTATTATTAGTTTATATTTATACTGTAAATTAACTAAAATTTTTATAGATATGAAAACAGGGAGAATCTATATAAATATTATAGTTTTTAGAGGTTCCCAATATTCATTTGCAAAAATATTCGTCTTCCCGCTCATACTCATATTCGCGCTTTCCTCCTGCGGCGGCCCCGAAGAACCGGACGGAGCGGAAGGCGTTATAAACCTGAACCTCAGCGTGAATGCGCGGACGGCACGAGCATTGCCTGACTCTGCCACTCTGGCGCAGTTAAGCTATTTTGTAACGCTTCAGGGCAATGTTAACATAAACAGTGGTCCGACCGCGCTGGGAACACAGAATGTCAGTATAAAAGCCCCGGCCGGACATTATACGGTTATGGTAACCGCCTATCTTAACAACAAAATCTACGCCGAAGGCTCCTCTCCCGCCGATATACAGCCGGGGAAAACTACTTCGGTAACCGTAAAAATGCACGTTATTGGCGGTGCAGACATTACAAGCTGGACAGCTGTAGCTAATAGCCCATTCGGCGATACAGGCGATATAAAAGCAATCGCCTATGGAAACGGCAAGTTTGTCGCTGTAGGCTATGAAATCGATCACAGCAGCTCCCCTGCCTTAATTATTAGCAAAATAGCATATTCGACTAATGGTATAAACTGGATAACCGCCAATAATAACCCGTTCAACAATGACAACATCCTCGCAATTACTTATGGAAGCGGCAAGTTTGTCGCTGTGGGTGAAAATGGAAAAATAGCGTATTCGGAAAACGGTATACACTGGACAGCCGTAACAATTATGTCGCCTAGCAACCAATACGATAATGTAACCATCAATGCAATCGCCTATGGAGGCGGCAAGTTTGTAGCCGTGGGCAGTAGCTGCATAATGGCGTTTTCGGAAGACGGCAGAAGTTGGACACCCGTCAATGTTAACTACACATTCAATACAATCGCTTATGGAGACGGCAAGTTTGTCGCCGGGGGCGGGGTTGATAACGACAAAATAATAGCGTATTTGTCTAACGACTCTAGTTGGCATAATGTAAATCAAGATATATTCAGTGGTCATAATGACTCCATAAATACCATTGTTTATGGAGGCGACAAATTTATCGCTGGGGGCGAGGACTCTTCTGGCGGTAAAATGGCGTATTCATTAAACGGACAAACGTGGACAGGAGTATCGAATAGTATATTCAACAACATCAACTCAATCGTTTATGGAGACGGCAAGTTTGTCGCCGTAGGCAATAACGGCAAAATGGCGTATTCGGAAGACGATATAAATTGGATAGCCATTACAACAATAACAGATATATTCATAGATACCATCGATCCCACCGGTCCAACTCTCAGTGATATCTATGTAATCGCCTACGGAGGCGGCAAGTTTGTCGCCGGCGGCACTAACGGCAAAATAGCGTATACAAATTAATGTCTGTCTTTTTCAGGGCTATGCGAATAAGCGCATAGCCCGCGGGTAATCGGTAAATTCTGTTGATTAACACCCTGTGTTACTATAGAATACATTATCCGCCCGTCAGGGAAACGCGGAAAAGGAGAGATTTAAATTGAATAAAAGACGTTTTGCAGGGGTATTGCTCGTACTGTGCCTGTTTTGCGCGGGTTTTTCCCTTTACGCGCAGTCCGCCGCGCAGGAAATGGAAGATCTTCTTGCAAAAGACGAGCTTACATATGCTGAAGCGGCGCGTTTTATTCTAAAAGCTTCCGAAAAGTTTGTAACTTCCGATGCGGAAGAAGCTTTCTGGTTTGCCGCCAAAAAAGGCTGGCTTCCCAAATATACCGAACCTGCCGATCCCGCCCGCATAGACGGTATCGGGCTTCTCATTATGAATTCCTTCGATATCGAAGGCGGGTTTATGTACTCCGTTACAAAAAGCCCGCACTACGCTTTCCGCGAACTTGAGTACAGGAATATTATCCAGGGCAGAGCCGACCGTTATATGAAAATATCCGGCGATTTTCTTATTTTCACTATCGGAAGGGTGTTATCGGAGATCGAGAAGGACGCCGAGCGCGCCGCCAAATTCGCGGATGAAAGGCCTTCACTGCGCCGCAAGGACCGCCTTCAGCCGGAATCGTACGACTTCGGACTTATACTATTTCAGGATTCCGCTTTTTACCATGATTTCACCTACGGCACTACCGATTTTATATACAGGGCAAACGCTATGCCGCGCGTTTCCTTCCTTCTCGGGAATAACGGGTTTTTTATTACATCGTTCGGCTTTGCGATTGAATACGGCGATGAATTTAAAAAGGCTTTTGAGCTTCTGCGCACGGAACTGTCGCTTCGTTTCGGATCGTTCGGAATAAGAGCGGGGCGTTTTAACTATGCCGACCCCATGAGTTTTGCCCTGGACAGCCTTTATGACGGCATCATGTTCTCCTATAATACCGGCGCGGGTCAGTTTAATGTCGGCAGTTGGTACACAGGCATTCTTTACAAAAAGAGCGCAAATATCCTGATGACGGAAAATGACCGCGATATTTACAACGCTCCCTTTGTTAAGGGCGATTTTTTCGGCACTTACTTTGCGCCGCCGCGCATTATTGTCTCTATGGACTGGGATCACCCGTCCATCAGCGAATTTGTACAGCTAAAAACCGCTCTTTCCGGGCAGTTTGATATGTCCAAACAGGTCGGGAGACTGCACAGTCAGTATTTTACCTTCAGCGCCGGCTTAAACTTCAGCAAATTCCTTGTATCGGCGGGCGGAAGCATCGAAGCCGCCGAGATTAAAGGCGCTGAAGAAACTTATCGCCTTGCCGTAGCCGGAGAACTGGGTTTTTATTTCCCGCTGCGGTTTAAAATCGACGGACAGCTTTCGCTGAAAGCGCGTTACGGAAGCGGCGACACAGGCAAGCCGTTTTATGCGTTTACTCCGGTTACAACGGCATACTACGGCGAAATATTCCAGACCGGGATTTCCGGGCATACAATGTTTGACGTAACCTATTCGGCAAGATTCCTTGAAACGCTGGGAGCAATCTTTAATGTGTCGTACTTTATCCGCAACGATTTAATGACTCCAAATACTTACATAATAGCCGGAACGGATATGAGAAAGAAACTTTTAGGGATGGAAATTTCTTCAAAGCTTGTATGGAATCCGTTCTCCGACATGGAGTACAGTCTTGGCATCGGGACTTTTATTCCGCCTTTCGGGAATAACTGGCCCAATTCAAGGGCAATATGGAAAATCAACTTGACAACGCTGCTTGCGTTATACTAAAATACTCTTGAAAAGGAAGGATAACGGCATGAAAAAGGCAGTTTTTATCATTTTAATAAATTCAATCATAATTTTTTCGGTATATTCACAGTCGGGAACAATCCGTGATTTGTCGGGCGAGGTCGAACTTAAACCCGCCGGAGCGGCGGCATTTACCCCCGCGCAGAAAGGCAGTCAGGTCGCCCGGGATACAATTGTATCAACGGGTTTTAAAAGCACGGCAATTATCGAAATCGGAAGCAGTGTAATAACAGTGCGCCCGTTAACGCGCCTTTCTTTGTCGGAAATACAAAGTTCCTCCAATACAGAAAGTCTTGATGTCAACCTTCAGGCGGGAAGAATCAGGGTTGACGTAAAACCGCCGGCGGGGACAAAGGCAAGCACTACAGTTCAGAGCCCCAGTGCGACCGCTTCCGTGCGCGGAACCGCTTTTGACATGGATATAAAAAATCTTTCCGTATCCGAAGGCCGCGTAGCATGGGGAGGTTACGACGGCATAATGGTAAGAGTAAACAGCGGCAGTACAAACAGAATAAACGCCGACGGCAGGACAAGAAGCCCTATGGAAGTAACCAAAGCCGGCGTACTGCCTTCCAGGCCTGTCGGGGCAGGTGCATCAGGACGGATAGAAGGACCGGGGAATGCGGTTAATAACGCAGGTGTGGATATCGGGATTAACTATAAAGACGGAGAAGGTAATTTGGATATAGGGATCAGCTACGAAAATTAGTTAAATACAGTATATATAACCGTAACTTAAATGGGAAACCTCTAATACTTTTTCCAAAAAGGTATTAGAGTTTTTTTTACTTTATACAGTATAGGGGATTTTCTGCGGGAAATGAAAAAAACATTGGTAAATTTGCCTAAATCGTATTATATTTATATGAATACCCTAGAAATATAATAAGGACATATAGTGATTAAACACGATTTCCCCAAAATCCACTTTTATGACCAGGATTTTGTCGATATCTATGATAAAACATGGGCTTGGATCGAGGATTGCTGGAACAATGAAGGCGTAAAAAACGGCATCGAAGGAAAATTTTTCTCGTATCCTGAATCTCCCTCCGTCAGTCAGGCTGACGCTGTTTTTTCCTCTTTTTTTCTTGTGTATTCCAACAGAATTTATCAGGCTAATTCAACATTGGACTTGTTTTACAGCCGTCAGGAGCCGAACGGAGCCATACGCTGCGCTTATGATATTTCCACCGGCTCTCCTTCCGCAGACCGCGACAATCCCGAAGGTCTCGGTATTCCCCTGTTTGCCTGGGCGGAACACAATATCTACCATAAGTCCGGCAATAAAAAAAGGGTTAAGGATACGCTTCCCGTTTTGTGCAAATATTCATCATGGATAGATTCTGTTTTTAAAAAACCAAACGGTCTTTATAAAACGCCGCTTTGCGCGACCGGAATGATCAATCTGCCGCGCGGAGACGCCTATTACCCTATGGATTTTAACGCCATGATGGCGGTTAATATGCTCTATATGTCCGCGTTAGCTGATATTTTAAACGACAAGGAAACAAGCTTTCAGTACAAGCGCCAGTATTTTTCCCTTAAAACAAGAATTAATTCTTTAATGTATAACGCGGCGGACGGTTTTTATTATGATATTTGCAAGAATGAAAAACAGGTTCCTATTAAGTCTATCGCGGGTTTTTGGCCCTTGTTAGCTGAAATTCCGAACGGTGAGAAGGCGGAGCGTATAATCTCCAAGCTTTCAGATCCCAAATTTTTCGGCACTCCCCATCCTTTTCCGTCTCTTTCCGTTTCCGAAAAAGATTTTGATGAAAACGGGCGCGGTTTCCGAGGTTCGGTGTATCCTCACTTTGTCTTTATGGTGATAAAAGGCCTTGAACGCTATCAGCGATGGGACATTGCGAGGGAGAGCGCAATAAGGCACGTTTACTTTATGCTGGATTCCATGAGTCCTGACGGAGATCATCACAGGGGCAATCTTTGGGAAGCGTATCTGCCCACAAAGGAAGGTCCTGCAAAATGGCCCGGTAAGACGGCTTTTCCACGCCCTCAGTACCTTACCTACGACGCGCTTTCCATAATCTGCCTTACAATAGAAAATATCGTGGGGCTTTCAATTTCGCTTCCGCGTAAAACAGTAGACTGGATTATTCCAAATCTGGAAATTATGGGCGTGGAAAATCTTTCCCTTAAAAATAATATGATTACAATTCTTTCAAACAAAAGCGGCAGGGGCTGGGAAATTCAAATGGAAAGCGAGAAACTGTATTATTTTACAATTAACATTCTGGGCGTTAAAGAAAAAACCCTGCCGATTCCTTCAGGAAAATGTTCAATACTTATAGATAAATTGTAATAATATGAAGAATACAACTCTTACCGCTATTCTTGAAATTGGCTCCACCGGAATCAGGCTCCATGTAGCGGAAATTTACCCTAACGGCGAGTGGCAGGTGCTTGACCGCTCCGTGCGGCCTGTCGGTCTTGGGCGCGACGTGTTTACTTCCGGCGTGCTTTCGCGTGAATCGATACTTGAATGCCTTACGGTTCTTCAAAATTACCGCGAACTTCTTAAAGGGTGGGGAATTTCAGATAACAACATTCACGTTATAGCGACAAGCGCCCTGCGCGCGGCGCGTAACAGGGATGTTTTTATTGACCGCGTAAGGCAGGAAACAGGCTTTAATTTATCCATTGTCGAGGGAATAGAAGAAAACAGGCTTATGTATCTTGCGGTGCGTTTTGCCCTGAAACAGGACCTTCCTCTTTTTTGGCGCGCCAATTCCATGATAATCGAAGTCGGCGGCGGCTCTACGGAAATTATGCTTCTACGGCGCGGGCAGATGGTTGCGGCTCACAGCTTAAAAATGGGGACGATAATTATTGATCAGCATTCGCGTTACGGTATCGGGGCGGGAATGGTTTACGAGCGTTTTCTTAATGAAAATATCAGGAACACGCTCGGTATTTTAAACCTGGAAATGGATTTTGCCCATGTAAGGACGATGGTAGCCGCCGGAACAGACGCCCGTCTTGCCGCCGATCAGGCGGGAAAGGAGCTTAACGCAAATTGCCGTATCATAGAACGGGAAGATTTTTTTCAGTTTACGGAGAAGGTTTGCGGTTACAGCATAGAAAAATGTATTCAGGAATTCGGTTCTTCCTACGCCGATGCGGAGGGGCTTATTCCAGGCCTTTTGGTATTAAAACTTTTTCTTGAGCATACGGCAGCCGCCAATATTGCCGTTCCGTTTGTTACGATTAGGGACGGCTATCTTGTCGATTTGGCATCCGGCGTTGATTCTTCGCTACAGGATGAATTTTTCTCTCAAATTATCGCTTCCGCCGTAAACCTTGGAAGGAAGTTTCATTTTGACGAAGCGCACGGCCGTTATGTAGCAAAAACCTGTATGACTTTATTTGACGCTCTTGTAAAGGAACACGGCATGAACCGCCGCCACCGCATAATGCTGGAAATTGCCGCCATACTTCACGATATAGGCACTTATATCAAAACATCGGGACATCAAAAACACGGACAGTACCTTGTCGCCAATTCGGAAATATTCGGTTTGCATAATGACGAGCTTAACATTATAGCTAACGTGATTGGCTACCACAGGGGAGATCCTCCGTCTCAGTCCGATATTGAGTACGTTAAACTTCAGCGCGAAGAACGCGTTCTTGTGCTTAAAATGGCTTCCATTTTAAGAGTTGCGGACGCACTTGACCGCGGACATTCGCAGCATATAAAAAATATTACCGTAGAACGCCGGAGGGAAACAATTGTTCTTCATGTGGACAGAACATACGACCTTTCTCTTGAATTAATGGGCATAGAAGAAAAGGGAGGAATGTTTCAGGACGTTTTCGGGTACAAGGTCATTATTGGTTAGGTTTTAATATGAATACAAATGAAAACTCATTCCGGCCTGCCGCGGTAATTTTTGACATGGACGGACTTATGCTGGATACAGAAAGGCTTTCAATTCCCCTTTGGTCGCAAGCCGGCAATACCTTCGGTTATAATATAACAGAAGAAATTGTTCTTCGCATGGTGGGAATAAGCAGCAATAAAGCCCGCGAGCTGTTATTTGATGAATTCGGCGCTGATTTTCCCTATGACAGCATTTATGAAGAGTTCAGGCTTCTTATAGGAAAAAAAATCGAGAAAAACGGAGTTCCGAAAAAATACGGTCTTATTGAATTACTCGACCGCCTTGCCGCCGCAAAAATACCGCTTGCGGTTGCGACTTCTACGCGCAGCGCCAGGGCGCTGGAAATGCTGCAAAAAGCGGGCATATCGGACAGGTTCAGCGCAGTTGTATGCGGCGATGAAATTACCAACGGTAAACCTGCGCCTGATATTTTTCTTCTTGCGGCGGAAAAACTGGGAGTTCCTCCTTCTGCCTGCGTCGGTTTTGAAGATTCACCTGCGGGTCTTAAAGGACTGCATTCCGCGGGAATACGTTCAATTTTTATCAAGGATGTTATAGAGCCGACTCAGGATGTTCTTGCAACTGTATGGCGCAAATGCAACGATTTAAAGGAAGCCGCTGAATTGTTAAATTTATAGCAGAATTGGTTAATTTATATCAGAATTGTTTGAAAATATGTCAAACTCTCGAATAAACACAATTTATTTGCTATAATAAGTTTTATGGAACAATCTGAAACAGACGAAACTGCTTTCCCATACTTAAGCCGCGATCTTTCCTGGGTTGATTTTAATGAACGCGTACTGGAAGAAGGATTGTCCGAAGATTTACCGCTGCTTGAACGCTTCCGTTTTTTGTCGATTGTTTCGTCTAACTTTGACGAATTTTTCATGGTCAGGGTTTCAACAATCAAAAGAATGCTTAATACGGAGGGAATAACGCCCGATCCTTCCGGTTTGCTTCCCGCGCAGCAGCTTAAAGCCATTTCAGAAAAAGTCCACTCTATTATAAATAAACTGTATAAATGCTTGCGTAACGATATTTTCCCCGGTCTTGCAAAAAACGGGCTGTCGCTTCTGCAGCCGGATTCATGGTCTGTTCCTCAGCTTGATTTCCTTAACTCGAATTTTTTAACGCAGATTTATCCTGTTCTTACTCCCCTGCGGCTTGAAGCCGAAAAACCCATACCTGTCATGGAAAGCAAGGCTCTTCATGCCGCCTTCCTTCTTGAACCGGAACATTCGGGCAGCCTTTTTCCGGAAGAAAAACAAATGGTTATTGTGCCGATTCCGGCCGTACTCAGCAGAATTATCTGGCTGCCGAACTCCGGCACTATGACAGTTAACGGCCATGAAAAAGAACAGCTTAAAATTGCGCTGCTTGAAGATGTCATTATCACTTGGGGCGCGTATCTGTTTCCGGGTTTCCGCGTAAAGGAAAGTATGTTATTCAAAATTAACCGTAACGCCGATTTTTCCGTAGACGAACAGCGGGACGAAGATTTTGTTGAAGCAATGGCGGAAGTTCTGGAAAACAGGGAACGGTCCGATGTAATACGGATGGTTTATTCTTCAGGAAGCATAAAGCTAAGGGATGAGCTTGCGCTTCGTTTTTCGCTTGACGCCGATGAGCTTTACGAAGTAGACGGTCCGATTAACCCCGCGGATTTTCTGGAACTTGGAAATGTAGCGGGTATGGAAGACATAAATGAAAAACCCTGGAAGATATATCATTCAACCGATTTCAGCGAAGAAACTCCGGTCTGGGACAGTATAAGCGCAGGCGATTGTATGCTTCATTTGCCGTATCAGTCTTTTGATCCCGTCGTGCGTTTTTTTCAGGAAGCGGCTTCCGACCCGCAGGTAATATCAATCAAGACGGCGCTTTACAGAACAGGCGGCGCAATTCCAGGAAGCGGCATACACTCAGGCTCCGCCTATTCGCCCGTCGTCAGGGCGCTGGAACAGGCGGCGCTGAACGGAAAGCACGTAACGGCGGTTGTGGAATTGAAAGCCCGTTTTGACGAAGAACGCAACATTTCCTGGGCGAACAGGCTGGAAAAGGCCGGGGTTATTGTAGTGTACGGGCTTTCTCACCTTAAGATACATTCAAAAGTTACAATCGTAATGCGCCGCGAAAACGAGCGTATAAAGCGTTACGTGCATCTTTCTACTGGCAATTACAATGACAGAACGGCGAAATACTATGAAGACATCTGCCTCTTTACATGCCGCGAAGACATCGCCTATGACTCGGGGCTTCTTTTCAATATGCTTACAGGCTATTCCTCTGTTCAGCAGATGATGAGGCTGACAATGGCTCCGTCCGGGCTTAAGCGCCGTTTTCTGGACATGATAAAAAGAGAGGCGGACAGATCCAGGCATGATTATCCGGCTAAAATCACGGCTAAATTGAATTCGCTTACCGATACAGACATTATTAAAGCTCTGTACGAAGCCTCCTGCACCGGCGTAAAAATTTCGCTTTGCGTGCGCGGCGTCTGTACGTTAATTCCGGGAATTTCAGGAGTTTCGGAAAATATCCGCGTAATCAGCGTAATTGATCATTACCTTGAGCATTCAAGAATTTATTACTTTGCCAACGGAGGCTCGGAAGAACTCTATTTGGCAAGCGCGGACTGGATGACGCGTAACCTTGAACGCCGCGTTGAATTGTTATTCCCTGTTCAGGATGAAAAAATCCGCATGGAAGTTACAGGTATCCTTAACGATTACTTCCGTGACAACTACAAGGCGCGCATCCTTGATAACAGGGGAACATGGACACAGGTTAATCCCGCCGAGGGAGAAAAACCATTCCGTGTTCAGAAGGAAATGCTTTTCAGGGCGGAAAGAGCCGGTGAAAATAAGGGAGCCGCAAAACTTGAATACAATGTCCGCCGCAGCCTTCCGCAGTCAGCGGAAAGATAAAAAGGAGTAAATTATGTTTGATATGTATTATTTAATTCTTGTTGTTCCCACAATCCTGCTTTCCATGTGGGCGCAGGTAATGGTAAAATCCACTTTTGCCAAATATTCAAAAGTGCAGTGTTCCCGCAGGATTACGGGAATGGACGCCGCGGCTGTTCTGTTAAAGGCAAATAACATAAACAATGTCAGCATAGAAGCAGTCAGGGGTTCGCTTACAGATCATTACGATCCTTCCGCAAAAAAACTGCGTCTTTCAGAACCTGTGTACGGCGTCCCTTCGATCTCCGCAGTCGGAGTCGCCGCTCACGAAACGGGGCACGCCATCCAGCACGCCGTTCACTGGAGCCCGCTTGCGCTGCGCAGCACGCTTGTGCCGGTTGCGAATATCGGCTCGTCAATCGGTCCCTGGCTTGCGATAGCGGGGCTTGCGCTTTCATTTCCTATTTTAATTAATATAGGGATTTTATTGTTCGGCGGAGCCGTTCTTTTTTATATAATAACACTGCCTGTTGAATTTAATGCGTCTAACAGGGCGATAAAAATACTGCGCGCAAACAATGTTTTAAGCGAACAGGAACTTAAAGGCGTTAAAAAAGTATTAACAGCCGCCGCATTAACTTATGTTGCTTCCGCTCTTACGGCAATTATGAATTTGCTGCGTCTTGTTTTATTGTCCAGAAGCAGAAGAAGATAAAAAACTTTTTTAAATAATTCCGACTTTTGAATTACTTTTTTCTGAAATACCCAATGTATTGCTCCTCGGCTTTACCCCCTCATGGGGACGCGGCGCGTCCGGTCCTTCCGTGAAATTATAGAACGCAAGGCGAGCGTCAGGGTCAATTTTTGCAAGAACGTCCGCGGCAGAATTGACTGCGATAATATACTGTTCATACGGGCTGAACGCGCGGCAGGCAGGGCAGGCGCACCATACATATTCCATTCCTTTATCCGGCAGAAGATGAAAAATTCGCGGAACAGTTAATGACTTTATGGAATTGGTAAACAAAGTATGCGCGTTTTCAGAGATAACGGAAGTGGTTTTTGGATTGGTAGGGCAAAAATGAGGAGACGGTTTCCTTCTGCCGTGTTCCATGCGGAACAGGCCTCGGTGAAAAAAGAACATCCGCCTGGGAATCAACAGAGAAAAATCATTCCCTCCCGCTTCAATGTTAAGCGTATATTTTTTAATCAGCTTGATATATTTGCCCCTTTTGCTTTTAAAAAATTTATCATCCAATGAAAAAACCAGCGTGTCATAGCCGTTCCCCGCAGCCCATTTAACGATTTCCGATCGTTCTATGTTGTTTGTTTTTCTTTTTATAAACAGTCTTTTTCTGTCCATAGGTATAATATATGGTATTTACTCATATTAGACTATACAATAAACCAATGGACTTCGATGTAGTAGTTATCGGCTGCGGGGTTTCGGGCGCGAATATAGCCCGCCGTCTTTCGGTGTACAACATAAAAACCGCTATTCTGGAAAAGGCCGCGGACGTTTCTTTTGGGACTTCCAAGGCTAATTCAGGCATTATTCACGGCGGTTTTCACCACAACAAAAAGTACCTGAAGGCGCGGCTGGAAATTCAAGGCAGCCTGATGTTTGACCAGCTTCGCAGGGAGCTGAATTTTCCCTTCCGGCGCTGCGGAATAATTGTCGCCGCTCTCCATGAAGAAGAAATGAAGGCTGTCGAACATCTTTATATGCAGGGAGTGGAGAACGGCGTTATCGGGATTGAGCTTTGTTCCCGCTACCGGATACTTGAACTTGAGCCCAAGCTTTCGGCGGATACAGCCGGAGGGCTTTACGCGCCCGGCGGCGGAATTATTGAGCCGTACCGTTTTGTTTTTGCCCTTGTTGAGTCGGCGCTGAAAAACGGCGTAGAGCTGTTTACCGATTTCAAGGTAAACGAGGCTGCGCGTGAAGGGGATTTTTGGCGTATCCGCGCCGAAGACGGCAGGGAAATAAGGAGCCATTACGCGATAAACGCCGCGGGTCTTTTTGCCGATGAAGTGTCAAAAACTTTTAATGCTGAGGAATTTACAATCAGCGCCAGGAAGGGCGAGTATTTTCTTTTGGACCGCCTCACAAAAGCTTGTCCTTCAAAAGTGGTCTTTCCGGTTCCTACCTCGGTTTCAAAGGGAATGCTTGTTATCCCGACTGTAGAAGGAACGGCGCTTGTCGGCCCTACCGCAGACGCTGTTGAAAATAAAAATGATTTTTCTACTACTACAAAACGGCTGGAACAAATAATTGTTTCAGGAAAAACAATGATACCCTCTCTCAGTCAAAACGATGTTATTACAAATTTCGCGGGACTTCGCCCGTGTCTGGGTGAAGATTTTTATATTGAAGCCTCCGCAAAAGCTCCGGCCTTTGTGCAGGTAGCCGGTATACAAAGTCCGGGACTAACCGCGTCTCCCGCAATCGGCGAATACGTTAAAAATATTCTTTTAGAAATGGGACTCAGCCTGACGGAAAAACCGCGCTGGAATCCCTATGTTGAAGATCGTCCGCTTGCAAGAGAGCTTGATTTTAATGAACTTGACGGCCTTATCGCAAAAAACCCGGCATGGGGCAACATTGTCTGCCGCTGTGAAAATGTCAGCGAAGCGGAAATTGTTCAGGCTATTAAACTCGGGCATACTACTCTGGACGGAGTGAAGTATTTTACCCGCGCCCAAATGGGACGCTGCCAGGGCGGTTTTTGCGCCTACAAGATCATCAAAATAATAATGAGGGAAACAGGGCTTTCCTGGAATGAAATTACAAAACATGGCGGGAAAAGCCGCATATTGGAGGCGTCATTAAATGATGTTTAACGTTCAAATTAAACACGCGGCTATACAGCCTCAGTTAAGGATATTTTTGTGACAGAACTTTGCTACGATGCGGCTGTTATCGGCGGAGGCGCGGCCGGAATGGCGGCGGCTCTTGAACTTGAGGCGGAAGGCTTTACCTGCGCAATTATCGAGAGGGAAGATCATCTCGGCGGAATTCTAATGCAATGTATACACAACGGTTTCGGCCTGCATGAATTTTCCGAAGAACTCACGGGTCCCGAATTTGCGGAACGTTTCATTGAGCGCGTAGTTAAATCAAAAATTACCGTTTACCTTAACACGACCGTTACGCGGTTTACTCCATCAAGGGAGCTTTACTGCGTTTCTCCTTCCGGCGCAATAAAGATACAATGCCGCGCCGCAGTGCTAGCAATGGGCTGCCGTGAACGTAACCGAGGCAATGTGCGCATACCCGGCTCGCGTCCCGCCGGCATTTTTACCGCAGGCCTGGCGCAGCGCCTAGTAAATATCGAAGGATATATTCCCGGAAAGGAAGCTGTAATTATCGGCTCAGGCGATATCGGGCTGATAATGGCGCGGCGCATGAGCTGGGCGGGCTGCAAAGTAAAAGCCGTTGTGGAAATAATGCCGTATCCCGCAGGGCTTACGCGTAACATCGTTCAGTGCTTAAATGATTTTGACATTCCGCTTTATCTTTCGTCCCAGACCACAGGTATTTTCGGCAACAACCGCGTGGAAGGAATCGAAGTTACTCCAATGGAGAACGGCTCGCTTACGCCTGAAAAAAGTTTTCGTATAGACTGCGACACGGTTCTGCTGTCAGTCGGCCTTGTTCCGGAGAACGAACTATCTAAAGCCGCAGGCGTAGAATTAAACAGCGTAACGAACGGTCCTCTTGTGGATTCAACTCTGATGACAAATACGGAAGGAGTTTTTGCCTGCGGAAACGTGCTGCATGTCCATGACCTTGTAGATTGGGTCTGTGAAGAAAGCCGCCGCGCGGGACGCCACGCTGTTCAATGGCTACGAGGAGATCGTCCTTTACTGCAAATACGCGCAAGAGCCGGTTCTAATGTGCGTTATGTAAACCCCGCGCGGATTGCGCCTGATCGTGAAAACCACATTTACCTTCGTTCCTTAATTGTAAAAAACGACGCTGTAATGGAAATAAGACTGGATAACCGCGTAATCCGCAGTACAAAGGAGCGTCATGTTCAGCCTTCGGAAATGATAAACATAAAACTGTCTCCTAAAGATTTTGAAGGAATTGAAGCAAACTCCGATTCCGTTCTGGAATTCGTAATTAATTAGGAAATGATATGAGAAAACTGACCTGCATTGTATGTCCGATAGGCTGTTCGCTGGAAGTTGAAGAAGACGCTTCCGCGCCGGAAGATAACCTTTCCGTAACTGGGAACCGCTGCCCGCGCGGGGCGGTTTACGCGCGGGAGGAAATTCGCGCTCCGAAAAGGATTGTAACCGCTACCTGTAAAATTGAAGGAGATGCGGAACATTCCGTAAGGCGCGTTCCGGTAAAGACCGTATCTCCCTGCCCGCGTGAAAAAATTTCCGCGTTGTTAGACGATATTTATAAATTGAAGATTACCCTTCCCGTAAAAGCAGGAGACATTCTTATCGCAGACTGGAAGGGCGAGGGGATTGATGTGGCGGCAACAAGGACAATCGCCTGAATGTCTATTGCATTGCCGTTAAATCTTCTTTTGTGATACTCAATTTTCCGTCGGCTTTTCGAGTAGCAATAGATTTAAAATATTTTGCATATTGCGTATCCATTACGGCAATATGAGATAATACCCAATCTTTCAGGAAATAAGCCAGTTTTTCAAGCACCAGCCTCTTTCCCGCTTCAAAATCTTTTACGGTTTTTAAGACTGTAATCACAAATGCATCATGAGCTTTTTTATGTTCTGTATAACCCTGATATTTCGTAGCAATCATATATTTTTCTTCGGTTGAAAAATGGTCCTTTATGTATTGCACAGCCTGCTGAATCACATCCTTAAAGAACGCCCGCTCTTCTTCTTCTTTTCCGGATGCGTGGTTGAATAAATTATTTACAAAATCCAGCAGCCCCTTGTGCTGGTCGTCGATGATTTTAATTCCCATTGAGTATCTATCAGACCAGACAACATGCTTATCATTGGAATTATTTTGACTTTTTTGCACCATATTGAAAATATATCAGAAAATAATAAATTATTCAAGAAAAAAACGATATGCTCAAATCAATACAAGCTTTAGTCCGGAATATGCTGTCCTTATAAATCATGTATTGTGATTTTTCCGTATAACCGTTATTGTATGTACAATGCTGTCAAAAACAAGAAATTTCTGCATTATTGCGCATATTGATCACGGCAAGTCGACACTGGCTGACAGGCTGATTCAAAAGGCTCATCTTGTTGATGACCGTAATTTTAAGAATCAAATCCTCGACAATATGGATATTGAACGCGAACGCGGCATTACAATAAAAAGTCAGGCGGTAACAATTCCTTATACGGCGGCGGACGGCAACGAATACAAACTTAACCTTGTTGATACGCCGGGTCATGTTGATTTCAGCTACGAAGTCAGCCGCGCGATCAATTCCTGTGAAGGGGCTCTCCTTCTTGTAGACGCCACGCAGGGGGTACAGGCGCAGACTCTTTCCAATATGTATCTTGCGCTTGAACATAACCTTGAAATAGTGCCTGTAATCAACAAGATTGATATGCAGGCGGCGGATATACCTGCGGTGAAAAAACAGATTGACAGGGATTTGGGGCTTGATGCCGAGAGCGCTCTTTTGGTTTCCGCTCGGCTGGGCACGGGAATAGACGAACTACTGGAAGCGATTGTAAAACAAATCCCTCCTCCGTCCGGCGATTCCGCCTTGCCGTTACGCGCTTTAATTTTCGATTGTCATTATGATCTGTACCGCGGAGTTGTGGTTCATCTCCGTCTTTTTGACGGAAATATAAAAAAAGGAATGAAAATTTCCTTTATGTCAAACGGCTCTGTATACGAAGTTGAGACCGCCGGCGTTTTCAAGATTGCGCTTGTGGAAACAGACGAGCTTAACGCGGGAGATGTCGGCTATATAATAGCGGGAATAAAAACCGTAAGCGACGTTCGCGTAGGAGATACCGTAACAGACGCCGACAATCCGTGCGCATCCGCGCTTCCCGGTTTTCGCGAGGTAAAACCCGTTGTGTTTTCCTCTATTTATCCTGTTGATTCCAATGATTACGAAGAATTACGCGTCAGTATTGAAAAATTAAAATTAAACGACGCTTCTCTTATTTATGAAAAAGATTCGTCCGCCGCCCTGGGTTTCGGTTTCCGCTGCGGTTTTCTGGGCCTTTTGCACCTTGAAGTTATTCAGGAACGGCTTGAACGAGAGTTTAACCAATCGGTAATTTTTACAGCCCCGTCCGTTAAATACAAGGTGCGCCTGCGAAACGGCGAAGAGTTTATGATTGACAATCCGCTGGATTACCCTGATGAAAGCAGGATAGAAGGAGCAGAGGAGCCTTATATACGCGCTTCGGTAATCACGCCTTCCGTCTATCTTGGAAACATCATGACGCTCTGTCTGGAAAAACGGGGCGTGCAAACCAACATGACTTACCTTGACGAAAAACGCGTAGAGATGACTTATGAAATGCCGCTTTCCGAAGTGTTATTCGATTTTTACGACCGCTTAAAAAGCATCAGCAGCGGTTATGCGTCATTTGATTACGATATTTCAGGCTATAAACCGACCGATCTTGCAAAAATGGACATCTTGCTGAACGGAAAGGCGGTTGACGCTCTTTCCCAGCTTGTGTTCAAGGGTAACGCGTATAACCGCGCGCGGAAAGTCTGCGAACGCCTGCGCGATGAAATCCCCAGACAACAGTTTAAAATACCGATTCAGGGCGCGATAGGCAGTCAGATAATCGCAAGGGAAACTGTCAACGCTCTGCGCAAGGACGTACTCGCAAAATGCTACGGCGGCGACATTACGCGCAAAAGAAAACTTCTGGAAAAACAGAAAGAAGGCAAAAAGCGCATGAAAATGGTAGGTGATGTCGAACTTCCTCAAAGCGCGTTTCTTGCCGTGCTTAAAACCAAGGACGAGTAAGCGTCTTGTTGCAGTTTCAGGACAGCTTCTCCGCTTTTTCAAGCAGATTAATCATAGGGTCAATTTCCGCTCTTATGCGTTTTAGGAATGACAGCTTGTTTTGACCGGCGCTTTCTTCTTTAAAAACGGGCTTCCTGCCTCCGGCAAAATCAGGAAAATGCGCATAAAGGTAATCGCATTCATCAATAAGGGAATTAAGCCGCATTTGATCCGGCGCGGCTTCGCCTGTTAAAATATCCCTTAATTCAATTAAACGCTTTTTCTCATCATTTATAAATATTTTAACCTTTTCCTCTAACAACGCCTTTTCTTTCTCCGGCTTTTCCCGTATCTGCGCGCTTTCGCGTTCGCGCGCGTTATTTTCCGTATCGGCGCTTAAAACCGATACCGCTTCTTCATACGAAAGCGTTTTAATCCCAAGCGGAAGCCCCGTACCCGTTATGTCAAACAAGCGCGGATCGCCGGCAAATTCCTGTTCAAAAAGGTTCCTGTAATTTCGCATAACAGGGCTTGATTTTACATAAACCCCGGATTTTGAAACGGCGTTAAAAGAAGCTTCCTCAAAAGCCGCTGTATTTGCAATTCCCTTCATGCGGTCTTGCGCGTTAAGGCGGCTGCGGTGTCCCGGCGTGGAGCGGGCGTGGTATTTATCCGCAGTAAAGGAAAAGTCCAGCCCGCTGAAAATTATTTTGCCTCGGCTGACGCGCCTTGCGACTTCCGCCGCCGTTAAACCCACGGAACCAAGCGGCGAAATAACGGCAGGGCAAAGCCCTGAATTCTTTAATCTTTCAAAGATACGAAGCGAAGTCCACGGCGTCATAAAAATAAAGCCCTCGCCCGAAAGAATCCGCGCAGATGCGGGATAAGCGGAAAGGTCTATTGCGCTCCTTACATTCCAGCTTTTACAGCCGATAAAATCCCGCAAATTCCAGTACTGGCTTTCAAGTATAACCGCAAGGTCGGGGATAATGTTTCTGTCTTTCAGCGCGCCGAGGCAGGTATCAACGCAGATGATTCTAAAGGAGCGTTTTTCCGGGCGGCGAAGATCACAGGAAAAATTTAGTTCAAGTATATCAAGAGTTTCATCAAGGGACGGACCTGCGCCTAGGACAAGCAGGGGAGAAGAGGCAAATGAAAGATTTGTAATTGACTGAAAACGCGGTAAAAGACAAAGGTTTCTCAGCGCGTTGCGAATGTACAGCCGTCCGAGCTTTGCAAGAGTCATGGCATTGCCCCATTCTACGGCAATTTCCCGGCGAAGCGTTTCAAAAAGAGAATCATACAGACTTTCAAAAAGCTGCCAGCCGCCTGTAAGCTTTAATGTTTCAATCCGCCGGAAAGCCCTTGCGCCCCATGAATCGCGGACAAATGCGCACAAATTCGCAGCTTCGCAGATATTCGTAATACGCAGCATTTTTCCGGCGGCAAGAGAAGAGGTTAAACTGTTTTTTGTCAATTCAAATAGTTCGGGGTCTGCTTCAACGCACAGTACTGCGGAATTGGGAGCTTGCGTATTAAGCCTTTGTATAAATTTTTCAAGACCGTAACAGTAGAGCGGCGACGGACAGAAGTAAAGGGTTTTGTCCCGAACAGAAACCGCATCCGCGATGCGTTCGCAGCGCGCAACCGGATCATGTCCCGAAAGGAGCGTTATCCCGTTTCGGACGAACCCCTGCATATATAACCTTACGGCGTGATGTATTTAAAGAATGTTTCCCAAAAACGGTCGTCCAGCTTTGACTTCGGATTACTCATAAAATACGACTGTAGAGATTGTTCAGCTAATATACTCAATCCGGATGAATATAAATTTGCAATATTATTTTTATCAGATTCATCAGTTTCAATCTGTTCAACCGGAAGAAACACAAGCACATTGCTTCCCTGTACAAGCGGCTCGGAAGGAGTATTTAACTTTGTAGAAAATGCAACTTTCCAGAAATTTTCGTTACGGGATAAATTTTGAAGTTCCTGCTGCGGAAAACCCGAATCTGTAAAAGATTCAAGCCTTGTAAATAGTTCAACCCCGCCGTAATTTACCGGAAGCGGACCGAAACTGTACCTGCTTAGACTCCGCTGCAGAGCCGCGGTATAAAACCCAGAATCCTGCGCATCCATAATAAAATCTTTTGCCTGCGCGACAGTCCAGTCTTCCATGCGTCCTCTGTCAAAACTTCTTAAGTACGACTTTACTTTTTCCATTACGGAGTAATCGTTAAAATCGGCGGGTTTTATCTCGTCCTCAACCCTGAAAATTACCCAACTGTCGTCAATCTTGAAACACTCGCTTAACTCTCCCTTGCGAAGGTTAATAACAGCCTCGCGATCCGCCGCGCCGGAGATTTCATTTTCAATTTCATAATAATAACGGATACCGGTATCCCCGCCCTTGCTTGCATAACTGTCCTGCGACTGAGTCCTTGCGGCATCCTCAAACGTTGTAACGCCGTTTTTTATGGAATCAAGTATTTTCTTCGCTTCCCTTTCGCTGGAATTTACGCTGATCATTGACAAATGAATTGTCCTGAACAGATTCGCCTTTTCCCGCGCATAAGACTGGTATTCAGACTCGGGATAATTATCAATATTGAATGATACCATTTCAAAACTTCTCATGGTGGAAGTCATATTAGCCATAAAGTCCGCTTCTCCCGAAGGTATCAGTAAACCATAAAGAAAATCCGAATAAAAATTATTCTTGGCAAGCTCATCCTGTACCTGCCGCCATAATGTAAGGCGCGATGTATCCGACATTTGTTTGTACAGAGCGGTGGAAAAACGCCCGTTTTCCTGAAACTGGGGAAGCTGCGCCACTTCCCTGTCAACTGTTTTTTCAGGAACAGAATAATTTGATCTTTTCAGTATCTGTAAAACAGCGATATGCGTTACCGCCATTTCATAAGCCTGCCGCCAAATCTGCGATGTGGCAAAATAATTACTTAAATCAGCACCCTGAGCCTGATAATACCGCAGTACCTGTTCATAGTACTGCGCAAACATATTACCGGGTATTAACGTTACCGGAACTTTGTCGTAATATCCGAAAGTCATGTCCCCGCCGTTTCCTTTATACCGGCCTGACAAATAGTCGCCCCCGACAAATGTTACGGTTATAAGAACAAGAATGACGACTGATCCTATATAAATACCCGGACTCTGCTTGAATTTACGGACAATTTCAGAAGATGAAGATGTGTCATTTTTAATTTGCTTTTTTTTATCTTTCGGCGCCATAAAATACCTCTAAATCAATATTTTACTACCTTACCATATTGTAAATATCCTTGTCCAGTCATTCAAACGCGGTGAAAACCCGAAAATTCATGTAAAAATCCGTTCTCCGGTAAAGCGCCGGAGCATATCCGCGCCCATATATGGGCGGAGGTAAAATTATGAAAAAGTTTTTTTTCTTTTTGGGAACATGTATCGCGCTGGGTTCATGTTCAACAGGAGGGGAATCCGCAGTTGCCGCATTGCTGTTAGGAGGCAGCTCACAGGCTCCGGTTTTCCTGAATTACAAGACGGTATCGGAAAAAGAGATTATATTTGAATTTTCACGCGAGGTAAATGTAACATCATTAAGTTTTGAACCTGATATTTCAATCGCTTCGATCGAAGACGGAAACATTGTAAAAGTAACGCTTAATGAAAATACCGAGCCCGGAACTATGCTTACCGCAGATTTGCTGGCGGAAGACGAGAACAAAAATACAATCAATGTGTTAATACCGTTCAGAACAAGAAACACCCGGATGCCGAAATTGGTGATTAATGAAATTTGCACCGAATCCGCCAGCGCCGCCGCCGGAAAAAAAGAAGAGTTTATTGAATTTAAAACAAAATCGGCGGGGAATTTGGGCGCGATGCGCGTGGTTATCAACAGTAATACAAATGCCGCTAAAAAAACCGTTTATGAGTTTTCGCCGGTAGAAGTTAAAAAAGACGAATACATGACGCTTCATCTGCGAACTTATAATCCGTCAAGCGCAGACGAATACACAGAGAATCTTGATGAATCGGTCGGAGTAAACGCATCTCCGACAGGGCGGGATTTTTGGATGCCCGGAGAGACAAAATTACTGCATAAAACCGCTATGATTTATGTTCTGGATCAGGACGACAAAGTAATTGACGCTGTTATACTGTCCGAAAACCCCGACACATGGTGGACTAAAGATTATTTTGCGGAAGCCGCCGAATTCTTATTTAACAGCGGGGCGTGGAAATCTCCGGCCGGCGGTATATGCAGTCCGGCTGACGCGGTTGCAAGCGGTAAAGCGACCAATACCCGTACAATCTGCCGAGATGAAACCGTAGAAAATACTGGCACGGCAAAAGACTGGTACATCACTGATACCAGCAGCGCAACTCCCGGAAAACCAAATAACCCAAAAAGGTATTTAAAGTAGATTTTTAAACATGGAGACAATATCGTTTTTGGGGGCGGCGCCGGTTCTTTGGCCTGCCAAAACTCCGTCTTTGTAAAGGATCAGCGTGGGAATGGAAGCAATCCCATGCTGTTCCGCAATGGCGGTTTCTTCATCTACATTGACTTTACCCACTTTTAACTGACCGGAATATTCGCCCGCAATTTGGTCAACCATAGGACTTATCATTTTACAGGGCCCGCACCAGGGAGCCCAAAAATCAATCAGCACCGGGACCGGCGACTGTAAAACCTCAGTTTCAAAATTATCGTTTGTAATTGTAATGCTGCTCATTAAAGAACCCTCCAAATTGATAATATTTTCGACCTTCTCTGTTTTTTTTTCAAGGGGCATTTTCATGTGATTCTTTTAACTTCATTTTTTCCGGATTATTAATCCATATTGACACTATTTTATCTTTATGCCATGATCGAATATGGAAGCCCGCAGTATTTTCAATAATATCTCTCCGATTGATCATCGTTATTCTATTTCAGAACAGGAAGTGTATAATTCTCTTGTCCCGTGGATTTCCGAAGAAGCGTCCATTGCCGCCTGCGTCAAAGCTGAGATTGCACTTGTATGCGCCCACCTTAAAGTCCGCGGAAAAATGACGGATGCGCTGAGGACAGAACTTGAAAAATGCAGTGTCGATCCTGAAGAAGTTTATATAGAGGAAGAAAAAACACATCATAACATAAGGGCGCTTGTAAACGTATTAAAACGGAAAGTCCCGCAGGATTTGTCTCCGCTTGTCCACCTTGGAGCGACCAGCGTTGACATTCTAGATACAAGCCTGTCATGGCGAATGGCGGGCGTTAGCCGCGAGGTTGTTCTTCCGCTTCTTAAAAAACTCGAACTTTTATTGTGCGGCTTTACAGAACGTGAAGCGGAGACTCCCCAGGTCGGGCGCACCCACGGTCAGCACGCAGTTCCAATCACGCTTGGGTTTGCGTTTGCCGGATATGTTTCGCGTCTTGGAAAATCAATTTTGGAAATTGAAAAACGCTCAAAAGAATTAAAGGGAAAACTTTCCGGCGCCGCAGGAGCATATAACGCGACAAGCATGATTGTAAAAGACCCAACGGAACTTGAGCGTATTTATCTTGAAGACCTTGGTCTTGAACCTTCCGAACATTCCACACAGCTTGTGGAACCTGAATATCTTCTGCGCCTTCTTTTAGAATTCAACGCCGCCTTTGGCATAATCGCAAATCTTGCAGATGATCTGCGAAATTTGCAGCGCAGTGAAATAGGCGAAGTGCGCGAGGGGTTCGGCTCCGATCAGGTCGGCTCCTCCACAATGCCGCAAAAACGCAATCCCTGGAATTCGGAACATGTTAAAAGTTTATGGAAGGCTTTTATGCCGAGAGTTAATACCTTTTTCATGGATCAGATAAGCGAACACCAGAGAGACCTGACAAATTCGGCAAGCCAGCGATTTATTGCGGATTACATCGCGGGTTTTTGCCTTGCCGTTTCACGGATGACAGGCGTAATTAAAGGGCTCGGCGTTGACCGCGAGCGGCTTAATACAAACTTAAACGGCAAAAACAACAGCGGAAATTTGCCCGGCGGAATAATGGCGGAGCCTGCTTACATTTTATTGGCGGAAACAGGCGTTTCAGACGCTCACGAGGTTATCCGCAGGATTACACTTTCCGCCGAAAAAGAAAAAACAAGTTTTGCCTCAGCTCTTGCAAAGGAACCCGCGTTACTCGAAAAAATAGGCGGCAAACTTAAAGAGCTTGGACTGATTGAAACAACAGACAGCGCATTGTCGTTCTTTGAAAATCCGCAGCGTTACTGCGGGCTTGCTTCCGTAAAAGCAAAAACAATTGCAAAAAAATATAAATCATTAATGGGAGGAGATGATGTTCACTGAAGGTTTATCTTATGACGATGTTCTTTTACAGCCGGGATATTCGGAAATACTGCCGAAGGACTGTAACATTCAAACCGCGCTATGCAAAGGAATTAACCTGAATGTTCCGATTATTTCAGCCGCTATGGACACCGTAACGGAAGAAAAACTTGCGATCGCGATTGCGCTGGAAGGAGGAGCGGGAGTCGTTCACCGCAACCTAAGCCCTGACGAACAGGCAAAGCAGGTTTCAGGCGTTAAGCGTTTTTTAAACTGGATAATTGATTCTCCCGTAACCGTTCCGCATAATGCGCATATCAGGGATGTCAGGGAATTGGTAAGCAAACACGGCATTTCAGGCCTTCCGGTAGTTGACAGCGAAGGAAGACTAAAAGGAATTATCACAAACCGCGATCTGCGTTTCTGTAACGATGATTCCCTGCCGGTAACCGACGTGATGACAAAAAAATTGGTGAAAATGGAAGAAGAACCGTCTCTGGACAAAGTCAGGAAAATATTTTACGAAAACCGCATTGAAAAACTTCCGGTTGTAAACAAAGACGGCAAACTTACGGGGCTTATCACCGTAACTGACATGGAGAAGCATAAGAATTTCCCCTGCGCGGCGACAGACAAGTCCGGAAGACTCATTGTAGGAGCCGCAATATCACCTAACGATTATCCGGAACGCCTTCCTCTGTTAATAAAAGCCAAAGTTGATTTTGTCGTTCTGGATACGGCTCACGGAGACTCTAAAAATGTAATGGACGCCGTACGCAAAATAAAGAATGAATACAGTATTCCCGTAATCGGCGGTAATGTCGCCACAAAAGAAGGAACAAGAAGATTAATCGAAGCCGGAGCGGACGCCGTTAAAGTCGGTATCGGACCCGGCTCTATCTGCACTACGCGGATTATCGCCGGTATCGGCGTGCCGCAGTTTACGGCTGTTCTTGACTGCGCCGAAGAAGCGGAAAAATCCGGCATTCCGGTAATAGCTGACGGCGGTATTAAATTTTCAGGAGACATAACCAAGGCTGTCGGAGCCGGAGCGAATGTTGTAATGATCGGAAACCTGTTTGCAGGACTCAGGGAATCGCCGGGAAGCGAGATTATTTTTGACGGAAGAATTTACAAAGAATACCGGGGAATGGGCAGCATGGGCGCAATCGCGGACGGCGGCGCCGACCGTTATCAGATCAGCAAAGATGAAGAGCCTGTCCCGGAAGGCATTGAAGGACGCGTCCCGTACAAGGGCGAACTGCGCACATATATGAACCAGCTTGTCGCAGGTCTTCGCAAGGGTATGGGTTACTGCGGCTGCCGCAGTATTGCGGAATTGAAGCAATACAAAAAATTCGTAAAGATTACAGCTTCAGGCATACGCGAGAGCCACCCGCATGATGTTACAATAACACAGGAAGCGCCGAATTATTCCCGCCTGTGATCTCAGATGGATAAGAAAGACGGGCGTTTAAAACAACAACTTGATCTTTGGTACGAAAAAGTCTGCACAAAAGATTTTATTCCCTCCGATCCTGTTCAGTTTCCGCGCAGGTTTTCAAAAAAGGAAGATATCGAGATTGCGGCTTTTCTTTCAGCTACAATCGCGTGGGGAAGGCGCGACTTAATCCTGCGCAGCGCGGAAAAAATGTTTGCCATTACGGAAAACAGTCCGTTTAACTTTGTAGTTTCAGGCGGATACAGGAAGCTCGGCGGTAAGAATGTACACCGCACTTTTTTTGAAAGCGATTTAAAATACATTTGCCGAGGCTTTGAATACTGTTACGCAAAATACGAAACCCTAGAAAAATTATTCACCGCCGGGGATGTATGGGAAGGTTTTACCCTGTTCCGCGATGAAATGGCAAGAGCAAACAAGGGGCGTTACTCAAAACACATTTCAAACCCGGGAGCGCGGGACGGTAACGGCTCCGCCTGCAAGCGGCTCAACCTCGCGCTGCGCTGGCTTGCGCGCAAGGGGCCGGTTGATCTCGGTCTCTGGAAAAAATTAAAACCCGCCGCCTTGTTCATTCCGCTTGATGTCCATGTTGCGCGGACAGCAAGAAAACTCGGGCTTTTAGAGCGCAAGCAAAACGATAAAAAAGCGGTAATGGAGCTTACGGAAAAATTACGCGATTTCTGTCCAGAAGACCCGGTAAAATACGATTATTCATTGTTCGGGATTGGCATAGAAAACCCGGGTATGCCGGACAGCTAACCGCGCTGCTGAACAAATCCGCTACCTTTCTCCCAGCAGCGCTTTTAGTTCCTGAATGTCGCTGATAATTTTACTGCGGGGCAGGTTGCGGAAGTCTTTAGGTATCATCTCTTTGGAGGTACATTCCAAAACAGCTACAAGATTCTGTAAATCAACTTCATGCGGATAGGCGGCGGGAACAAAGTCGCCCATTGCTTCTTCCATATCTTCGCGTTTTACAAAAACACGGTCATTCATAGCGGCAAGCAGTTTTGCGCGGACAAGAACCGCCTCAAGGTCCGCGCCGGAATACTCATGCTTGTATTTTCTGAAAAGGTCTGTAACCGAAAAATTGCGGATGTCAAGATCAAGTTTGCGAACCAACGTTTTAAAAAGGTCTTCCCTGTCTTTTTCCGTCTCAGGATAAAAAAGAGCGAGATGCTCTTCGGCACGTCCCTGACGCTTAAGGTCGATCGGTATTAAGTCTGGGCGGCAGGTTATTAAAAACCAGATGATCTTCCCCCGGTATTCGGTGTTTCCCATAAAACTCGCTATCTGGGCAAAAACGCGGTTGCTTGTGCCGGAATCCCCTTCCTGATCGCGGTCTCCGAGAAAAGCGTCCGCTTCGTCAATCATCACTCCTACAGGAGCCATTGCCACAAGAATGTTTAAAACTTTTTCCAGGTTTGATTCGGTTTCGCCCTGCCACTTACTTCTTAAATTACGGAATTTCACCATTGGGATTCCGATCTCTCCCGCAAAAGCGCTGACCATAAAACTCTTTCCTGTTCCGACAGGACCTGCGATCAGATAACCCATCGGTAAAACATCATGACGCCCCATTTTAATCGCTTTTGCGGCGTTCTTGAACCGCTTCTTTACAAAGTCATGTCCCGACACATGGGAAAGGTTGTATGAAGTTTCCATAAATTCCAGAAGACCGACAGCTTCGTTTTCTATTATTTCCTTTTTTTTGTGCCGCATAAAATCAAGCGACAGCGGTTTGTTTTTTTCATAACTTTCCACCGTAAGCTGGTTCAAATTCATTAAATTAATGCCCGATGTAACCGCAGCAAGTTTTTCGGGATTTAAGCCGCGTTCAAGCATCAGTTTGCCTTTTTTTTCTTTTGAACGGAGAAAGCTTTCCCTTACGTTGATGTCGGGAAAAGGAACGTTTATTTTTACGGTATACGGAGAACCGGTAAGGCGGGATGAAATATCCGCAAGATTTTCTGTCAGAAGAATTATTGAAATGTCGCCTTTTATAAATTTCGGATCGGTCGCCCAGCGGTTAAATGTTACCATACAGTAACGGTCCGTATCCAAAAGACGGATCAGGTCTCCGGCAGGAACCATGTGTTCCGCGTAGTCAATGATAAGCACCATGCGGCATTTTTCCCGTCTGTCCGCAGGTATTCGGGAAAGAAAATATTTTTCAAGATACGGAAAACATATTTTAGGATCGCTTGAAACAAAATCACCTTGGTCAATATCAGAATTTGTACAGAGTTTTGCCGCGGCGGCAAGATAATCCCTCTCCATTTCCGGTTCGCAAAATGTTACTCCGCTTGAACAATCGTAATATGCAATAATGTGTTCGCTGCCGAATAAAATTTCCGAAATGTACTCCTGAACGCGTTTAAAAGTAAATTCATCTTCTTTCCTTTGGTGCGGAAGAAAATCGCGGATATTTCCGTGCAATATATAAAGACTGGCCGTTCTGGAACCGTATTTGGTCGCCATTTCCTGCGCCCATAAAGGCAGAATTTTTATATATTCGTTGTTTCTGAAAATATACTGCTCCGACATCGGCCCCTCCTTCCGCTGCGTTTGCATTTATATTATAACAGGAAAAAACGGCTGTGAACACTGCCGCAGCCGCCGGGAACTTCAAAAAAATTTACATATCTTCAATATTTATGTTTTTTTTTCTGCCGATATTCGTTACCATACGGTATCCTATAGACTCAACTCTGTTTTCCAGACAGCCCCGGCACTGCGCCGCTCCCTCGTAAACGCATATTTTATTGTCATACAGTTCATATTGTTTTCTGACATTGACGGGACTTAGATTTGGCATAACCACATTTGCTCCCGCAGCCAGCCCCAATTCGCGGCCTTCTTTATCAACAGTTCCCAGCGCGGTTGTAGCCGGTATTAACGCGTCGGGAAACATCAGGCGGATAATTGCAATGAGCCGCAGGCATAAATGCAAATCGCCGTTTTTGTGATCGCGAAGAGGCGTATTCTGATGTGAAATATAGGGACCGATTCCTATCATATCCGGCTGTAATTCCTGTAAAAAACGTAAATCTTCAATTAGGCATTCGGTTGTTTGATACGGAGAGCCGACCATAAAACCCGATCCAACCTCATAACCGATTTTCTTCAATTCCCATAAACATTTTTTCCGGTTTTCGAGACTCATGCTGTCGGGGTGCAATGCGCGGTAATGCTCCGCGTTTGCCGTTTCATGACGGAGTAGATATCTGTCAGCGCCGGCATTAAAATACGCATTGTAACTGTCATATGATTTTTCGCCCAATGACAGCGTAACCGCGCAGTCTGAGTAAAGTTTCTTTATTTCCAAAACAATATCGCAGATCAATTCATCAGAAAAAGCGCCGTCTTCTCCTCCCTGTAATACGAAAGTGCGAAATCCAAGCGCGTATCCCTGTTTGCAGCATTCCAGAATTTCGTCTTTTCCTAGCCTGTATCGTTTTACTTTTTGATTGTCGCGGCGGATTCCGCAGTAATAGCAGTTGTTTTTGCAGTAATTGGTAAATTCTATCAAACCGCGGATATATACATCCGTTCCGTAATAAGTCTGACGTATACCGTCCGCTCTTTCAAAAAGCTCCTGTTCAAATTCACCGCTTTCTATTATCTCTTTTAATTGAGCGTCCGGTAAATCTTTGTTTTTATACAGGTCTTCAATCAATTGCTTCATATTTTAAATATATCATATTTAAGCGGTAATTCAGTTATCATTATTAACCGCTGCTTCAAATACAATTCTTTCCTTCAATAGCTTCAAGCCCGTAATTCAACATCAATTCTTTTTCGTATAATAAAGCCATATCCCCGTCGGCGGCAATTTGTCCGTTTTTCAATATAATTACGCGGCTGCATACATTGGCCGCAAAAGTTATATCATGCGTAGCAATTATTTTTGTATGGTTTAACTTTTTTAAAGTTTCAATCAGCGTCCTTTTCGCTTTAGGGTCAAGAAAAGCGGTCGGTTCGTCAAACATTAAAACAGAAGGCTCCATTGCCAATACCGACGCTATTGCCGCCATACGTTTTTCTCCGCCGGACAGCCGCAGCGAGGAACGGCCGGACAGATGGCTTATGTTTAATTGTTTTAACGTTTCGCCTACCCGCGCCGCAATTTCATTTTCCGGTATACCGAAATTACGGCAGCCAAAAGCCGCGTCGTCATATATCAGCGGCATAAACAACTGGTCGTCGGGATTTTGAAAAACTAAACCTGCTTTTTTTCGGATTTCATTGATTGTTTTTTTGCCGAGCTGTATTCCGTCTATCTCAATCGTACCGGTTAACAATTCAAGTATTCCTACTATCGCAAGCAGAAGCGTTGTCTTGCCCGCGCCGTTCTCGCCTATTAACGCGATATTTTCGCCGGTGTCTACGGTCAAATCTATGTTATTAACCGCTTTTGTTTTATCGGGATACACTACTGTTACATTGTTAAGTTTCAGCATTATATAAACTTTTCTAAAAATTCTGACAGAAGTGCAGTTACATCAACAAAGCGAAATACCGCACATAACAGGCAGACGACAAACAAAAAAATAAAATCTTGTAATACCGGTGTCTCTTTTTTTTGCGGTATATTTTGAAGAGCGTACCCACGGCATTTCATGGCGTTGTATATTCGCTCGGCGCGGTCAAAACTGCGGATCAATAACTGACCCGAAAAACTGCCCATATCCCTCATTTCAATTCCTTTTCCGCTTAAGCTTCTTAATGAATACGCGATATTCATGGAATACGCTTCGCTCAACAATACGCCGGTGTAACGGTATGTAAGCTCAAACATAATGATAAAAATTTTAGGCAGACCTAAGCGCCGCATTTCATTGGTCAGCGCGGAAAACCGCGTTACCGATACCAGAATTAAAACCGCCATAACGCACAAATAAGTTTTTAATAATACGGTAAAAAATGAAATAACTCCCAAGCTTACGGATAAACCGCTTATTACAAACGCCGTGTCTCTGTCAAAAATTATGCTGCTTATTCCAGCAAAAAGGCAAAACGGCAGAGCGACAAGAAAACGTTTAAAAAGCATTGTATGCGGCGTATGTGAAAGAGCCATTAAAAGCGCCGGATAAAATATATACGGCGTTAAATTTCTCAGGGTGTATCTGTTAAACGAAACGACAGTTACAATAAAGACCGCCGCCGCCAATAATTTAAAAAGCGGATTAAGCCTGTGAATACAGGTGCTGCCTGAGGCTAATTGTTCAAGCGCGTACAATTCGTATATTCTGTTTTTCACTTTATTCCTTACCGCGTGTTTTTAATATTACGGCAATTTCATTTATATACGATTGAATTGGCTTACTGTCAACACCCAGAATTGTTACATTACATTTATCAACCGGCAGCAGTATCTTGTGCGCGGGACTTGAGGAAACAGCTTCCGCCATTTTGGGGCTTATTTCTCCGCGCATCGCGTTGGCAAAAACAATGCCGGTTACGCCGATAATAAGGTCGGTCTTTGCGCTGTTAAAAACTACGGCGTTTTCACCTGTTGCGCCGTAATCCGCGCCCGCTTTAAGCATAGCCGATGTCGCGATTGAATTTGTCCCTACCGCCGTAATTACAACATCGGCAAGTTCGTTTTTTATATGTTCAATTATTGACTTGCCGATGCCGCCGCCCATACCGTCTATGATTAAAATATTCATGCAAGTTCTCCCTACATAACCATTATATCAAGTTCTCATGCCTTTGCTACCGCTTCGGGGCGTTTTACTCTCCCCGCACACCGTGACTCCGCTTCCGACCTTTTATATACCCGGCGATTAACTCAGAATCATTCGGCGCCGTACGGGCAAATTCAGATAACAATGAATGCGGATTCTGTTCCTTGTTTACCTCTTCCCTTTGTTATATGTTTTCTTGTATAAATAAGGAATATAAATAAATGAAGTATAATAACATTTTTTCGATACCTGTTTTACAAAAACGACAGACTTCCATGCTGCATAAATTTCAATTTTCTCCTCCGTTTTGTTTCCGCTTATATTCATTCGGGGAAATAGCCGGATACCGCAGGGCATTTGCCGGAAACATTGTTTTTCGGATAGACGACAACGATAAGAAATATTATTTCAAACTTGCCGATGAAGCGTTATACGAATCCAAAAGAAACGGCCGTAACAGGTACACATTTATAAAACCTGCTTGAAAATGAGTACACTAATCTTAATAAATATCGCCATTGAAATATCATGCAGTGTTATGTGCATGGCGATTATGGCTTGTATATTAATTGGAGACAGCCTGAAAGACCGAATAAACAGGGCTTTCATTTGGGTGCTGCTTTCCAATGTCGCTCTCATGCTCAGCGACGCTCTGGCGTTTTATTCTATCGGCAGGGCGGGGCGTCTTTTTTTTGTTCTCGGTTTTATCGGGAATTTTTTTACATTCCAGTTCAGCTATGTAATTATTATGTGCTTTTCAAATTACATCAATGTATATCTGGCATCGAAAATACAGATTAAACGGATAGCGGTTCACATGGTTTACGCCGTCAGCGGTTTGGCGATTATCCTGACATTCCTCTCTCTTCTTAACGATATGTATTTTATTATTGATGAAAACAATGTCTATCACAGACAAAGCATGTATTGGCTTTCGCAAGTTTTGGGTATGATCGGCTTGGCGCTTAACTCCATCGAAATAATAAGGTTTCGCAAGTCCTTAAACCGCATGGAAACTTTCGCCCTAGCGTCTTATATCATCCTGCCCATTATCGCCGTTGTTATTCAGGTGTCTGTTTACGGCTATGTGTCGGTTTATATAGCGTCAACGCTGACAATCCTTTTTATCTATATCGGAATGCAGGCGCAGTTTCAAAAAACATTAAAGGAAAATGAGTTACAGCTAACGCAAAGCCGTATTGCGGTAATGTTGAGCCAGATACAGCCGCATTTTTTGTACAACGCCCTTGCCGTCATATCAAGGCTTTGCGACAAAGACCCTGCGCAGGCAAAAAAAGCCACTATAGAATTTTCGGCTTACCTAAGGGGAAACATGGACTCTCTGGAAGAAACAAAGCCGATTTCTTTCGAGAAAGAATTAAAACATATTGAAGGTTTTATTAATTTGGAAAAAGCAATGTACGGCGACGCGTTAAATGTGATTTACGATATTAAAACTAAAGATTTTTTTCTTCCCGCACTGACAGTGCAGTCTATCGTTGAAAACGCAATAAAACACGGCATCGGCAAACGGGAAGGCGGCGGAACGGTAAAAATTTGCACAAGCGAAACGGACGGCGAATTCCTTATCACTGTAACGGACGACGGCGTGGGGTTTGAGTATGAAAAGGCGGCTAATAACGGGCGCTTGTGTATCGGAATAAACAATGTCCGCCAAAGGCTGTCAGGGCAATGCGGCGGCTCTCTTGAAATAAAAAGCGGGAGCGGAACAGGGACTGCCGTAACGATTTCTATTCCAAAATCATAGCCTCTGTTTGTCGCATATTTGTCGCGCTTTATTTAGTAGGATATTAAGATGCCGAACATAATGCGCATATTCAAAAGAGCAAAACTCAGGACTAAAATCATCAGCATCGTTATCGCCATTTGTCTATTCGCATTATTGGGAATATCAATAGCAAGCTATATTACCATTAAAAAGATGTCGCAATATTCGGCAAAAACAAACACTGCGCTTGGCGGCGGGGCGGCTGACAGCGCAAGCGGCGCATTACTGGAACAGGCTCACAATTTTTTAACGATTATAGCCGGACAACAAGCCGTAAATTGCAACGCCATGCTGGACACTTTCAAATTTGACGTGGAACTGCTTGAAGGCGTTGTAACGGACATATTCAATAACCCGCAATATTACAGTCTCGGCCGCACGGTAATTAAACCGTCCGAAACGGTTAAAGGCGTTTATTCAGGCACGTATATACTGCCGCAAACCGTTCCCATGACAGAACAAATAAGACAGGAATTAAATCTGTTAAGCAACCTCGGCTTGCTTCTGCCCACGCTGACAAACAACCCCGACATCATAGAATTTTATGTGGGAATGGAAAGCGGTCTGTTTTATAACTATACCCCGCTTATATACGCTAACCCCAAATACGATCCCAGAACACGTCATTGGTATACACAGGCAGTCGCACGCCCCGGCGCGGTGATATATACCGAAGTGTATGAGGATGCGCTCGGATCGGGATTAGTCGCAACCGTGTCAAAAGCAGTTTTTGACAAGAAAGGAAAACTGTTAGGCGTAGTCGCTCTTGACATCATGCTGGATAATTATAAAAAACTTTTAATGGAAACGCGCATACTAAAATCAGGTTATGCGTTTATCATCAACAACGAAGGAAAGTATATATTTCACCCCGACATGGACACGCAAGATTTTCTGTTCAAAATACCTCAAACCCCAAAAGGCTCTGAAACAGCAAAAGGCTTTCAAAGAATGATGAACGGCGAAACAGGATTTTTCACCGTTGAGGAAAACGGCGGACAGTTTTTCATAGCGTTCAGCCCCATATCAGTAACCGGCTGGTCGGTAGGCGTTACCGTGAACGAAGATGAGCTTCTATCGGCGCTCGGATCGCTTTCAACACAGTTGTCAGAGCTGACCGGCGAAGCGAAAAAAAATATCGAGAGAATGTCCGGTTCGGTGATTATTACTTTTATTGTTATCTTTACAGCCGTTGCGGTTATGGTTGTCTTTTTGTCATTTTTTCTTTCATTTTTAATATCCAAACCCATTCAAAAATTGACGGAGGAAGTGGTAAACATCGGCGCCGGTCATTTGGACGCAAGGATAGAAGGCAGTTATAATGACGAGTTTGACAAAATCAAAGACGCTGTGAACTCAATGGCGGCGGATATAAAAACATACATGACAGAAAAAATGCAAACGGAACGCAAATTGAATGAAAGCCGTATCTCCATTATGCTTTCCCAGATACAGCCGCATTTTTTATACAATGCCCTTGCCGTCATTTCAAGGCTGTGCGATAAAGACCCTGCCGAAGCAAAAAAAGAGACAATAAATTTCTCAAACTATTTAAGGGCAAATATGAATCTTTTGGAGCGTACGGAACCAATCCCGTTTGAAAATGAGTTAAACCATACGATAGGCTTTTTGAATTTGGAAAAAGCCATGTACGGCAAAGCGTTAAATGTAATATACGACATACAGACAAAAAATTTTAAAATTCCCGCTCTTATCGTACAGCCCATTGTTGAAAACGCAATCAAGCACGGCATAGGGAAAAAAGAAGGCGGCGGCACTGTTATCATTTCAACTAAAGAAACAAATAACGGTTATCTGATTATCATTTCAGATGACGGTGCCGGTTTTAATTCCGAAAAAACTGCCGATGACGGAGAACAGCACATCGGAATTAACAACGTCCGCCTGCGGCTGTCTGCGCAATGCGGAGGATCGCTTGAAATAGAAAGCAAACCCGGCGCGGGGACAACCGCCACGATAATAATTCCTAAAAACGCCAATCACACGGAGGCACAGGGAAAATGAAAATACTTGCCATAGACGATAATGTTTTGGCTCTGGAAGAACTTGTTTCCTCAATTAAAGAGGCGTGTCCTGACGATGATATTCACAGTTTTTCCAAGCCTTCTGAACTCCTTGACTATGCAAAAGAAAACGTATGCGATATAGCGTTTTTGGATATTGAAATGTGGGGAATGAACGGCATTGAACTTGCGTATAAGCTTAAAGAAATTAACGGTAAGATCAACATCGTATTTGTAACAGGATATTCAAAATACGCTCTGGATTCCTATACGGTTAAGGCAAGCGATTATGTAATGAAGCCCGTTACCAAAGAAGCGGTTAAAGAGTCTTTGGAAAACCTTCGCTGTCCTGTAAATACAGAACCGGATAAAAGGGTGCGGGTGCAAACCTTCGGTAATTTTGAAGTTTTTGTAGACGAACATCCTGTTTTGTTTACTCGTTCCAAAACAAAGGAATTATTCGCCTATCTTGTAAGCCGCAAAGGGGCATTATGCAGTAATAATGAAATTATTGCCGTAATTTGGGAGGACAAAAATGATTCACCCGTTCTGCAAAGCCACTTCCGGCATTTGGTAGCGGATTTAATCAAAACGCTTAAATCTTTGAATGTCGAAGGTATAATAATCAGAAAATGGAAACATTTGGCTGTTGCGCCGGATAAAATGTCATGTGATTTTTATAAAATGCTTAATGGCGACACAAATATGATCAACGCTTATGCGGGTGAATTCATGGCGCAATACAGTTGGGCGGAAATTGACGCCGCTTATCTGGGAAACAAATTGTAATAAAAGAGTAATAATAGAACATCCCCTAAAAACTAAACCTATAGGTTTTCACACAGACTAATTCATAAAAAAATTTCAATAACCTGAATTTCTGTCGCATATTTGTCGCGCTTTGTTAGGTAGGATATTAAGATGACAAACCCGGGAAGACAGAATAAATATGCGTAAAAAGAAAGTAAGTTTTAAAATCAAAATATTAATCCCTATGTTGGCTGTATTTATCGTTTCTGTTCTGATCATCTCATTTATCAACTACAGACTGCTGGACTCTTCCGTGAAAACAAAAACCAACGCCAATATGGTAATTTTTGCCGATAGTATTTTGGCGCAGATAAGGCATTTGAATATCATACTTGACGCCACCAAACAAACGCTTAACGAAAAACATATAGCGATAGCGAAAACGGTCGTAGATATATTGGACAGCACGCCCGGTCAGTTGTCAACCGAAAGATTGCTGAGGATCGCGGAACCGTTGGATATTATTGAATTGAGCGTTGCCAATTCAAACGGTGTCATTATCGCAAGCAGCGTCCCAAAATATATAGGCTTTGATTATAAGTTATACGAACCCACAAAAGCATATATGAAATTGACCGACGGAACTTTGACTGTATTAAGCGAAGAACCTCGCGCATCCGTACTCAATGACGATGTGGGCGACTTGATTCTCGGCGATATTAATCATTATACCGGCGTCGCGCGGAAAAACGGCGGATTCATTCAGATTGGTTTTAACGCCGGCGTAATCGGCAGGCTGCAGGAAGAAATCAATATTTACAAAACCATAGAGGAAACAAAAATAGGACAGAACGGTTTCGGTATGGTATTGTCGAAAGGCTTTATAACAGCTCATCCTAACGGAAATTTGTCGGATGTGTCCGGCGAGGATTGGTATAAAACCGTAATCTCAGGCGACGGGTTTACATGGCTCAATATAGACGGCAAACAATATTACGCCGGTTACAAAAACGAAAACGGCAATACCGTTGTCGCTCTTGTGCCTGAGCATGATTATCATATGGAACGCAACCGCCTCCTGTTTGATTCGGTAATGTTCCTGCTTTTAACAGTCGTCATTATAACCGCCGTTATTTATCTGGTTGTAAGCGGGCTTCTCCGTTATGTTAATTATCTTGTTACAGGGATTGGAAAAATTGCGGAGGGTAATTTAGACACGAGGATAGAGGGCAATTTCAATGACGAATTTGACAAAATCAAAGACGCAGTGAACTCTATGGCTGCGCGCATAAAGAAATATATGGAAGAAAAACTGGACGCGGAAAACAAACTCACCCAAAGCCGTATCTACATTATTCTTTCCCAGATACAACCGCATTTTTTATACAATTCCCTTGCCGTCATATCAAGGCTTTGCGATAAAAACCCTGCCGAAGCAAAAAAAGCGGTCATAAATTTTTCCAATTACCTAAGGGCAAACATGAATTTATTGGAGAGCATAACGCCGATTCTTTTTGAAAATGAACTAAATCATACAATAGGTTTTTTGAATCTGGAAAAAGCCATGTACGGCGAAGCGTTAAATGTAATATATGACATACAGACGAAAAATTTCAAGCTTCCGGCTCTTACCATGCAGCCTATTGTTGAGAATGCCGTAAAGCATGGTATAGGGAAAAAAGAAGGCGGCGGCACTGTTACCATTTTAACAAAAGAAACAAACAGCGATTATCTGGTTATTGTTTCCGATGACGGCATAGGTTTTGAACAAGAAAAAACCGGCGATGACGGACAACAGCACATCGGAATTAACAATGTCCGTCTAAGACTATCCGTGCAATGCGGCGGTTCGCTTGATATAAAAAGCAAACCGGGAATGGGAACAACCGCCACAATAAGAATCCCGAAATAGAAGGCGCATACAAATTAATCAAGGAAAAGAATAAATGGAAAATATTGAATTAACGGAAGATTATAATACTCTGCGTCAAACTCTTTTCCGGTTTGCCGAAGGAACGTTAATCCATAACGATTATAATCTGTCTTTGGAAGTAATCGCAGACGACGTTGCGGGAATAGGCATGGGCGAGCAGGGGGCATATTTTAATAAATCCGAATTACGTCAAAAGTTCATTGACTTTTCAAAATCGCAAACGTCAAACCTGCTAAAATCCATTGAATACGGTAATATTGATATTCGTATTTTTGAATCGAAATGCGCTTCAATTTGCGCCGAAGTGCATCTTAAAGTTACCGTTGATGATAAAACTTCAACGAGCAGTTTCCTGCAAATAGCAAGCGCGAGAAAGGAAAACGGAAGATGGCTCTGGTATATGATAGCGGCTATGCCTCTGGCTGTTACCGAAGAAAGCGTTAACGCTTATCCTCTGAGTTTTGCCGATAATATACTTGCCAATCTTAAAGCGGAACTTAAATCGGAACTTCAAGCCGATACCTTCAGCATGATGAACGACAATTTCTCCAGCGGCATTTTAGGAACTTACATAAAAACGGATTATCCGCTGTACTTCGCAAATGATGTGCTTATATCCATGCTCGGATACGAACGCAGGGAATTTGAGGAAACCTTCAAAGACGGAACGTCGAAGTTAAACCATAAAAACGATAAAGTATTCATGCAGGAATTTACGCAAAGCGGAGTTGAAGGAAACAGCAGTTTCGGCTCACGCGCGCGTTGGGTAAAAAAAGACGGCGATATTATCTGGATTGAGTTCCGTTCCCGCAAAACAAAAGATAAATTCGGAAATGATATATTATTATCCGCTGTTTGGGACATTTCAAATTTACTTGACAAATCGTATAAGGACGCGCTCACGGGTATTTACAATAGGCGTTTTCTTGATGAAAATCTTGCTCAAATCATAAAATCTTTATCGCGTTCCGGCGGCGCTCTGAGCGTATTGTTAATTGATATTGATTTCTTCAAAAAGTATAACGACACTTACGGTCATGGCATGGGAGATGACTGTCTCAGGTTAGCTGCGAATGCTCTTTCTGAATGTTTATTAAGAGACGAAGACTTTGTCGCAAGATACGGCGGCGAGGAATTTACCGTTGTTCTGCCCAATACTGACGAGAACGGCGCGCGGCTTGTAGCCAACACTCTGCTTGAAAGCATACGAAAATTAAATATAACTCACGAAAAAAGCGATGCGGCTGATTGTGTAACTATTTCTATCGGAGGCATAACCGGCAATGTAACTCATACGCAAAAAACAGAAGATTACATAAAAGGTTCGGATAAAATGCTTTATGAATCAAAACAAAACGGGCGCAACAGATATACCGCGGGAAAATTATAAATATGAAAACAGCCTTTATTTGTCGCATATTTGTCGCGCCCTGTTTTATACAATTTCCTCATATTTTAATTAAAAGGGGAAAAAAATGGCTGTGACTGTTTATAGTACGCCGACAATACTTGTTCTGGATGAAATGCAGGTAATGCTGGATACGATTATTGAAATGCTTGATAAACATTATCATGTAGTGGGAGTATCAAATTTTAACACCCTGTTGAAGGCAATCGCTAATTACAATCCATCATTGTTTTTATTGGATACGGAATTGTCGAAACCATCATTTTATGCGGTTGCGAATGCGGAAATTACAAATGGTTTTGATGTGGCGAAGCAGATTCGCAAAATGCCCAGATTCACTAAAGCTCAAATTTTATTTATGACGGCAACCGCGAAAGCGGAGACCATCGCCAATGCTATTAAAAGCGGAGGCGGCGGCGTTATTATTAAACCGCCGAGCAAGGTTGTCTTACTGGGAAAAATTCATTACCTGCTGTCGCCTGTAACGATTACGATTGAGCAAACAGAAAAGATTTTAACCGGAGACACAAAATTTTCCCAATTAGCGTTTTCTATGATGATTACGCGTATGAAAACGCTTTATGCCAAATACCCGACAAAGGAAACACTGCAAACTTTTGCCGAGGAATTAACCGAGTTTGTTGAAAAGTCAAAAGTACTTATGGCCGCGAACTATGAAACTATTTGTAAATTATAAGGAGAAGAAGAATGTTGATATCTTATGAAACGGCATCGCAATTAATCGAGAGCGGGAGACTGCTCCATATTGCGGGAACGGAGGCTCTTCTTAAAAAGCTTCCAAAAGGGAAATGGATCGGCGGTTCCACGGAGTATTTTATGGCAAAGGAAGGCGGCAAAGTTTCCGGCGATTTATTGTTTGTAACGGATTTTTCTAAAACTAAGTCTGTCTATGAAAAATTCAAGATTCAATCTTATGACGAAAAAAATATCTGCAAAGTGTCATCCGACGCTTATGAAAACGGTTTTTCAATCCTGATTGTGCCTTTTGACAGCGCGGTGCATAAAGAATACGCGCAAAACGCCGCCGGTTATAAAAATATGTTTATGCGTCACATTGCAGGATGGATCTCCGGCTTGAACCTGGATAAACAAGGACAAACGCCTGTGGCAGTCAACGGATTTACAGGGGAAGCATTTTCCGGCAAGGCGGTCGCGCTTCATTTGCAAACTAAAGAGGACAAGACCGTTTCCGTCAACATCATTAATATTTTTGAACAGGATACCGACTCTCCGGTAATCGAATTTACCGAAGAAGGTTTTCGTATTAAAAAATGCCTCGTAAACGGAAAAGAGCTTGTTTTTGCCGACTATATAGCAAAAAACAAAATAGACACAAAGATACCGATTGTAGGGGATTATTCAGGAAGCGGCGTTAACATTTCTTTCAAATCAATTGAAAACGGGATTGTTAATTTTTACGCTCCTGTATTTCAGGGAATAAAGTACAGGATTGCCAAACCCGTATCTGATTATGTGGCTTTGTTTAACGAGCGCATATCCGAACACATGGATATAACATCCGCATTCACCTGCAACTGTATTTTAAATTTCCTATACGGTAATCTTGAAAATAATAAAATTGAAGCGTTTGCGGGACCAATTACATTCGGAGAAATTGCATATCAGCTTGTAAACCAAACTTTGGTGTATGTAACCGTTATTTAATGCTTTTTTATATGGAAGTTGTTCAGAAATTTAAGTTTCCGAACAACTCTAATGGAGTAAGATGCGCAATAATAAGCTAAATTTCAAAATCAAAGTTTTAATTCCGATACTGGCCATATTTATAGCTTTCGATTTAATCAATTTATTTATCAGCTATAGACTGCTGGATTCTTCCGCAACAACGAAAACTATCGCCGGTATGGAAATATTTATCGACAGCATCTTAGCGCAAATCTGTCATTTGAATGTTGTACTTGATTTAACCAAACAAACACTGACCGAAAAACATATAGCAATAGCCAGAACGGTCATGGAAATAGTGGACAGCACACCCGGTCAGATATCGCCCGAGAAATTGCTGCAGATCGCGGAACCGCTGGATATTATAGAATTGAGCGTTGCCGATTCTAACGGTATCATTACAGCCAGCAGCGTCCCAAAATACATAGGCTTTGATTATAAGTTATACGAATCCACAAAAGTATATATGAAGCTGACCGACGGAACCTTGACCGTGTTAAGCGAGGAACCGCGCGCGTCCGTACTCAATGACGATGTAGGCGACATGATTCTGGGCAACATTAATCATTATACAGGTATCGCGCGGGAAAACGGCGGATTCATCCAGATTGGTTTTAACGCCGGCGTAATCGGCAAGCTGCAGGAAGAAATCAATATTCAAGAGATAATAGAGGAGACGAAAATAGGGCAAAACGGTTTTGGGATGGTGCTGTCTAACGGGTTTATAACAGCTCACCCTTACGGAGATACGTCAGCCGACATTTTTTCTGATGTGTCCGGCGAGGATTGGTATAAAACCGTAAGTTCCGGCAACGGGTTCGCGTGGCTCAATATTGACGGCATACGATACCATGTGGGATATAAAAATGAAAATGGCAATACCGTTGTGGCTCTTGTGCCGGAAATGGATTGTCACGCGGAACGCAACAGCCTTCTTGTTGATACGATAATTTTCTTGTTCATAACACTCATCATTATAATCGCCGTTATTAATATATTTATTGAGGTAACGCTGGAACCGCTTAACCGAGTAATAAAAAAAATAAATAATACGTTTACCGACCTTGATTTGAAATCAGGGGAAGATAATCTATATAAAGATGAAGTTGAATCATTAGGTGATTTTTTACACTTGACCGTAATCGATCAGCTTACAGGTATTTACAACAGGCGGTATCTTGACGGCAGTTTAAAGAAGATAATTAAATTACATTCCCGTGCCGGCATCAGCCTTAGTCTGTTGATGTTAGACATAGATTATTTTAAAAAATACAATGACACTTACGGTCATAGTGCGGGAGATAACTGCTTAAAAGCAGTAGCGTCCGCTCTTTCTCAATGTGTAATAAGGAACGAAGATTTTGTCGCAAGATACGGCGGGGAGGAATTTACCGTCGTTTTACCTAATACCGACGAGAAAGGCGCTCAGGTGGTTGCGGAAAAAATGCTGGAAAAAGTGCGTAGATGTAATATACTCCATGAAGCAAGCGATATAGCCGAATGTGTTACTGTCTCAATCGGCGGCACAACCGGTATTATTAATCATTTGCAGCATGGAAGCGATTATATCAAAGCCGCCGATGAAGCGTTATATGAATCAAAAAATAATGGGCGTAACAGATACACATTTATAAAAACAGCTTAAATTTGTCGCTTTTTTGTCGCACATTTATTCAAAAAAAATATTAATTAACTTTCATGCTTGTCGCATATTTGTCACGCCTTATTTTGTAAAATATTGTTTATCATGACAATTTCCAACAAACTAAAAACTTTTATTAGAAGCAGGCATGATTTTTCTTTTGAAATGCCTGAAGATGCAAAGGCAAAAAAAAGCGATTTTCTGGAATACGCTAAAATTTTTGCCGCCAGCCATCATGAAAGATGGGACGGCACAGGTTATCCGCGCAGACTTAAAGGAGATGAAATACCTCTGCTGGGACGCATCATGGCTATTGCCGATGTATACAACGCGCTTACATCGGAACGTCCCTACAGAAAAGCATTCACTCACGAGGATGCGGTACGGATTATCACCGAAGGCAGCGGAACACATTTTGATCCGGCGCTTATTGAAATATTCACCAGCGCGGCGGAACAGTTCAGGAGTTTAGAATAAAAATACGCGCATAAAATCGGGTTGGGTTGAAGTCGTTGGAATAGAGGGGCTTATTCCTTATTTAATTCCCCATTCTTCTCTAACGGAAAAGTATACAGTATTATCAAGAGTTCTCATATAATTAATCCTGTACTTTTTTCCGCCTACTAAATTATAAGGCCCAATTTCAACATTTTTTGAGTATGCGTATGTATTATCTTGCCAAGTAACGTCTACTAATTGTTCATAATTAATAATAAATACATATTCACCTTCCGGCATTCTGATTATTTTATCTCCGGTTGTCATATCCCAATTAACTTTTTTCCCATTGACTTTTTTAACATCAATGTTTTCGTCATAAATTAATGTTGCAATTTTTGTATCATCTAATCCCTTTAAATTTCCGTAATCGTGATTTTGAACGTTAATTGTTCCACAACTATTCAATACAAATGAAATCATTATTATCAGAGTCATTAATATTTTCTTCATAATTATAAACTCCTTTAAAAATTATTTGTCTTGTATAAATAATATAAAAAAATTATATATTTACGGCAAGAAAAATCTTGTCTCTTTTGTTCACTGCCGTTGTCGCGCGGACTAAAGTCCGAGTCTATGCCTATGAGGGGAATGGGATGGATGGTTTAATGTCCAACAGGGCTTGAAAAACCCATTCGTGGGCTTTGTTCAGCGTAGGACGCAATTCAACCTATCCGGAATACACATCGGTAGCGGTTAAGGTGAGACAAAACTCACCTGAATCCGACGTTCCGCAGTGGTGGACAGTGTCAATTTCAAATTGCTAATTTCTCTTGTAAGCGCTTTTTTTCCTGTATTGATAACCCCATTTGTCTTTCCGAACCCTCCTTCGGATAAGCATATTTGTGTTAGATTTTTATTTTGAGGCATTGTTCCTTTTCGGTTAGATTTATTTTGACGCAATGCGACAGATTGAAGTAGTTATAGATACTTGGTATTATATTTATATATCTCATTATGGCGAGTAATTTCCAACAGCAAAGACAAAGCGAAAAAAAAGAGCAGCAAGCCAGTCCCGACGTTCAAGCCGCAACTCAAAATACCGACCAGAAGGCTGGTATTTGCGCAAACTGTCATGTAGAAATTCCAGAGAAAGCTCTTTTTTGCCCGGAATGCGGTCTTCCCATAAAACAGTGTGTCTGTCCAAAATGCGGAGCCCCGACCTCTCCAACCGCAGATATTTGCCAGGTATGCGGGGCATGGCTTTTGGAAGGTAAATGTAAATTCTGCTATGCCGACCTTTCTTCTTCTGATGCGCTGTTCTGTCCCGAATGCGGTAAGCCCAAAGACGGTATTCCCTGCCCTAATTGCGGCACATTAAGCATATTTGATTTTTGTTCCAAATGCGGAAAACCAGTTACCGAAGAAGCCATTGCGGAGTTAAAACACGCACAGGAAGAAATGGCAAGCCGGACAGCACCGGAAGATCTGGAAATTGACCACATCGCGTTTAGCGAGCATAACGATGGACATATAACTAAAACGTATGGAGACGCGGCGTTTACCAACGCCATTACCACAGCGCACCAGGGAACCGGACTGATAACCTATCACAGCAATGATGAAAGCGTTGCCACGGTGAACAGTTCGGGGCAAGTGACCATTCATAAAGCCGGCTCCGCCGTCATTTCTGCCGAGAAAGCGGCTGACGGAACATACACCCACGCGCAAACAACCTACACGTTGACGGTTAATCCCAAGCCCGTAACCATAACAGGACTTTCCGCAAACAACAAGGTTTACGACGGCACGACAACGGCAACGGTTACCGGAACACCGGTAATCAACGGATTGGTCAATGGCGATGTTGTAACCGTCGTTGCCGGAACAGCGTCGTTTGCGAGTGCGGCGGTTGGGAACAACAAGACCGTTACATTCAGCGGTTGGTCTTTGGGCGGAGCGAAAGCCGATAATTACACGCTTTCGGCGCAACCCACAAGCGTTACGGCTAACATACTGCCCAACGGCTCGGCAAACGCTCCCTTCCTCGTTACCAACCAAACTGATCTCCGCAAGGTCGGCACTGAAACCGCCGCCGGAGGCTGGACGCTTACGGCGCACTACAAACAGACGGCGGACATCGCAATGAATGGCGCATTTGGGAGGATTGGCGATAACACCGACAGATTCACCGGCTCGTATGACGGAAGCGGATATACCATTACCAACGTGAACATGGGTCCCGCTGCTAGTTATGTAGGTTTATTCGGCGTTATCGGCGCAGGCGGCACGGTGAAAAATGTGAACGTAACCGGCACGATGACCCAAACCGGAAGCAGTACGCAGGGTACCGGCGGCATTGCGGGCATAAATGCAGGCACGATTGACAACTGTTCCTATAGCGGAACCGTAAACGGCGGCACAAACAACGATCAGGTCGGCGGCATTACCGGATATAATTACGGCACGGTGATAAACAGCAGAAGCAACGCAACAATAAGCGGCAGAAATCAGGTCGGCGGCGTTGTCGGAGTGAATCAGGGCAAGCTGGAAAACAGTTACAACACGGGAAGCGTTACCGGTAACCAGCAAGTCGGCGGTATCGCCGGAGTGAATACTAATTCCGACAACACTAATTATTTAAGGAACTGTTATAACACGGGCAATGTTACCGCCACCGTCGCTTCAAGCTCCCATGCCGGAGGCATTGTCGGGCTTAACCAATTAAACGCACTGGTAGAAAACTGCTACAATACCGGCAACGTTACCGCTTCAACTAATGTCGCAGGCGGCATAGTGGGAAACAACGAATCAGGTTCCACCGTGCGAAACTGCGTATCGCTCGGCGCAAGGGTAACCGGAACCAGCAATGTCGGTCGCATAGCCGGAAGCAGTACGGGCACTCTCGCCAACAACAGCGCCCGTTCAAATATGAAAATCGGCGCAAGCGGATCAGAGGCGTCAGTATCACCCGCAGCAGCTAACACCCCTAACGGCGAAACTATCAGTATGAGTGCGGCTCCGACACAGTCCTTAGTTTTCAACACAGGCTGGAACGCCGTGCTTTGGAATATCAGCGGAAATTTGACTGTAGGCGTCAATTTGCCCACGCTCAAAACAAACACGCAAAGCCCGGCTCCCACGCTTCCGGCGGAGTACCTTGTGCCCAGCAACGGCACGGCGAGCAATCCCTTCCTTGTAACCAACGAAGCCGATCTCCGCAAAGTCGGCACAGGCACTGACGGCTGGACGCTTTCGGTGAATTACAGACAGACGGCGAACATCACCTTGTCAGGCAGCTTTACGAGGATTGGAAACAGCTCTACCAAATTCACAGGCTCGTATGACGGCGGCGGATTTACCATTACCGGCCTGAGCATGAGCACCT
>Ga0268262_10000631_pt1 | contig 45706 bp, 46 predicted proteins | sample TergutNc150P3_FD_190354 | JGI IMG/M metagenome (GOLD analysis project Ga0268262, IMG submission 190354) | Nasutitermes corniger P3 segment gut microbial community from laboratory colony in Florida, USA - Nc150 P3 (SPAdes) (version 2) | ecosystem: Host-associated > Arthropoda: Insects >... | reverse complement strand
AAGAAACAGCCCTTGTGAATTATCGGTGTATTTAAATCGTGCCATAATCTGTTCTCTCTAAATATGCTCTGCTTTTTATGCAAATTATTTTTCAATCCTGACAAATTTTATTTTTTCAACAGTCTCGTTTTATACTTTGGTCAGTACATAATGTTCAACCCTCAAAGTGAGGTTTTTTGTGGTAATCATTGTGCGTTGTGCGCTGAGCATTGAAAAAAGAGGATTATTAAGTAATTTTTGCAGATAAAGATAATGCTGTGAAATATTTATTGGACTATTCTCAAAAGGAAAGATGTATAAAAGAAATTAAAAAAAATCAAAAAATTTTTACTCTATCATTCTATGACATATATGATAATATATTTTGCCATAAAGGTTAATGTTTTTTTGGTACAACGGTGAATTTATCAGGTATTAATAGTGTTGAAAGAAATATAAATAAAAAGAAATAAGAGGTAAAATATGGAAACAGAAATCTTATTACAAATTATTGAAGTGATAGAACAAGCCGAACAATACTGCAATGATGTGTCTGATAGTGTAAAAGAAGACATTATTGATGATATGTGCATTTTAGATCATATCGAAAAAATTATTGAGATTTCCAAAGAGTTTGGTATTGATGAGTGTTTTGCCAAGGGGAAAGGGCATTTTGATTATGTTACTGCAAAACTTGGCATAAGCCATCTGCAGGCAGTGCTGTTTTCTCATTTTATTGAAAAAAGCTACAATAATTATATTAGCATAAATGATATGGCAGAAAACATAAAATGCAGTCAGGTTAGAATAATCAAATACTTAGATGAATGTGAAGAGTTGGAAAAGAAAAGATTAATCCGATTCCGTAATGGGAAAAGGAGCAGGCATAGAAGCTGGAATTACAGGAATAACAACGGCATCTCATTTTGGATTCATCGTGATGTCTTAGATTCACTTAGAAAATTTAATGAGTTTAGACCGAAGAAAATAGAAAACTTGAGTATTTACGAATTTTTCACGGTTATTGATGAACTTTTTGATGAAAGAGAACAAGATGATTTAAACGTTGGAGCTCTTACTATTGAATTGCTGAATCTTATTAGTCTGAATATGCACCTTTTGTTCTGCAAAAAAATAATGAATTATAGCTTTGATGAAGACATCCTGATTCTGCTTATATATTTTTGTCATTCGTCCGGCAACAATTCCGATGATAGAATTAGAATCTATGATATTGAGTTTTTGTACGAAGATAAATCGAAAATCAGGGATATTGAAAGAATGCTTACCGGCGGATATCATCCTTTAATGGAAAGCAAACTTATTGATTTTAATAATGACGATATTTTTGCAAAATCTGATGCTTGGAAATTGTCGGATAGGGCAAAAAAAGAGTTGCTGTCTGAATTGGATAGTAAAAGGAATAGGAATTACAAGAAAAATCTCACTTTGTATGATTCTATCAAGCCAAAGAAAATGTTCTACAACCCCAAAGAAACAGGGGAAATTCAACAACTTACTTCTCTTTTACAAGAAGAAAACTACCGTAAAATCCAGGACAGATTAGAGCTTAAAGGCATGAGAAAAGGTTTTGCCTGTCTGTTTTCAGGCGGGGCCGGAACTGGAAAAACCGAGACAGCCTATCAAATTGCCCGCGAAACAAAACGCCACGTAATGATGGTCGATATCGCTCAAACAAAAAGTATGTGGTATGGAGAAAGTGAAAAACAGATAAAAGCAATCTTCGATAACTATCGAAGTATAGTAGAAAATTCAGAAATTGCGCCCATCCTCTTGTTCAATGAAGCTGATGCTGTTATTGGTAAACGAAAAGAATTTAATGATTCAAACCGGGCTATTGATCAGACAGAAAACACTATTCAGAATATAATTCTGCAAGAAATGGAAAATCTTTCAGGTATATTGATTGCTACAACTAATTTATTGCAGAACATGGATAAGGCATTTGAACGCCGTTTTCTGTATAAAATTACTTTTGATAAACCGGGCATAGAGAGCCGCAAGGGTATTTGGACATCTTTGCTTATGGATTTACCCGAAGACAAGGCTGAAGAATTATCGGCTAAGTTTGAATTGTCCGGAGGTCAAATCGAAAATGTGTTTCGCAAAATAAATGTTGACGCAATTTTAAACGGAGAAAATCTTTCTATGGATACTCTGTTTCGATATTGTGAAGACGAAATTAAAAATGGTTTCAATTTCGCAAAAAGAATGGGGTTTATTTCATGAATGATTTTATAGCCATTGATTTTGAGACTGCCACGTATTCGCCTGATAGTGCAATTTCAATTGGTCTTGTAAAATATCACAATTACAAGCCTATTGGGTCATATTATTCGCTCATTAGGCCTCCAAAACTGTATATACGCCCGGATTTTACGGCTATCCATGGTCTTGTACTCACGGACGTAAAAGATGCGCCGGATTTTAAATACATCTGGGAGCATGAAGTAGAAGAATTTATAGGTACGACGATTCTTGCGGCGCATAATGCCGCGTTTGATATGAGGGTGTTGCGCTCAACACTTAAATACTATGATGTACCTGTTCCGGCTGTTTCGTATTTTTGTTCCTGTAAATTATCGAAAAAGGTATGGCCTGTTTGTCGATCGCATTCCTTAAGTAATTTGGCAGCTCGATTAAATATAATTTATAATGCCCATAATGCATTGGCAGACGCCGAGACTTGCGGAAAAATTATTAATCTTTGCGCAAGAGAGATTGTTTCTTCTTTAGATAAAAAGAGCGGTAAAAATACAAGAATGCCATTGAATAAATTGCTGGAAAAAGTAAATGTTAAGGTAAGGACTTTGGGTGGATAATGAGAAATTTTGTTGACTCTATCATTCTATGAAAACTACAATAAACCCATGAAAACAGAAAAACCAAAAACATCTCTGCCTAAAATTGCGCTGCCGAGGATTTACATGATTGATAGTGAAATTGCCTCCGGCAAGTATCCTAATTCAAAGTATTTGGCTAAAAAGCTTGAAATGAGCGTTGCAACTATCAGCCGGGATATTGAGTTTATGCGTGATCAGCTTCTTGCGCCGATTGAATATGACACGTTTAAGAAAGGATATTATTATACAGAAAAACTATATAGGCTCCCTGCGGGTTTTAGCAGCGTCGAGGATATTTTAGCTTTGAGCATGGCTACAAGTATTCTTTCCCTGTATTGTGAAACGCCCATTTACGATGCAGCCAATCATTTGTTAGAGTGCATTACCGCTCCACTCGCTAATGACAGAAACACAGACTGGTTGGAAAATCGAATTGTTGTTCCCAAAATTGCCTCAGTTAAAGTGAAACCTGAAATTTGGAATATTATAGTAAACGGGTTGAAGAAGAATAACGTCATTACCTTTGAATACAAAGGAATCATGGATAAGGATTATCAAGATCGGCGCGTCCACCCATATCAGCTTTTGTTTGATTCAGGAGTATGGTATCTCTACGGTTTTGCAGAGGAGCGCAAGGCTATGCGTATATTTGCTCTTTCTCGGATGCGAAATGTTGCACTTCAAAAAGAGGCTTTTCCTCTCCCGAAGAATTTTAGTGATACAGACATTGTTGGTGAAAGTTATTTTGGAGTTTATGTAGGAGATGAAAAATACAAGTTTGCCATAGACTGCTATGACGATGCTGCGATATTTGCAGCAGAACGCCAATGGGCTGATGATCAAAAAATAACCGAGATCAAAGGCGGAGTTACCATTGAATTTACCAGTACGCAATTCGACAAGGTATTGAGATGGGTCTTGTCTAATGGAACCAACGCTATTCCCAGAAAACCAAAACAATTAGTCAGCGAATGGAAACGCAAGATAAGTGAAATATATAAAGTTCTATCTAAATAAAAAATGATGTAAAATGCAAAGCGCAAAAAATCTTTATTTCACAGCATAAATTTCAATCGTATCTGAGAATTTCGTAATATATGAAAACAGCCTGTATAGAGCTTCAAAAGGTCTAAAGAATATACTATCCCTTCTTACAACCCTTTCGGGATGGTAGCCGCAGATTTTTATCTTAATTTTTTTAAAACCTATAGTTTTTAAAATCTTTTTAGCAGAACACGGCGATAAATCAATCGTATGATCTTTTGGATGTGATGCAATCCATTGATTTTTTGAAAAACAGAACATGGGTCCAAAAAAGGAGGGTACGGACATGGCAAAAACTCCGCCTTTATTAAGCATATTGTAAATTTTTTTTAGTCCGTCTAAGGGTTCCGGCAGATGTTCAATAAAGAACCACGATGTGATAATATCAAATTTTTCGTCGGTCTCTATATCCTCAAATGAAGATACAATTATATCTATGAAAAAATTTGTTTTACAATATTCGGATGCAAAATGTGATATTTCTATCCCTTTAAGTTTTTTTATGCCGTAATCTTTTGCCGCTTTAAGAAAAAAACCGGCAGCGCTCCCTATGTCAAGAATTGATAGATCATTTTTATTTTCTATGAGTTTCAATATTTTTTTAAGGCGAACTTTAGACGATCCGTATATATTTTCAAAATCATCTATATAGGTTTTTCCATATTGGCTTTCATATTCCGTAATAAAATAATCCCTGTTATAAGACAGGGATTTAAAATTAATATTAAATATTAAATTGCATAGACTGCATTTATAAAGATCTGCGCTTATCCTTATATTTGAGTTTATTTTACATATTGGACACGATTCTAAACTCATTTAGTTTTAGTCTTTTTTTTCGCCGGCTCTACAACAACAGGAATTCCTCTTATCCTTGCACCTTCAAATGAATGCAGAACAAGTTCTGCATATTGTTCAGGTACTTCAAAAAAGGCATAAGTAGAATGGATGTCAATTTTACCAATAGTCTTTCCATCAATTCCTGATTTTTTTACAATCTCACGAATTAAGTCTCCGGTAGAAATATTCTGATTTTTGCCGACATTAATAAATAGGCGGGCGCGACCGTCTTTTATATCCTCAAAAATAATTTTGCCGGATTCGGTCTTGCTAAATAGCTTACTATTATTAATGTCAAGTTTTGAAATGTCTCCAAAAAGTTCTTTAAGCAGTGCAGCAGCTATCCTTTTTGTCCTGCCAAAGAAAGGCAAATTTTTCTTCAGCACTTTTAGGAGTTGCTCATATTCGGCTAATTCTTCCGAGAGAGCGCACTCCAGAATTTTTTCTAATTTTTTTTCCTGATTCATCTAAAACAGTCCTCACTAAGGGAAGGTAATTATTGCAATTTTCAGCAATATTTAATTGACTATTCAGATTAACAATGTTGTAATCTTTAACTAAAAATGGCAAGTATTTTTCATTAAAAAAGAGTTAAAACATGATGTTTTTAAATGAAAGTTTTAATTATATATTTGACTAAAACTGTTCATATATTTTAACTAAATTGAGCATCTATAAATTAAGGATTAATTTAAATTTTAAGTAAAAAATATGAATCAACTTAAAAGATATTTAGTTATTATAATTCTTTTTTTCATGGTTGACCTGTATGGTGAATTTCATCCTTGGAATTCAAATATTAAAGTCGGCGATGAACTATATCAAAAGGATATTAAAAGTAAGAGTAACCAATATGTTTTAAATGGAGCACAGGGCGGAGCTTATTTTATGATCAGATTTTTTCAGATTGTAATCTCGCCTCAAAACGGTCCTAAATGCAGACATATACCCACATGCAGCGCTTATGGCAGAATGGCGGTTGAAAAACACGGCGCATTAATGGGTTCGTTTTTAGCAGGTGACAGACTTTTAAGATGTAACCCGTTTTATCCACCTGAAAAAGATCCTGTGCCTGATGAGGTCTTTTCTAAATGATAAGGGGCATTAGCTTTTTTCTCTTTTTGCTTATTTCAATTAACCTGTTTGCTGATAAAAATAAAAATTTCAATAAAAATGAAATTAAGTTTATAAAGGAGTTATATAGAAGCGAGAGGTATTTTGATTGTATTGCAGAGATAGGGAAGCTGCAATTTACCGAAAGAAATTCCGAGCTTGAATATTTTAAATATATAAATTATTATTTGGCAGAACAGTATTCAACTGTAATATTTAATTACAAAGTAGATCTTTCATCAGATGAGATGCGTTATAACTCGCTCTTCCTTATATCAGGTTCTTATTTTAAAAAAGGCATGTATCATGAAAGCTGCGAAATATTAAAAGATATTGAGTATAATAAACTTCCAAAAGATTTAGTATTTACCATGTTTCTCAGAAGAGTCGAACCTCTTACCCTGCTGGGAGACAGCGCTAATATAAAAGATGAGATTTATAAGTCTGAGCTACTGATAAGTGATGATTTAAATTTTGTAAAATTAAGAGAGGCGTTGGAACTATATAATAAAGCAGGTTTGAAATCTAAAGAATGTTCTGCCATTATGTCTGCAATAATACCGGGTTCCGGTCAAATCTATTCGGGTTATTATATTGATGGGATAATATCATTTTTATCTGTTGCTGCATGCGCTGCAGGGGGATTGTATATGTATGAGAAGGGACACAAAGGCGTTTCTTATACTCTGTTTTTTTTCTCAGGTCTGTTTTATGGAGGGAATATTTATAGCGCTTATAATGCTGCCGAAAAAGGAAATTATAAAACGCTGCAAGATAGATATAAAAGTATAACTTCACAATATGGTCAATATAATCCCGGAGAATATATTGATATTGAGAGAGTATTCTATTGAAGAGGTTATTGATTTTTCTATTTTTAGTTTACTTATCCAAATCTGCATTTTCATCGGAAAAGGGCTTAGTTGATCTTGCAGAGTGCCACTATAATAATTTTGAATACTATAACGCAATAACAGAATCTATGAGGTACCAATTTCTATATCCTGATGGAAGTTTATTTCCAAAGAGTATGCTCATTATGGGTAAATCTTATTATAAGGGCGGAGATAGAGAAAAAGCATTAAATATATTCATGGAGTGTTACCATAGATTTTTAAATTTGAATGAAGGTGAAACTGCGCTCTTTTATTCGGGACTTATCAGATTTGAAGCAGGTTCATATAATTTTGCAGCAAAAAATTTTTTAGAATATAAATATGTATATCCTGATGGGAGATTTTATGAAGATGCGATAATTAATTTATCACTTATATATACATTTGCCGAAAATTATGATGAAGCAGATATACAGTTGGAAGAATACGGTAAAATTTCTCCCGAATGGAGATTAACGCAAAAGGGAAGTGAATTATCATCTATATTATTGCAAGGTAAAAACAGGCAAAGAAAGAGTTTATACATAGCAGGAATATCCTCAGCGCTAATACCCGGAGCAGGATATTTCTACACTGAAAAATATAAATTGGGGATTTTGTCATTTCTTTCAAATGTTGCTTTGATTTTTGGCATATATGACGGCTATAAGAGGGACAATAAATTACAGATGATATTTTTTTCAGTGATTGAATTTTCATTTTATAATTATTCAATTGTTGGATCTATAAGAAGTGCAAATGAGTATAATAGAAGAGATGATCTGAAAAAGGAAGTTCAAGCCGGTATCCAAATGTCTTTTTAATCATGGAGGATTGATGAAAAAAATTATTAAGAGTGATATTCTTGAGAATATTAATCTGGAAAAAAGTCAGTTAATAAATTTTGAAAAAATAATCAAGAATGAAAGTCTTGAAGATGTAGCTGATAAACTCATTGAATCAACTTTTGTGGAACAGCATTTCAAGAGAAAAGACGCTATAGACCGATTCCTTGAATTCGCTTTTTCCAGAATCCAGGCAGGTTCATTTTATGTTATTAATATGGCTTATCCTACAAAAAGGATGTATGACAAAGAGCTTGAGGAAAAAATAATAAAGCTGATAAATGAATATTTATATCCGGAGATAGTCTTACGAATACTTAAATTTTTTTCCAGAAATATACATAATTCGGATACTAATCTTTATATAGCAAATTTAATTGAATCCGAATCTATAATAAAATCGGTTTATGATACCTTTAAGCTCTTTCAAAAGGATATTTTTGTTTATTCTGAAAAGAAAGCCTTAAATGTAAAGATGATTCAACAGTTTTCGCAGCAATCAGATATTTCTCTCTCTATTCCGCTTGACGCTTGCGCAAGATTTAAATATGTATTGGAATTTTTTGCTATTAAACAGAATGTAAGTCACATATATACTTCTGATGATCTGCTGCTTGCATCATGACAGTATTGAACAGGATTATGCCTTATCTTCAATCTCTTTTACAAAGATATTCATGTAACGTTTTGAATCTTGAAAATCCTTATTATCATTTAGTATTGGTTTATATTCTTTAATAAGCCAAAACATGACATCACGAATATCTTTGGGATTTGTATCAATGACGCAATATTTGTAAAACATATCATATTGAATTAGCTTTTCTCTGATGTCATTGTGTTTTAATATAAGATCGTCCATCAGTTTGGAAAAACCAACCCTAAGTCCATCTCTCCAACATGCATAAAACAGGGATGTTTCCATTCTTCTTTCAATTTTATTCTGTATCCATATTATCCCCGGCAGTTCGGGCAATACCCTCCTTGCTTCATATTTATCATATGCAAAGAGTCGTGACCAGTTTATAGAGTAATATACATTTTTTTCTCTTGTATCTTTTTTCATACTTTGATTACTCCATCTTTTTTATAAGTTGGTTTAACTTTATTAAAAGTTTATTTGTTCTTTTTTTTATATCCGTACTATTAAGTAAATCTTTTTTCAATTTATAATCAAGAATAAAATAGTTTGCTATAAAATCTGTTATCTGATCAAGTCCAAATAAAAAGTTCATAAGCTCAATTAACCTGTCAGATTCCTGAACATTTATGAGAAAGACAAGTTCTTGAGCCTTTTTTCTTAATTCCTTTAATAATTCTTGATTTGAATTATCAATTTTAGAGCTGCGTATCTCGAAGAAAGCTTCATGCATACCTCTAAATTTTTTTATACGCGCCCTTGTAATCCCTTTTAGATGAAGAATAACTTTTTCATTATCATCTCTTACTTCCATTATCTCGGCAAGAGTTGCAACGCGCATTTTTAATAAAAGAATATCAAATAGATTTTTAATTGGGAAAGCTAATATCTTATCCCCCTTTTTTAGATTATTTGAAAATGAAGAGTGTCTTAAGTATATACTGGCAGTACAATGAGGGAAAAGAATTTTTTTATGAAGGAAAAATATTTTTACAATTTCATGGTTCATGATTATTCATCTAAATTTTTAATACTAATATGCAGTATAATTTAAAGTATTAAAAATATTGTTAATTTTGTCAATATGTATATTATAAACGGTACACAGTATATATTATCGATTTTAAAATTTTTTATAGATAAATTATAATATTAAATTGATTATATATTTTTTTGATTTTAGACTTTATTTTCAAAATTTTATTGATAAAATAATATGCGTTTGTTAGTAATAGATAAGGCGTTTGTCTTGATGAAAAAACTTTCCACGGAAGAAAAGATTATGAATGCAGATATTGATCTGTTTTATAAAAAATGAATTACTCAGGTTCAGGTTTGATATGATCTTTAAAACACACGCCGTTGAAGACGACAGAGCAATGAAACCGACTTAGCCTTTAGGAGGAGGTGGTGTAATATTATGGATTCAATGAATCAATTGAGCTATGATTCAAACATTTTGTTCCATTTTGAGCGCCAGCGGTTAAACCAGTTGTTTAAGGAAGCTGTGAAATGTCCGTTAGTCATGGTGTGCGCCGGAGCAGGCTATGGTAAAACAAGCGCTGTTCGTGATTTTATACGGGAGTATGGGGTAACTACTGCGTGGGTACAGCTTTCTGAACGTGATAATATACCCACGCGTTTTTGGGAGCATTTTTCCCATACTATTGCGCAGCTCAACAAGCCGTTTGCTCAAGCGATTGTTAAGCTCGGCTTTCCTGACACTGACGACAAATTTAGTCAGTTTTTTTCAGTTATGCACAAGCATGTGGAAGAGAAACAACATATATTAGTATTTGACGATTTTCACCTCATAGAGAACCAATCCGTACTTCACCTTGTGGAGTATTTTATCACCAAACGAATGGATGTAACATCATCTGTGTTTCTGATTTCCCGCGCTCTTCCACAAATCAATGTAACAGGTTTGATGTCCAAAGGACGTGTGTTCAGTATAAGCGAAAACGATCTGTGCTTCATCGAGCCGGAACTCGCTCAATATTTTCGCAGACAGAAAATTCCACTCCGCTCTGACACTCTGCGCGAGATTATGCAGGATACTGGAGGTTGGGCATTTGCGATTAATCTCATCATGCGGTCTTATCAAAAAGCGCCCGGCTACAGCGGTTATCTGCGCAACGCTATGAAGACGAATATATTTAAGCTGATGGAATCGGAAATCTGGAACGGGATATCGGATCGCCTTCAATCATTCTTGATTCGCCTTTCCCTGATAGATCATCTGTCCGTTGACCTGATATCTCTTTTGTCTAATGGTGACAAGGAACTGATCATCGAGCTCGAGCGCCAAAACTCCTATGTGCGGCGCGACAGTCAAATAAACGCCTATTTGATTCATCATCTGTTTTTAGAATTTCTTTGCCAAAAGCAAAAACTCCTGACAGAGGAACAAAAGAGGGAAACTTATATTATTGGCGCTGATTGGTGCAACAAGAACGGTTTTAAGGTCGATGCTATGGGCTATTATGAAAAAGTGGGCGACTATGAATCTATTGTGGCTATTTTTTTTGAACTGCCTACGCAGGTGCCGTATGACATCGCGTGCTATGCGGCAGATATTTTCAGCAGAACACCTGAAGAGGCGTTTGACAGCGTGGACTTCCTCGCTGCGATGCATGTGCGCGCAGTCGTTTGTCTGGGTACTTTGGATAAAGCAGTTAAGCTGATGGAATATTACGAGGAGAAATACCAGAAGCTGCCAATAGATAATGTTTTTCGCAATCGTACACTTGGGGGTATATATTATTGCTGGGGCTTTGCTCGGATGCTCATGTGTACAATAGACCACCGCTACGACTTTGATTTATATTTTGCCAAGCAGGATTACTGCCTGACAATATCTCCCGGCACCGATCCGGGTCAGCTGGCAAATCATCAAGTCGGTCCGTGGGTCAGTCAGGCGGGTTCTTCCGAAAAGGGCGCACTGCAAGAGCATATCGATGCCTTGACCCGTTCTATGCATCATGCGTCACATTGCATGAAAGGAACGATGGCAGGAATTGATGATTTGGCTAAAGGCGAACTCAAGTTCTATCAAGGCGATATTCGCGCTGCAGAACATTTTGTCGTCCGTTCTTTGGAATTTGCGCGGAAACATAGACAATTTGATATTGCTCACAGGGCGTTATTCTATATGCTGCGGCTCGCAGTTGCGCAGGGAGATTACCTGAAAGCCGAACAGGCAGTGAAAGACATAGAAACTCAATTAGATGAAAGTGATTATACAATCCGCTTCGTCACTTTCGACATCGCTATGGGTTGGTATTACTGTGTTCTTAATATGCTTGAGATGGTCCCAGACTGGTTGAAAGAAAAGTTTACGCATTATGGACATCCATATTTTATTGAAAATTTTGGAAATCAGGTGAAAGCGCGTTATTGTTACATAACCAAAAGTTATCCGCTGCTACTGGCCTATATGCAAGAGTTAAAACATCGTGAATCGATTCTGTTTGGCCGTGTGGAAATGCTGGCTATGGAAGCCTGCGTGCATTACAAATTGAAGAATAAGACAGAGGCTTTTGCTATTTTAACGGAAGCCTATGAAACAGCATTGCCCAACAGCATTCAGATACCCTTTACCGAGTTAGGCAAAGGTATGCGCACGCTGACTGCCTCTGCGCTTAAAGATTCCGGCTGCAAGATTCCTAAGTCTTGGTTAGTAGAAATCAACCGCAAGTCCGCCTCCTATGCTAAATACCAGTCTCATATCATTGCAATCTATAAACAGGCTAACCGCATTAAGGATGATATTTCCTTTTCTCAGCGGGAACTTGAAATCCTCACGGACATTTGCCACGGACTTTCGCGTACTGAAATAGCAGTCGCTCGCAGTCTTTCGGTTAACACGGTAAAAATGGTTATCAACAACATATATTCTAAGCTCGGCGCCGAAAATCTGGCAGATCTTATCCGGATTGCAGTGGAGCGAAAGCTGGTATAACTAAGTTTATAATCCTCAGCCGCAAGTTCCTGTCATGCAGTTCCTATATTGTAAAGATAAAATTGCGTTTGGCAAAAGCCTCGTTTTATAATGACAGGAGGGCGTTTTTTATATGTCGCTGAAATTGTTCATTTAGGGTGTATTTTGCGATTCTCTTTTTTTTATTCAAGGTCTTACTCTGTTATATTCAATAATATATAAAAAACGCACATAAAGATTTTCATGAATTGGCAGAAAAATATAAACAGAGGTAAGGTTATGAATACTTTTCTTAAACGTAACAGAATGATAAAGCTTTTTACTGCCGGGTGGATTTTTGCGATGGCAGTGATAGCAGTTGTTTTTCTATTGGGAGCTCCTCAGGATGAATATATAAATGTTGCGGAACAATTTTATGTCAATGTTGACAAAAACGTATATGAGTATGTATGGTACGACATGAATGGGAAAGCGCAAAGGGTGGTGTACTGCAGCATAAATATCTCCTTTGTCAACGATGACTCAAATTGCAGCCAGACCGGGAATGATTATCACAATTATATATGCCAAGCTTGCGGTGTTACCTTTACTCCTATAGACACTTATGATACTAAATATACGGTAATCATCGCAGAAGAGTTAAGAGAATCGACAGAGGAGAGTACTATAGGAGATACTTACGCTGAGGGTTTCTGGTTGTGATTTGAATTATATCGGCTTCGAAGATATGGCAGATTTTATCAAAACAACGCTTGAGCGGAAGACAATATAACCTGTTTAAGCATAAATAATCAAAATAATTCAAAGACGGCTTCTGCCATTAATTCATATCCTTTTTCAGTAGGATGAACGCCGTCGTATTGAACTAATTGCGAATGTTTTATACCGGAAGATATTTTTTCCTCCCAATACTCATGAACAGTAATTACCGGCAGATTATATTTTTCTCCGCTTTGAGATATTTTCATGTAAAATTCTTTTGCAACCTTATTCATATTCTTATCTTGTATTGCTACGGATGTCAAAAGCGCAATTTCGGGATTTAATCTGTTTTTAATTTTAACTATTATTGATTCAATATTTTTTTGAAAGTCATTAGCAGAGAAACCGGAATAAGCATCATTGAGGGCAAATTGAATAAATACAAGGTCAGGGGATAATTTTATGACATCTCTTTCTACTCTATGAAGCCCATCCGTAGCTGTGTCGCCCGGAACACCTTTATTGAAAATAAATAATTGAGAGTTAGGATACTTTTTTTTAATCAAAATTTCTAAATAATCTAAAAAACCGTATTGAGTCATCCAGCCATAAGTCAATGAATCGCCTAATGCCACAAGTTGGACCTTTTCGCCTGACTTAAGCTTATGTAGTGTATTATTAATATTCATGTTATTCTCCATATTTTAAAAAGAAGGATATATATAAAAATTTGATGTTACAACGAATTTTTCTTAACTAATATAAAAAAAATAAAAAAATTTATAATAATTTTATTGCTTGAGAAATGGGATTATTTAAAATGGAATAAATTTGTAGTAGGGTATATTAGTCAGTAAATTACTGCTTTATTAAAAATCTATATAATGAATTGTTTGGGTATTAAAAGATTAAAAAAGAGTTTACAATTTCATCAAGATGTTTATAGTTAAATGTATTAATTTAAGCAACAATTGCTGTATAGTAGAGTTTTTGAATTTTTTTAATCAAATTATGCTTAATTTAGAGGTTATTATAAAATATATCCTAAAAAAACATATAAAAAATTATTTTAATGATAAAATTTTATTAACAAAATATATTCTAAACAAACATAATATACAAGAATTGTTTTAATTACAAGTTTTATGGAGCAAAAAATATGAAAATGACATTTCATTATAAAAAACAAGATTTATTAATGGAATGTCTATAATGAGTTAATTTTTAAAAAAATTATTCATTATTGGATTTTTTATATTTTTTTGTATATTAATAATAAATAAAATTATATTTTGATTAATTAAGAGGTGGGGAAATGAAAATTGATATTACTATTTTAGGGCTTCTTATGAACGAAAATCTTTATGGTTATGAAATTAAGAAGAAAATTGTAGAACAGCTTGAGGATTATGTAGATATAAAATTTGGTTCTATATATTATGCTATAAAGAAGTCCGTTGAAAATGGTTGGGTTAAGAGAGTAGGAACTGAAAAAGAGAGCGGTAATCCGGAAAGATATGTTTATGAGATACTTCCGGCAGGGAAAAAGCATTATAAGAAACTTTTGAAACAATATTTTGATGCTAATTTCATTCACTTTGATGTGGATATAGCGCTCATGTTTTTTGAAAATCTTTCTGACGAACAAAAAGAACAATTTCTTGATGAAAGAACTTCTTTGATAAAAGAGAAATTAGACAGTATTAAAGAGAAGCTTGAAAAAGGCGCAGATGATAACTCATACAAATATATAATTACATATCTTGAGCATCATCTTAAAGCTGAACTGAATTGGCTAAAAACTATAAAGATTTAATGTGAGGATTACAAGCCTATTACAGTTCATCTGTAATAGGCTTGAGAAACTCTGCTCTTTTTTTATAGATGACATCATCAAGTTCATTCTTGAGTTTGTATAAACTCTCCTGAAGTTTCTCAATTTGTGTAACGGTTTTATCATCTGTTATATTATCAATGTGATTTTCTATAAGTGATTTGTTAATAGCATTTATATTAATTATATTATAATAATGCTTTTGAGCAAGAGAGACTGCAATACTCTTCATAAAATCGGTCTGTCTTTCACATATCTCTTTTAGCTCTTTCTTTTTAATAATTGTTATGACAACATTATTTTTAGACTTCAAAGTTGCAGTTCTCTTCTCATTAAGGAGTAAAGCCATCTCTCCGATTACAGATCCTTTTTTTTCTATTGTAGCTACTATGTTCCCGCCAATTTCAACATCAATTGATCCGCTTTCAAGTATATACATCTCTTCACCTTCGGTATTCTCTTTGCATATAATTGATCCGCGGGGATATTCTACCATTTTGTCGGACAGGTGATGTGATGCTTCAATAGTTATAGAGTCTTGAGACCTATAAAAAGCCTCTCCTTTTTTGTAATTTAAAGAATTAAGATTTTTTTTTAATATGTCGCTTAACCATGGCAGTTTTCTTTTTTCATATTCCTGATTAAGCCTAAATACTCCTATGTAATACTTTATTGCCAGCTCACGGAATTGCTTATCTTTCCCTTTTAGCACTTCAATATTTTTATTTAGTATTTTACTTGTGAGCATAACCTGTTTTGCCAGTACAGTTGCAGTATTTATAAGAAAAGAAAAAGTATTTAATGCGGATAGAAACTTATCAGTAGGAATTTTTTTTATTATGGAATCTTCAGATGCAACAGCTGTTTCAATTCGTAAAGTTTCATAATTAAGCAGTTTGTTCATAATTAGTTCTGTTGAACCAATAATCAGATTCTGCCCTTTAATGATATATTTGTCCATGGTGGAATCATATAGAAAAACTTTACCATTATTCAAAAGGTATGCACAGTCAGGAGAACTATCAGCAGTGTATAGCCTTATAAATTTTTCAGCCATTGTTAGACTCTAAGACAAAAGTTTATCAACAAGAGCTATTAGCTCCTTCTTTTCAAATGGTTTTGTAATGAAAGCATCAGCTTCAATATTTTTATCATTATTTTTAATTGTATTCTCACTAAGCGCAGATATGACTACTATTTTTGATTCGGGAAATTTTTGTTTAATCTCTTTTATAGCTGTTATTCCATCTTTTCCTGCCATTGTAATATCCATAGTAACAAAATCCGGCTTTATATTTTCATACAAATTTATACCATCTTGGCCATTATCTGCTTCACCGGCGATTGAATAACCGCTTTCTATTAGTGTTTCAGCGATTATTTTTCTCATGAATTTTGAATCATCAATAATTATACATTTTTTCACTAACAAACCTCTGTACCCTTATGATAATAACAATTGAAAAGATGAATACAAAGTCATATAAGCATTATATTTTTGCTTTATTTTTTATCATAAAGAATTTATTCTAAGTTGTCTATTGATATTAGATATTTTAACAGATAAATATTCAAGTATAAAAAAATTTTTTTGTTCATAGTAAAAAACAGCTTTTTAACGGATTCTGTGGTTTTATAATACAAGCTTTTATATCTCATATTAATTTTGCTTGTTTTTTTTACTATCAATTTAATAATCAGAAATAAATTAAATATATATAATATAATGTAACTAATTAGACAGCCCAAAACATTCAATTTTTATATTATATCGGTATTGTATAGATGAATAACAAAAACAGAACTAATTTAAATTTTGGTAATTTAATTGTAATTGGATTAAATCATAAAACAGCTCCTGTTGAGACAAGAGAACTTTTTTCTCTTCCTCAGACACAACTATCAGCCTTTTATGATAGACTTTCCGAGGCAGGCGCCCATGAATCTGTTTATGTCTCAACATGCAACAGGGTTGAAGTCTATATGACGGCGGAAGACAGTGAATCTGTAGTTGAAAACATTAAAAGATTGATGGAATATTATACTAAATTTCCTCATGAACAGTTTATGAGCTCAGTATATGCAAAATTCGGGATTGATGCCGTTAAACATCTCTTTTCGGTATCTTCCTCTTTAGATTCAATGGTGATTGGTGAAAATGAAATTGTTGGACAGATCAAAGAATCTTACAGAAGGGCTGTTGAGTGCGGTACTACGGGAATTATAATGAACCGCCTTTTCCACAGGGCGTTTGCTACTTCAAAAAGGGTTAGAACTAAAACAGATATTTCAAAAAATCCGCTTTCTATAGCATCCATTGCTGTTGAGAAGGCAAAGAGTATTTTTTCGGATATATCTTCAAGAAGCGCGCTTCTGATTGGGGCAGGCGAGATGGGGGAATTAATTCTTAAATACTTAGTCAAAGAGAATCTTCGGAAAATTATTATAGCCAACAGGACTATTGAGAGCGCCGAACGAATATGTATGGATATAGACTATAAGGCTGAAATAATAAATATTACAAGGATTGATCAGGCTTTATCCGATGTTGATATTGTAATCTCGTCGGTAACAGCTCCGCACCATGTTATAACAGGCTCCGATATAAAAAATATTATGTTTGAAAGAGAGGGGAAACCGATTTGTCTTATTGATATTGCAGTACCGCGTAACATAGAGCCGTCTGTAACCGAGACTGAAAATGTATATCTTTATAATATAGACAATCTAAAGAGTATAGCAGATACCAACATGAGAGGAAGAATGAAGGAAATTGAAAAAGCAAATTCTATTATAGATGAAGATATTGATGAATTTATTAGCCGGAATGATGAGCTCTTAATAACCCCTACTATAGCAGTTATAAAGAATAAGTTTAATGAAATAAGAGAGAATGAATTAAAAAAGTATAAAAATAAAAAATTGAAACATTTATCGGATAATGATTTTAGATTGATCGAAGAACTTACTTTCCAGATTATGAATAAAACCCTTCATAATCCGATAATGAATTTAAAGAAGCAGATAAGCGGCAGCTCCGAATCGGAATCCGACGAATTGAAGATGAACACAAAGTTTCTGGAGGATATTTTTACTAAATGATTCATAAAAATGTCCCAAGATTAATTTTCTGGGAGCTTACTAAGAAATGTAACCTGAAGTGCGCCCATTGCCGCGCAGAAGCAGAGGATTACTCCTTTGCAGGCGAACTTAAATTTGATGAAATAAAAGCGATAATTGATAATATTTCGTCTAATTATTCTCCAATACTTGTGCTTACCGGCGGTGAACCGTTATATAGAGACGATATATTTGACATTGCAAAATATGCAACAGGCAAAAATTTAAGAACCGCTCTTGCGACAAACGGGACTCTCATTGACTCAAGTGTTGCAGATAGAATTAAAGAATCTAAAATAGCAAGGGTCAGTATCTCAATTGACGGAGTAGATTCTAAAAGTCACGATAGTTTCCGCGGAGTCGATGGAGCATTTAACGGTGCGCTTAACGGAGCAAGGCTTTTAAGAGACTATGGAGTTGAGTTTCAATTTAATACAACTATAACAAAGAGAAATGTTGATTATATTGATGAAATACTCAACCTTGCCATTAAAGAAAAGGCATCTGCGCTTCATATATTTATGCTTGTTCCGGTCGGATGCGGTATAGAACTTGCCGAAAGCGATATGATCTCCGGCGAAAAATATGAAGAGGCTCTTAACTGGTTTTATGAAAGATCGCGTCAGGTTGGAATAGAATTTAAAGCAACATGCGCTCCCCATTATTACAGGATAATAAGACAGCGTGCAAAAGAGGAGGGGCGTGTTCTATCATTTGAAACCGACGGTATGACTGCAATGACAAGGGGTTGTCTTGCAGGAACGGGCGTATGCTTTATTTCAAATATAGGCGAGGTTCAACCATGCGGATATCTTCCTGTCGGGGCAGGAAATGTCCTTAAAACTCAATTTACGGATATTTGGGAGAAATCCGATCTCTTTTTAATGCTTAGAGATTTTAAAACCCTTAAAGGTAAATGCGGAATATGCGAATTTAAAGGTGTTTGCGGCGGATGCAGAGCAAGAGCTTATTATGCCTGCGGTGACTTTACAGGGGAGGAACCATACTGCTTATATAAACCGGGGATTAAGCATGACGGAATTCACTGATAGAGAAGCTCTGATTTTAAACAGGGTACAGAAAGGTATCCCCTGTGTCGGTAAACCCTTTTTAGAGATAGGTAATGATACAGGCTGCAGCGAAGATGAAGTTTTGGATACGCTTACACATTTAAAAGAAAAGGGCGTTATAAGAAATATATCGGGAATATTTGAAGGTGAAAAGCTTGGATATTATCTCAGCCTTGTTGCATTTGAAATTCCAAAAGAGAAGATTGAAGAAGCCGCAACTATAATAAACTCCCACCCCGGCGTTAGCCATAATTATTTAAGAGACCATAGATACAATATATGGTTTACCTTAGCGGAAGAGGACAAAGATTCTTTTAATAAAACGGTTTCTATTCTTGCATCGAAGTCTTCGGCTTTAGATTTTCTGATTTTAAGAAATGAAAAGCTTTTAAAGCTGGGAGTATATCTTAATATTGAAAGTAAAGATAATAAGGATAATAAAGATAATTTTGATAATGTAACAACGCATAAAGAGGCAGGATTAAATTTTGATTCGTTTGATGAGATGAGCAGAGAGGCGGTTCTTCTATTGCAGAATGATCTCCCTATAGATAAAAATCCCTTTAAAAATATCTTAGAGAGCGGAAAAGTGCTTCACGATGAGGAACAACTGCTGTCATATTTTTCTAAATTTATTGCTGCAGGGATTATGCGAAGATATGCTGCAGTTCTAAAGCACAGGAGCGCCGGGTATAAGACAAATGCAATGACTGCGTGGAAACCCAATGATTTATCCAATACGGATTGTTTCAAAGAATCAAAATCCGTATCGCACCTTTATTTTAGAACTATACATCCCGGGAGATGGGAATATCCCCTCTTTGCAATGATACACGCAAAGTCAGATGAAGAGCTTAAAAGTGTAATAGACGAGCTGTCCGATAAGAGCGGTATTAAGGATTTTCTTGTGCTCTCGTCAATTAAAGAGTTTAAGAAGAAGAGGGTGAGATATTTTTCGGAAGAATTTAATGAATGGAAAAGGTTAAATTATGATTGATATAGGAAAACTTTACTGCGCCGGATCATCAACCGGTGACGGTCTTAGATATGGGGAAGAATCAGGTCCCGATTGTCACGGCAATTCGCCTCATCAGGTGCAAAAATCAGCAAGCGAAAGAAGACCGATTGTTGTATGGAATACAACACGTACATGTAATTTAAAATGCGTTCACTGCTATACGGATTCTGATAATAGAAAATATGAAAATGAATTAACAACGAATGAAGCATTTAGATTGATTGACGAGCTTTCGGATTTTGGAATCCCGTCTCTACTGTTTTCAGGCGGAGAGCCTTTTGTAAGGAATGATCTTTTTACCCTCCTTGAATATGGCGCTAAGAAAAATGTGCGTCCTGTAATATCTACTAACGGAACGCTTATTGACAGGGATACTGCACAGAGAGTCAAAGACTCAGGCGTGGTTTATGTAGGGATAAGTCTTGACGGGCTTGAAGATGTTAATGATAAATTTCGCGGAGTTGCAGGCGCTTTTAAAAAGACTATGCAGGGTTTTGATAATTGCAGAGCTGTTAATCAAAGGGTTGGACTCAGGCTTACATTAACAAGGAGAAATTTTTTAGATATTAACGGCATATTCGATTTTATTGAAAGAGAGGGTATAAACAGGGCGTGTTTTTATCATTTGGTATATTCGGGCAGAGGCAGTTCAATATCAAAAGACGACCTTACTCACAGCGAATCTAAGAAGGCAATGGATATAATACTTGAGAGAACAAAGGATTATTTTGACAGAGGTCTTGATATTAATATTTTAACCGTAGATAACCATGTTGACGGAGTTTATACTTATTTGAAGATGAAAGAACAGGGTATGGACAAAGCTGAGGAAACATATTCAATGCTTAAATGGAACGGCGGCGCGGCAAATTCTTCAGGCGTGGGTATTTCCAATATTGATTTTGTCGGAAACGTTCATCCTGATCAGTTTTGGCAGGATTATACATTTGGAAATATTAAGGATAGAAATTTCGGCGATATATGGATGGATGAATCCGATCCTATTATGAGAGGATTAAAGAATAAGACCGAATATATTAAGGGGAGATGCAGATTCTGCAAATATAAGGAGATATGTACTGGCGCTATGAGGGTCAGAGCATACAGAACCTATGGCGATCCCTGGGCGCCTGATCCTGCATGTTACCTGAGCGATAATGAGATTGGTCTTGATAAGGAGAAGATAGAATATTTAAAAGCCCATGGAGAGGAGTTTAAAATACCAAAAGAGATTAATCAATGACGCTATATCCGATAATGTTAAATATGAACGGGCAGCAAGCTGTAATTATTGGCGGAGGAGATGTTGCCGTACGAAAGCTCTCCGACCTTATTGATGCGGGCGCTAATATCAGGATAATATCGCCCGAATTTCATGATGAAATAATTAAATTATCCGAGCTGTTTAAAAACAGGCTTACTCTTATAAAAAGGGGTTATGAAAAGAATGACCTTGACGGCGCGGCGCTTGTTTTCTCTGCAACAAATGATACGGACGTAAACAGAAAAATTTTTAATGAGGCAAAAGAGAAAAATATTTTAATTAATGCAGTAGATGATCCGCCAAACTGTTCATTCTATATTCCGTCTTTTATCAGAAAGGGTGATCTTATTTTTTCAGTATCAACAGGCGGCGCCTCGCCTGCTATGGCAGCGCGTTTAAGAAGGGAGATGGAGAAACATATACCTGAAAATATTGAGACAATACTTGAAAGATTGAATAAGGCAAGAACCCTTCTTAAAGAGGATAAACTTTTCTCTAACATAGACTCATCGCAAAGAGGTGAAATTTTAAAAGAGATTACATACAGCGATCAACTCCTTGCATCTTTAATTTCATGTAAAGATGAAGAGGATGAAGAAAATAAAGAAAATCAAGAGATGATAGATTTTCTTTTACATGTCCAAGATTCATTATTTTGACTTTATCTTGATTTTATATCGTTAAAATTCTCTATGTCACGAACATTATAAGCGGTAAATAAAGCAATTGCAAGGGCAAATATTATTCCTGCAATTAATACATATATGCTTCCGCATCTTGCAAGTATAATCCCTGAGAATAACGGACCTACAGTCTGTCCAAGTCTTAGTACAGATGAGTTAATTGACATAAATGCTCCTCTGTATTCTGCCGGCGCAAATATTGATATTTGTGTTTGAACGTTTGGCATCAGTATTCCGTTTGCAAAGCCATATATCAAAATCGGTATTATAAATAGAACTATGGTCGGCATAAAGTATGCAAGAGAAAGGGTTATTGGGTATATTAGAAAGGCTGCTATAAGAAGTTTTTTAGGTGAAAATTTTGATGATAATCTCCCAAGATTGAAAGATCCTATAATAGCCCCTATTGATGCTGCGGACATTGTCATACCGATTATCATTGTATTTGCATTAAATTTTTCCTGTAGATAAAACGGAAAGAAACTAAGGAGAATTCCATAGAGCAATATGAATGCTGCAAGCGTTCCAATATACAGTGCGAGTATCTCTTTTTTTATCATTAATTTAAAGGACTCTTTTAGATAGCTCCCTAAATTTTCATTTTTAACCGGCTCATCATACTTTAAGCCGAATATTACAAGCAGGACAACCGGAAAAGCCAGGGTTGACAAAAAGAACGGATAATGCCATCCAAGTAAAGCTACAGCGCCCCCTATTGACGGATACATCATTGTTCCGATATTAAGGACTGAGCTGTTATATCCCATTGCATCTACTCTTTCTTTGCCGGAGAATATATCGCCGATAATAGTCTGATTAAGCGCTCCAAATGATGCTGCGCCTGCGCCTTGAAAAAATCTCAATATTAGAATTAATGTAAAATCTCTGGTAAAACCCGATAGAGTTCCACATATGCCAAAAAGCAGAAGGGTCGGTACAAGTACATTTTTTCTGCCGAATCTGTCGGCTGCAATTCCAAGTAACGGCGATAAGATTATCCCCGGCATTGTAAAGACAACAATCAGCAGATTAGCTTTGTCTGCCGTTATTGAAAGCGCTTCGGCAATCTTTGGCAGAACAGGAGTAATAATTGCAACCTCCATAACTGCAATAAGGGTTACTGAAAATACGATTTGAAGATTTTTATTAAAAAAAAGGTTGTCTGTTTTCATTTTAACCTGCCTAAAATAAATTCTGCAATTTTTTTACCAAGTAAAATATGACTGCCCGCATCAAGATGTGAACCGTCAATAGCACTGCCTGTAACATAAGCAGAAGTATTAAAAAAACGACAATTTTTTTCTATTGATAATCTTTTATAGGCTGCCGGCAATTCCTTTAATTTATTTATCTGAAGTTCAATAAATTGCGCCCACTCTATATTGCTGTTAAACATTGGCGGCGACATTATTACTGTCTCAGGAATATTACAGCCTTGTTTATTATTATGATGATTATTTACAATGTCAATAATTTTTTCAATGCCGTTTAATATTTCATTAATAGTAACTTCTTCAAAAATAAATACGTCGTTAAGTCCAAGGCATAATAAAAAAATATCAATGGGACAATGATTTTCGATGAGTGAATCTATATACTCTATTCCATTGAGCATAAAATTATCATGGGAGAGGTTTAATACGGTTCTCCCATTAAGTCCCTCTTCAAGTATTAGAAAGTCATTTCCAAGTATTGAGCTCATAACCATCGGCCATCTGGTATTTTCATCAAATCTTGAACTGTCAACGGGACTGCATCCCCATGTATTGGAATCTCCATAGCAGAGAATTTTTTTCATAATAAACATATATACAGTCATACTAAAATTTTTCAAATATAATTTCTTATAGCGGACTAAAATTTTGGGGTGTAAAAAAAGTTTTATTTCTTGTACGGCAATGACATAATAATGTACTAATTGTTTAATATGTATGACATTGTTGTTGACTTTTGTTACACCCCATACTATGAGGTATTGCTATGGAATTTTTGTTACAACAGAGTTATGATATTATTATGCAGTGGAACATATATTATCTATATCTCTTTCTGTTTGCAAGCGCTATAATTGAAAATCTTTTCCCGCCTATTCCGGGCGATACAATTATCGCTTTTGGCGCATTCCTTGCAGGTATCGGCAAGCTCGACTTTTTAATTGTCTTTATAATTACATCTATAGGAAGTACAATAGGATTTATGATGCTCTTCTATGTTGGAGTTCTTTTTGAGAGAGGATTTTTTTCAAAAACTAAAATAAAGTTCTTCGCAAGCGGCAATATCAAAAAAGCCGAAATGTGGTTTAACAAATACGGATATTTTGTCGTAGCAATTAACAGGTTCCTTCCGGGTATTCGTTCGGTTATTTCAATAAGCGCCGGAATTTCAGGTCTTAACAGTCTAAAGGTATTTCTATTATCCTTTGTAAGCGCCATGTTCTGGAACTTTTTATGGATCTATGCAGGTTACTCTTTAGGTAATAATTGGGAAAAGGTTTATGAAGCATTGACGGTTTTAGTAACACGATATAATATTGCAGCAATAACGGTTTTAGCCGTTGGAGTTATAGTTTATGTTTTGTATAAGGTTGTGAAGGAAAGAAACGATTGATGGGGTGTTGATGTGATTTTTTATTTGACATTATAAATAGGACGGGTTAGTATAAAATATGAATTATAATATACCATATATAGACAAAATCATCTCCATCATTGTATCTCTTGCGTCCCCGGATCAGATTATACTTTTTGGTTCATATGCGCGGGGAGATAACAAAGAAAAAAGCGATATTGATTTGCTCATTGTAAAAAAGGGTTTAAAGAAGAGCTTTGACATTATTGATTCTATTTATCGCTCTTTTTATGATAATAACATAGGAATTTCTGTTGATGTAATCGCCGTTGATTATAATAGATACAATGAATTAAATGATGAGATTGGATATATCTATAAAACGATCAAGAAAGAGGGGAAGATAATATATGGCTCGTTATGAAGAATGGATTGAACGGGCAAAGAGCAGTCTTAAAATTTCAACGATTGCAGTTAATAGCGGTGTTTATTATGAAGACTTATGCTACCAATCGCAACTTTCTTTATTATTATTGTACCTCTAAAATTCATTTTATCCCCCAACGAAGTATTCTATAATTTACAAAATAACATAAGAATATATATGTGTCAATAATACAATTTTTTTTAAAATGACTTGAAGACAATATTTTTTAATACATAGATTTCTTTGGCTTGCGTTGTATAAGTTAAAAATATAAAGAATCCATATCTCAAATTTATTGCTTTACAAGCATAAATTTACAAGCATAAAGGTAGAGTTATAATTTAATAAGTTTATGGAGGATCAATGCCGGGAATTTATACTCATAACTATATCTTTCGTAAAGCTGTTGAAAATATAGTTAAAAATAAAAATAAAATTTTTTTAAATAGAAATATAGAAGTTCTGTTCTCTACGCCTGCATATTTTCAGGCAGGACTGTTTGGGGCAATAGGACCTAACATATTTGATTACATGGAGATAATCAGAAAGGGTAACAGATACTGCAATGAAATATCCTTTGCTCTTCATAATAAAAATTCTAAGACATATTTACAGCATTTAATCAATATTGTAATAAGCAATAAGGATATGAGGAGTGAGTGGACATCTTTGCAAAGGAGTTATCTTCTTGGGTATATATCTCATTTAGTAGCAGATTCATTTGTTCATCCCTATATATTCTTTAGTTCGGGTTTCCCTAATAATATGGAGAAGGATGAGATTAACTTTTCCAAAATAAGAAATCTTAGATTTCAGTATAATATTGATAATTATTTTCTCTATAAAGATGAATCAGGCGCTGTTATAAATTCTCTGGGTGAGATGCTGCCTCTTTACACTTTTAAGAATAAAAAAATTGTATGGCCTGCAATAAAGTATCTTGTACTTGAATCTTTAAAGAGGGATAATGAATCTCTCTTTAAAAAATATTTTAGAGACATTAAAGACAAAAAAATTGATGGCGATATAGTTTATGTAAAAAATTTTGATAAGATTCCCAAGATGATTCTATACTGCTATAAGCTCAAGAGAACAGATAATCCTAAAGTGATTGAGATTCTTGATAAATTGTGTAATAATAAACTTGTATATTCTGATTTTTTTATAAGATATCCGGCTGCAAGGAGAGTTGATGAAGATGCAATGAATATTCATCAAGGCAGATGGCAATATCCCGCATTACAAAAGGGGTTTAGGTATGAGTCTGTACTCCAACTGATAAAATCTTCAATTGAACAGATTACCAAAATTTGGGAGAGCTTTATGCAGTCTGCTTATGATAATAAGCCCTTTGAAATAAATGAGATTCTTTCTTTAAATCCTTATACAGGCGAGAACGGCGTTTATTTTGAGGATATGAATATTAAAGACCCTGTTAAATTAAAGGTATGATTTATAAGTATAATGGTTGATGAAAAAAGAAAGAGTTTCGCGCAAGATCGCAGGGGCTGCAATTTTGCCGCCCGCAATTGTGAAAAAATTTTTACTCGCATAAAAATAATTTAATGAATGATGGAATTTCCATGAAGAAAAAAATAATACTAATCAGCAGTGTAACTGTAATTACAGCAGCAGGTTTAATTCTGTTTTTAGTTCTGTCAAAAAGTAAAACTTATGAAGAAAAAGAAATTCCCGGAATTATTCAAGACACAATTAAACCGAATGATAAATTTGTTGCGGCAAAATCCGGCTTAAATCTTCGTTCAGATTCTGATAAATCGTCAAAGATTATAACTTTAATTCCATTCGGAACAAAGGTCGCCATAGAAAAATCAGATGGAAATGAAATATTTTTGGACGGAAGATATGGTAAGTGGGTAAATGTAAAGTTCGCTAATAAAATAGGATGGGTATTTAGCGGATTTTTATGTGATTTTAAACCTGATACTGTTATAAAACCTGCGGCTGCTTTTTACAGGGATAAATACAGGAAGAGTGGTTACTCTTAGTTTAAGGAACTTACCCATTTTAAGGATAGTGAAGTATCTATCGAAGAAATTTTAGATAATTATATTGTTTTAAAAACTCCGGCGCCATTGGAAGGTACTATTGATGCGGGTTGTTTTGTATGGAGATATGATGTAAAGCAAAAAAAATTTTTTGAGGAGGCCTTCTTTAACGAGAAGTTTGATCCACCAATACATCGTTTATTTAGAATACATCTTTTATATTTAGATAACGATAAATATCCCGATTTAGTTGCCGTAGATGGATTTGATGGTAATGGGTGGATTTATATTCTACTTGGATCGGAAAAAGGATTTAAAAGCGTTTTTGATTGGTGGGATAATTGTAGTGATCTTTATGATTATACTGCAGGCTCTTGCGGAGATATGGAATTTGCATGTGAAAAAATAATTAACCTTGTTGAAGATCCTGGCATTATGTATTTTTTTAGATTCAATTGCGATAAGAGAAAATTTGAGAAATATGCGGAGGGTCAACCTGCTTTGTCAGATGGCATTATAACATCAATTGATTTAAAAAGCCTGTCTGTTGTCATAAATGATTCAAAAGATACATCATATAAATTCTATAAGGGTTACTCATCAGGTTGGTCCGCTGAAGAGTTGAAAAAGATGAAATTAAAAAAAGGTGATAAAGTATCACTTAAGTATGTAACTATTGACGGTAAAAAAATAATCATTGATATATGGAAAAAATAGTAAAAAGAAGAATTAAATAAAATTTAATCTATCTATCTATAGCAGGAGAGAATTCCCATGAAGAAAAAAATTTTATTCAACAGTATATTTGTTTTATCCTGCGTTCTATTTCTGTCAACGCATATAATAAATGGAGCAGAGACCGATCAATCAAAAGATAAATATGTTGCGGCAAAGTCCGGCTTAAATCTTCGTTCAACTCCTGATAAATCGTCAAAGATTATAACTTTAATTCCATTCGGAACAAAGGTCACCATAGAAAAATCAGACGGCAAAGAAATATTTTTAGACGGAAGATATGGTAAGTGGGTAAATGTAAAATATGATAATAAAACAGGGTGGGTATTCAGCGGGTTTCTCTGCGATTTTAAACCTGATACGGTTATAAAACATGTAGCTGATTTTTATAGAAAAAAGAATAGTAATAGTGATAATGAATATATATCAAAGAATAATGGATTGACCCATTTTAAGGACAGTCAGGTATCTCTTGAAAGTATTTTTGATAATTATATTGTCTTAAAAGTTCCATTAACTTTAATGGATGGTGATCCATATCAACTTGCTGTTGTATGGAAATATAATATAAAGCATAAAAAATTTTTTGAGATCCTTGAAACCATGGGGCATAAAGCGGATATATTTTATTTAGATAATGACAGATATCCCGATTTAGTGGTTGATAATAGTTGCTGTACAAGCTTTATTATAGATTTTTACCTTGGATCGGAAAATGGATTTATAAAGCTTCCTGATTTTTGCGGTGATTATACTTGTGAAGATGGTCTTTCTTATTATACTGCCGGTTTGTGCGGAGATATGGAATTTGCATGTAGCGGAACAAAATACGACCACAAGACAGGCAAGACAGATGATGCTATTATGTTTTACTATAGATTCAACTGCAAAACGAAAAAATTTGAAAAATATGCAGAGGGTAAAGTTAGTAGATCAGATGGTAATATAGTATCAGTTGATTTAAAAAATATGTCTATTGTTATAGAAGAGGAAAAAGAAAAGTCATATAATTTTTCTGACAAGACTTATGTATTTTATAATCGAAGTAATAAAGATATTAAGGTTAAAGATTTAAAAAAAGGTGACAAGGTAGAATTTTATTATGTAACTATTGGTAGCAAAAAAACAATCCTTAGCATGCGAGTATATGATTAATTTATGTATAAATTGTACAAATCTATAATTTACATAATAACATAGAATCTATGGGGGAAATTTTTATGAAGAAAAAAATACTTTTAACCAACAGTATATTTGTTTTAGCCTGTGTTCTATTTCTGTCAACGCATTCAATCAATGGAGCAGAAACCGATAATTCAAAAGATAAATATGTTGCGCCAAAGTCCGGCTTAAATCTGCGTTCAGATCCAAACAAATCGTCAAAGGTTGTAACTTTAATTCCATTCGGCACAAAAGTCGCCATAGAAAAATCGGAGGAAGATGAAATATTTTTGGACGGAAGATATGGTAAGTGGGTTAATGTAAAGTATGGTACTAAGATAGGGTGGGTATTCAGTGGATTTCTTTGTGATTTTAAACCTGATGCAGTTATAAAAATTGCAGCTGATTTTTATAGGGATGAATACAGGAAGTACGAGTGGAAAGAGGGGTGTTATACCAATTTTGAGGATAGAGAGGTTTCTATCGTAAATATTATAGATAATTATATTGTTTTAAGAGTTCCTGCAGCGCTATTGGATATAGCGAAAGTTGATGTTGTGTGGAGATACGATGTAAAACAAAAAAAATTTTTTGAAGCCCATAGTTATGGATATACTATAGAAATTTTTTATTTAGATGACGACAGATATCCTGATTTAATTGTTGATACAAGCTGCTGTACAAGCTTTATTATAAATTTTTACATTGGATCGGAAAATGGATTTATAAAGCTTCCTGATTTTTGTGATGATTATTATTGTGGAGATGATCTTTCTTATTATACTGCCGGTTTGTGTGGAGATATGGGAATTGCATGTAATGGAATATATAACAGAAAGACAAGCAAGCATGATAATATTATGTTTTACTATAGATTCAACTGTAAAACGAAAAAATTTGAAAAATATGCAGAGGGTAAGGTTACTGAATCAGATGGTAATATAGTATCAGTTGATTTAAAAAATGTGTCTATTGTTATAGAAGAGGAAAAAGAAAAGTCGTATAATTTTTTTGACAAGACTTATGTATTTTATAATCGAAGTAATAAAGATATTAAGGTTAAAGATTTAAAAAAAGGTGACAGGGTAACATTTGATTATGTAACTATTGGTGGCAAAGAAACAATCCTTAGTATACGGGTATATGATTAATTTATGTATAATTGTACAAATCTATAATTTACATGATAACATAGAATCTATGAGGGAAATTTTTATGAAGAAAAAAATTTTATTCAGTAGTATAAGTGCAACATTAGTCTGTTTCATTTCACTTTTAGTTCTGTCAACACATAGTGTGAATGCGGCAGAGGGTGATGATAAATATGTTGCGCCAAAGTCAGGCTTAAATCTTCGTTCAAATCCTGATAAATCGTCAAAGATTATAACTTTAATTCCATTCGGCGCGAAAGTCACTATAGAAAAATCAGAGGGTGATGAAATATTTTTAGACGGAAGATATGGTAAGTGGGTTAATGTAAAGTATGACAATAAGACGGGATGGGTATTCGGCGGATTTCTCTGTGATTTTAAACCTGATACGGTTATAAAACCTGTAGTTGATTATTATATGAATTATTTTAAGAAGATATTGGACGTTAAAGATCGTCCCCATTGGAAGTACAGCGAAGTATCTATTAAAAATATTATGGATAATTATATTATTCTGAATGTTCCAAACGGGATGTATGATAGCGGCAATGTTGTGTGGAAATATGACACAAGACAAAAAACTTTTTTTGAGGCATGTAAAGAGATATGTAAAGAAGCAATTCTGTATAAGGCAGAACTTTTGTATTTAGATAATGACAAATACCCTGATTTAGTTGTTGAACAGGCAAGACATCTTGAATATGCTGATGTAGAGATTTTACTTGGATCAGAAAATGGATTTATAAAGATTTATGATACTTCTGATTGTGATATGAATGACGGTTATTTTCTGAGTATAGGTCGTTGCGGAGATATGGAATTAGCCTATGGCGGTGATACTATGCATTTCCTTAGATTTAATTGCAGCAATAGAAAATTTGAGAAATATGCAAAGAGTAAAGTTACTGAATCAGATGGTAATATAGTATCAGTTGATTTAAAAAATATGTTTATTGTTATAAAAGATTCAAAAGATAAGACATATAAATTCTATAAGCATTACCCATCAGTTGCATTCAAATATTTGAAGGAACTGCAAAATGGAGATAAAGTATCATTTTCTTATGTAACTATTGATGGTAAAAAAACGATCATTAGCATAGGGAAAAATTGATTAAACTGGAGTTAATAAGATTTTTTATAAACAGAGATAAAATTTAAACTCTAATTAATAATAAAAAAACAGTTGCAAAAAAAAACATATAAATGATAATGGTTACGGATTGGGAGTGGCAGAGCCACTCTTTTTTTATGTATGGGAACGCAGATGCTGAAAAATGATATATTAAACATTATTAACAAAGCAGCTGAAAATTCCGGTTATTTTATTTATGAATCATTTGTCATTTTTAGCAAGGGAGATGCTAAAATTATAGTTAAAATAGATTCCGAAAGGGTTATATCTCATAATGACTGTGAGATTTATAGCAGGGAATTAAGCCTGCTCCTTGACGAGAGCGGACTTTTGCCAAACTATTTTCTTGAAATTTCTTCACCGGGAACTAATCGCAAGATAAGGGATACTGAAGAGTTTATAAGATTTAGAAATGCTCCTGTGAAAGTAGTATATTCATTTGGGGATCAACAGAGAGTAGCAAAGGGTATTCTTTCTGAAATTAATGAAAGTGGTATTGAAATTATAGAAGAAAAGAGTAAGATATTTATTAATCATGGTGATGTTATTAAAGCCAATTTAGATTATTAAAAGGTTTAGTGATGAGCAATAATTTTTTTGAAGCACTGCATCAGATTGCAACAGATAAGGGTATTACAAGGGAAGAGATAGAAGGTATAGTCGAATCTGCCATGCTTTCAGCTTTTAAAAAACAGTATGGCGCTGTAGAGAATGTAAAAGTCGCCTTTGACAGGGATAAAAATACAGTTACGGTTATAACAAAAAAGATGGTTGTTAAAAAACCTACTTACCCTGCCGAAGAGATTGCCTATGATAAAGCGCTAAAGATACGTAAAGATGTTAATCTTGGCGATGAGATATATGTTGAGGAAAATCCCTTTGATTCATTCGGCAGGATTGCGGCGCAGACAGCCAAGCAGGTAATAATTCAGAAGATAAAAGAGGCTGAAAAGAATATTGTCTATAACGAATACAGTGGAAGAGAGGGTGAGCTGATTAATGGTTATCTTCAGAGGAGAACTAAGGATAATCTTTTTATAGATCTTGGAAGGACTGAAGGGCTTTTACCTCTTAGAGAACAGAATCCCCTTGAAAGATATAAGATAGGCGATAGGGTAAAGGCTTTAATTTTATCAGTACAGAAGAGCGCTAAGGGACCGGATGTTATTCTGTCACGCGCTCACCCTAAGTTTGTTGAAAAACTTTTTGAAATGGAAATTCCTGAAATCTATGACGGAATAGTTAATATTGTTAAGATTGTAAGGGAACCGGGACTGCGAACAAAGGTTTCTGTTACAAGTGACAGGGATGATGTTGATTCCGTAGGCGCATGTGTAGGTATGAAGGGTATCCGTATTCAGTCTATAGTGAGAGAGCTTGAAGGTGAAAAAATTGATGTTGTGGCATACTATGAAGATAAAAAGATTATGGCTGCAAATGCTTTAACTCCTGCTAAGGTTAAAGAGATTATATTGACATCTGGTGGAGGAGTTATTGCAGTTGTTGATAATGATCAATATTCACTTGCAGTTGGAAGGTCAGGGCATAATGTAAGGCTTGCATCAAGATTATGCGGGTTTGATATAGATATTAAAACAGAAGAGAATTATCAGGCATTTCTCGGATCAAGCGAGTCAAGGTCGATTGTTGAGAAACTCTTTACAACTGATGATATGGAGGAAACGCCTCTTGAAGAACTTGTTGATTTAGAACCGAGAATAGTTAAAATTCTTGAAAAAGCGGGTATTTTTTCTGTTGAAGATCTTGTTGAAAGATCTTTTGAGGATCTTATGAAGATAGAGGGTATAGGTGAAAAAACCGCTCAAAGGATTTTAGAAATTTTGGCTGATGCGGTTGATTTTGAAGAAGGGGGAGAATCAAAGGATTTTGACGATTCCTCAGAAGAGGATCATGTATAAAAATTTAAAACAGGATTGTTCATGAAAGCTATTGATGTTGCAACAAAAAATCATATTACTTTTGACGATATCGTTGAAATTTGTAAAGAGCTGAATATTATCTGTCAGAATAATGATACCGAACTAAGCGAACATGAAACTTTTCTTGTGGAAAGAAGAATTGAAAGTGTAAAAAAACGTAAATTAGAAGATGCTGAAAAAGCTAAAAAGAATAAAAAGATTAAGCTAAAGAAGAAAGTTGATTTATCAAATGATATTAGGAAAAAGAAAGGACTTGAATTAAGAGAAGAAAAAGATGATATTGATGAAGATGCTATTAGTAGCGGCAGCTATGAAAAGACAGATAAAGTTAAACTTGATGATAAAACTACAATATCAGATAATGCAAAAGAGTTAAACAAAAAAACTGAAAATAGACCGCAAAAAAATCAGAGTCATAAACCTGACAGGAAATCAGAAAATAAACCAGATGGAAAGCCTCGCTATCAGGGTCAGCGTCAATCAGGTCAAGGTTCTTCAGATGGAAAGCCTCGCTATCAGGGTCAGCGCCAATCAGGTCAAGGTTCTTCAGATGGAAAGCCTCGCTATCAGGGTCAGCGTCAATCAGGTCAAGGTTCTTCAGATGGAAAGCCTCGCTATCAGGGTCAGCGTCAATCAGGTCAAGGTTCTTCAGATGGAAAGTCCCGCTATCAGGGTCAGCGTCAATCAGGTCAAGGTTCCTCAGATGGAAAACATCGCTATCAAGGTCAAAAACATGAAGGCAGATCAAGCGGAGATAAAGATGGAGGTCAAAGAGGCTTCGTCAGGAGACCTGTTATTAAAGATGATGTCTCTTCATCAATAGAGATAGATGATCAGGCAGTTAAGAAGACTAAGGGTCTTGATAAGGAGAAGGAGAAAGAAAAGCATAAAGAGAAGGAGTTTAGAAGATTAAATAAAAAAGAGAAAGAAGAAGCCGAAAAAGCCTTAATCTTAAAGAAGAAACAGAATTTAGAGATAAGAAGGAATGTTTCACCTGAAAAGATAAATATTACAGAGAGTATAACCGTAGGCGAACTTGCTAAAAAATTAAATATTAAGGCAAGCGAAGTTATTAGTAAACTTATGAAGCTTGGAGAAATGGCAACTATTAATCAGGCAATAGATTCTGATACGGCTACGATCCTTGCATCTGAATATAATACTGAGGTAGATGTTGTCTCATTATTTGATGAGACTGTAATAAAGATTGAACAGGAAGATAGAGCAGAAGATGCTATGACACGTCCGCCGGTTGTTACGGTAATGGGTCATGTTGATCATGGAAAAACAAGACTTCTTGATGTAATAAGATCTGCAAATGTAATTGATAGTGAATTTGGCGGTATTACTCAACATATCGGCGCATATACCGTATCGGTTGGTGATAATAAGAGTATTACTTTTTTTGATACTCCCGGTCATGCCGCTTTTACTACTATGAGGGCGCGCGGAGCAAGTATAACGGATATTGTAATTCTGGTAGTAGCTGCAAATGACGGCGTAATGCCCCAAACTGTGGAGGCTATCAGTCATGCTAAAGCTGCTAATGTTCCTATAATTGTTGCCATAAATAAAATTGATCTTCCCGAAGCAAATCCTGCAAAGGTAAAACAGGAATTGAGTAACTACGGATTAATCCCTGAAGATTGGGGCGGAACTACGCTGTTTGCAGAGATAAGCGCAAAGCAGAATTTAAATATAGAACAGCTTCTTGAATTAGTGCTTATACAGGCAGAGATGCTTGAACTAAAAGCTAATCCGAAACTTTTAGCTAAAGGTACGGTAATAGAATCAAGGCTTGATCCGGGACGCGGAGCTGTGAGTACCGTACTGGTACAACACGGTACGCTTAATATAGGCGATCCGTTTGTTGTCGGCGTATATTCCGGCAAAGTGAGGGCTATGTTTGATGATAAGCGGAATTCTATTGAGAGCGCAGGACCGTCAACGCCGGTAGAGATACTTGGTCTATCGGGAGTTCCGGCAGCAGGCGATCCATTCGAAGGTGTTGAATCCGACCGTATGGCTAAGCAAATATCTCAGAAACGTCTTGAATATAAAAGAATAGAATCTGCCAAGAAAGTAAGAAAGGTTACTCTTGAGTCGCTTAATGAGATGATTAAAGAGGGCGAGGTTAAGGATCTTAATGTTATAGTTAAAGCGGATGTTGACGGTTCATCGCAGGCTTTAACGGAGGCTCTGGAGAAACTCTCTAATGAAGAGATCAGGGTAAGAGTTATTCATGCAGGATCTGGAGGGATTAATGATTCGGATGTAATGCTTGCTTCCGCATCAAATGCAATAATAATAGGATATCATGTCAGACCGACAGGAAAGGTTGCCGATCTTGCCGAGAAAGAAGATGTATCAATCAGATTTTATAATATTATATTTGAAGCTACCGATGATATAAAAGCGGCTATGGAAGGGATGTTATCTCCGATATTTGAAGAGAAGGTAATAGGGACAGGCGAGATAAAGCAGGTGTTTAAAGTATCTAAAGTAGGTTCAATAGCCGGTTCTATATGTATGTCGGGGAAGGTAATAAGAAAGTCAAAGGTTAGAATAATGAGAGACGGAGTAGTCGTGTTTGACGGACCGCTCGCATCGCTTAAGAGATATAAGGATGATGTTACTGCAGTTGAAGCAGGGCAGGAGTTTGGTTTTTCAACTGAAAATTTCAATGACATGAAAGAAGGGGATGCTTTTGAAGCTTATGAAGTTATTCAGACTGCTAAAAAATTATAGATAGATTGTTTATGAAATATAGAAAAGACAGGCTCGAAGAATTAATTAAAAGGATAGTATCTGATATTATTTTTAGAGAACTTAAAGATCCAAGAATCGGATTTCTTACGGTTACAGGCGTTGAACTGAATAAAGATTATTCGGAAGCAAGAATCGGCGTATCAATACTTGGAGATTCGACAGAAATCAGGAAGAGTATGGAGGGGATAAGATCATCAAGCGGTTTTGTGCAAAGATTATTAGGCAAGGAACTTAAAATACGAAATTTACCAAGTGTTTATTTCTATCTTGATAAATCTGTGGAAGAAGGAGTTGATATGGTTAATAAGATAAACAATCTGCCGGGTGTTCTAAATAAAGAGATAGATACCGAAGCAGAGTAAATCAGGGAGTGGATAAATTATATTTTAAGTGAAAATTTTCGGTTTTAATAATGCGGTTATACTGCTTGATAAACCTAAGGGGAGAACCTCTTTTGAACTGGTATCGGAGGTTAAGAGGATAACAGGGATAAAAAAAATCGGTCATTCCGGGACGCTTGATAAATTTGCAACCGGCTTGATGGTAATATGTACAGGAAATGCAACAAGGTTAACGAATTTTTTCCTTGAAGATGATAAAAAATATAGAGGCAGAATTAAATTAGGAGTTGAAACAGATACCTGTGATATAACAGGCAGAATAGTATCGGAAAAACCATGTTTAGAAGTAGATTGGGAAGCTGCTATCAATACACTTTCTCAATTTTCCGGCGAGATGATTCAGGTTCCTCCTAAATTTTCAGCATTGAAGATTGATGGGAAAAGGGCGTCTGATAGAATAAGATCCGGTGAAGATATAAATCTCGCAGGTAGAAAGATTAAGATTTATACCATTAATGTTACAGGTATTGATAAGAGTGAAAATTATATCGACTTTGATGTATCCTGTTCTAAAGGTACATATATTAGATCTATTGCAAGAGATTTTGGCAAAAAAACCGGCACAGGCGCTTGCTTAACAGAGTTGCGCAGAGTCTCTTCGGGTGTGTTTGATATTTCTCAGGCTGTCACAATTGAAGAGTTACAGCAGGTTAAGGAGAATAGGGATTGTATTAATAAGCCGTTTCTGCTTAAGCCGACAGATGTGCTGGAGGATTTTGGCAGAATAGTGATTAATGATTCCGGTAAGAAAAAGGTTATCAATGGTGCGCCGTTTAAAAGAGATGATGTTATAAGCCTTGAAAAGAGGAACAGAGATTTTTGTATGATAACGGACGATGATGAAAATCTTATTGCAATAGCAGAAATAGATATTGATAAATGGCTAATTGCTTATTATTGCGTATTTAATTAAATTTGAATAAATGAATCTATAGGAGGATATAGTAAGGCATGACTGCAAGTAAGGAGATAATAGAAAAATACATGAGACATGAAGGGGATACAGGTTCCCCTGAGGTACAAATAGCCCTATTAACAGACAGGATTAATCATCTTACAGAGCATTTTAAAGTGCATACGAAAGATCATCATTCAAGAAGAGGACTTCTGAAGCTTGTAGGTCAGAGGAGAAGACTTCTTGATTATCTAAAAAAGAAAGATCTTAATAAATATAGGGATTTGATTAAAGGTCTTGGTCTCAGAAGGTAGCGAATGCCAATTCATTATTGGTATTAAAAAAGTATTGTGAGAGGTTTTAATGTCATTTGATTATAGCATAGAAATTGGTAAAGAGAGACTAAACTTCAATACAGGATATCTTGCAAAGCAGGCTGACGGAGCTGTTGCTGTTTCTTATGGTGAGATTGTTGTTTTTGCAAGTACGGTTGCTTCAAGGGAGGTTAAGGAGGGACAGGATTTTTTCCCTCTTACTGTAGATTACAGGGAAAAATCTTACGCTGCCGGTAAAATCCCCGGCGGATTTATTAAAAGAGAGAACAGACCAAGTGATAAAGAGGTACTTGTATCGAGATTAACAGACAGACCCTTAAGACCGCTCTTCCCTGAAGATTTTGTTAATGAAATTCAGATAATTATATATGTACTTTCGGCTGATGGTATTAACCAACATGATGTTATTGCAATAAATGCAGCTTCAGCTTCTTTGATTGTTTCCGGTATGCCTTTTAATGGTCCGGTTGGAGCAGTTAGGGTTGGAAGAATAAACGGTAATCTCATAGTAAACCCTGCATTTAATGAAATGGAAGAGAGTGATATAGATTTAGTAGTTGCAGGAACAAAAAAAGCAGTGACGATGATCGAAGGGTGTTCAAAAAATGTATCTGAAGATGATATGCTTGCCGCTGTTCAGTTTGCTCATGATAATATTATAAAGATTTGCGAAGTGCAGGAAGAGCTAAAGAAGGCTGTAAATAAGCCGCCCTTTCCATATAAACCGTATATACCTGATCAAGAGTTTAAGATAGCAGTGAGAGAGAGATACTATTCTGATCTTGAACAGTTAAAGAACATTACTGTTAAGAAACCGCGTGAAGATGCATGGAATGCAATATATGAAAAAGCCAAAGAGGAATTAAGAGATCAATTCCCCGATTCTATAGATCAGCTTAGAGGCGTATTGGATGGTCTTGACGGCGAGATTATGAGACGGCGATGCCTTGAAGAAGGCGCCAGAGCTGACGGCAGGGGACTTAGGGATATAAGACCAATAGATATAATGACCGGGATTCTTCCAAGGGCGCACGGTTCTGCTGTTTTTACAAGGGGTGAAACACAGAGCATTGGTGTTACAACACTTGGGACTTTGGCTGAAGCTCAAAAACTTGATAATCTTGAAGGAAATTCTTCAAAGCGATTTATGCTGCATTATAATTTTCCGCCCTTCTCAGTTGGAGAGGTAGGAAGGACAGGTAATCCGGGAAGGCGTGAAATAGGGCATGGAATGCTTGCAGAGAGATCTCTTGAATATGTAATACCTGATGCTTCGGTTTTCCCATATACAATCAGGCAGGTTTCTGAAATTTTTGAATCAAACGGTTCTTCTTCGATGGCGAGTGTATGTTCTGGCTCACTTTCACTTTTTAATGCAGGCGTACCTATTAAGGGTGCTGTTGCAGGTATAGCCATGGGTCTTATTATGGAAGATGATAAATTCTCTATTTTGAGTGATATTCAAGGTCTTGAAGATCATCTTGGCGACATGGATTTTAAGGTAGCAGGCACAGAAACTGGTATAACGGCATTCCAGCTTGATATTAAAATTGAAGGGATTACTCCTGAGATAATGAAAGCAGCGCTTGAACAGGCAAAAGACGGGAGACTGCAAATTCTTAAAACTATGAATTCGTTCATCTCTAAACCTGAGACAGCAGTTTCTGTTCATGCGCCAAAGATAAAGATATTAAATGTCAGGGTAGAGAAGATTGGCGAGATAATAGGTCCCGGCGGTAGAGTTATAAAGGCTATAGTTGAAGAAACAGGCGCTGAGATTAATATAGATGATACGGGTAGAGTTGTAATATCTTCAATTAGTGAAGAGTCAATAGATAATGCTGCAAGGAAAATTCTTGGAATTGCCGAAGATGTTGAGGTAGGAACATTTTATACAGGGACTGTAAAAAAGATTATGGAATTTGGCGCATTTGTTGAGATAGCTCCCGGAAAAGAGGGGCTTGTCCATATTTCAAATCTTGACCATACAAGGGTAAAAGAGGTTACTGATATTTGCGCTGTTGGAGATAAGATGAGAGTAAAAGTAATAAAGATAGATCGCCAGGGAAGGATTGATCTTAGCAGAAAGGAAGCCTTACAAGAATAGATGGTGATAAAATATAAGCAAGAAAACGAACTAACGGTTCTCCTTGAACCTATTGATGATGCAGTATCGGTATCGATTGGTCTTTGGGTCAATAAAGGTTCAAGGAATGAAAAAGAGAGTCAATACGGATATGCTCACTTTGTTGAGCATATGCTTTTTAAAGGGACAGAAAAGTACAGCGCAAAGGATATTGCCCGCAGTATAGATCGGGTTGGCGGGCAGCATAATGCCGCTACAAACAGGGAGTACACCTGCTATTATATCAATGTAGTATCGGATTATCTTGAACTTGGAATTGAGATTTTATCTGATATGTATTACAATTCACTTTTTAATCCTGAAGAAATTGAAAAAGAGAAAAATGTAATATTAGAAGAAATAAAAATGTATGAAGATACTCCTGATGAATTTATACATGACCTTTTTATGGAAAAGATGCTGCAGGGACATCCACTCAGCCATTCAATTCTTGGAACAGTTAAAAAGATAAGTAATGTATCGCAGCAATCAATCTTATGTTTTTATAATGAACATTATGTTAATAATAATGTTATTATAGCAATTGCCGGGAATTTTAACTTAGATGAAACTAAGTCTATGATTGCCGAATATTTTGGGCGTGAAAAAAAATCTACTCTTACAATATCTCCTGTTATTACAGGAGCGCCGGCAAGGATATCAAGGGAGCATGTGGAAAAAGATCTGGAACAGGTTCATTTTTGTATTGGATTAGAGGGAATTAAAAGAGGTGATGAAGATCGCTGGGGTCTTTATATTTTAAGCACAATCTTAGGCGGCAGCATGTCGTCCAGATTGTTTCAGAATATAAGAGAGAAAGAGGGGATAAGTTATTCAATATACTCATTTCATTCTTCATATATTGATTGCGGTGTATTTGGAATTTATTGCGCTACAATGCCTGAAAAGTTTGGTTTAACTGTTGATCTTATTATGAAAGAATGTAAAAAGATGCTTTATGAAGGGATTACAGATGAGGAGTTTAATGATACAAAAGCATTTATGAAGGGTAATTTGGCTTTAAGCCTTGAAAGCAATGAGGTTAAAATGAGTCAGCTTGCCAGAAATGAGATGACATACGGCAGATATTTTGATTTTAACGATATAGTTAAAATAATTGATAATATATCCATTGATGATTATATCAGGGTTTGTGATAAAATTTTTAAAAATAAAACATTTTCATTAGTATCTGTAGGGAAACTGAAAAATAAAATAAAGCTTGAAAATCTAAATCTAACTATATAATTTTTAATAGAATATATGCGATAATAAAGAGTTAAAATATAAATTTTATCTTGAATTTTAATTCAAAATAGACAATTAATTGATTTACATAAAGATAACCTGTTTTTATATTTAATTCTAAGTTACTAATAGATGAATTGCTTTTAGATTCATGACAAGGTAATATTTTTTTGTTTAAATGGAGTATTATATGGCGTCAAAACCTGAGGGTATAAACAGTACAATCGGCGAAGGTTCGGTTTTTGAGGGGAAGTTTTATATAAGCGGCTCTTTAAAGATTGACGGTAAGTTTGAAGGTGAAATTAAGACTGATGAAGAGCTTGTTGTAGGCGAAAGCGGGAGAGTAAAAACAGATATATTTGCAAAATCTGTAGTTATTGCAGGAACTGTTATAGGAAATATAACCGCAGAAAATGAAGTTAGGCTTCTTGAATCGGCAAAGGTTCTTGGGGATATTACAGCCCCGTCAATTTCAATTCAACGAGGTGTTGTTGCTCAAGGGAAAGTAATTATAACAGGTATGAATAAAAAAGATCCAAAAAAATATATTGAGGAAATATATTCCGGTTCTTCAGTAATAAACAAAGTACCTGATAGAAAATAAGTATTAAATTAATATTTTATATCAGACGATTATTAATTATTATCTATAATTTTAGAAGTAGATCAAAAAGGGATGTTTAAGAAAGGTTTTAATACATATAAAATCGGTAAACTCACAATAAATGTTTTTACAAATGATATAGTCCTGGTTTATGTAGGTAAAAAAGGGACTCATATAAAAAACATTTATAAAAGGGATTTTTTTCGTTTATCAAAAGCAGTAGCAATGACTATATGTTTTATTGCTATTTCATCTATAATAATTGCAGCGATACCCTCAAGCGAAGCCTCTGCCGGATCATCCATAAGAGGAGCATTTATAGAAAATACTAATGACGATGAAATTGATACAAATGGATTTGTAGTTTATACGGATAATGATATAAAAAATATAGAAGAAGATGAAAAGCTAAAAAACGGACTCCTTCTTTCAGATAAAACAGATTTTTCTCTTCCATCGGTAAATGTCCTCTTAAAAATAAGAACTCATAAGGTTAAAGCCGGCGAGAGTTTAAATGGAATTGCCAAGAAATATGGTGTTTCAATTGATACTATATGCGGAAGCAATAATTTAAAGTCTTATGATTATGTTGATCCCGGTGTTACTCTAAGAATTCCTAATAAAGACGGTATTCTCTGTAATATGAAAGAAGGTAATACTATAGCCGGTTTTGCTTCTAAATATAAGGTGCCTGTTGAAAAGATATTAGCTGAAAATAATTTTAAAAATTCTGACTTTATTCCAAAGGGCGAACTCATTTTTATTCCAGATGCAAAACCACAAAATATTTTTTCAGGATTTTTATGGCCTGCGGCGAGTAGAAAGATTACCTGTAATTATGGCTGGAGAATAAATCCATTTAACTCTGAATATAATGAATTTCATAAAGGTATGGATATTGGATCCCAATATGAATGGGTTCGATCAACAAAATATGGTAAAGTGACATTTGCCGGATGGATGGGAGGATATGGTTATACTGTAATTATTGCGCACCCTGACGGATGGAAAAGTTTATACGGTCATTTATCAAGGATTATTGTCCAAGAGGGGCAGTATGTCAAACAGGGACAGAATATAGCAAAGAGCGGAAATACAGGCAGATCAACAGGACCTCACCTGCACTTTGAGCTAATAAATAAAGGAAATCATATTAATCCTAAAAAGTATCTTAAAAAGTAATTTTTTTAAATCTGTTTTTACCCCTATTTAATATTTTATTGATCTATCTTAAAGCTTCTATGATATATTAAAAACTGATATTTATTATAGTTAATTTCCGGAGAATTGTATGTTGAAAGATGCAAATTTTTTATGCGAGATTGGGGTTGAAGAGATCCCTGCCGGTTATATTCCGCCTGCTATTGATTCCTTAAAAAATATGTTTAAAGAAAAACTCAACGAATTAAGGATTGATTTTGATGATATAGATGTATATGCCACACCAAGAAGATTTTCTATCCTTGCCTCAAGATTATCCGAAACTCAAAGGAGTGAAATTATTGAGTTGAAGGGACCATCTGCTCAGGCTGCATATAATGGCGACGGTTCTCCTACAAAAGCTATGGAAGGATTTTTAAGAATCCATGGCATTGAATTAAATAATACTATTATCAAAGAGACCGATAAGGGGAAATATGTTTTTGCATCAAAACATCTCTCTTCAGAAAAAACAGAGAGCGTAATTCCTCAAATATTAGAATACTGCTTAACCAATCTTCAGTTCCCTAAAAGAATGAGGTGGAGTGATAAAAAGATAACTTTCCCAAGGCCTATACAATACTTTGTATTAATGTTAAATGATAAGGTAGTTCCGTTTGAGATTGAAGGAATAAAATCCGGAAATTATACAAGAGGTCATTTTATTCAGAATAACATAATGATTGAGATTAAAAGAATTTCCGAATACAGTGATAGATTAAGAGAAAATGGAGTTATACTCAATCATAATGAGAGAAGGGAAATAATAAAGAGTGAACTTATTAAAGGGGCAGAGATGGCAGGCGGAGTTCTAAATGAGGATGAAGAACTCCTTGATATAGTTACATTTTTAGTAGAGAATCCTCACATAGTAGTATGTGAATTTAATAAAGAATTTATTGAGATTCCTGATATTGTTTTAATAACCGAAATGAAGGAGCACCAAAAATATTTTGCAGTGATGGATCGTAATGGCAAACTTATAAACAAATTCCTTGTAGTAGCAAACAATCCTGAAAATGAAAATATTATAAAGGGCAATGTAAAGGTTATATCTGCCAGATTTACAGATGCGAGATTCTTCTATGACGAAGATTCCAGAATTAAACTTGCAGAGAGGGTAAACTCTTTAAAGAATGTTCTTTTTCATAAAGAATTAGGCTCAATTTACGATAAGATCATGAGAATGAAGAACATAGCTGTGTGTATTGGGGATATTCTTAATATTGATAGTACGGTAAAGTCTAAAATCGACAGAGCTGTATTACTCTCTAAGGCTGATCTTGATACTGCTATGGTTTATGAGTTTGCATCTCTTCAGGGTAAAATGGGGAGAATCTATGCAATCAATGACGGCGAGGATATGGATGTTGCTGATGCAATAAATGATCATTACAGCCCAAGGTTTTATGGCGATAGAGTTCCATCGGGTATGGTTTCTATTGTACTTTCACTTGCGGAGAAAATAGATAATATTTTCGGATCATACTCAGTAGGGAATATTCCAAAGGGTTCGCAAGACCCATATGCTTTAAGAAGACAGGGGCATGCAATTGTTGAAATTATTATTAAAAACAAAATATCAATTAATATAAGCGATATTTTAACTAAGGTTTCACCTAATTATAAGAATGGACATGAGTTTGTTGACAAGATTACTGAATTTATAAATGCAAGAGCAAAGACAATTCTTCTTGATGAAGGGTTTAAGTATGATGAGATTGATGCATGCATGATCTCCGGTAATAGTGATTATCTTGAGCTCTTTAGAAGAACTGAAAGTCTTAATAGTTTTAGAAAGGATGAAAAATTTTCAGAACTCCTTTTAGGTTTTAAAAGGATGAATAACATTGTTAGCAGTTTTAGAAAGGATAATAAAGACTATAAACTAACTTTCAGCGATTCGTTTCTTGAAGAAAATGAAGAGAAAGAGTTATATAACTTTTTTAGTTCAAAAAAAGAGACAATTACCCAACTTATATTACAGAGTAATTATATAGAATTTTTTAAACTTATTACAAATGCTAAACAGTACATTGATAATTTTTTTGATAAGGTTATGGTTATGGAAAATAGAATTGAGGTGAGGGATAACAGACTTTCAATTCTTGAAGGGATTTTAAGTAATTTTAAGGGATTAATCGATTTTTCAAAGATAAGCAATGATGGTTTTGTATGAAGCTTTGATAAATGTTTTATTAATTATTACTAATTATTAATAAAATTCAGTTGATTTTTTATTATATCATTTTATATAATATTAATTAATAAAATCTATTTAATAAAGGTAATTTTAATGCTTCGGTTAGGAAGAGATAAATCTCGTTTACAGAAAAAATTAAGTTTATATTTTATCCTGATTGCTGTGGTTTCAATTTCTGTCAGTGTTGAGATGATAATTGAGTTTAGCACAGCGAAATTTAGAGATGATATAAGTGCGAGTATTGTAAAAACAGAAGTGGTGAACTCGTTAATTCCTGACAATAATAACAAAAAAACTGACGAATATGTCAAAAAAATTGAAAAACTTAATTCGGCAATAAGTGAACCTATAAGCGATTTTAGAAACAGGATTATAATTATCATGATTATTATTTGCGGCAGTATTTTTGCCGCTTTCAGGCTGTTTGCTAAAGATATAGTATCACCTATGGAACATATAGTTGAGGCAACGAAAAAAATCGCAGATGGAGATCTTACCGTAACGGTTCCTGTAATGACTAACGATGAGATTGGTCAGATAGCTAAATTGATCAATGATATGAATATTAATCTGCAGCGTATGATAATACAGATTAAACAGGAGTTAGACAGACATAAAGAGAAGATTCAACATTCCAGTAAAACTATTTCGCTAATATCACAAGAAAGCGCTAAAGAGATGATTGAAAAAAGGGAAATAAGGTTGTCGGATTTTAAAAAGATGGTGAAACTCAACAAAGAAGTCGTTAAGCTCCTTGAAACTATGCTTTTTGATACGGACTCTCTTGAAAATTTTGTTAATATGTATAAAACTTATACTATAGACGGTACCACCAATGTTCGTCAAGCTGAATTAGATAAGATTCTAAGCCAGAATAATATCAAATGATGATTCTGAGGTAAAAAATAATGAGTTTTGAATATTGGTTTATGTTTCCTATTGCAATTTGTGTTGCAACAATGGCAA
>Ga0268262_10000630_pt1 | contig 45707 bp, 39 predicted proteins | sample TergutNc150P3_FD_190354 | JGI IMG/M metagenome (GOLD analysis project Ga0268262, IMG submission 190354) | Nasutitermes corniger P3 segment gut microbial community from laboratory colony in Florida, USA - Nc150 P3 (SPAdes) (version 2) | ecosystem: Host-associated > Arthropoda: Insects >... | reverse complement strand
CCGTAAATCTTTTGGTAATTAAAAACGGACTTCCCGCCGTTATGACCGTAACGGAGATTATAAAGTATCACGCTAAACAGCTTGTAAAAATTCTTACAAGAGAGTTGGAACTTGAAAAAAAGGAATTGTTGGATAAACTGCACCTGCGCACTTTGGAAAGAATATTCATAGAAGAACGAATTTACAAAGCCATTGAAAAAATGAAAACAGCAAAAGGAGTGCAGGATGCGGTTCTTGCCGGCTTTAAGCCGTTTGTAAAAGAAATAGGACCGAGAAAAGTAACGGAAGAAGACGTTGACCATCTTTTACGCATTCCAATCCGCAGAATATCGTTATACGACATAAATAAAGCCCGCGAGGAAATGGAACAGATACAGGCGCGGATAAAAGAAATAAACAGTCATCTTAAAAATATAACAGCTTACTCGGTTTCCTATCTTAAAGGAATTATTACTAAAATAAAAGCAAATGAAGAAATAGGACGCGGGGCGCGGAAAACAGTAGTAGGCGAATTTGACAAAGTTATCGCGAAAGAAGTTGTTAAGCGCGACGTAGAGCTTAGATATGACAATAAATCAGGCTACCTTGGCACAAATGTATCGGGAGCGAAAATAGCGGAAGTGTCGCCCTATGACCGTATCCTCGCAATCCGCAAGAACGGAATGTATACCGTTATGGATTTAAGCGAAAAGACATTTATCGGCGCGGAAGCATGGTTTATCGGGGCGGCGGACAAGGATATTCTTTCAAAAACAATCTTTACAATTATTTACAAGGAGAAAGACACAGGTTATCCTTGTATTAAACGCTGTGTAATTGAGGGCTGGATAATGAACAAAGATTATTTCCTTGTTCCGGACGGAGCGGAAGTTTTGCTCATAGACATTAGACCGAAATTTACATTTACGGTAAAATATAAACCAAAACCGAGGCTTAAAGTGCTATCGGAAAATTTTAAGGCGCAGGATTATAATGTTCGCGGTTTAAAAGCCGGCGGTATAAGGCTTTCCGCGAAAGAAGCGGAAAAAGTATCAGAGGTATAGGGGAGAATGATGAGTAAAGAAAATATTGAATTTGATGAAAAATCGGGAATATCGCTTGATGAGCAAAAAGAAATACTTTCTAAAATTAACGGTATAGCGGAAAAAAACCGTAAATTGCTTTCACAGTCTACACAGGTTGATAAAGATAAAAAAGGTAATATTGTTATTAACGCCAAAAAGAGCGGAGCCGGTTTCCCGTTGGCTGTAAATATCGCCGCTGCTGCCGTGCTTTTATCGGGTATATTTTTGTTATTTTTCTTTTTTCATAAAAAGGATACCAGTGTAAGGATAGGAAAAGCCGCTTATGACATAACCGAGCGCACCCTTATACAGGAAATTCGCAAGGATACGTCGGAAAAAATAGCGGAAAAAGAAATGGAAATAACGTCGATATCAACTCGGTTAGATGAAGTTGACGAAGAACTTGCAAAATTATATTCCAGCAATATACAGCTTACCAAAGAACAAATAGCGGCGCAGGAAAGGCTTTTAGCCATGCAGACCTCATTCCGTGATGAACTTGCCGTATTGCAGGACGAAAAATCGCAGATTTTGGAATCTTCCCGATCAAGAGAAGCCCGCCTTCGCGCCCAACTGGACGAAAGGACAAGGGAATTTGCCGCCGCCCAGCAGAAAGTAACCGGAGAATTGGATTACGCTACAAGCGAATTGGATAAGCTTACAACAGAACAGGAAAGAATAGCCGCCATAGACGCTCAGGTTTCGGGCGGACTTGCCGCAGTTAAGGGTTATATAAAAAATGAGCAGTATGATCAGGCGACCCGCACCGTTGAAAACTTACGTCATTTTTGCAATACCAATACGCTCGCTTCTTCGCGCGTGTTCCAGTCAAGAAGAGATTTTTATAACCAGTCGATTGATTTTGTGGAAGCGATGATACTTGACGCGCAAAAAAACAGCGGTTCCTCGCTTGGTTCGGAGCAATTTGAATTAAAGGCAAAAAATGTCGAGCTTCAGAATAAAATCAGCGAAATGCAAAAGACAAATGACGCCTTAAGCAAAGGCGGATCGGGGCTTACCACCAGAATCAGCGAATTAGAAACAACTATTACGGAAAAAGATACAAAAATATCGACATTGGAAACAGACGCAAAAACAAAATCCGCTGATATTACCCGACTGCAAAATTCAAATACCAGCCAACAGCAGGAAATAACAAGGCTCAGGAACCTGTTAACTCAAGTACAACAAGCTCTGAAGGAAACGGATGATTGACAAGCCTTAAAAAAGGTTTGAAATTGTCCAAAACGCTTAAAAGAATTACAGGCGTTACAAGAGTAACGCCTGCACCGGTGCGGAATTGATATTCACGATGTAATTGTTGTTAGGCGGCAGACCCGTCAGCTATTGGATTTAAATAGCCGGTCTGTACGCAAATATTGAAAAGATGTCTGGTAATGGTTTCCTCTGATGTTTTTACATTTCCGCCGTTGCTTCTTGTAAAACGAACCAGATATTCATTATCCATTTCTTTCAGAATATCCACATACTCCGTACTGCCCGGTAGGCATTTGATACTAAAACGTTTCATACTTAATTTGTCGGAAGAATTTAAGCCCCCCTTGAGAAATTTACTGAATTTCTTTACAATTATGTAATGAAAATTCGGCTGAAAATGTTCCTTGTTATACTGCCTTTAATCATAGTTCCGCTGGCTTTGGCGGAAACTGCGTCCTATTTTCAGGCTGTAAACGGTATTACGCGCCTTGCCCGCCAGCTTTTGGGCTTTAAATTGGCGGAACTTGAGAAATACGCCAATAATCAATGGTCGCTTTTGGTCGATAACAACTATGCCGGAAAGCCCGAAATGGTGGAAGCGGCTGAAAATGCCGTTGAGCAGTACGGGCGCAGTATTCTTTTAAGCGATACGGAAATTATATTTGCTGTGGATGACGCCGGAAAAACCGTAATGGCTACCTCGGAAATCAATATATCGCCTTCCGAGGAAAAAACCCTGTTACAGCTCCTTGCTCCTGAAAATATGGGTCTGCAAACTGCCGTAATAGACGGTGAAAAACGCATTTTTCAGTCTTTTTATTTTACTCCCTTTAGATGGCATATTTTGATAAGCGAAAAAGAAAAGGTGTTTTTTGAAGACGCAAAAATGATAGCGGTGCAAACCTTCATTTCTCTGGGAGCCTCGGTAGCTATAGCAGTATTTATGCTTATAATCGTTACCCGCCGCCTGACAAATCCCCTGGGACGGATTGTTAAAACGATGGAATCGATAATTGAGACGGCTGACCTCTCTTCCAAGGTTGAGGTTGAATATAATGACGAAACAGGTATTCTGGCTAATACATTCAATAATATGACGGAAGAATTGGACAGGGCGTATTCGCAGATAAAGCGTTATGCGTTCGAAGCGGTTCTCGCGGGTAAAAAAGAAGAGCGTATCCGTCAGATTTTCCAAAAGTACGTACCTAATAACGTAATCGAAAAGTTTTTCGCCTCGCCTGAAAAAATGCTTGTCGGCGACAACCGCAAACTGTCGATACTTTTTTCCGATATCCGTTCCTTTACCACAATTTCAGAGGGAATGGCTCCCGATGACTTGGTTAATTCTCTTAACCGCTATTTTTCGGGACAGGTTGAAATCATCTACAACAGAAAGGGAATTGTAGATAAATACATAGGCGACGCAATTATGGCTATTTGGGGCGCTCCCGATAAACATGAGGATGATGCGTTACAGTCGGTTTTATCGGCTCTGGAAATGATAGACGGTGTTTCTAAGTTCAATGAAAATCAGCGCAAATTAGGCAAGTGTGAATTTAAAATCGGGATAGGGCTTAACTTCGGCGAAGTTACCGTCGGCAACATAGGAAGCGAGCGCAAGATGGATTATACCGTAATCGGAGACTCTGTAAATTTGGCGTCGCGCATGGAAGGACTTACAAAAACTTATCATTCGGAAATATTGATCTCGGAAAGCCTTTTTGATGAGTTGCGCCAAACCTCGCCGAACGCAGGTTTGTTTTACAGGCTCTTGGATACTGTGGCGGTAAAAGGAAAAACCAAGGGAGTAAGAATTTTTACCGTAAAAAAAACCATTACGCCTGCGGAGCAAAAAGCATGGCCTTTGCATAATCAGGGAATGAAGCTTTATTACGCGCGTACTTTTACCGAAGCGGCGCAGAAATTCAAGGAAGCGCTTGATATTCTCCCCGGTGATTTTAACGCTGACAATTTATATAAAAGATGCGTGGAATACGCTTCCGCTCCGCCGCCCGCTGACTGGAACGGCGTGGAAGTAATGAAAACCAAATAATCGGAGGGATTATGGGTAAATATATTCTTTCGCTGGATCAGGGAACTACAAGCTCAAGGGCGATTCTTTTTGATCATGAACAGAACATTGCCGCTGTAGAGCAGAAAGAGTTTACCCAAATTTATCCGCATGAAGGCTGGGTGGAGCATGATCCAATGGAAATTTTTTCCACCCAACACACTGTAATGACGGATATTATTTCTAAGGCGAAAATAAACGCAAGCGATATAGCCGCTATCGGAATAACAAACCAGCGCGAGACGACAATTCTTTGGGATAAAAATACAGGCAAGCCTATTTACAACGCGATTGTGTGGCAATGCAGAAGAACGTCCGCAATTGTAGACGCTCTTGTTAAAGACGGACTTGGCGATCATATTAAAAAAACTACAGGGCTTATTCCCGACGCTTATTTTTCAGGGACTAAAATTAAATGGATACTTGATAACGTGGAAGGCGCGAGAGAGAAGGCGCATAAGGGAGAGATACTTTTCGGCACTGTCGATACATGGCTCATCTGGAAATTATCGGGCGGCAAAGCCCACGTAACGGATTACACCAACGCAAGCAGAACGATGATATTCGACATTCACAAACTTGATTGGGATGATACCCTTCTTCAAGCCTTGGATATTCCTCGAGTAATACTTCCGCAGGTAAAGCCGTCGGGGGCGATGTTCGCTTCCGCAAACATTAACGGCGTTGAAATACCGATTGCGGGTAACGCAGGAGATCAGCAGGCGGCGTTGTTTGGGCAATGCTGTTTTGAAAAAGGCGATACAAAATGCACATACGGAACCGGCTGTTTCCTGCTGATGAACACAGGCACGCAAGCCGCCGTAAGCGCAAACGGTCTTTTAACAACAATTGCCGCAGGGTTAAGCGATAAAGTTCAGTATGCGCTTGAAGGCTCGGTCTTTACGGGCGGCGCTGTTATTCAATGGCTGAGAGATGAACTGCGTATTCTTACCGACAGCGCGGACAGTGAATATTTTGCGAGTAAGGTAAGTAATACAGGCGGCGTATATCTTGTTCCCGCTTTTACGGGGCTTGGCGCTCCTTATTGGGATATGTACGCGAGAGGCTGTATAATCGGTATTACCCGCGGAACAAAAAGAGCGCACATTATCAGGGCGGCGCAGGAATCTATTGCGTATCAGGTAATGGATCTTTTAAACGCAATGGAAAACGATCTTGGCGTTAAACTAAAAGAGTTAAAAGTTGACGGCGGAGCGAGCAGGGATAAATTTCTTATGCAGTTTCAGGCGGATATGTGTCACGCGAAGATTATCCGCCCTGTCATACGGGAAACAACGGCTCTTGGAGCGGCGTGCCTTGCGGGAATTACAACCGGTTTTTGGAAAGACTTAAACGAAGTTAAATCCCGCTGGATGCAGGATACTGTTTTTACCCCAGAAATAGACAATGAAAAACGTGAAAAACTAATATCCGGCTGGCATAAAGCCGTGGAAAGAAGCAGGGGCTGGGCTTGATTAATTCTTTAATTTCTGTTATTAATTAATCAACCTATGAAATACTTCAATCCTGCGAATTTAGCCATTATTGCCTGTCCCGGCGGGGACATTTTCGCAAATGAAGTAATTCAGCATCTTAAACATAAATACCGTATAAGCCGTAAACAAACAGTAGAAGACCTTGCCAAAAGATACAATATAGAAGCGAACAGAGTTGACCTTCAAATCGATCTTATAAATAAAATTGTCGCAAAAGGAGCGCTTGCCCAAAGCGGTTCCGATAAAAATAACGCGCCCATTAAAGTTCCGGTTAAATTTACTTTGTTTCCCAACGGAGAGATAAAATCCGAGATTCAAGAATCTATCCGAGGCAAAGACGTGTATATTTTTCAGGATGTTGAAAATCATTATCCTGTAAATTTTTCAGGCGAGATTGTAAGTAATTTATCGACAAACGATCACCTTATGACTATTTTTGTTACGGTTGACGCCGCAAAACAGGCGGGAGCGGAGAGAATTACTCTTGTTATACCGAATTATCCTTATTCGCGCCAGCACAAGGCAAAGGGAAGGGAAGGGCTTACCGCCAGCAGAATAGGAAAAATATTTGAAAGCCTCGGCGTAGACCACATTATTACCCTTGATATTCACTCCAGGGATATAATGAACGTGTTTAACAATGTGCGCCTTGAAAACCTTCACGCAAGTTATCAAATTATACAAACATTGATAGGCATGGACGATATTTTAAACGATGATTTTGTCGTAGTTTCTCCCGACACCGGCGCTGTGGATAGAAATAAATTCTACGCTTCCGCGCTGAAAAGACCTTTAGCGCTGTTGTATAAAGAAAGAGATTATTCAAAAATATCAAAAGACGCGTCCCAGTCAAATATTTCGCAGATACGCTTGTTAGGCAGCGTAAAAGATAAAACAGTTTTCATGGCGGATGACATTTTGGGAACAGGCGGCACTCTTATAAAAGGTATGAGGCATCTTAAAGAAAACGGCGCGCGCAGAATAATCTGCTCTATCAGCCTGCCTCTTTTCTCCGGGAATTCCATAGCGCATTTTGACGAGGCGTACAAAGAAGGGCTTTTTTACCGGCTTATCGGAACGAACGCCGTCTATCAGGAAGAAGTTGTAAAGCGCGAATGGTATATAAATGTCAATGTTACGCGTCTGTTTGCCGACGTTATTTCGCGCCTTCATCAAAATCAGTCTGTTTCAAGCCTTCTTGACAATGCCGCCATTATTAACCGACTGCTTTCCAAAAAAGCGATAGAACCTCAGCACGAGCTTCCTTTTACCCAGCTTCCAAATTAACTATCCCCCTAAAAAGCAAAAAACCGTGTAAAAAATACACGGTTTCTTTAAAATTCTATTTTTATATAAATCTTATTTTCTCTTTTTTAATGTTTTTTTTGTTTTGGTTTTTTTAGCTGTTGTTTTTTTTGCTTTTTTGACTGTTTTTTTACCTGTAGTTTTCTTTTTCTGCTTTGCGTACTTTCGATTCAAGTTAGCCTGATACTCACTGCAATCCGAGCACAAAATGTATCCTTTTTTTACTTTGCCGCCGCATCTTGGGCATTTTCCTTTTTTAATTCTGCTGTTGTACCTTTCCTTCCTTTGTTCGTTAATTTCATCCCTGTGCGCTTCACGATACCGTCTTTGTCTTTCCCTGTTCGCTAAACGTGTTTTTGCGTCAGTCATATACACTCTCCTTTAATGTGTGATATATTAAGAAGTATAGTATAAAATTAATTTTTTGTCTATAGTTAAGCTTGAATTTTGTGATAAGGTGTTGTATGTCTGTATTTTATTTTTTAGATGCGAGAACAAAATTATTTTTTGTCTTGCTGTTTACTTTGCTGGTATTTCTTCTTGACACTTTTTCATCTGTTGTCTGCTTGCTGTTGTTAGTTGTTATAATAAGAATTATCGCAAGGATACCATTTAAAGGTATCAAATATTTGAAAAACCTTACATTGTTAGCGTTATTTATTATTCTCATGCAAACTCTCTTTGGGAAAGGTGAAAACTATATTTTAAACCCGCTTTTTCCCGTATCGTTTCCGTTTTTAGGCGGCAAAGGTTCTCTAAAGTGGGAAGGATTGTTATTTGGCATAGTAATTGTATGCCGTCTTGCCGCTTTAATGCTTATTTTACCTATATTAACGCAGACAACACCCCACCATAAAATAACAAGGGGTTTGTGCAATTTGGGCGTAAATTACCAATCCGCCTTTATCATAACATCGGCGTTAAACCTTATTCCCGTTTTTAACGAGGAAGCCCATGTAATTATGGACGCGCAAAGGCTGAGGGGAATGCGTAAATTCGGGATAAAATCATATATGAACCTTCTTACCCCCCTCATGTTAAATGCAATGCAGAAAGCCCAAACCGCTTCAGTAGCGATGGATTCCAGGGCTTTCGGCGTTTATAAAAAAATAACATGGCTGGAACAGCCTAAGATGAAAAAACGGGATTTTTTCTTTATTTTCGGCAGTGTTGTTTTTTTCACTGTTATAATCTTTATTAATTACGGGATAATCAATATAGTTATATAAGAAGAATTAAGTATGTCTGTAATCAACTTGGAAGATATCGTTTTTTTGTACTCGCAAACTTATAAACACGCTCTTAAGGGGGTAAATTTATCCGTTTCGCAGGGCGAATTTCTTGCCGTAATGGGTGAAAACGAAGCGGGAAAATCCACGCTTTGCAAGCTCCTTAACGGCGTTATTCCCCATATTTCAAGCGGGTATTTATCGGGAAAAATTGAGGTTGACGGAATAAACACGGCTAAATTATCCGTTCCGCAATTGGCTGTTAAAGTCGGGATGACGTTAGACGACCCCGACGCCCAGCTTTTTACCTCGTCTGTTAGGGAAGAAATCGCTTTTGGTTTGCAGAATATTCTTCTGCCGCCCGAAGAAATGGAAGTAAGAATTAAACAGGCTTTGGAAGCCGTGGGTCTTACAGGATTTGAAGACAGAGAGCCTTCAACTCTCTCGGGCGGCGAAAAACAGCGTCTGGTTATTGCCGCCGCTCTTGCCATGAAAGGGAAAATACTGGTTCTTGACGAACCCCTTTGCCGCCTTGATCCGCAGGGCGCGCAGGAAGTTATGTCGGTTTTAAACGAATTGCGAAAAAAAGAAAATATAACGGTAATTATGACAACGCATAACAGCGCAAAAGCGGCTGAATTTGCCGACAGAATCTGCGTTTTAAGAAACGGAAAAATTACCGCCATTGATACCGCAAAAAATATATTTTCCGACAGCAATTTATTAAAACAAAATAATATACAGCCGATTACCGATAATTTCTCAAATTTTGTTCCGCAAAATAAAATTTGCGATAATCCCGCAATAAGCATAAAAAACGTTTCTTTTTCATATTCAAACGGTTCGGGGATAAAGAATATAAATTTAGAAATAGCAGATAACGATTTTATGGTTATAACAGGCGTTAACGGCTGCGGAAAAACAACGCTTCTTAAATGCATTACCGGGCTTTTGCGTCCAAGCGAAGGCGATATTTCCATTTGCGGAAAAAATACAAAAAAGCTTTCTGTCAGCGATATTTCCAAAGAAATAGGATTCGTTATGCAAAACCCAAATACCCAGCTTTTTACCGATACTGTTTACAATGAAGTCGCTTTTGCTCTTAAAAACATGCGTCTTTCAAAAAAAGAAATAAAACAAAGAGTGGAAGCGGCTCTTAAAACCGTTGGTCTTGGCAATGCGGACGCTTTCCCCCCTGCGTTAAGCAGATCCGATAAAGCAAAGACATTGATAGCATGTGTTATCGCTATGGGCTGTAAAATAATTATTTTTGACGAAATTGACATAGGCAATGATTATTCAAGCTGTCTTAGAATTATGGATGCGGCAAAAGATTTACATTCAAGGGGCTTTACAATAATTTATGTTACCCATAATATGTTTTTAGCGGGAGAATATGCGCACAGACTGATAAAAATGGAAAAGGACGGGATAGTATTCGATGGAAAACGTGAAGATTAAAAGAAGAGGACATTTCGTTCATCCTGCCGTTATAAGCGTTTGGGCTGCCGTTATTGCTCTGGGGCATTTATTGCCGACATTTCCGATATTGGGAACGGGAGCAACTTTTTCCTTGTCTACGGTTCTTTATCCGCTTTCGGGAATATTTTTCGGTCCGTTAGGCGGCGCTATCTGCTCTGCGGCAGGCGGCTTTCTGGGTTCATTAATCGCTCCTTACACGGCATGGATGGGGCTTGGCACTTTTATTATCGGAGCAACAACGGCGTTCACTGCAGGATGCGCCGCATGGGGCAAAAGCCCGCCTATCGTCCTAAGTTTAACAGGAAATATAATAATCAACGGCGGAATTATCGTTTACGTTGCGGGAACAGTTCTTTGGTTTACGCAGGAAATAGGCAGAAGCGTTATCCTGCTTCCGTTAATTCTTTACGGACTGGGTTTTGTTGTTTTAATAGCGGCGATATTATTCGCAAGGCGTATGTTTGAAAGCAAAAACAAGTGGATAAAATTACCTGCTATTTGGCTATGCTCTTTCAGCGGACTTATAGGCGGAGCCGCGATAGGAAATTTTTTCGCGCTTGTATTGTACAAACAACCGAAGGAAGTTTGGACTGTACTTACAATTACCGCCCCCATTGAAAGGGCTGTTTTTGCGTCTATAGCGATGATTGTAGGAGCGCCGCTTCTTTCAGGTTTGAATAAACTCGGCATATTTACAGGTCCTAAAAACGATACCAATGAAAATTGACACTCATGTTCATGTAACGCCGCCTGACATTATAGCGGACTGGAAAAAATACGCCGAAATAGAACCGTACTTTTCGTTAATTTCGCACAGTAAAGTAAATAAATTCGCGGCGGCGGAAGACGTTGTTTCCGTACTTGAAAAAGATGGTTTTGATAAAGCCGTAATTTTCGGTTTCGGCTTTAATGACATAGGCTTATGCCGTTATGTGAATGATTATGTAATAGAAAAAACAAAACAGTTTCCCGAAAAATTAATAGGTTTCGCGGTTGTCCCGCCCGGCGGCGTAAAACACGGCGAAGAGACGGCAAAAGAGATTGAACGCTGTTTTAATAACGGGCTTAAAGGCGTAGGAGAACTTTTCCCCGAAGGGCAGAGTTTTAATCTTGTTGACGAAAAAGAAACTTCCGGTTTAACGGGTACATGTAAAGAACTTGGAATACCTTTATTGCTCCACGCAAATGAAACTATCGGTCATTATTACCCTGGCAAAACAAATATACAAATGCAGGACTTAGAAAAATTTATACTGAATAATCCCGATTTAAAAATAATACTTGCCCATTGGGGCGGCGGAATATTTATCTATGAGACAATGAAAGAAATCAAGGCAAGTTTTCGCAACGTATACTATGACATCGCCGTAACCCCGTATCTTTTTGACGAGCGAATTTACCGCGCCGCAAAGGCGTTTGGTTTATGCGAAAAAATTCTCTTTGGCAGTGATTTCCCCATTCTGCCGCCCTCACGCTACATAAAAGGACTGGAAAACAGCGGGCTTCCCCAAGACGATATAAATTTGATACTTGGAAAGAATGCGCAAACGCTGCTTGGAATTATGTAGTCAAATTACAATTAAAGGTATATAATTACCATATATGGTAAAAATAAGATTAATAACCGTACTTGCGCTTATCCTCTTGTTAAATACTTTGCACCCTTTTAACGCGCAGTGCGATGTTTTTGAGTATAAACACATAAAGGGCGCGCGGTACAGGATCCTTTCCGTAGTAGACGAAGCGGTTTTTTTAAACGGTGTTTTAAGCCATCGGGCTGAAATACTTAACCGTATCGCAGTGGAAGTTACCGACGTAAAAGACGGCAAGGGGGTACACAAGGCGGTTTTTCAAACATCGGAACGTCTTGTCTATGACTCCGCCGCCAGATCGCAAACAGGCTCTGGGTTTTTCTGGTCAAGAGAATATGATTCTGTTTTTGAGCGTGATAAATTGGGATACCTTACGATAGATCCAAAGTATTATATGCCTGTTGTGCGTAACGTTCCTGTGCTCCCGAATAAAGATATAAAAGTTACGGAAACATGGAGAGCGGAAGGTTACGAGATACACGATTTTAGAGACGCGTTTGGCATAGAAGAGCCGTACCGCATACCGTTCACCGCTAATTATACTTATGTAGGTCAGCGGGAATGGAAGGGGAAAAATTACCCCGCTTTTTCCGTAAGTTATAAAATGGCTTCAAGACCTCAAGCCGCTCAAGGCCGCGTATATCCTGTGCGTATTATGGGCGATTTTGATCAAACTGTTTATTGGGATCATTCGCTCGGACAGGAAGTTGCCTACGAAGAAACTTTCCGCCTGACTTTTGAAATGTCAGATAAAAGAAAAATAGAATTCCGAGGAACAGCGCAGGCCGAATTTATCGAGTCTGAAACAATGAACAAAGAGAGATTTGCGGCGGAGATAGAAAAAGAAATAGATCGCCTTAAAATTCCCGATGTTGTTGTTAATGTTGTAGAAGACGGTGTTTCAATAAGACTGGAGAACATTCAATTTCAACCCGATTCAAACAAAATGCTTCCCGGTGAACAGGACAAACTTGACAGAATTGCCGCAATTTTAAAACGCTATCCTGACAGAGACATTTTAATCAGCGGACATACCGCTTTGGCAAGAGGAACAAGAGATGATCATATTGAACTTTCACAGCAAAGAGCGAAAGCTGTTGCGGACTATTTTCTTGCCAATAAAGTACGCACTGCCGATAGAATGGTAATTCGAGGATACGGCGCTGATAAACCTCTTGCGGATAATAAAACTGAAGAAGGAATGCGAAAAAACAGAAGAGTAGAAATTACCATTCTGGAAAACTAAAATGCCAAAGACCGGCCTTTTAAGATTAAATCACGAAATGGACAGGCTTATGCCTGTTATAACTCCTCTGTCCGTCGCTCTTGGTTTGCTTTTCCCTGAATATTTTCTACCGTTACTTCCGCATGTTGTTATGCTTTTTGCTATTATGACTTTTTCAGGCGCGTTAAAACTTACTTTTTTTGAACTGGGAACCGCCGTAAGAACTCCCGCTCCTATTATACTTTTCTTTTTCTCAGCCCATGTAATAATGCCGTTAGCCGCTTTTTTCTTCTCTTCGCGCTTTATAACAAATCCCGATACAATTGCGGGGTTTGTTCTTCTGTTTGCCGGTCCTACGGCGGTCTCGGGTTTTATATGGACATCAATCTTTAAGGCGGATAAAGCATTGGGTCTTTCATTAATTTTGATTGATACCATGCTTGCCCCTCTTGTTGTTCCGGGAACGCTGTCAATTCTTGTAGGAGCAAAAATCGCTATGGATATGAGAGGAATAGCGATATCTTTATTAATTATGGTTGTAGTTCCCACGATAATCGGCGTTGCGATAAACGAAATAAGCAAGGGAGCTGTTCCTAAGAAAATTTGTCCTGCGGTAGATCCGTTCGCTAAATTTTGTCTTATGCTTGTTATAGCGGCTAACTCCGCCGCAATAGCGCCCATTGTAAAATTTAATGATCCTCTTCTTTGGAAAGTCGGCGCTCTTTGTTTGTTTTTAACAAGCTCAGGATTTTTACTTGCTAAAGCCAACGGCTTTGCCGCAAGATGCGGAAAAGAAAAAACCGCCGCCTTGATTATCGCCGGCGGATTACGGAATAACAGCGCGGTTATGACAATAGCGGTAAATTTTTTGCCTGAGGCGGCTGTATTGCCTACATTGATGAGTATTATCTTACAGCAGACAATAGCCGCCGTAATGGGAAAATTAATTATTCGCCGATAAAATTATAGCGTAATACCGATTCATCAAGAATAAAAACAACTTTTCCCTGAGAAAGCAGTCTGCGGTTTTCTTCGGAAGAAATAATTATCATGGCGTCGCTTCTTTCGATAATAAGGTCTGTGGGTTTTACTCCGAACACGCCGCGCGCAAAAATGCGTAAGGGCCTGTCGCCTACGACTTTTTGTAAATCATCGGAAAGCCCTGAAGGGTTTTTCTGAAAAATATTTTGAGACGTTGAATAGCGTACCATTGCGTTTTCAAATTGAGGTTCCAGCATATTGCGATCATAGATAAGGTTCATTTCGCTGTCCCAGATTTTCGGGAAAATGCACGGAACAGGCATTGCGGAGCTGTTCATTCCGTGTATGGGGAGTTCCTCTACCGCTATAACGATTATCCCTGTATACTTCGCCGTGGAAACGGGAATTAATGTTCTTGAAATGGGAGAAGCTCTGCTGTGCTGTAAGAGCGTGGAGCTTATATTTGAAATGGGTATTGATACGGATGTGGTCATGTTTTTCATGTCGGGAGAAAGAGCGGGAGATGATGAGTTTGCCCTGCGTGAGATTGCCTCAATGTGCGAAAGGGTTAATTCACCTGAGTTGATAAGGTCGGCAATTGTTGCGGAAGAGTCTACCTGCAGAGACAAAAGGCACGGCTCTATAAGGCGCGAATAACTTGCGTTTAAAAGAGATTCCCCTTGAGTTCTTCCGGCGGGGAGTTTTATCTTCGCCTGAGCCATATTTAACGAGACTTTTGCGTTAATGTTTAATGTATCCCATTCTACAGAGCCGGAAATGCTCGCTTTTTCCTGTCCAAAGACACCCATAACGGAGGAAAAAATTAATGTTAAAATTATCAGTTTTTTCATATAGTCTATTCTGATATTATCGGCACTCTAATCGTTCTTCCTTCACGAAGAATATCAGTTATTTTTAGCCCGTTTGCCTCAGCCAGAACCTGAGGATCTACCCCGTATTTCCTGCTTAAAGACCAAAAAGTTTCGCCTTTTTGCACCACATAAGTACTTGTAAAATTAGCCGGCGCGGCTGCAGGAACGTTTACAGCCTCAATTTTGGGCAGGGGGGCGTTGCCGAACGCAGGAACAATGATTGTTTCCCCTATTTTTAAATATCTGCCCGCAATTCCGGGATTGTGCTGTTCAATAATATTTACCTCTATACCGTAATTCCTGGACATCGACCATAAGGTGTCGCCGGTTTTAACTATATGGTAATAGTAGCGGATTAACGGCAAATCCTCGCTTTCAAGGACATTTGAAATTTTTTCAATATGCTCCGAGGGAATTTTTAACCTGTAATTAGAATCCGCAGGGCTTATCCCATGCAGTAATTCCGCGTTAAGACTGTGCAGAAGTGTTCTTGGAATCCCCGTTTCTTCCGCAAGAATATCGATGGAAATCTGACGTTTAAGCGGAATACTTGTCCATTCAAATTTTTCATACCAGACATTAATACCGTATTTTCGCGGCCGGGAAATAATATAATTGGCGGCTATTAACTTGGGCACATAGTGCAGAGTTTCCTGTTTTAAAGAGCCCTTGCCGGCAAGTTCCCAGTAATTATTGTTGCCGGTTTTTTTTACGGTTTTTGAAACTGCCCCAAGTCCGCTGTTATAAGCCGCAAGCGCAAGCTCCCAACTGCCAAGCGTTCTGTAGTTTTCTTCCAGTTTTTGCAGGGCGGCTCTTGTCGATTTTTCAAAATCACGCCGCTCGTCAATAAGGTCTGTAACTTTTATGTTGTACGGCGAAATGCTGTTCAGCATAAACTGCCAAAGCCCCACAGCGCCCGATTTGCTTCTTGCTGTTATCACAAAGCCCGATTCAATAACCGGAAGATACGCCAGCTCAGGGGGCATATTACGGCGAGCGACTTCTTCTTTTATAAAAGGCAGATAAAAATTAGCCCTCTCCAGAACGGCGTTAAGGGTGGCAATTCCGTGCGGGCTTGAAAATTGGTTAATATAACGCTGAGTTAACGGCTGTTCAAGGGCAAAATCCGAAATAATGGAGTTTGCCGGGGTTAAAACAGGCATTGACTTGTTAGTTGGGCGAGGAAGGGAAGGGTCGGGCTGTTTTCCCCGCAGGGGTCTGCCTTCTTCAGTCTGCGCCCATGTTAAATTTACAATGAAGAAAAATAAAAATACGGGAAAAAACCTCAAAATTTCTCTCCGTAGTAAATGCCCGCCCATTCCCATCTTCCATGAATTTCCGGGTCTTGCGGGAAGTATATCTTTCTAAAGTACAGATACCATGTATTAAGGGACAGAGACCAACCGGTAGTTTTTAAAAATGCCTCGGTTGAATTTGAGGAAGCGTCCAAAGTAGGGGAGTACTTAATTCGGTTACCGTACATAAATTGAGCAAGATTAAATTTGTTCATACCTATATCATCGGTTTCTACTTGCTCCCATGAACGGGCGAAAAAATTTACTTTTGTCTGGTATCTCATAAGAGCGCTGGCGTTGCTGTCATCAAGAGCGGCTTGTATAGCGGCTCTTAACGAGGCAAGGCTGTCAAAAGTCCAGTCTTTTTGGGAACGGCTGAAATCCACCTGATGTTTCGCGTGTTGGGCTGAATAGGGAAATCCCGGTATGACAGTCCCCGAATACGGCAGATAATTTGTATATGCCGCAACCGCGCCGTTCCAGTCGCCGGATTGTTCGCATGCCTGACCAAGCATGAAATAACTGACACCTAAGTCGATTTTATCTGAAAATCTTGAGATAAGCTCGTTGTAATACCAAACCTTGCGTTCTACTTTGACATTCTCATTTACAAGATTACGCAGACAAATAAGGTGGATTGACTCGTCGTTTATGATGAAATCAGGGTAATTTTTGATGATTAAATCGAAATAAAGGGAGGCAATGGGGCTGGATTCCTTTTGGATATAGGCGTAGGCAATCATCAGGAAATAGTAGCCGTTATAAGGATCGGTCGGGTTATTAATCGTTTTTGCGCTTAAAAAATGAATAAGTCTTTCATAGTCGTTTAATCTGGCGAAACTTGTGGCGATTTCCCTTGTTACGGCAAATTCGCCGTCGCTGCCGGGTTCTTCTTTTTTTAGCAGGTTAAAAAGCTCTATCAGGTTCTTTCTGTTTTCGCTTGAACCTGTAATATAATACCGATCAATGCCGGAAATGCTGAAACTGCATGATATTACAGTAAAAACCGATAATATTAACGCGAAACAGCTGAAAATTATAAGTTTTTTCCTAATATCCATTGTTTATGATACTATCATTATGTTAGTATTTTGTATATGTGATCTTTAGTAATTTCTCCTGTAAATTTTATTTTTTGGATTAAAAATTGTGGTTTTAAAAAAGTGGAAACGCGTTTATATATTTTTTTTCTTCGCATTGGTAATTTTTGCCTGTAAATCAGCGCCGGAATCAAGCGAAAAAAACGTAAAAAAACCAAAACAACAATCAAAAGCTAACCAGGTTTCCGGCAGTCTCGCGGAAGAAATACGCGGTTTGACAGAAACAGGAATTTTGTCATCTATGCTGGAAGCGGTTGAAATAATCAGAAGCAATGAATTAAGCGGCTCGGAATTCGGCCGTACTATGTCGGGCATCAATACAATATTGATAAAATTAATTTACTCCGATTCACCTGCAAAACTCCCGGCAATAGATCTTCCGCAGACATCAAACTATACAAAAATAATCAGAGAGGCTGAAAAAGGCGTTTATGTCCCTCCCGCATCAAATTCTGTCGATTTTTTTGAGCATATTCTGCCGTTTTTAGCGATAAATGACCAAACGGAGTCAAATATTGCAGCAAATATTCTAAGTAATGTTGAAAAAGCGCAGAATTTAAGACCAAAATCCGTTTTACCGCCTTTGTTTCAGGGGTTTATACACCAACGCGAGGGCAGAAACAGCCAGGCGGAAAGAGCTTTTAAACAAGCTTATGATATTTCCGATGAATGTTATCCGGCAAGGATTGGCATAGCCCGAGCGAGAAGGAAATCGGGAAATCCGCAAGAAGCGATAAATATTTTATCCGAATTAATTGTCCGCTATCCCGACAGTATTCAAATAAAAAAAGAACGAGCAATTTCTTATTATGAAAACCGCGACGTATCAAGGGCATTGTCGTCGATTGATGAAATTTTGTTAGCCGATCCGAAAGACGGGGAAATTATTTTGCTTAAAGCGTCTATTTTGCTGGAACAGGGGCAATATTCGCAATCAAACGCGGCGCTTGATAGTTACGCCTCGATTAACGCAAACAACAGAACATATCTTTTCTTGCGGGCAAGGGTGCAAGCGGAAGGAAACCGTAATCGCGACTCGGCGCTGAACTATCTTCGCTCAATCTTACGCATTAGTCCTGATGACGCCCAAGCTCTTGTTTATGCCGCTAACATGCTTTTGGAGTCCCAGAGGGCGGAAGATCAAACCGAGGGCAAGGAAATGCTTGCGCGCCTGATGAAGTCAAACAGCTCCTCGGTGGATGTATTAAGCCTGAGCGTAAAGGACGCTATTCAAAGAGAGAAATGGCAGGAAGCGCAAGGGTATTTAAACAAAATTTTAAATATCCGCCGCTCAGCCCAGGATTTAACGGACGCATACACCGTTGAGCGCGGGCTTGGAAATACCGCAAGGGCGCTTACTTTTGCCCGCGAGTTATACGACCGTGATAATTCCAATCACGAATACGCGGCAGTTTACATTTCCGCTCTGATTAATTCAGGCAGAAAAGACGAAGCTTCCCGAATTTTGGAAAGCCGACTTAACTCGGCGGCAAATGGACAAGTTAAAAGTGTTTACTATTATTTGCGCAGCCGTTTACAGACAAATCAGGAAGAAGTTTTAGCCAATTTACGCACCAGCCTTTTTGAAGACCCAAGAAATCTTGACGCCCTCATAGCCATATTTGAAATTTACCACAACCGCCGCGAAGAACGCCGCGCGGTCTACTACCTAAAACAAGCTCTCGCTATTGCGCCTGATAATTCTGTTTTAAAGCGGTATGAGAAAGAGTATGCTTCGCTGTTAGGGAAGAATTAGTTCTACAGCCCAAACCCGATAAAATCATTGTTTTCCGTTAAATCATCTAAATTATAAGGCGTCTCTTGATACACATAGTTCAGCCAGTTATTAAAGAATAAATTCGCGTGCGCGCGCCAGCGGACAACGGGCGTTTTTGACGGATCGTTGTCGGGGTAATAGTTAATCGGCACTTCAATCGGCAGTCCTTTGGAAACATCTCGTTTGTATTCTTTGTCCAGCGTTAGCGGATCATATTCCATGTGGCCTGTAACGTAGATTTCCCTGCCTTCGCGCGCGGTTGCGATAAAAACCCCTGTTTGCGGTGTTTCGGATAAAATTGTAAGCCGCTTTTCAGCCGCTATTTTATCCCTGTCGCTTGCGGTGTGCCGCGACTGGGGAGCGAGAAATTCATCGTCGAATCCTCGGAATAATAAATGATGCTGATCTTTTACGGTATGAGGAAAAACCCCGAATAATTTTTTATCCAGCTTGTACTTTGGAATACCGTATCTGTAATAAAGTCCGGCTTGAGCGCCCCAGCAAATGTGCAAACATGAAAAGACGTTTTTTTGCGAATAATCCATTATTTTCGCAAGCTCGTCCCAATAATCAACTTGCTCAAAGGGCAAGGTTTCAACAGGCGCGCCTGTGATTATAAGTCCGTCAAAACGCACCTTCCTTTCGATAATTTCTTCGGCGCTTATATAGAACTTTTCCAGGTGGCCGGGCGGGGCGTTTTTTGACGTATGGCTGCCCATGTTCAAAAAGGTAATATCAACCTGCAGCGGACTGTTACCCAACAGCCTTAAAAGCTGGATTTCCGTGTCTAAAGTGGTGGGCATAAGGTTTATTATCCCCACCCTTAAAGACCTTATATCCTGGGATTCGGCGCGGTCTTCCGTCATGGCAAAAATGTACTCGTTGCATAGGGTGTCGTATGCCGGCAACGCTCTTGGTATTTTTATGGGCATGTCTCATTTTTAGCATATTTTGAGGTAAAATGCCAATAAATACGGCTTTATTTTGGCGTTTATTAAAAATCTCATATAATTTTACTATTTTTATTGAAGTATTGGTATAAATAGATTAAATTTATAGTAGAGTAATTTGGTCAAAAAACATAAAAAGTTATGAAAAGGAGAGCCGGGACATCAAGGTTCCCGGGGGCTAGCATGAAAACAATATTTGTTGTTGATGACAGCGATACAAATTTGTCTATGGCGGAAGCTGTATTGGAAGATCAGTATCGTGTAATGACCATGCCGTCTGCGAGTAAGATGTTTAATCTTTTGGGTAAAATTACACCGGACTTAATTCTTCTTGATATTGAAATGCCTGAAATGAACGGCTTTGACGCTTTAAAAAAGTTAAAAGCCGAACCCTCGTGGATGGAAATCCCCGTTATTTTCCTTACGGGGCGGAATAATGCGGAAGTGGAAGCTCACGGGTTTGAAATCGGCGCTGTGGATTTTATAACTAAACCGTTTTCCGCTCCTGTTCTGCTTAACCGTTTAAAAACCCATCTTGGAATTGACGATATTATCCGCGAGAGAACCGATAAATTACACACACTCCAAAATAGTATTGTCGCGGTTTTGGCGGACATGGTTGAAACCCGCGATAAGGGAACAGGCGGTCATATTGAACGTACGTCCATGTATATCGATATATTGATTAAAGAAATGAAAGAAAAAGGAGTGTATGCCGAAGAAATCAGCGGGTGGGATCTTGAAAAAATTGTTTCGTCGGCGAGAATGCACGACCTTGGAAAAATATCCATAACTGATACCATCGTTAACAAGCCGGGTAAACTTACTGACGATGAATATGAAGCGATGAAGGGTCATGCCAAAGAAGGAGAGCGTATCATCGATGAAATTATTTCGCGCACAGGCGAAGGCGACTTCCTGCTTAACGCAAAATTATTTGCCGGTACTCATCATGAAAGATGGGACGGTAAAGGTTATCCGCGCGGACTTAAAGGAACGGATATCCCGCTGCAGGGAAGAATAATGGCTATAGTAGACGTATATGACGCTCTTGTTTCAGAGCGTCCGTATAAAAGGGCGTTTTCGGACGATGAGGCGATAAATATTATTATGCAAAATTCAGGAACTCATTTTGATCCCAAAATAGCAGATCTATTTTATGAGGTAAGGGATCATATAAAAGCGGTGAAGGCGGCAATTTAATGCGGTCATGGCTGAATAGAGTTTTATCATTAAGAACTCAAGCGCAATTACTTGTTGTTTTTGCGGCTTTTGCTCTTATGGTTTCCTTCAGCTATTTTTTTATGAGCGGTATTGAACGTAATCATTTACTTAGAGATGTTAACTATGTAATGGATAACATACAGCTTTTTATAGATGACAGAATTGACAAATCCGATAATAACCCGTCAAGCCTGACACCTGAGATATTTGATCGTGCCGCCAACGCCCGTGTTACCGATAACAGTTATGGAATTCTTTTTGACAGTGAATTTAATGTGCTTGTCCACCCTCATCCGGCATATATAGGCAAGAATGTAAATCAAATGAATGACGGGCCCGCTATAAAAAAAGAGCTGGAAAGAGGTAAAGTTATTTCAGAAAGGAAAGCAAACGATTACAACAAAGACAATGCAATCCTCTTTGCCAGACGTTTGAATAACGGCTGGTACATGGCGATAATCGCGTACTCAAAAGAATATTATAAAAGTATAATAAGAATCGGCAGAATATTAATTACGTTAGGTGTAATATTTGCGTGTATTTTAAGCGCTATTTTGCTTAAGATGAACTATGCCAGAAGGAAAGCGGAAGAACGTATTAAAATAATGCTGGACGCGACGCCCCTTTGCTCTAACTTTTGGAATAACAAGTTAGAAAACATAGATTGTAATAGCGAGGCTTTTAAATTATTCGGATTATCCAGTAAAAAAGAATATCTTGATAATTTTTATAAACTTTCTCCGGAGTATCAGCCTGACGGAAAATTATCAAAAGAAAAAGCGCTGGCTTACGTTAAAAAGGCTTTTGAGGAAGGTTATTTGCGCTTTGAGTGGATGCATCGTACTCTTAAAGGCGAATTGATACCGTGCGAAGTTATACTTGTCAAAGTAGAGCTGCAAAAAGAGAGCATGGTTTGCGGTTATACGCGCGATTTACGCGAAATTAAAACAATGATGTCTAAAATGCGGGAAGCGGATGAGTGTACGCAGGTTTTGTTTGACGTAACGCCTCTCAGTAGTTTTATGGTTGATAAGCAATTAAATATAATCGAGTGTAATCAGGAAATTGTCAGATTATTCGGTTTGCAGGACAAAAAAGAATATATTGAAAACATGCATAAATTTTCACCTGATTATCAGCCTTCGGGGGATTTATCAATAGAAAAGCTTACGGTTTATTTTGACGAGGCGTTTGATGATGGGTATTGCCGCTTTGAGTGGATGCATCAAAAACTTGACGGAGAGCAAATACCTACTGAAGTTTCGCTGGTGCGCGTTAAATTCAGAGGCGAATACGCCGTTGCCGGTTTTATAAGAGATTTAAGAGAATTAAAAACGATGATAGCGGAAATGCAAAAGGCTAAAATTGCCGAGGAAAGCAGCAAGGCAAAGAGCGATTTCCTGGCGAAGATGAGCCACGAAATCCGCACCCCCATGAACGCTATCTTAGGTATCACGGAAATTCAATTGCAGGAAAAATCTCTGCCGATTAAGACAAAAGAAGCGCTTGAAAGAATTTACAATTCCGGCGATTTATTGCTCGGTATAATAAATGATATTCTTGACCTATCAAAAATAGAAGCCGGTAAGATGGAATTGCATATAACGCAATATGATATACCAAGCCTTATTCACGATACCGTAAAACTTAATATTTTACGCTACGAAAACAAACCGATAGAATTTAAAATGATTATAAGCGAAAAAACTCCGTTAACCCTGAGAGGCGACGAGCTTAGGATAAAACAAATTTTAAATAATCTGTTTTCTAACGCGTTTAAGTATACTCAAGAGGGGCAGATAGAATTAGAGATTTCCTCAGAGCGGCAAAATAACAATCCGAATTGTATAATAACATTCCGTGTAAGCGATACCGGACAGGGAATGACAGCAGAGCAGGTAAAAAAATTAGGAGACAAATTTAATCGTTTTAATCTGGAAGCCAACCGTAAAACAGAAGGTACGGGGCTTGGCATGAACATTACAATGAATTTAATCCAACTCATGAAAGGCAGTATAAATATAGACAGTACTCCCGGTATGGGTTCTACGTTTACGGTACGTCTGCCGCAGGAGTGTGTTGATGACGATGTTATAGGCAATGTGATGGCGGAAAACCTGATGAATATGAATGTTAACAACACGACAAAAATAAGAAACGCACAAATAACCCAGGAATTTATGCCGTACGGACGCGTTCTTATCGTAGATGATGTTGAAACAAATCTTTATGTCGCCCGCGGGCTTTTAGCGCCTTACGGAATATCGGTAGATACAGCGCAGAGCGGGTTTGACGCTATAGACAAAATAAGAGAAGGAGCGTCATACGATGTTATTTTCATGGATCACATGATGCCCAGAATGGACGGCATTGAAGCGACAAAAATTATCCGCGATTATGGATATAAAAAATCGATAGTCGCATTGACCGCTAACGCGCTAGCCGGACAGGCGGAAATATTTTTAAAAAACGGTTTTGATGATTATATTTCAAAGCCGATAGATATCCGTCAGTTGAACAGCGTGCTTAATAAATTAATACGCGACAAACAACCTGAAGAGGTAATAAAAGAAGCCCGCAAGCAAAAAAATCAATTGTATGCGGCTGGAAAACATAATATAGCGGTTGAACCGCAGTTAGCCGAATATTTTACACGGGACGCTAAAAAAGCCATAAGAATTTTAACCATGATATGTGAAAATAAATGCCGCAGAGAAGCCGATGTCTCGGCGTACATAATTAACGTGCATTCCATGAAAAGCGCTTTAGCGAATGTGGGAGAAAACGAGCTTTCAGATGAAGCTGCGCAGTTGGAACAAATCGGCAGAGACAACAATACCGAGCTTATTTTGTCTTCTATGCCCGCCTTCCTTGAGAAATTAAAAAAAGTTGTTGAAAAATTTGATGCCGAAGAGGAAGAATCCGCCGGTTTTGCAGGCGTAAAAACAATAGATTTTGCCCTTTTAAAAGAGAATTTGAACGCAATTAAGACAGCATGCGCCTCTTTAGATAAAAAAGCCGCAAAAACGGCGTTATCGGAACTTAAGAAAATGAACTATCCGGCAATAAAAGAACAGCTTAGTATGATAGACGAACATCTTTTACACAGCGATTTTGACGAAGCCGCAAATGTTGCCGATAAAATACAAATTTCCTGATTTTCTATTGACATTTTCCGTAAAAAAAGCTAGTTTTATATCAGTTTAGTTTTTCATTTAAAAAAGGGCTCAAAGTAACCCAGCGTTACGGAGACCTTTTTTTTATGGTTTGGCTCCAAGGATGGGGGTATGCAGTATATCGGCAAAGATGCTGAAAATCCGGAAATTTCAGCCTTGCGGCAGCCGCTGGAGGCTGTTCTTTCGGGGTTGGGTTTCAATCTTGTCGAATTTGTCGTTTCCCGGCACAAGGGCAGCGTTCAGATTAGGGCGGTGATTTACAACGGAAAAAGCATCGGCACGGATGACTGCGCAAAAGCGCATAGAGCGATAATGCCCCGTCTTGAACTTGCGTTTGAAGGACAGGATATCTATCTGGAAGTATCGTCTCCCGGAGTAGACAGACTGATAAAAAACGGAGCCGAATTTGCCAATTATATTGGCAAGGGTGTGCGGTGTTACCGCACCGACATTTCCGACTGGACGGCGGGGATTTTAGAATCCGCCGAAGAAAAAGGAATTATTGTAAAGACAAAAGAAGAAAGCGTCAAAATGGGATTTGACATCATTGCCAAAGCCAAACTTGACGCTTCGCAGGAGGTATAAATTGGGAACAGATATGTCGCAGGCGATTCGTCAGATAAATCAGGATCGCGGTATCCCGGAAGATCTGATACTGCGGACTATAGAAGATACGCTGATTGCCGCATATAAACACCGTTATGGCAATGCAGATAACGCAGTAGTACAATTTAATGAAGAAAGTATGGAAGTCTCTATTTTCGCAAAGAAAAAAGTAGTGGAACAGGACGGAGTATATGATCCTGTAACTGAAATTGATCTGTCGGAAGCCAAAGAATTAAATCCGGAAGCGGAAGTGGGCGATGAAATATTGGTAGATATCGATCCAAAACAATTTGATCGTATAACAGTTCAAAGCGCTAAGCAAAAAGCCCATCAGACAATCAGAGATATACAAAAAGACAGTCTTTATTCCGAATTCAAGGATAAAGAAGGAGAAATAATAATCGGTTATTACCAAAGGGAACGCAACGGCACTATTTATGTAGACATAGGTAAAATAGAAGGCATCCTTCCCAAAAAATACCAATCCCCAAGAGAAATATACCATGTAAATGACAGAATAAAATCGCTTATAGCGGAAGTAAAAAAAGATTCGTCGGGGCTTCAAATTATTCTTTCAAGAACGCATACGGAATTTGTACGCGCCATTTTTGAGATTGAAGTTCCCGAAGTTTACGACAAAACTGTGGAAATACACAAAATTGTCCGCGAACCGGGTTTCCGTACAAAATTGGCGGTTTACTCTAACCGCGAAGATGTTGATCCTGTAGGAGCGTGCGTCGGACTTAAAGGTATTCGCATTCAGGCGGTAATAAAAGAACTGGAAGGGGAAAAAATCGATATTCTTAAATATGATCCCGACCCGAGACGTTTTATTAAAAACGCTCTCTCTCCGGCTGAAGTGCGTGATGTGATTATTTTAGACGAAGGCAAGCATCAGGCGCTTGCTGTGGTAAGCGATTCAATGCTGTCGCTCGCTATCGGCAAACAGGGGCTTAATGTGCGCCTTGCGAACAGGCTTGTAGACTGGAACATCGACGTAAAAACCGAATCACAATTTGCTGAAATGGATATTGCCGCCGAATCACGCAGAGCTGTTTCTCAATTGTTCGGCGACAGCGATACGGAATCTTACGAAGATGAAATTTCCAGAATCAGCGAACTTCCCAATGTTGACGCCCGCGTTGCTCAAATACTTCTTGATAACGGCATTGACTTAATCGAAGATTTCCTCGCTATTAGTCAGGAAGAATTGGAAGCAAAAGGACTTGTTGCGGCCGAGCTTGAAGGATTGCGTAAACTTATAGAAGAACACGTTGAAATTGTTGAAGATGAAGCAACTTTTGAAGAAGCGGAAGCAGAAACGGAAGTAAAAGCGGAAGAAGAAACAAGCGAAGAGACAAGTGAAGCTGAAGAATATGAATGTCCTGAATGCGGAGCGAAGATAACCGTAGAAATGACAACATGTCCAAGCTGCGGCATTGGACTTAGTTTTGAATACGAAGAGGAGGAGTGAGATAGGATTTATGGCTGAAGAATCTGACAAGAATAAAAAACCAAAAGCGCAGTTAATTAAACGTTCACAAAGCGAAGAGAATGCGGCCGAGAAGAAATCGGAGCAGGCTGAGCACCGTAAGGTAAAGGTTGTTATGAAAAAACCGACCGCAGCGGCTCCCAAAAAATCTTCTCCTAAAGTTGTTGTCAGTCCTTCAGGAAAATCATCTCAATCCAAAAAAGAAGAAAAAGAAAAAAAATCATCGCATGAATCTGCGGAAAAGGGCAGTTCTTTTCAAATGCAGCAGCGTCCTGCCGCGGCAGCGGGAAGAGTCGGCGGTAAGTTAGTCGGCGGAAAAACTTCCGCTCAGCAGCACTCAGGCGGCAGGCAGGGACAGCCGCGCGGAAATAAACCCGAAGCAGGCGCTCCCTCAGGCAGAAGCGGTTTCGGACAGCGTCAGGGCGGCGGCGGAGCAGGACAACAGCAAAGATCAGGCGGCGGAGGATTTAACCGAGGCGGAGGACAGGGCGGACAAGGCGGTTCCGGCGGAAGTAAATTCGGCGGCGGAGGATTTAACCGAGGCGGAGGACAAGGCGGTAACCGCGGCGGATTCGGAGCGGCGCCCACAGGACCGATACCGGAAGGGAAAGGTCCCGCAAAGCGTAAATTTATAACTAAGAAAACTACATATAACCGCAAAGAAAAAGAACTCGAGATGGAGGAAAAACTTCTCCAGACAAAGAAAAAAATAACTCATGTAGCGAACCCTGTGCCTAAGTCAATCGATATTATGGAAGTAATATCGGTATCGGAATTGGCGCGTAAAATGAACCTTAAAGCCTCAGATTTAATTTCCAAACTTATGAGCATGGGGCAGATGGTTACCATAAACCAGCAAATTGACGCTGACACGGCAACTATTCTCGCCGCAGAGTTCGGGGCGGATGTAAAAATAGTCAGTCTTTACGATGAGACAGTAATAGAAACAACATCCGACGAAAACGTAGTGCTTCTTCCTCGCCCTCCTGTTGTTACCGTTATGGGACATGTCGATCACGGAAAAACAAAATTGTTGGACGCTATCCGAAAAGCAGACGTAGTGTCGGGCGAATTCGGCGGCATTACTCAGCATATCGGAGCGTACATGGTGGAAACGCCGCACGGCGCTATTACTTTCCTTGATACTCCCGGTCATGAAGCGTTTACGCGCATGAGGGCGAGAGGAGCGCAGATAACCGACATAGTAGTGCTTGTTGTAGCCGCCGACGACGGCGTTATGCCGCAAACTATCGAAGCTATCAATCACGCTAAAGACGCAAAAGTGCCGATTATTGTCGCTGTAAATAAAATTGACAAACCCGAATCGAATCCCGACAGGGTAAAAAGCCAGCTTTCAGAGCTTGGGCTTATGCCTGAAGATTGGGGCGGACAGACAATATTTGTCGAGCTTTCCGCTCTGCAAAAAACAGGTATTGATAAATTAATCGAAGCAATCTTATTGGAAGCCGAGCTTTTAGATTTAAGATCCAATTTCCAATGCAGCGCTGAAGGAAAAGTTCTTGAATCGAAAGTAGATCACGGAAGAGGCATTGTCGCCACAGTAATGGTAGAAAGAGGAACCCTAGCGATTGGAGACGCTTATGTTGCCGGCATTTGGTCAGGCAAAGTACGCGCGATTTTTAACGACAAGGGAGAAAAAATAAACAAGGCGACTCCTTCCATGCCGGTTGAAGTTCTTGGTTTTGACGGCATCCCCAATGCCGGAGACCCTTTCCAAGTAGTCAATGATGATAAAGTCGCCCGCGAATTTTCATCCAAGCGCCATGAGCTTCGCCGTTTTGAAGACGCTAAGATACTCAAAAAAGTCACGATGGACAACTTGCATGACATGATAAGCGACGGCACTATTCAGGAATTAAAAGTAATTATTAAAGCGGACGTTCAAGGCTCTGCTGAAGCGTTAAAATCAAGTTTGGAAAAATTAAGCACAAAAGAAATACGCCTGCATGTAATTCAGGCGCTTCCCGGTCCCGTTAACGAAGGCGATGTAGACCTTGCCATAGCGTCAAAAGCGATAATTATCAGCTTTAACGTGCGCCCTCTGCCTAAGGCGAAAATTTTAGCGGATCAGGAAAAAGTAGACATCAGAAAATATAATATTATTTACAGAGCGGTAGACGAAATAAGACTTGCCATGGAAGGAATGTTAAAACCGGATACAAAGGAAGAAGTAATAGGAACCGTGGAAGTCCGAGATACATTCAAAGTGCCTAAAATCGGCACAATCGCCGGTTGTTATGTGCAAACCGGAAATGTCAAGCGAAGCTGCACAATTAACGTTATTCGGGATCAGGTTGTTATTCACAGCGGAAAAATCGCATCGTTAAAAAGATTTAAGGACGATGCGCGCGAAGTTGCGGCGGGCTATGAATGTGGTATCGGTTTGGAAGGTTTTGACGATATTCACGTCGGCGATATGTTTGAAGCAATCGAAATTATAGAAATCGCCAGAAAATTGAGCTCTTAAATGCCGGCTTTCAGAACGGAACGTCTAGGTCAGACGATACAGGAAAAAATAGGCTCGTTAATTCTTGAAGGCAAAGTAAAAGATTCCCGAGTAAACACATTTCTTTCAATAACTAAAGTAGACGTATCAAAAGACTTATCCTTTGCCGATGTGTATGTTTCCGACATCCGCGGAAAAATAAACGAAAAAGAAGTGGAAGGCTTGCAAAGCGCGGCGGGATTTATTCAGTCTCAGCTTGGAGCTACAATGCACATAAGAAAAACCCCCCGCCTTCGTTTCCACGCAGATAAAAGCATAGGCGAAAGTTTTGATATAATAAAGAAAATAGAGGAACTTGTTGAACCAGACAAAAGCGCAAGCAATGAAATCGCCCCAATCGGGACTGATACTGCTGAATAAAAAACCAGGTATTACTTCCTTTGAAGCGTTAGGTGAAGTAAAACGAGCCCTTGGAACGGGCAAAGTGGGACACACCGGAACTTTGGATAAATTTGCTCAAGGACTTTTATTGGTTCTTACAGGCAGGGCGTTAAGACTCACCTCCTATTTTTCCCACTGTGATAAACAGTACAAAGGGCGTATCCTCTTCGGCGCGGAAACCGACACCCTCGACCCCGAAGGCAATGTAATAGCGCAAGAACAGCCGCCTACCCGTGAAAGAGTAGAGCAGGCTATTAAAACATTTAACGGCGAAATAATGCAAAAACCGCCCGCTTTTTCCGCTATTCACATAAACGGACAGCGCGCCTCAAAACTTGCCAGAAGCGGCGAAACCCCGGAAATGAAAGAAAGAGCCGTAACCATTTACGCTCTTAAACTGGAAGAATGGAATCCCCCCTATGCCGGCATTTTTGTCCACTGTTCAAGCGGCACTTACATACGCTCCCTCGCAAGGGACATCGCCTTGGCGGCAGGCAGCAGGGCGCACCTATCTTCGCTGATACGGACAAAAGTCGCCTCCTTTTCCCTCGACATGGCGGATAACGCAATCCCCTCTGTGCGCCCCATAGACAAATCCGTAATCGCCGCGCTTGGTCTGCCGCGGTACGAAGTAACCCCTGCGGAAGCCGAAAATATTTCTCACGGCAAACCCCTTGCGCCGATTTTGGAAGAGAAAAAAATATTTTCACAGAACACGCTTCCAACACAAAACGCGGCGGATTTTTCCGCGGCTGTCTTTAGCGGGGAAACTCTTATCGCCGTTGCGGAAAAAACAGGCGGTGTGTGGAAGTACGGGTGTGTGCTTGGGGCGATATAGTTATTATTCCTTTAAATGATGAGAAAAGCGGCAAAATTCCGCTCCAAACCACCCCATTTTAGGGGTAAAAATCCGTATTTTTACCGTTTTTTTCAATATTTTTGATAAATTTTCCTATTTTCGCTTGCCACTTTTTTTAAAAAAGTGTACAATTAACTAGTATCAGTTTGAACTGGGGGGGGAGAAACTGAAAATGTCCAAGCGTCGGCAATTTGCCTTGCTGTTGGCAGTGGGGCTTCTCATTCAAATACCGATTTTTTCTCAAGAATCTCCGCAGACTGTTGATCCATCAGCTCCCCCTGTTACGGAAGATCCATACAGGATCGCCGAACAAAATATGACATTCACAGACACAGCCGCGCAGTCCGCGCGAAACACGGGCGCTTCAATTTGGGCTGTATTCAGAATGATACTTGTTCTTGCTCTTGCCGCCGCGGCAATTTACGGAATTGTTTATTTTATTAAACGATCTTCCAAACAAACCGCCGAAGACAATCCCTTCTTAAAAATTTTGGCAAGTTCTCATCTTGGTTTAAACCGTTATGCGCATGTTGTCTCTGTCGGCTCTAAAGCATGGCTTGTTGGAGCAGGCGAGGGCGGAGTAAACCTTATCAGCGAAATAGAAGATAAAGAAATTATAGACGCAATGCTCCTTGAAGATTCAAAGAAAATCACGGAAACTCAAAACCGTTTCCCTGATTTTTTATCGGTTCTTCGCCGGCTTGGAACTCCGACTCAAACGAATTCTTCCGGCGTAGATGAAATCCGTAAGCGCCGCGAAAGGCTTAAGGAGATGTAATGCGCGTAACAAAAACAGTTAATCATAAATTAACAGCATTTGCGTTATTCGCGGTATTATTTATTTTCTTGCCGATTATGGCTAACGCGCAGCAATTTCCCGAACGATCCTCAACAGGAACGACAAATTTAATTGCGCCTCCTGGACCTCCGGCGATTCCTTTTATCGACTTAACCATACGAAACCCGCAAGGCGGACAGGAAGTTGCGTTTTCATTGCAGCTGCTTCTTCTGTTAACTGTTCTTTCTCTTGCTCCCAGTATCATTATATTAATGACAAGTTTTTTGCGTGTTTCCATCGTTTTGGATTTTATTAAACGCGCGCTTTCGTTACAGCAGGTTCCTCCCAATCAGGTGATTTTAGGCATATCGCTTTTTCTTACCGTGCTTATCATGTGGCCGACATTCAGCGCAATTTATACTAACTCCATACAGCCGCTTTCCGCAGGGTCGCTTTCAGCGGAGAACGCATACAGGGCGGCGGAAGCGCCTTTAAGAGAATTTATGTTTAATCAAATGAAAGACCGTCGGGGAACCAGGGAAAACATAGGAAGATTTATGTCCATGCGCGGTATTACCCAACAACCCAATACGTTAGCCGACGTTCCCACTTATATTTTAATTCCCGCGTTTATTCTTAACGAGCTTACCGTAGCTTTTAAAATGGGAATATTGCTTTTTATACCGTTCATTGTAATAGATTTTGTTGTGGCTAGTACGCTTATGTCCATGGGTATGATCATGCTCCCTCCTGTCATGATCTCCATGCCGTTTAAATTAGTCCTGTTTATTCTTGTAGACGGGTGGGGATTGCTGACCGGGCAATTAATGAATTCGTTTGTAGTGAGGTGATGAGAAATGAGTGTTGGTGACATAGTGCCGGTTTTAAGGGAAGGAATATTGGAAACAATAATCCTTGCGGCTCCTATTTTGCTGTCTGCGCTGGCGATTGGTTTGATTGTAGCGATACTTCAGGCGGCAACGTCAATTCAGGAACAGACGCTTACGTTTGTTCCTAAGTTGTTTGTTATTCTCGGAGTGCTTGCGATATTCGGCGGTTTTATGGTTACGTCTCTTGGAGAATACACAATAAGACTGTTTGAAAGAATTCCGGAGATGGCGAGGTAAAGGGTGATAGAAAACGCGGTTTTACAGAATATACTCTCATTCGGACCTGTCTTCCTGCTGATAGCGGTAAGAGCGTTTACCATGATCCAAACCGCTCCGCTTCTTTCGTCCGAAGCTGTGCCTCAAGTGGCAAAAATCGCGCTTGCCGGTCTTACCGCCTTTGCGGTTATTCCAACGGCGGAAATTTTTATGGCTGTTAATTCACCTAACGGTATTGTTACCCTTCCCGGCGGCACTTTAAGCGATTTGCGTTATGAGACATTCAGTTTACGCTTTCTTATGCTTCTTATCGGCGAGGGGATAATCGGTATAATTATCGGTTTTTATATGACTGTTATTTTTGCCGCTTTCTCCACCGCCGGACAATTCTTCTCCCTGCAAATGGGGTTCGGCGCTTCTGAAACTTTTGACCCTGTAGCGCAAGTTGAAAACCCGCTCATGGGACAATATTTTAACTTGGTGTCCATGCTCATATTTGCGGCAATCGGCGGCTTCCAAATGCTTTTCACGGGCTTTTGGCGTTCCGTACAAACTATCAACGTTATGTCATTGATTGACGGAAGGGAACATGTTGTCGGTATGTTCGCATCCGGTCTTTCACGCCTGTTTGTGGATGCGATTGTTATTTCGCTTCCAATCCTTGGCACTTTATTTTTAACATCGCTTACAACGGGGCTTATATCAAAAGCCGCTCCTCAGGTAAATATTCTTTCGGAAGGTTTTCCGATCTCCATCACCGCCGCCTTCCTGCTTATTTTCGCCTCTCTCCCATTTATGGTTGAGGCTTTCGGCAGGGTAATTGATTCCGGTTTTCAAAACATTGAAATGCTTTACAAACAAATCGGACGGCAGATAACGGGGGGAACATACTAATGTATGACGAATATGAAAAAATTATAATCGACTTGCAGTGGTTCTCCGACAGTAATGACGAAGACGCTCCCGGTAAAACGGAACAGCCGACCGAGCATAAATTAAAACGTTTAAGAGAAGAAGGTCAGCTTGTAAAAAGCCAAGAGCTTGTCGGCGCTATCGGTTTATTACTGCCTGCGCTGTTACTGCTTTTTATGGCTCCTTACATGCTGAAAACTTGCGTTGAAATGCTGAGGTTCTTCTTCATGCGCGCGGTAGAATTAGACCCGACAAAAGACCGCCTTGTTGCCGGAAACTTTTTAATATTTTTTATGAAGCTTGTTGTGCCGGTTCTTATAGTTGCCGTTGTCTCGGCGATCTTTTCCAATATGGTGCAAATCGGCGGCTGGCTGTTTACAACTAAAACTATTACGCCCGACTTTACAAAAGTTATACCGCGCTTCGGACAATACTTTAAACGTATTTTTTCCATTGACGGATTAGTTAAACTTGGAATGTCGCTTGTAAAAATAGCGATTATCGGAATTGTCGCCTATTTATTCATAAAAGCCGATATAAAAAAACTTCTTAATTTGCAAAAAACAGATGTTTACACCGGTCTTACTCTGGTAGGCTCAATCGCGATAAGGATGATAATAGTTGTAGCCGTTTTAATGCTTGTTCTTGCGATAGTGGATTATTTCTTCCAGCGTTTCCGTTTCCGAGAAAGACACAAGATGACACGTTATGAGATGAAAGAAGAAATGAAAATGTACGAAGCGGATCCGCAGGTACAGTCAAGGATTCGCGCCCGCTTCCGCGAGATGTTAAGGCAGAATATAACTGCCGCTGTTCCGAAAGCGGACGTTGTAATTACAAACCCGACTCACCTTGCTGTTGCTTTGCAGTACGATGAAACTTTTATGAGAGACGGTCCTGTTGTTGTGGCGATGGGCGCTGATGAAATGGCGGCTAAGATAAGGGAAATTGCCAAAGAGAATGAAGTTCCGTTAGTTGAAAATAAGCCGCTGGCGTGGGCTCTGTACCGTGAAACCGAAGTAGGAGACGTTGTCCCTGCGGCGTACATTAACACGGTAGCTGTAATTTTCAGTAAAGTTTGGCGTCTTAACGAAGAAAGGCGCAAAAAAATGAGGATGAGCGCATGAGAGGTATAAATGGCTGATTCGGCTTTAGACTCCGGTAATACACGCGACGCATTGGGCTTTTTGAAAGACAGTTTTCCCGCTGTAGCGGTGATTACTATCGTTCTTGCGATTATTCTTCCTCTGCCCACAGTCATTCTCGACGCGCTTATGGCTATTAACTTAATTTTCTCCCTGATGATACTGCTTATCGTTATTTACACGCAAAAACCAACCGACTTTAACTTGTTCCCTACGTTATTGCTTGTTTCTACGGTATTCAGTCTTGCGTTAAACGTTTCATCAACTCGTCTTATTCTTACGCAGGGTTCCAGATTTAACGGACAAATGATAAGGGCTTTTTCTAATTTCGTAGTCGGCTCGGGCGGCTTACAGGGTATTGTTGTCGGACTTATCATCTTTATCATAATTATCGCTGTGCAGGTAATTGTTATCACAAAGGGAGCGACTCGTGTATCGGAAGTCGCCGCGCGTTTTACATTGGACAGTATGACCGTAAAAATGATGGCGGTAGATACCGAATACAGTTCGGGAGCTATCACGGAAGAAGAAGCGCAGGCAAGAAAAGCGCAGATACAAAGAGAATCCGATTATTACGGATCAATGGACGGAGCGAGTAAATTTATTTCAGGTAACGTTAAAGTAGGAATTTTTATTATAATTGTTGAAATGCTCGGCGGCTTTATTATCGGCTCCGCGATGTATAACGAACAAAATGTAGTAAGCCTCTACATAGGTCTTGCCGTAGGCGACGGACTTGTTACCCAGCTTCCCGCCCTTCTTATCTCCGTCGCAATGGGTATTGTTGTTACAAGAGCCGCCGCAACAGGCGTTTTCTCGGATCAAATCGTAGACCAGCTTTTAAAACGCGATTCGCTTGTTTACTGGATATGTTCCGCAGTGCTTATAGTTCTCGCCTTGTTGCCCGGTTTCCCGTGGCATGTTCTTATTCCTATGGCGGGCTTGCTTGCGTTCCATGCGTACAGGACAGGCGTTAATAAGAAAAAACAAGTTTTTGTTAACGCGAAAGCCGCTAAAGCCCGCGAGCAAAAAGACGAAAAAGCCGCTGACTTTCCCCCCGTTGTTCCGTTGGACGCCCTTTCACTGGAACTCGGCTACGGTCTTGTGCCGTTAGTTGAAAAGGAAAAAGGAGCGGAACTATTGGAAAGAGTTATGGGCGTAAGAAGCCAGTCCGCCTACGACCTTGGGCTTGTTATTCCAAAGGTGCGTATAATCGACAACTCCATGCTTGCTCCTTCCGAGTACTGCTTTAAGATTAAAGGCGTGGATTCAGGACGGGGAAAAATACGTCTTGGAAATTATTTGTGTATTAATCCGGGAACGGTTACATCCGAAATAGAAGGCGAGAAAACAATAGACCCGGCATTTGGAATTCCGGCAATATGGATTGATCAAGACAGAAGAGATGAGGCGGAACGCGCCGGTTACACCGTTGTTGATCCTCCGTCGATAATCGCAACCCACTTAACGGAAATTATCCGCCGTCATGCCGCCGATATTCTGGGCTTGCAGGATACTCAAATTATTTTAGATACTCTGCGCAAAGATTATCCCGCCGTTGTTGACGAAGCGCTTAGAGAAGGCAAAGGTTTGCGCGTAACGGAAGTTCAAAAAGTGCTTCACGGTTTACTGCGGGAAAGGGTATCTATCCGCAACTTGGTTTCAATTCTTGAAGCGATTGCCGATTATGCGCCTATTTCTAAAAATATTTGGTTCCTTACTGAAAAAGCGCGCCAGGCTCTCGCAAGCCAGATATGCGATCAATACGCCGACGAGGACAAAAAACTTCGCGTCCTTACAATCGATCCCGGCATTGAACAGAAAATTATCGACGCGAAATATGAGACCGCAACCGGCATGGTTTGCGCTCTTGATCCTCAGACGCAAAAACTTTGGATTACCGCAGTCGCAAAAGCGGTTAAAGCTGTTAAGGAAAAGGGATGGATGCCTGTGGTTCTTTGTTCCGAGCAGGCTCGTTTCCTTGTTAAAAATTCAACAGATCGAGAATTGCCGGATTTGGCGGTTCTTTCTGTACCCGAAATTGTTCCGGGAGTTATTCCCGAAGCAGTAGGGGTAATAAGATTGGAAAATACTACAACGGAGCAGTGAGATGGAGACTTATATCGTACAGGGCGAAAGCCTGATGGATTGCAAACTTAAAATAGCCGCAAAGTACAACCGTCCTTTTAATATTTTGCGTTGTAAGGATATTAAATCCGGCGGCTTCTTAGGTCTGTTTTCCAAACCGGGCGTTCAGGCTGAATTTTATTTTACTCCGCAAAGACAGAATAATTCGGCTGCTGAATATAATCCGCGCCCTGCGGCTTCGCGTAACGTGTTAGGCGTTACAACGGAAGAATTTTTTGCCGATAAAAATCTTGAACAAGAGAAACAAAAAGTTATTGCCGCAGCCAGAAAAAATATCAGCGAAACATCTGAAAGCGGCAAAGAAGCTTCTCAGCAGATTTTAGACGCGCTTAAAGAATTAAAAGAAAAAGTGGAAGGTACGGGTAAAAAAGAAGATCATCCCTCTTTTGTCCGCGCCGAGGAATTGTTAAAAAGCAATGATTTTTCCGAGAAATATATTAACGGAATGATTGAAAGACTGCGAAAAGAACTGCCTCTTGAAAAATTGGATAAATTTGAAGTTGTGCAGGATTATCTTCTTGAGTGGATAGGGGAGAGCATCAGTATTTATAAAGAAGAACCTGTTACGCACAAACCAAGAATCATGGTTCTTGTCGGTCCTACGGGAGTCGGAAAAACCACAACGATATCAAAACTTGCCGCGATTTACGGTATAGGAACGGAAGAAATTCCCGCTGTCGATGTAAGAATGATAACCATTGACACCTTCCGTATTTGCGCTAAAGAACAGCTTGAGCAAATCGGCGATATTATGCGCATCCCTGTTTCCTGCGCTTTAGACAGACAGGAAGTTAGAAAAGAAATAGCGCTCTGCGGCAATGATATCGACTTAATTTTAATTGACACAATCGGCAACAGTCCTAAAGATTCGTCAAAGATAGGCGAAATGAAAGATATTCTTGACGGGTGTCCTAAGAATGCGGAGTATCATCTTGTTATAAGCGCGGCGACCAAAACAAGCGATATAGAAGTTATAATGCGTCAGTTTGAACCGTTTGATTATAAATCGATTATACTTTCAAAAATGGATGAGACTGACAGTTACGGAAATATAATTTCGGCTCTCTCGGAAAAGAAAAAAAGTATTTCGTTTATTACAAACGGGCAAGGTGTTCCTGAGGATATAAGAAGAGCGTCGGTTGTACATTTTCTTATTAATCTTAACGGTTTTAAAGTAGACCGTGATAAAATAGAAAAGCGTTTTCCTTCCGGAGAGGCGGGTCAATTTAAATGGAGATAAATCATGGATGATCAAGCTGAGAAATTGCGGGAAATAATGAAACGGAAAAAAGACGGAACAGGATCGTCAAGACCTTCTTCGTCAAAGCAGGGTATAAAACCCGCCGATAAAGCCCGCGTTATTACCGTTACATCCGGCAAGGGCGGCGTAGGAAAAACAAACCTTTCCGTTAACATGGCTCTTGCGTTTGCAAGGCTGGGTAAAAAAGTAGTTGTAATGGACGCCGACCTTGGTCTTGCCAACGTAAACGTTATGCTCAATATGATCCCTAAATATAACCTCTACCATGTAATTAAAAAGCAAAAAACAATCCGCGAAATTCTTGTGGAGACCGAATACGGTATTTCCATTGTCGCCGGCGCTTCCGGCTTTTCTCAGATTGCCAACATGGGCGAAGAAGACAGAAAAGTTTTTATATCGGAACTTGATTCTCTTTCCAACGCGGACATAATCATCATAGACACAAGCGCGGGCGTTTCCAGCAATGTATTGGATTTTATCGCCGCCGCCGACGATGCGGTAATTATCACCACTCCCGAACCGACCGCTATTACCGACGCATACGGTATTATCAAAATTATCGCCACTGAATACGACTCCGTTAACATGGGTTTAAAACTTGTCGTGAACAGGGCGAAAAACGCGGCTCAGGCAAAAGGCGTCGCCGACAGAATGATTAATATTGCCGGTCAATTTTTAAACTTAAAACTGGATTACCTTGGGTTTATTTACGACGACGTATCGGTCTCCCATGCGGTTTTAAGGCAAAAGCCCTTTATGGTAGTAGATCCAAAATGCAAGGCGAGTATCTGCGTTCAGCACATTGTTGAACGCATGGACAGGAATAAACCGGCAGATTCAGCCGGTTTCAGCGGAATGCTTAAAAGGCTGTTTAAGTCGCCGCAAGATATAAGTTAAAGGAAAAGAGGTAAACTGTGGGTAATTTCAGATGGGCGTTTATGGCGGCAATTTTCGGCGCTGTTGTTTCTCTCCTTCTTGGCTTGGTTTCCGGGGTAGGGTTCGGTCTTGTTCTTGTAAGGGCGCTTATTTTCGGCGCTGTCTTCTTTGGGCTGGGCTTTGCTCTGTATTTTGTTGTAAATACTTACTTTCCTGAGATTTTATATATAACCGAGGACACAGGAACTACGACTAATGAAGCCGGTGATGGGCATATAAGCATTGCCATGGACAGTATGGGCGAATATGCCGTACCGGAATTGTTTAACAAACAAGGCGATCCCAATGAAATAGGTAATATAGATGACTTGATTTCGGGTATTTTCAGACCCGGAGAAGGCAGGAGTGAGCCCGCCGAAAGCAGTCAGCCCGCATACCCAAATGTCAATTTTTCAATGGACGCTGAGGGTCTAGACCTAAATAAAGAAACAAGTTATAATGACACCAGTGAGTTTGGGGATGCTTCATTCGGCGATCTCGGGGATATAAGCTCGGGAGGCTTTAATGAAGCGCCTGCGGTTGAAACACCGCCTCCGGCTGAAAAACCTCAAGTCTTCCAGCCGCAGTTTACTCCGCAGATTGGGGATGATGATGGATTGGGAGGTTTGCCGGATTTAGACATGATGGCAATGGCTTTTACCAATCTTTCAGACTCTCAGCCTTCAAGTGTGTCTTCGGCTCCGGCATCAGCGCCGGCTTCGGCGCCGACACCTTCAATGGGACCGATGAGTTCCGCTGATGAATCAGCGCCGGATCGCAGTCAGTATAAGGGCAATAAGGCCCAACCGCTGCAGGGTGATTTTCAGCCGCAAGCTATCGCTCAGGGTATTAGAACAGTATTAAGTAAAGATTAAAAGGGGAAAGGTTTGGGAATGCCGGAAGAAAAGACAGAAGAGGAACTCTGGCAGCAGTACCGAAAAACTCGGGATCCTGCGATACGAGAAGCTTTTATAAAACAGTACGCCCCATTGGTAAAGTATGTTGCCGGAAAAGTAGCCGTTGGAATGCCCAACAATGTTGAGTTCGACGACCTTGTAGGCTACGGCGTCTTCGGTCTTATTGACGCAATTGATAAATTCGATCCCGATAAAAATGTAAAATTTAAAACTTATGCCGTTACGCGCATAAGAGGCGCTATTTTTGACGAGTTGCGCTTAATCGACTTTGTTCCGCGTTCTGTCAGGCAGAAAACCCGCGAAATAGAAACAACAATTTCTTCTTTGGAAGCCCACTTAGGCAGAACCGCATCGGAGCAGGAAATTGCGGGCGCTATGGGCATAGATGAACAAGAATACATGAAAGTTATGCAAAAAATTTCAGGCACTTCAATAATTTCATTAAACGATTTATGGTATTCAGGCGACGATAACGACAAAGTTTCCATAGGCGACAGCATAGAATCTCCTTCCAGCATGAATCCCGATGTTGTTGTGGTTAACGAAGAAATCCGCAGAGTAATTGTGGAAGCGATAAATGAGCTTCCGGATAAAGAAAAGAAAATTCTTGTATTGTACTATTACGAAGATTTAACATTAAAAGATATAGGGCGCGTTCTCCAAGTAACAGAATCCAGAGTTTCACAGCTTCATTCAAAAGCGATTCTGCATTTAAGATCTAAGTTGACGAATATCAGAAAAGGTATTGTATGATTGATTTTCTCCAGTTGCAGGAAATTGTAAAACAGCATCTGGAAGTTGACAGAGCTATTCGCTCTATAGACGCTTCAGGTCCTACATTGGAAGCGGCGGTAAACGAAGCCGCCACACTTCTTGATACTTCTGTACGCCGCCTTGAGTATGAAATCCTTGAAAGAGGTTCTTCCGGATTTATGGGAGCCGGAAAAAAAGATTGGGTAATACGCGCTTATGAACGCGCTCAAGCGAAAAAGGCGAAACAAGTTGATGAAAGTCTTTCCGATGAAGACACTGAAAGCGTTGATGTTATTCAGGATAAAGACGGAGACGCTTTTGTTCGATGTTGGCCTAACGGAGTCTTTCTTAAAGTTACTTCGCCTGTCGGTAACGGAAAAAGAGTATATTCGGGTACCGCAGAACAAGAGCTTCAAAGCAGAAATATAAGAGAATATGATAGCTCTTTAGTAGAAAAAATTGTAGACGCAGCAGACGGAAAATATATAAAGGTTGCCGATTTTCATCATAATCCCGCTAACGATACTACGGCTAACATTGAGGTTGACGATGCGGAAATGAAAGTTACCGCAATGATCATTCCTCCGGGGGAAGGCGGCGCCGATTTAACGGTAGATATTTATAAGAGTTTACTTGTACAGAACAGAGTATACCACGGTGTTAAAGAAGAATACATTCAAGAGCTGGTAGACAAACCTGTTTACAGGGAGAAGATGGAAATAGCCGAAGGCTTAAAACCTGTTAACGGAAAAGACGCTTATATTCATTATTTCTTTGAGACGGATCAAACTCAAATAAAATTAAAAGAAGGAACTAACGGAAGGGTAAACTTTAAAGAATTGAATATAATTCAGAACGTTGTTCAAAATCAACCGCTTGCAAAAAAAGTGCCCCCCGAAGACGGCGTAGACGGAAAAACAGTTACGGGAAAAATTCTTCCGGCGAAGTCGGGAAGCGATATTCCTTTGCCTGTTGGAACAAATGTGCATGAAAACGACGCCCATGATACTATTATTTCCGACATTAACGGACAAGTTATAGTCGTTAACGGCAAAATTAACGTAGAGCCGGTTTTAACTGTTGAAGGCGACGTTAATCTTAAAACAGGAAATATTATCTTTCTTGGAAATGTCATTATTACAGGTAACGTTGAAGATACATTCTCGGTAAAAGCCGCCGGCAATATCGAAGTAAAGGGAACCGTATCCAAAGCGGAACTTGACGCTGAAGGCGATATAATTATTTATCAAGGTGTTAACGGCAAGGGCGGCGGCAAGATTCGCGCGGGGCGCTCAATTTGGTCGCGCTTTATTGAAAATGCAAATGTAGAATCCGGAAATATGGTTGCTGTTACCGACGGAATTATCAATTCAAATGTCGATGCGATAAAGAGTATTGTTTGCATGGGTAAACGCGCTAACATCATGGGCGGCCGCTTGCGCGCGGGAGAAGAAATAAACGCCAAAGTTTTGGGCAACTCAACAAGCGGTACGGAAACAATCTGCGAAGTTGGTTTTGATCCGCACAGTAAATTGGAATTAGAGCGGTTGCAGGAAACAAAAGTAAAAGCCGAAGAAGAGCTTGATGCGATGAAGCTGGACTTACAAACCTTAGTAAATACAAAAAAACAGCGTAAAACACTGCCCGACGATAAAGAAGCGTATTTGCAGGAATTAACGGAACGCAAGCAAGTGTTAACAGATGAGTTAAACGATGTCAATGAAAATATCACAAAAATTCAGGAATTCATGAATCAAATGCAAGTTCGAGGAAAAGTATCCGCGTCCACAAAAGTATGGCCTGGCGTAAAAATAATGATTCGCGACGTAAAAGAAGATGTAAGAACAGAGTATCGCGCGGTAACCTTTGTTCTAGAAAACGGACTTGTCAGGGCGTCTAAGTATGAAGAACCTGACGAGCTTGCGATGAAGGGGCTCGATGGCTATAACTCCAATTGATCTACAAACTATTTTTTCACAAGTAGACAAGGTTGGTAAAAACCAAGCCGCTCAAAAAGAGGGGCAAATGCTTCATCAAGAGATTCAGGGCGCGCGGATTGAACGTAAAAACGAAGAACATATTCAGCAGGTAAATGAAGCGCAGAATACCGGAGAAGGAGTGGAAAAAGTTAAAGATCGCGATCATGAACAGCACGGACATAGACCGCATCCCGACGGAAAGCATAATGAAAGAAAAAAAAATGAAAATGAAGAAGATCAGCTTTCTGTTTTACACGACCCGTATTTGGGAAAAAAAATCGATATCAGCCTTTAACTTGGAAAAATTATGGATGTTTTTTTAATTGTATCAATTTTTTGTTTGGCTCTTTGTCTTGTAATGTTTTTTTATTTAAAATGGTATATTAGAAGCAGAGTAACATCGGACGTTCTTAAAGAACACAGAACAGAAGTTGCCAAATTAATCGGCGATATTAATTCAGTTACGGACAGAAATGTACAGCTTATAGAAGACAGTATTTCAAAACTAAAAAAATTAACGGAAGAAGCGGAAAAACGCATAGAAGAATTTAAAAACGCGATTGAAATAAAGCCGTCCGGCAGCGCTCTTTATACAAATCTTGGGCATGGAGTCAGATCTGCGTTAAAGACATCCGAAGAACAGCCGCCTTCACCGCCTGTGCAGTCTCCGCCTCCGCCGCCGCCGCAGTTACAAAATGAGCATCCGCTGAATTCGCGTCAATTATCACTCGGGCTTCAAAACGGCGAGTTTTTTGATACTCAGCTTAAACCTGAAAGAAAAACGACTCAAGCCGCGCATCCTGCTCACAAACCGCCGTCAAAAAAACAGATTCGCAACGCCATTGATTCGCTTATCGGCGAGGGGCTTTCAGCGGAAGAAATAGCAAACCGTCTTGAAATAAGCATTGCTCAGGTAAATTTTGCGTTAAATTTACGCAAAACAGAACGATAACCATATTGAAAAAATTTTAACTATGATGCACACTAACAATATGACTAAGAAAATTTTTTTATTATTATTGTTATTAACCATTGCCCTGAGCGCAAATCTTTTTGCTCAGGGAGATAACCTTACTATTAAAGTTGCCGTTATGGGACCGGGCGATCAACTGTATTTTTGGTGGGGGCATATCGCCCTGATGATAGAAGATACTTCCAACGATACCGCAAAGATGTTGCGTGAAATGGGATACAATTTTCCACTGATGGTTGAAGATTCTTCCAATATTACCGGATATTTTTTTGATTACGGAATATTTTCATTTGATAACGATAATTTTTTCTATAATTTTGCTTTTGGAAGATTGTTATACAGCTGCGGAGTTTCTTATGCTGAAAGTAATTTAAATGTTTATAATAGAACTAACCGCGACATAACAGTTTACACATTAGACCTTCCGCCCGAAACTAAATTAAAAGTTAGAGATTTTGCCGTACACAATGTTCTTCCCGAAAACCGCGATTATTTTTATCATCATTTTAAAGATAATTGTTCAACAAGAATAAGGGATATAATTGATCTTGCGACAGACGGTCAATTTAAGGAAGAATATGGAAATAAAATTACAAATTTCACATTACGCAACCATGTTCGGCGGCACACATATTTTTCACCCGCAGGCGATTGGTTTTTAAGTTTTTTGATGGGGCAGGTTATTGATAATCCCGTTACAGTTTGGGAGGAAATGTTTCTTCCGTCGTCAGTCGGCAATAAAATAGAAGATTTTTGGTACACCGATATTAACGGCAAAAGACGTAAACTTGTATCGTCAGTTGAAATTGTAAATAAATCAGTGGGACGACCTCCTGTTTTGGAAAAACCGCACAAACAATGGGTATGGGAACTATTATTCAGTCTTGTATTATCCGCCATTTTTGCCTTCTTTTTCTTTTTACAGAAAAAGAATATTAAAGCGGGCAGGGTATTTGCAGGCATTAGCATGAGTTTATGCGGATTATTTTTCGGTCTTGTAAGCCTTCTTTTATACTTTATGAATCTTTTTACAAACCACGATTACACATATCAAAACCTAAACATGCTATTCTGCACTCCGTTATTAATTGTCGCCGCCCCTTTTGGAATATGTTATGCGATAACCAAAAATCAAAAGAAACTGCAAATTTACGGCGAGTTATTAAGGATAATATGGATGCTTTCGGTTTTGGGTGTAATTATATCAATGCTTCTTAAGCTCCTGCCCGCTTTTTATCAAGATAATCTTACAGACCAAATGTTGATTCTTCCGATTGCTCTTGTTTTTACATTACAGCCCATAGGCTTAAAAGAGACGATAAAAAAGTATTTTCCAAAAGCCCGTATTCTTGGAGAAAAAAGTGGCTCTTAGCGACGAATGGCAAGGAATAAAATACAAAGAGGTTTTTGAGCAAGAAACAAGGGGTTTAGAACGCCGCCTAGCCGCCGACCCTTCCTGCAAAGCCGAAGATTTAGAAGCCATTTTAAGGAATCTATACATAATGGACGGCGCAGACCAAGGCGGCAGGGGCACTTTACAGGATATAATCATATCCGCCACAATAGCCGCCTACGAGCATTTTATTCACGACCTAAAGTCAAAATAATCCCTATTTAATGTAACCTTTTCTCAGGAGTATGGTTGTATATTCAGTAAGCACACTTTGTAATACGTTCCTCCTATTTTTTCCCTTTTACCCCGGAGTTACTCCTTTCTCCGGGGTTTTTTTATCGATTTTCGCCCCCCTCAACATATTGACATTTTCCCCGAAATTTAATAAATTGGAGTAAATATCCCCTGTAGCTCAGCTGGCAGAGCAAGTGGCTGTTAACCACTGGGTCCGTGGTCCGAATCCGCGCGGGGGAGCAAACAAAAGCACGCCGAAGGCGTGCAGATGAATAATTCCAAACGCTCCGGCGCCACAAAATTCAACCCAGCTGAACAAAATGAGGCGAGCTTTAGCTCGCCGTCCGCGCCGCGGTCGCAAAGAATGCACGCCGAAGGCGTGTAGATGAAAAAATCCAAACGCTCCGGCGCCACAAAATTCAACCCAGCTGAACAAAATGAGGCGAGCTTTAGCTAAGCTATCCGGCTTGCCGGATAGCACCGTCCGCACCGCGGTCGCAAAGAATGCTAATCACATATTTTCAATAGACTAATCTATATCTTCTTTTCCGCTCTCTATCTCATTTATCCTCTCTGTAATAACATTTCCAACCGCTTTTTCAATATCCTGTAAAACCGATTTTTGCAGACTTCTCAGCGATACTGCCGAAACCGTCTTAGACGAAAACAATTCAGGCGGATCTATTTGCAATGCTTCGGCAATACGTTCAACCATGCTGATCGATGGAGTCTTTTTTTCCAATTCGATCATTGCGATATAGTGCGTTGTAGTATTAACCCGTTCCGCAAGCTTAGCCTGTGTAATACCGAGTATACGCCTTTGTTCCTTTATATTAAATGCCAATAGTTTTTTCAGACTTGTCATAAATCACCCCTATAGGGAATTATCTTGATTATAATTGCCTGTGAGGTATTGACAATTTACTGTAAGGAAAATATACTAATTATTATTTACTTATAGGAAATAAAAAGGAAAAATTCGAATTTTGACCAAAAAAGCAAATATATGAATAAAAAGGATTTATCCGAAGCGGATATAAAAGAGAAATTTATAACCCCTGCCATGATAAAAGTGGGATGGGACGAATTCACTCAAATTAATCGTGAAGTCTATTTTACAGACGGTCGAATTTATGTGAAAGGAAAAATTACAACAAGAGGAAAACGGAAATTTGCCGACTATATTCTTTTCTATAAACCGAATATACCCGTCGCCGTTATTGAAGCAAAGGATAATAACCATTCTGTAAAAGCCGGTATTCAACAAGCAT
>Ga0268262_10000629_pt1 | contig 45711 bp, 55 predicted proteins | sample TergutNc150P3_FD_190354 | JGI IMG/M metagenome (GOLD analysis project Ga0268262, IMG submission 190354) | Nasutitermes corniger P3 segment gut microbial community from laboratory colony in Florida, USA - Nc150 P3 (SPAdes) (version 2) | ecosystem: Host-associated > Arthropoda: Insects >... | reverse complement strand
AAAAAATGAATTGTAGGGAGGAGATATAACCGCCGAATACTGAAGAAAATGTTGTTTTTTTAACTTTTGTAAAAAGTCCATGGAATTATATATACAGACCCTTTCGGGAAAAACATTTTACAAAAGGACGGTTATATATTATGATTATGGACGTAACATGGGATGCCGCAAAAGACGAAAAAAACAGAAGGTTGCGGCATTTGCCCTTGTCGCTTGGCGGCTTGGTTCTTGACGATGAAATGCGTATTGAACGCCATGATGAAGAACACAGTACGCCGGATCAAGACCGATGGCAGACAATCGGGAAGGCCGGGAAGATTCTTTTCATGGTTTATACGGAGGCGGGCGAAGTACCGCATATTATATCTGTCCGATTGGCGGACATGGAAGAAAAGAGGCTATACAATGGCGAACGAGATTTACAGCCGTCCGGCTGGTACAGGGTTAACCCCGGAAGAAACGGCAATGCTGGAGGAAGCGGAGAAGTATCCCCCGGAGTATGACGAAGACAGCCCTAGACTCACACCGGAACAGTTAGCGCAGTTCAAGCCGGTACATTACGGCTCAATGGAAGAACGCGCTCACGTTATGCAAAACAATAAAAAAACGGCGTAGGGATATTAACGCTATGCCGGAAAAAAAATTAACCGTAATAAAACCGCTTTACACAATAGAACCGGCAAGCCCGGAAGAAACCAAGAGGGCGGAGAAGCGCATCCGTGAATATCACGCAAACCCATCAAGTTTCGTTCCGTTCAAACCGGCAAAAAGCGTAAAAACAAAAAAGAAATTGGCGCTTAATTAAAGACAGGTATTGTAATAAAAAACAGATAATCTTATCCATTGCCCCGGAAATATAAATCTGCTGTATTACATATTTAAGAGTTATTATTGCGTTTTTTCCGGGGCTTTAATGAAGTTCTCACGGATAATGGCGGCAGTAGTTTTTAAGTCCGTTTCCTCTGTGTCCTTTTCAGGCGTTAATATTTTATAACATTTCATGAATAAGTCGAAGGCTTTATCCCGGTCGGGAAGTTTGTACCAGAATTCATTTTTACCGCAAATTGTCTTTATATCTACCGCATCAATGCACATTCTGTTTCTTTGGGATATTTCATTAAGCGGTATCACTTCATAACCGTCTATTTCTTGCTCTTTGCCATGTTTATTTACAATTCTTTTACATGGACGAAAAAAGTCTGTTACATCATAAAACATTCTATCCTTGCATAAAAAAGCTATCCGCCATATCGCTTTATTTAATTGTTCTTTTGCCATGAAAATAAATTCTTCAATCTTTTTTGCTATGCGGGGTTTCTGTTTTAATTTATAACCGTACCATACTGCGGAATTTGCCTTGTATCCCGCGCGAACGGCGGCGCGTCCGGCGTTCATAAAAGCCTCTGTTTTTGGATTCGTGTACCAGTATATAAAGGCGTTTTCCTTTGGCTTGAATTTTCCCAACTTTGGAATACGTGATCCGTCCGGTAGTGTTTTTACTGGTTTTCTAACAATATCTTTTTTCGGTGTCATAACAAGCCCCGGAACAAATACATATATCTTGAAATTCCCCAAAACATAGACTTTTTTATTCTACTTCCCCCAATCCTTTTAGATAATTTTCCGTTATTTGAATAGAAGCATGTCCTAAAAGCCCAGAAACACGGTGAATGTCTTTATCTTTGCGATATTCCGTTATTGCGAAAAAATGCCGAAGGTCATGGCAAGAGTAACAGTCGGACACTTTTCCGTCCTTGTGTAGTTTTTCAATGGCACGTGCGATCCTTTTTTCAAGTGTGTTTGTAAGTATTCCGGCAAATGGGGCGCGAAGGGGTAGGGAGGCGGCTTTTATTGCGTCCAGTACTGCGGAGGGTATATGCCCTGCGTAATCCTTGCCTTTGCTATGCCATGTTACCCGATCCCCACTAATAGCCATGGTAGCCAAGGCTCCGGCGCGTAGTCCTCTGTATGCCATAACCGAGGCGGCGGCGGTAAGCGGTGCGGGAAGTTTGGTTGTTATGATTTTTACTTCCTGTTCGGTTGGAATAGCGAAGTTTCGTACTGCTTTTTTCCCGGGGCGGGCTTTTGTACCTCGGAATGGGTTTTTTACTCCTGCGTGTCTCCGTTCGAGCCATGTAAAAAAACTGGACGTTGCAGAGATGTCCAAGCGGATAGAAGCGGGGGCACGGTCCCTACGGAGGGAATATATAAAATCGTCAGCTTGCGCGGGTGTCAATTCAAGAGGGTTTACGTTATGCCGCTCCGCCCATGTATCAAGCCTGATTAATGCGTTACGATAGCCGATTTGGGTGTAGGTACTTCCCGTCTTTCCGGCGTTTTTTAAGAATATTTCTTTTTCGCTCATGTAGTCTATTCCGGTAAGGTTAGCGGCGATGATCATTTTTTGCGCTGTGTCTAATAAAGCGGCAAATTGTACAGCCTGTTTTTTTTGTTCCTGTGTCCACTTATCCGGCGAAGGATAGGCGGCTAATATTTCCGCCATATCTTGAATATTTGCGGCGGCTCTTGTGGTTAATACGGTCATACTTTCTCCTCCCTGTATGCTACGTTCTTTTGGTTTTCCCATATGTCCTATAATATAAGATTATCGGACAAATAGCAAGCGGAAAATGGCATATATTAACCCTCTGTAGCGTTATGAAGAGGGTACAGGTAAGCCCCGGACACATATTTTCCTTGTACGTGTCAATTCCAACAAAAAATGACCTTGATTTATAACCAAATATGATATTTTTTCCGAACCTTAGCGAATCTTACCGAACCTTAGAGGGTCGCTTAAAGAATAGGCTTATTGCACAGTAAAGCTTTTTCAAAAAAATTAACTAGATCGCAGCGTAAAATACAATCTATGTGGGGCTGCTCTATAGGGTTACCAAATAAATCAAAACTTTCCGGAGAATCATCAGGTATTTTTACAATAGGTAATTGCCCTTCGCTTATTAGATTATTTATAACTTTCATTGAGACATTAAGAATTGTGGCGCATTCTTTTTTTGAGAGGAATGGTGGGGCACCCGGCAATTGTTCAATTGAGCAGTTTGAAAACGCCGATCTGATCTCGTCAAGATCAAGCTGTTCTATATCGAGACCGAACGTATTCATAGAAAACCTCTTCAATGTCGTCATGGTTTTTATCTAATATGTATTCAGCAAGAGAATACCAGGGGATGCGGTAAATCGTTCCTATTGCGAGCGTATCAATGCGGTAAGTATGGATCAAATGGCCCACCATGTCCCTAGAAATGCCCAAAATACCGCAGACTTCTTTAATGGTATACGTGAATTGCGAACCAAGGCGGGCAGCTTCAGCAATACGGCACAAAGCAATCTTCTCTTGATCGGAAGAAAGTGGTGTGCGTAATTCTGTTAAATCGAACAGTTCGCCGCGCCGCATGGTTATTTTCCCTCCCCTCGTGCTATACGGGTAAGGAAGCCGTGGCATTTGCGAACATCAAGAGGCGAAAGATCGTTCATTGAGTTTTTTCCAAGTTTATGAACAAAGCCTCCCAGTCGCCTGTCTGCATCAGCGCCCAAAATTTGCGCCGCTCTTTTTTTAAGGACATAAATTTCGCGAGGAATTAATGGCGTAACAGGTTTGTTGAGCGGTTGTTTTCCCTGGGCAATAAGGAGATTATTGAGCGCGGTAATAACTGCGGTAAATTGGCCAATGGTCTGCATGTCCAACGAAGATTGAACATCTGCGGCGCCCATGAGAATGCAACAATAAGCTTCATCATCAATGCCGGCGAGAGTCTTTTGGGTGTGGATGAGTTTAATCATTTTCTTTTTTTTGATTTCGGTCATTATGCTACCTCCGTTCTTAAAACAGTTAACGCTAGCTCTCTTGAAAGATTTACAGGAACCGCGTTTCCAATTTGTTTTGTAATATCTGTTTTAGTTCCGCAGAACTTATAATCTCCTCACTGCAATTTCCCGATCATTTCGGGGGTGACAGTGGCGATGCCGGAAGCGCGACCTATGCGGGCTAATGCCAGAGCGTCATTGACGAGAACACGCCATGCGCCGCCGGAACGCTTGGCGAGGGATTCGGCGGTTTCCAGTTCTATTTCTATTCCGCAGGCGAGGGCATAGAAGGCGGCGACATCAATAGAACCGATTGGTTCGTAAAGAACAACGGGGTTGCGGATGCGGCTCCGTAGCCGGGGGACGCGGTCCACTTTGGCTTTGAGAGCTTCTTCGCCGGAAAGTATGATGGGCACTTTGCAACGTTCGTTTATTCCGCGGATGAGTTCCAGAAACGAGACTGGCATCTTATCGGCTTCGTCTATAACGATCAGGCGGTGGCGTTTGGCGCAGGTTTCATGAATGAAGTCAAGACAGCCGCCGAATGTGATAGGGCGGACGCCGGCAAGGGCTTCGCAAATGTCGCGGAGGAGTTGAACACGGGTTGAGCCTTCAATAAAAAGCACGTAACAGGCGCCGTGGCGGGTATTTGTGTACCATTGGGCGGTGTGCGTCTTGCCGCGGGCGGCGGTTCCTATGACCATTCCCAGGGAAGAACACTGTGAGCCTTCCGGATCGGAGAGATCGTCGGCGAGGGATACAAAAGCGTCTACAGAACGGGTGGGCACTACCACATCCGTGTCTACCATAAATTGATCAGGTACAATTTTATTGTATCCTTTTTTAGCAAGGTTTTGGATACATTCTTCCTCTTTTTGCTCCCAGTTCGGATAGGTCTGGGAGCAAATTTTTGACACCGTGCTTTTGTCGATTTCGAGAATTTTGGCGGCTTGACCTAAGGTCAGGCGGTTAGCTGATAATATTGTCCGTAACTTCATTTTATTACTCCTTATTATTTGTTCATCTTGACGCAGCGGCTGAAGTATTCTTCCTGCTCGGGCGTCATTTTGGATTCGTATTCCGCCATGAACGAGTGATCGTCGGCGGAAATTTTTTCGCCGCAAGTAACCGTCAGAAGCAACGCTTCGTAACGGTCGCGGGGGGTGAGAAAAACGTGCTTGGATCGCGCTCTGATGTTCGGCTCGACGGTGATCTTCGCGGCCACTAGGGCGCTGAATTCGTCGCCTGACATTGCCGGAGATTGCGGCGCGGTTTTTTCCGGCAGAGCGGCTGTCTGCGCTTCCTTGAGTTCACGGAATTTTTGCGGCTCAAAGAGCGTCTGCGCGCCAGCGGTCATGGAGCGGTACGTTTCGCTGACAGCTTTCATGTTCCGGCGTTTCCATTCGAGCGCGTCCGCGGCGGCTTTTTCATCAAGCATGGCGACGGGGTTTACCGGGATCAGGTGTATCGCTTGATTGTCTCGCGGATCAACCGCCCAGACACCGCCGTCTAGGTCTTCAGGATCATAACGCAGTTCAACCTTCTGGCGGTTGAGTCCGGCAAGGTTGCCGCGGTTTGTGCGTACCATTTCCTGCGTGAGATTCGGTCCGATAAACTGCCGTCCGGCAAGCATTACGCGATCGCCGCGTACAACGGCATAGACGCGCTCAAGAAATAAATAATGGATGTCCTCTTTTTCGATTAACGCAGGACGCCATCCTTCTTTCTCAACTGCGTGTTTAAGTTCGGACATGGGACTGCGCTTGAGAGTTCCGTGCTCGCGGCACTGGTACATATTGATCGCTTCAATAACACGGTTCGCAAATTCTTCAAACGGCAGAATGTAGCCTTTTTCTTTTTGCCATTCAAGGCGGCGGCTTGATTCTTCCTCGGTCGCCGCATCGCTCATGGCGTCTATTACCATTCCGGGAGTGATCATGTCGCGCAGTATTTGTTCCAGCGTGGAGAAAAACCGCTCGATTGGTTTGGTTTTGGCGTTTTTTACGTTGGCGTAGATCCGCCTGTTCTGCTTTTTCCATTCCCTGCGCGATTTTACGACGCTGACCATTTTCCCGTCCGCGCCTTCGACCACATAAGCTCCGGCTTCCGTGCGGTACAGGTCGCCTTCGTCGCGGAATTCCATGCCGTAGTTTTGAAGCTGCTCGATGGTATAATCCGCGACGGATGATTTTTCGCCGGAGCCGTTGTCGTTGTACGTGCTTTCAAATTTGCCAAAATGCCCGACGCCCATTTTTAATGCGCGTAACACGGTGCGCGTGTTGTAGTTGCGGTCAAAAGCGACGCCGTAGACAAGGCGTGTACGCATATCAAGCCAGAGGTAGCACTCCGGACGGAAGTAGCCGCCTTTGTCATCGGTAACCCAGAAGTCGAAGCGGTGCTGGTCGCCTACGATAATCTGAAACGGGCGCAGGTTTGAAAGATCGCGGGCGATGTAAAACATGTTGTCCAGAGCGCGGCTGCCGCCGCGGACGTAGAGCTTTAACGCCGAGTGAATTTCCCGCGCGTGGACGTAAGCCGATTGTTCGGAGCCGATCTTCCAGCCTTTTTGCGCTGCCATGAGCGCCGTTTGTTTGTACGCGTTGCGGACGGTGCAATGCCCGACTTCGCGGCTCATTACAAGATATAATTGCTTAAAATAACTAAGCGCGTCGCCATCCCACGCGGCAAGCGGACGGGGCTTTTTTTCTTTGGGCTGGTATCCGTTTGTCTTGATGTGTTCGATATAACGCTTGACCGACGAGACGGACACGCCGTGTTTGCGCGACAGCGATTCGTAAACAGTGTTGAGCGGAAGGAGCCCATCGCGGCGGCGCCATTCGTTGTAGACCGCCGCCATTTTTGAAAGTTTGGAACCTGACGCGAAGGGGCTGGCGGTCATTTTCCGCCTCCGTCCGATCCATCCAACTGGAAATTAATTTCGGCTAACTCGTTGGCTCGGCGCCGCGCTTTTAGGGCGATGTTAAAAGCAGCCATCGCTTTAGTTTTTGGATCGTCAAACGTAGCAAGAAATCTTTCGATGTGCTCGAAGATCGCCATCTGCGCGGCTGTTTGTTCTCGGGTTTCCAGCTTAAAAGCGACGATGTCTTTTGAGCGGCGCAGCGTGTCTTCAAAATAATCTTTTGATTTTATGACAACCGGCGCGTTGTACCGTTCCATGATTTCGTGAAGCTGGGCGTTTTTCTGCCTGCGCTGAACTTCCGCTTCCTCTTCGTCAGTCCAATCGGTCGGTCTGTTGTTGGTTCGCAGTACTTCGTTGATCCTTGACTCTGCCAGCGCGCGTTTCGCCGCTGTGTCTTCTTTCATCGGCGCTTTGATCTGCAGCACGTCCTTGCCGGTGCCGGATACTTCGCGAGGAATGAATTTTTTAATCCAGTAGCCGGCGACTTCGCGGGATATTCCTATCTCGTCGCAGTAGTCGTTCCATGTGTACTGGATATAGTCGGGGGCGTCAGGGTCCCGGCGCTGCCCTTTCTGTCCTGTAAGGTGTTCCTTGGCAAGATATAATTCGCGGGCTACCTCCGCCGTAATTTTGCTCCACTGGCGGCCAAGCTCCCGCATTTTTTCTACGGACTTGTCGTAATTCCAACGGTTTATTTTATTGGTTAGCTCTATGGGCACGATAGCTTCGTTTTGTTTGCTCATTGTGACACCGCCCTTTTTAACCAGAGCGGTTCGCTGATCTTTATGCCCTGCCGCCTTTGCGCATCTATCCATTCAGTGTAAAATTCTCCGCGAGTAATTCTGCGTTTCGCGTAACGGCGGACAGCTATATAAAATTTCTTGTAATCCATCGCCCCCCCCTTACAGCGCCGCCACGTCCAGCGGAATTATTTGGTACTCGCCGCTGGCGTCGCGCTCGTAAATCCGCAAGTACTGCTTGGTTCCTGTGACCTGCAAACTTTCGGTGATGGCTGTCATCGCTTTTTGCCAGTCCTTGTCCTGTATGTCCAAGCGGCGCAGTCCGAGAACACGGGAAGTAGATATCTTGCCCTGTTTGTCCACCTGGAACGCGTCGTTTACGAGCAGGCGGATTTCCGGCCGCGAGCCTGCGCTCCACCTTTCAAGGCACTTGCCGATAAGCTCCTTCGCAACCTGCAGGCGCTCGTCAAAACAGATGTTGTCGTTCATCGCGACAATCAGTTTGTACTGACCGTCGTAAGTGGTAAGGGTGACGTTTCCTTTTTTACCGCCCCACTTCACGCCGTATGACGCGGCTGACAATTCCACGAAGGACATGATGTCCTCGCGGATTTTGTTTTTGAATTCGGTCAGTACGGCTTTCATTTTTACCGCTTCATCCGCGATTCTGCGGACCGTCGCGTCCCTTTGCTTGTCAACATCCTTAACCATGTTGAGCGGAACCTGCCGCCCCTGGCTGTCGGTCATGAACGCTTGTTCCGTGTGCACCGGTTGTTTTCTCAACACCGCGTCCGTAACTTTTTTGGATCGTTCCCTTGTCTCGGCTCTTTGTTCTTTTGTTTTCGTGCTCATAATTTCCCTCCTGAAATTTCTATATACTCAAACCCGTACGGGTCGAGGTAACGGTTTGTAAGTTCCGTTGTCGCGCGGTTTTCAGCTAACGATTCTTCTGTATCTTTGCAATGGAACTGTGTTATGCGCTCGTTGTAGTACCGGAGAGCTTCCGGCGCGGCGGTGAACAGTTCAGTAAGATTTAGGCTGTCTACCGGCGGTTCTACGTAGACGACCGGTATGTGCAAGTCCTGCGCCAGCTTCAGTTCGAGCGTCGCGCCTTTTGATTTCTGCCAGCCCTGTAAGAGGGCGATGCCGTCGCACCTTACAAGTTCGCCGATGCAGACCCTTAATTCCTTGTACCAGCAACATAGATCTTGTGGGCAAAAACGCATGGGGTTTGACGTATATACAAGGTCGTTGGATGCGGCGCGTATCTTTTTCTCCACTGCGGCGAAGTGGTTGGCGGCTTCATACTGCTTTCTGCCTGACACCGGACCGCATAAATAAATGTGTTTCATTCCGCGCCTCCTGTTTCGGGGATATGCAGTTCCTCGAAAACTTTGGTTACAACATCTTTGCTGTAGCCCAGCTGTGCGGCTAACGATTCGGCTGTTACCGGAAGTTTTTTCTGCCTGTCGCTTATCGCGCAGCCGACAATCCATTCGACCTGTTTCGGCGTCGCCCCGGTGCGCGAGTTCGGGATAGGTTCGTCGGGCGGAAAGGCGTGGTAGAAATTGACCGGGTCAGTGTCATGATCAGCGAGATGGGCGAGTAACACCTCGGCGCCGAAAATAAGCACGTCACCGCCGCAGTGTGGGCAATACTCCACTTCGTCGGTGGGCTCCGTAATTACGACGTCACCTTCCAAAAACTGCACTGAAAAAAACCTGCCGCAATTAGTGCAGAAACAATTGAAGCCGTTGGCGAAGCTGCCGGCTTTAACGCTGGTTATGTTCATAATTCTTCCCTCCTTGTTTCCTGCGGATTTTTTAAGAGACCGTTTACAACGTCTAACGCCCGTTCAGGTTCATTGGTTTCCAGCAGCGCCTTTATTAGCTCAATTCGCCTTTTTAATTCAATAAAAACATCGTTGGACATAAAGGAAAGGATGGATAACTCGAAAAGCCCCGCGTCGGACAGTACTCCGTATTTTCTCGCGCATGGTAAATTTCCGCTGTGTATTGTTTTTTTTTCTTTGGGCTTTTTTTGTATTCTTTTTCATGCTCCCCTCCTTATTCTTTTTTCACATCCGGGTTGGCAAATACCTCCGCGTTTAATACACTTAAAGCAAGGAGTATTTTTATGCCGCCAATCATTAATCCGACCGATCAGAAGCTTTGTCCGTTTTTTCAAACAACATGCAAAAAACAGGAATGCGCCCTTTATCTTGCGGGTGATAAAGTATGCGCCATTACTGCGACTGCTATTTTTACCGGAAACACCCTCTTTCACGTCGAACGCCAAGACTGATTCGGGACAGCCGCGACATTTTCCGCCGGTGAAATCAAAAGGACAGTCTCCCTGTGACCTCGTCCCATAACCCTGACAGGAGGCTGGTTTTTGTTTTTTCATGCTCCCCTCCCTTGCGCCGCGAAACGGGCTTTGCCTTGCGCGATATGCTCGCCCATGCTTTCCTTGGCCGCCCTTAAACGCCCTTCGCGCGTGCGGCGCATTTCTTCGAGAATCGCCTTTACGGGCTTTTTCTGGATTTTGCTCCGGGCTTCCAGCACGACCTCGTTCCAGTCCGCCTTGCCGAGTATGCGGGCGATCTCCGCCTCAATTCGCTCGGAGCGGCGAAGACCGCGAATAACCTTGGAAACGGTAGATAAATCTGCGTTTAATTTTCTGGCGACAGTTGAAAGATTTGTTCCTGCGAGGTCTACTTTATAACGGATATAACAACCTTCCTGCATGGAAGGTCTATAACGGGTGGGCATATTCGGCTTGCCCGAAGCCTTGTTTGGTGTTAAAATCAAAATAGCCTCCTTGTGGGGCGAAATATGAGAACGGCGAGCTTCTTGGCGGATACGCGCCGTTCTCTTTTTTTTTCGTAAAGCCCATTAATGGGCTTGCCGATATTTTTATTGTCGTAGAATAATTCTAATTTGTCAAGAGGAAAATAGAAAATTTCGATGAATTATGCAGATTTTATTAATGATGTCAGAATACGTTTTGGAACTCAAAATAATGCAGAGCTAGAACGCTTTTTAGGGCTGTCAAATGGGTATTTGTCAAAATTTGAGAATGGCAAAATAAAGGATCCGAACAAACTGTTATATGCATTGGCATCAAAGGGATTCAAATTTGAATATAAAATAGCAGATGGAAGTCCTCTTTTTATATCAGTACCTCCAGATGAAAATAGTATAAAGCCCACAAATGGGCTTAATGATGTAAAAATTTTACATGAAAAAGCCCACAAATGGGCTTCCCCGTTGCCCGATACTCCATCTGGTAGTACAATAGAAAAAAAGCCCCGGGGCATCCCGCTTGTTTTTGAAAGCGACAAGGAATTTGAAGACGGGATCGTCATTCCGGTTCTGGGGAACAATCCGGTATCCGCCGGACACGGGGAGGGAATCGGGGACGGCGAGCTTCCGACGCGGTATATCCACGCGCCTAAGGAGCTAGGGAAATACCCCCACCTTATGAGCCTGCCGGTCAGGGGCGACAGCATGACCCCGACTTTGAACGACGGCGACATGGTGGTCTGCGACGGGGGCGGCTGGGACGGGGACGGGATTTATGTCATCAAAACGATAGATGAGACTTTTGTGAAACGGGTGCAGCACACGCCGCAGGGATACCGGATTGTGAGCGACAACAAGCTGTACGAGAGCTACACCGGAAGCGCGGAGGAGATCGCCATCGTCGGGCGCGTGCGGGCGATGGTGGTGATGGTGCCGGGGAGGAGAGGGGGAGTGTGAGCGAAATAATGCTTGCCTTTCCAGTGTTTTAGCGGTAAAATTTTAACAGAGTTTTAGAACTGCCTGATTAAAAGGAATACTCTGGTGGCAAAGGAAGGAGATATTACTTATGGAGAAAAAACCCGTAAAACTCGCGTGTTATGAAATTTTACCGGCTGAACCAAAACTTACAAAAACATTTGATTTCGTTAAAGATTTATCAGACGCGCTTTCATCAGGAAAAATTAACGAAAGGTGCCGCTCTTATTCCGATATTGCAGTTCAAGGCGAACAAGAATTTATAACCAAGCGGACACAGAGCAACGTCGGATTATTTTGCACATTTCTACATCTAAAAGAAGGCGGTGCCGTTTTGATAAGCAAAGCACTCATGAAAGAAAGCGAAATTTCTTTGGAAGAATTGGCTGAGACAGAAGAAGAAAACACCGAGGGGTACGTGAAAGATTATACCTATTTCCTGCTGACAAAAAAACTATTGATATTAAAATCGACAAGGGGAATACCGTCTTCGGACATAGAAATTTATCTTAACTGGTTTTTAAAGAAAAGCCATGCAAAGTATGCAAATAAAAACTCCGTCCTTATTTTGAGACCTCTTCTTAAAAAAACATTTGATCCGCGAACTGTAGGAAGCATCGAACTGGGCAGCAATGTAAAAATCGGTGAGAAAAGAGCTGTGGATACAATCGTTCGGCCCATAATAAAAGATCTTGAACAATTATTAAAGGCGCAAGGGTATGATGATATTGAAACAGGTAAAATTGTTAAAGCAACCGTTATTTTAAAAATAATAAGACCTAAAAAAGACGAGAAAGAAAACTTGAAAGCGCTGCAATCCATTCTTAAGGCGCTAAAAGACGAGGAAACGACAATTAAAGATAAAAGGAACAACACCATCCACATGGGAGAAATCAAAGAAACCAGAGAAGTAAGAATACCACATCTTGCGACAGGCTTCCCTGACGTCGCTGTATTGGAAACACAAATGTTACAATATTACAGCGAGGTTTCTAATCGGTGAAAAAAATATTAATAATTTTTTTTATTATTTTTATACTTGCCCTTGTTTCGTTTGTAAACATCCCTTTCGGCGACAGATTGCCTGAAATATTTTTTGGGATATGCGGAGTGCTTTTTTCAGTCGGCATGAGTCAGACAATGAGTTTTGATTTTTATAAAATTGTTGACACCGAAAAATATAATAAAAGCGTTAAAGGCTTAAAAAAAGTAAGAGTGTCGTTTATTATCCAATTCGTCGTGGCCAGTTTTGCGTTTATCGCGCTTCAAATAATAAAATCGTACCCTGATATTAAATGGTCTATGCCTTTATTAAAGGGGCAGATTTATTTTAACGTGTTTATCAACCTTCTTATTGTTTATTCACTTTTCTTTTTCTTATATAATTTCTGTATCCTCGCCAACAAGAAAATGGAACTTGACAAAACATACAGAGATGAAGCGGTAGAGGATTTAGAATGAGAACTGTCTTTGTTATTGGCGCAGGCGCCAACACCGAGATAGGAATGCCATCCGGCAACGAATTAAAATTTAAAATTGCAGAACTATTAAATTTTTCAAGTGCCAACTCCGGCGGAATCAATGGTGATAAATTAATCTATTCGACCATTTCCCTGTATTCCAGAGACGGCGATTGTGTTAATTCCGATCGAGAGACAGAATTAATAAACGCCGCCATAAACATTTCCAAAGCCATGCCGTTATCAATTTCCATAGACAACTATATTGAGGCGCATAAAAATGATCTTAAAACAGCGTTCTGCGGAAAACTGGCTATAACTCGCGCCATTCTGAATTCTGAACAAAGTTGTGCCATGTTTCATGTTTACGAAAAATCTTTACTGACTCCGGTAATTTTGCAGGAAAGAATAGAACAGTTTAACAAATCATGGTACCCGTTATTCTTTCAAAAAATTACCGAAGGGTGCCGCGTTGACGAACTGGCTGAAAGGCTGGGGGATGTTTCCTTCATAATTTTTAATTATGATCGTTGTTTTGAATATTTCATGTACAAGGCGTTGATGGTCTATTACAATATATCACATGACGAGGCAAGGAATTTTGTCCAGAATCTCCATATCAGTCACCCGTATGGAACCGTAGGCAATCTTTGGGATAATAAAGGAAAGTGTACTTTTGGAGATTCTCCGGATTCAACGCAACTTATACATCTTGCCCAAAAAATAAAGACCTTTACCGAAAGCAGGGAGCTTGAAAAGGTCATGGAATACAACGTCCAATATCTTGTAGAAAGGGCGGACAGAATTATTTTTTTGGGGTTTGCTTATTACGAACAAAATATTGATTTGCTTTTTAAAAATAAAGGCGAGCAGATTGACACAATACCACTTAGTGAAAATACCGTTTGTTACGGAACTGGGTACCAAATATCGGAAGATGACATGCCGCTTATACGCAATTCTTTGATTCTGTCAAACAAAAAAATAAAAGGGTGTTATATCTCTGATATAAAATGCGCCCAGTTTTTTAGGGATTTCTGGTACAGGTTATCTTTCAAGCCCGCACAGACCGATCAGGATAGAACTATACCCTTATAATACGTTTGGGATATGCCTTTATTAAAATGTCACCCGTATATTCTTCATCGGTCTTTTTTTTGTTCATCCATAAATTTATTCTCCGCTTACATTATCCGGCAATTACCCACGCATAAGCCGCTCCCTGTACGGCTACATGTTATTCACATTTGCTAAACTGTAAACAACGAAGGACGAACATGAAAAACGTGTTAAGAAAACTGGGATCGGTTAAAGTGTGGATCGCGCTGTGGTCAATGGCGCTGATCACGTACATCGTATGGAATGACTTATCGTCCTTTAACAATCTGGCGATGATCGCTGTCGGACCGATAATCGGGTATTTGGGCGCCAACGTCTGGGAGGACAAGATCCACTTAGACGGCGGCGGTAAACAATAAGGGGGTGTTTTACAATGGAACTAATTATGGGCGCCGTCAGTGCCGCCATAACAATTATTGGTTTTGTAGCGATATGGATAAAGGTCGGGCACAGCCAAGGGCAGATGGAAGAGGTAATAAAAAACCTTAGAAAACAAACGGAAAAAAACGAGGTTGACATTACCGAACTAAGAAACGGCATGCATAAAACCCAGCTTGACGTTGCTAGGTTTCTGGTAATTGAAACAAAACTGGATTTCATCAAAGAGACCGTCTCTTCGCTTAACAGGGGGAACCGTGCCCAGGAGAAGTAAAACCGAACTGCAAGGGCTGGTTGACCTGATCGTCATGATGTACATAAACCAGGGCAAGCGGCAGCAGGATATCGCGAACGAGCTCACGGCAAAAGGTTACAAGGTCAGCAAAGGGGCGGTTCAGCGGACGCTTAAAAACCACTCGAAATATCTCAAGGAATTGAAGGAGAAGCAGGACTGGGCGAAGGTTTTGACCGAAGCGACCAACAAGACGCCGCGGCTTGAAATAGCGGACGCCGCTTTGCAGATAACGGCAATGAAGCTGCTTGAGGAAGTGTCGGAAATCGACAACTTCAGCGAACTGGAGCCTGACAAAAAAATAATCATGCTGACAAGGGTGACCCGCGCCATAGGGCTGGCATCCAACGTGGAATTGAACTTCGAGCGTGGCCGCAAAGCCGGATGGCTTGAGGCGGAGAAAAAACTCGACGAAAAAGCGGCGGCGCTGGGAATATCTGACGAGGCGATGTCCGTCATCAGATCCGAGGTATTCGGTCTTAAAAAATGAAATCAGCTAACGCGCTTGAAGCCGCAGAAATCCTATTGCCTTACCAGAAGGCGTGGATAGAAGATGAAAGCCCTCTTAAGATATGGGAAAAAAGCCGGCGGATCGGGGCTTCATGGACGGAGGCGCTTAACTCCGTTCTGCTAACGCAAGGCTCAAACGGGCAAAACACATACTACCTTTCCTACAACAAGGATATGACCCGACAGTTCATAACGGACTGCAAATTTTGGGCTGGGATCGTCAACATAGCCGCCGGCGAATTAAAAGAAGAAATAGTCAAAGAAGACGGCAAAGAATTCACGGTTTACAGAATAACATTTTTAAACGGCAGGGAAATTGTCGGACTGCCAAGTGTGCCTTATGCGATACGCAGCAAGCAGGGGCGCGTCATTTTAGACGAGGCGGCGTTTACCGACGATTTTGAAGAAATTAAAAAAGCGGCGCTCGCTCTTTTAATCTGGGCCGGCTCGTTTTCTATTATATCTACGCATAACGGTGACGACAGTGAATTTTATTTCTTTTTAAAAGAAATCCGCGACGGCAAAGAAAAAAAATGGAGCGTACACCGGACAACTTTTAATGAAGCGATACGGCAGGGATTATACAAACAGATTTGCCTTGTTAAGGGAATTAAATGGTCTAAAAAAGGCGAAGAAGAGTTTGTCAAGGAAATACGCGGCATTTACAAGTCAAAAGCCGAGGAAGAACTCGACGTTATTCCTTCACGCTCCGGCTCGAAATATTTCCCCTACGGAATGCTCGCTTCGTGCGCGGTAGATTCCGCAAAACTGCCGATTGTCCGGCTCGACTGCGAAGACGGATTCATGTGGGAAGCCCCGGAAAAACGGCAGAAGATGGTTAACGAATGGTTTGAAATAGAGATCGCGCCGCTGTTACGAAAAATCGCAAATCCTTGTTTTCTCGGGCAGGACTTCGCGCGTAGCGGAAATCTGTCGGTATTGTGGATTGGCGAAGAACGGACTAAGCAGCAACTGGACAGTCGCCTTATTATCGAACTTAACAATGTGCCGTATGACCAGCAGTGGCAAATTCTGCGGCTCATAAGCAAAACGTGCAATTTAGGATATGCGGCGATTGACAGCCGAGGTAACGGTCAGGCGCTGGCGGAAGCGGCGGCGACGCGCCTTCCCTGTGGCGCGGAAATGGTGATGATCACCCGCGCTTGGTACGCGGGGATTTTCCAAAGGCTCAAGAGCCACTTGGAAAGCAGGGAATTTATTCTTCCTGACGATCAGTATATTCTTTCCGACTTCGGGATTATAACGCTGAAAAACGGGCAGCCGGTTGTACCTAACGAAGAAAACGCAGACCGCGAAGGCAAGGCGAAGCGTCACGGCGACGGCGCGGTCGCCGCGGCAATGTGTTTGTACGCATGGGAAGAAGGCAGCGCATCGGCTCCGCCTGTAGTCGTCTTTACCGGTCACGGCGGTGATAACATTTTTCAAGGGTATTAATAATGGCAAGAAAAAAAGAGGAGCTAACACAAAAGATCGTAGACATTTCTTCATCAATGCGGTCGATCATCGGTTACCTTGACGACACAAACTCGTGGCTTGCGTCGGTAGGCGAAAGCCAGGAAGTGTTCACTAAAATGATGAACGATCCGAAAATAGAATCCCTCATTGAAAACCGCAAGGACCGCGTACAGCAGTTATACGGATCAATTTCCAACACAGGCAACGCCATGATAGACGGCGCCTGCCGCAAGCATCTTACGTTCAACTTGTTGTACAAATTGAACACGATCCTGCTCAACGCCATACCGTTCGGAATCGCGCTATGTGAAATCGAATGGGAGAAAAAAGGCGCTCTGTTCGTTCCTGTAAATTTTATTCCAATTCCCAGAACAGCGATCAACTTTCCGCAGGGCGGCTCCTACGGGGTACCGCACCTGTCAGCGCCGAACAAACCGTTAGACGATCCGTACAAGTTTATCATACACCGCAACGAAAAAGGCGACGGCAATGTGTGGGGTACTCCGGCTCTGCGGAGCTGCTACTGGCCGTGGAAATTTAAACAGCTTGGGTTCCGCTTCTGGATGCAGGCGGCGGAGCGGCTGGGGGTTCCCTCAATTCTCGCCATCTTTGAAACCAAGAACGCCGAGGAAGCTAAGAAAACAGCAGGTGAACTGACAAAGATACTCGGCGACATGCGCTCCGGCTCTTCCGGCGCATTCGCAAATGTCAAAGAGATCAAAGTGGTTGACGGGGCGATAAAGGATTTTGAAACCATTATCAAAGTCTGCAACGAGGAAATTTCCTACGGCATCACGGCGCAGTCATTAATGACAAGCCAAGCGGAGTACGGAACAAAAAGCCAAGGCGAACTCCATGCGGAGACATACAAATTTACAACAACGCATGACGCATATCTTATCATGCAGTCGGATCAGCTTCTTTTTAATTATTTTGTCGAGGTTAATTTTCCGGGTGCGGCTGCGCCGGTGTTTGATATCGACTCGACAGATTACGCGGACTGGTCAGTAATCAGGGAGGCAATTGACCGGAACATTCCCGTATCGCTTAACGCGTTATACGACAAAGTACACCTGCCAAAACCGAAGGATGACGCCGACAAGTTTGTAAAGACGCAGTCTGATTCCTTCGCCGAAAACCACAAAGACAGTTTTTTTTTGCGGACGGGCGGCCGCGCCTAGAACGCGCCCGCCGGAACGCGCGCAGGCTTGACCTGCTTGAAAACCTGTACCGCCCTGCAATCGCTAAAAGTTTTGGAAAACGGCTCAAAGATTATGTAATGGCAGCCGCCGCGGATCCGTCGCTGGTTAATTCCAATTATGTTTTGCCCCCGGATTATAAAATAATGACCGAAACCGCGGAGGTGTTTACCAAGGCTTTGCTTCTGGGCATGGAGCCGGAACGAAACAATTTCGCAGATGATGCACCGGTGGAGATACTTCCGTTTGAAGAAGCGCTGGCGTATATGAGAAAGCGCGTTCCTGTTGATAAGGAAACATATTACGCGCTTAACGACAAGATGCGCTACCGCGCGTTCACCGTGAGTCGTCTCGCTGACGGCGACGCGGTGAAGCACGTGCAGGGAATGCTTTCAGACGCACTGGAAGAAGGAAGCGGATTGCAAAAATTTTTGCAGATGACGGAAGGGCAGCTTGCGGACGCGGCCGGCATGAGGCGCGGCGCAGGCTGGTATTACGAAACCGTGTACCGCACAAATACCTCCACTGCGTATAACGTTGGACGCGCCATCGCCTTTGAGGAAACGCCGCCTATCGCGCTGGAATTAATCGGCATAGACGACATGAGGCAGACAGAAATCTGCCATTCTCTGACTGTACCGCCATTCCGGCGACCTTATGGCGACCCGGTGTGGCAGACACTGTGGCCGCCATTCCATTTTAATTGTCGCACTACGGTACGCGGTATTTATAATGAAGCGGAAATTGAGGACGCAGGGGGACCGGACAAGTTCTATTCCAAAGGAACGCCGGAGTATGAACCGGACAAAGGGTTCGGCACATATCCCGTTGACAAAACGGATAAATGGTGGGATCTGACGGACGCGATGAGGAAGCGTGCGAAAGAGTACGGCATTATGGGGGAATTTGATGAGGCAAGAGAAAAGCTGATTTCAGATTATGATACGCGGACTCCGCCAAGCGCGGATGACGGCGATCCGGGCAGGGAAATTATCAATGAATTCCTGAACAGGAAAGGGCAAAAAGTCGAATCGTTAGAAGCGGAAATTGATTATGTCAGAAGAGTAGGAATAGCTGCGAATAACACAAAGGAATTTGGAAGCTTTGTAGGCGCTGACGGAACTATTATTGATGCCATTGAAGGCACAAAATATGAAACGCCTATAGAAAGCGTGGTTGAAAAACTTAAAAAACTTGAAGCGGACGGGAAAATTGACAGCGTAACTTTTATACATTACCACACGAGCGGGTGCAGCTTTTCATTTGAAGACTTGAACGCCATGTGTGGATTGCGCGCTATAAAAACAATGGAGTTGACGACGATGAATAATGGGACATATTCAATGGCTATTAGCACGGGTAAAGTGCCGAACGAAGAAAGATTAACAAAAGATTGGAACATTATCAAAAAAGCTATAGGAAAAAAATTGAAATCCGATATAAAATATAGCATGATGAGCGACAATGATAAAGATATACTTATAAGCCGGGAATTAAGCAGGATTCTCGCGGGAATTTATTCATGGGCATGGAGGCCGCCATTATGAGTAAAAAAAAAGAAAGGCATTTAAGCCTTGGTCCCGATTACAAATATGATCATTTAAAAACTCCTGAAGAGAACGCGCTTGCGGAATTAGAGCATTTTAAGAGCAGGGGTTTTGATGTTTCTTCTGATCCAGAGGCGGAAAAAGAAATTCTGGAAACGTTGAAAAAACTTGATCCAATCATAGACAAAGACTTAGAAGAATTAGCCCAAGAGCTTATTAAACAAAACGCTTTAAAAGTATAGGTTGCGCTATGGACAAAAATGAATTTATCGCGGAAGCGAAAAAAAGAGGCTATTCAGACTCATCAATCCAAGAATTATTGGATATTCATGAAAGGCTCGTGAAACTAGGGCATCCGCCGGAATATGGGTTTGATAATGGCGCTTTAAGCGATGACGAGATAGACGAATTCATTATTTCAGAGGAAACCCTAAAAACTGTACCCCGCCCCTCCGTTTAAGACCCCTTATTCAACAAAAATTCAACGGTGAATAAACCCGCCTATAACTGATCTCGTCTCATTTTACCTTTTACCCCAAAATAACCCGTTGTAGACCGTTTTTTCCGATCCGCCCCCCGCTCCCAGAAACGGCTTTATAGGCGTCCGCCGTGAAAAAATTAAGAAATGAAACAACGGACGGAAATAATCGGTTCATGCGCATTGTACCTCGGCGACTGCATGGACTTAATGGCGCAATACCCTGACAAGTATTTTAACCTTGCCATTGTCGATCCGCCGTATGGAATAGGACAAAACTGGAAAAAAGACACCTCATCGCAATTTTATAAACACCGCTCAAAATATAAAAATGACTCTATTCCGCAAGAGGAATATTTTAATGAACTCTTCAGGGTATCGGACAAACAAATAATATGGGGAGGGAATTATTATACTCGGTTCCTACCGCCGACCGGTGCATGGATTTTATGGGACAAGAAGCGTTCGGATAAAACATTCAATGCGCAAGGGGAGCTTGCGTGGACTTCCTTAAGCATCTCATTAAAAATAATTTCTTTGTCATGGAACGGGTTTTGCGTTTGTGAACCACGTTCCGGAATACACCCGCACGAAAAGCCTATTGCCCTTTACGAATGGCTTTTAACAAAGTTTGCAAAACCAAAAATGAAAATTCTTGATACGCATTTAGGTTCCGGCAGTATAGCCATAGGCTGTCTGAAGAATAATTACTCATTAGTTGCCAGTGAAATTGACAAAAAATATTTTAATGAAGCTTGTAAACGAATTAAAAGTTATTATTTGTCGAAGTTGCTCCCAGATACGGCTGGACGCGCCGTCGCCGTGGGAGAATGAACGCATGAACAATAAAATCCAATTGTTAAAACCGGAGGCGCGCCCGTTTTTTGAAACGTTCCTGTCCGCGCTGGAAAAACAAGGACTGCGGTATTCCGTAATTGAAACTTTGCGTTCACAGGAGACGCAGGACGCGTATTACTCGCAAGGACGGGAGAGCCTTGAAGAAATTAACCGACTGCGGAAAACCGCCGGGCTGTATCTGCTCGGCGCCGACGAAGCGAAGCGTGTAATCACGCAGGTGCGCCATTCGGTTCACCAGGACGGACTTGCCGCCGACATTGTGCCGGTTATTGACGGAAAAATCCCATGGCTTATTACCGCTGATAACGCCGAATTGTGGCTTACGTTCGGGCGGCTCGGGCAGGAATCCGGACTTGAGTGGGGCGGCACATGGAAGCCTCTGAATAGTTTCGAAATCGGCTGGGACGCACCGCATTATCAAAAAAACGGGAGGTAAACGGTGAATGAAAAAGGTAATTTCTGTCTTGCTATTATTCTTGTTATTATCGTCTTCTTTTTTGGCGGCGCAATCGGCTTCTTTGCTGGGGGAGGAGATCTTGTCAGATATTCTGAACTTAAACATGCAAATCGAAAACTTGCGGCAACAGCTGGAGAACTTAGAAGCGAACTCGGCAGAGAGAGAACAATTACTCAAGGACTTAGAAGCAAACAGGATGAGGAGAGAAATCTTATTAGAGGCGCTCTCGGAGCTTGCCGATCAGCAGGCGACGGCATACAAGGCATCATTGCGAAAATGGAAATTCTCAACGGTCTTATTCACGAGCTTGAGCGCCGCGCTGACCGGAGCGCTGATATATCAGGGAGTGAATAAATAATGGCGCGGAAAATCAGAATACTTGAACTTGCCCGCGTAGGCAGATGGGGATTAGATGGCAGCGAGATCACCAAACAAGACATCGCGGAGATGGCGGAAACGATTGCCGGCAAGCGCCCGGTTGTTATCGGCCATGACGTGACGGACCGCGCGCCCAAGTTCGGCGACGTACTCGACTGCTGGGCTTCCGGAGACGGCAGCGTGCTTGTCGGACCTGTTATGTTCAGTGAAGCGGCTGACAAACTTTACGAGGACGGGGCGTATAACGGCTGGTCAATCTCTATGCCCCGCAGGGAGCCGGACGGCAAGCGGGTTCTGCACCATTTGGCGATTCTCGGCGCGGTGCCGCCGAAGATTCCCGGGTTAGCTGAACTTGCGCAGGTAGCAATTAATTTCGGCGATGGCGCCGGAAAAGATAAATTTCAATTTTCCGGTGCGATTCCGGAAAGGGAGGACAATGAGTCTATGATGACAGACGAAGAAAAAAAGGCTTTAGCCGAAAAGGACGCGAAGATCGCGGAACTTGAAGCGCAGAGCAAAGCCTTGCAGGAACAGAACGCTAAGGCGGCTCCTGCTGAAACAAAACCGGAAGCGCCGCCACCGAGTACGCCGCCTGCGGATGCTTCATCCGGCAACGCAACGGGCGACGCCAATTTTGCCGACATGCAGAAGCAGTTAGGCGAAATTAAAGCCCAGCGGAAACGCGAGCGGCTGGAAGGTTTTGCGCGTGACGCCGCGGACAAACTTCCAGCAGGTGTCGCCGCGAAAGCGAACGCGCTGGCCGCGCAGGTCGAAGAAGTCGGGGCTTTCGATTTTTCCGATAACGGGAAAACCGAAAAACGGGACGCACTGTGGCTTTTGGGGGATATCCTCCGGAGCTGGCCGCAGCCGGTGAAACCGGGAGCGTCGGGAATAAATTACAGCGACAACGCTGACGGCGGAAAACCGGTCGATTGGGCCGCCGCCGCGAAAAAAATGTAGGAGGTTACCTAATGGGAGTAAATTATAAGAGCGTGCCGGTAAAGAAAAACGCCGAGGTCGTGCACCCCGGGCATCCGGCAATCATCGACACAGGGCTCTTGGCTGACAAAACCAAGAAGTACAAAGCCGGGACAATCCTTAAAGCGGACAGTTCAGGCAAACTGGCCGCCGCCAACGCGAGCGACGATCCGATCGCGGTGTTGACCGAAGATTCGGACGGCGAAAACGCCGAGGTGCTGGTAATGTGGCACGGCATGGCGGTACAGGGCAGGCTGCTGGATTCCAGCGGAACTAACCCTGCCGCTCCGAGCGCCGCAATGGCGGCAAAGCTTCGCAAGGCAGGAATCTACCCGATTCAGCCCTGGGCGAAAATAGACAAGAGGTAAACTATGCCGATGCTTATTAAACCGCAGGACGTTGAGCGTATCATCGCCGCCAACGCGCCCGAAGAATCAAACGCGATGAATTATTTTACAAACAGGCCTCTCAAGAATTCCACGCATATCTCGGTGCAGGAACTTGAGCAGGAATACGGCAATGTGCCCGTGATCAAGCGCGGAGGCTTGGGCGTGCGTCCGGAAACCGGATCATCCATAAAAGTAATCGAGCCCATGCCGATCGAGATTGACGATCTTTTCTCGGCTGTCGAGGTTGACGATTACGAGCGGGCCAACGACCAGGGCAAGCAGCAGATGATCGACGAGAGGATCGCAGGGCATCTGCGCGTAGTCAGGGCGACGACCCGGGCGTTATGCGCACAGGCGCACCGCGGAACCATCGACTACATGATGCAAGCCGGAACAAAAATGAGCCGCTACGAAGTGGAATACGGGGACATCCAGGGGATAACCCTTTCCGAAGCGCTGTCCAGCCTGACCATAGCCAAGGTTATCGAAGTTCTGAACAAGCTCACCACGGCGATACGCGATAACGCGATCGGCGGTCCGATTGAATTTGTCGCAGCGTCAGACGTGTTTACCGCGATTAACAACGCGGCGGCGGTCCAGCACCAGTACATCGTAGTCCCGGGTCCGGGAAAAATCAGCGTCGCCGGATTTGAAATCCTTCTGGACAACGACACCTGGTTTGACATTGACGCGAGCGGCACGCAGACCAAGAAGTCGATGGTTGAGCCGCTTGAGCTTATGGCGCGCGCGGTTAACGCGGGCCAGAAGATGCCGTATCTGAAACTGGACGACGTAGTAATGAACCAGGCAGTTCCGTTCTACGCGTTCACCAAGGTTCGCACGGATCAGCGCGGCGAAGATTTGTTCGTCAAGAGCAAGCCCTTCCCGCTGATCAACCGCAAGGGAATCGCGATCGCGAAATTCTCGGCTTAGTTTTATACCGCCGGGTCAGCCGCCCGGCGGTTATTTTTTTTGTGGAGTTAAAAATGCCGGAAACAATTATAACGATAGCTGACCTAAAAAAAGAATTGACCGCGCAAGATTTCAACACCGCGTCGTTTGACGACAAGGACGTGGCGGAACGCGCTATCCGTAAAGCTGTGATCTGGACATACGGCAAAGTGAAATCAACTAACAATGAATATGACGAAACCAACGATGTAATTAAAGACATAGTTTTGAAACGCGCAGTGTATGAATTATTTTCGTATCTGGGAATTGAGAGCCGCGCCAAAGCCAAGGAAGAAGACGCCGCAGATTTAATTGAGACGTATTTCGGCAACATTGCCACCAAACACAATGACGGTCCCGGTCCGGCTGGCGGCGCTGTTATAACATCGGAGCCGCCGTCTTATGGGGGTTAAGATTATTCACCGTCCGCCCGATTACGCGCAGCGTCTCGGCGCAGGGCTGGCACCGGTTATGCGCAAAGCGGCGATGTACCTGCAAAGCAGTGCGGACAGAAAGATCAACACCGGGATTACTCCGGCCAACGCGCCGTTGACGCAGGAAGTCAAGCAGGGCGGGCAGACGTTACGCGACCGCGGAGAGCTGGCGAAAAGCATAGCGCCGCATTCCGGCGACTTGTGGGCGGACGCTTCCACCAATCTGGCGTACGCGAGAATCCAGCAGGAAGGCGGAACGATAACGCCCAAAAACGCGAACGCGCTTTTCATTCCGGCAAGCGCCGAAACAAGAAGGCTGATGCGCTCTTACGGGGCTTCCACGCCGGGCAGGTTAATTAAAGCAATGGAAGGAGATTACGGTTTTTTCAGGGCGGGGCGGGTTTTCTTCGCCTACAAAAAAGGCAGGGCGCTCAAGAGCGGAAAAACCGGAAAGAGCGGCAAGGAGTTCGCGCTGTTCATTATATCGAAGTCGGTGAAAATTCCAGCGCGGCCGTTTTTGTATGTTGACGAAAAAGACGAAGCGTATTTGATGAAACTGGTACAGGACGGCGTGATGGGAGCGCTGGGAGGAAAATAAACCGCATGGAAAAAATCATTAACGCCCTGCTGGGTGGTATTAGCAAACTGGGACTTGAAGCGATCATCGCGCCGCAAACCGTGACGGCAAGCCGTCCGCAGATTGAACTGCATCTGACGGGAATCGAACCTGCCGGCATCGACAGCAATAATCCTGATACAGGAAAATCGGGATGGGAAAAAATTGTTTTCAGCGCGGAATTTACGAGTAACGGCACCCATGTCCGCTGGGTAACCGATACAATACTTGCGTTACGCAAAATCGTGTCTCTTAATGACGCGCCGATGCGGCTCGCCGTCAAGGCGAACAAAGTTCATTATCTTGAAGCGTGCTGGAAACGGCTTACGCCCGGGCGCTTCGAGTATCCTGAAGAGGAGAAATCATCTATGCCGGTACGGTATGTCGAACTGTGGGAAGTTTCGGTCGCGTATCCGGCTCATATAATCGAGCCAAGTCAGAATGACGGCTCACAGGAGGAATCATGAGACCATCGGGAAAAGAAGGTTTTCTGTACGGGGTACAGTTCGGCGCTCCCATTGTCGGGGGCAATAACATTACCGTACGTGCAAAGGGGTTTTACCGGATTAAAAGCCGCGCCCCAGCAGGCAGCGGGATACCGGGCAAAGACCCGGAGATTAAACGAGGCGAAGAGCTTAAGGCGGGTGATTTTTATTTTGCCCAGCAAGGTCAGCCGTTGGCGGTAGGCGATGCGCTTATCCCTATGACGCTTAAGAAGCTGTCGTTTACCACGGACGTGTCCGCCGCCGCGCAAGGTCAGGCGATTGACGTGACAACCCAGATCGACGTAGAGAAAGGGGCGCGTTCCTATGTGCCGTCGGCGTTTAAGGAGCGAAGCGGTTCAATCAACGGGCTGGTTGATGTCGACAGCAAAGAGCAGCGCGAGCTTGTCAATGAATTCAACGCCGTTGTTGTTGACGGCGGCGGCTATATTACCAGATTGCCATCCAAAACGGACGTACACCACTTCATGCTTTCTCGCCGGGAAACCATTACCGCCGGCGAAGTGGAAGTATGGGAATATTTCCCGGTCATCGTGGAATCGTTCCAAATGGACAAGCCTATCGACGGCTCATGCCCGTTCAATTTTAATTATAAAGTGGACGGCCAAAGCGGTCCCGGCATGTACTACCGCACGGTTCCGGAAGAACTGTCGGACGATCCGGCTGACGATGACGAATAGGAGAAACTGCGATGAAATTTACCGCGCTGAAAAGCTACACTTTTTACCCGGATGTCAACGGCAACCTTAATCTGCCGGAGAGCGAGCGGCTGTCGGTGGAAATAACCCGACCGACCGCCGAAGATTTCGGAACGCTGGCATCGCTGGAAATTGCGCAGAAAAATCATAAGGACGACGTGGAAAGAAGCGTTTTCAGGTATAATGTGCCGAAAATTCTCCGGCGCCATGTCGGGTGTATTAAAAATTTAACGGTCGAAGACGAGGACAATCCAGGCAAGGAAAAAGCAATAACCAACGGAAAAGAGCTGGCGGAAGCGAGTTTTGCCGGAATGTTCCCGCTGGTAAACGCCATCTGTACCGAAATCTGCGCCGAGCGCATGTCTAGCACGCAAAAAAAAATCTTACAACCGGATTCCTGCTCGTCTGGGACGGGTGGCATGAACGCGAATTAAGACGCGGGTTTACGCGTGAAAAAATCCTGCTCCGTGACCGTGTTATACGGCAGGGTGAGGTAAAAAAATACCTCACCCCTGAATTTTATATGGCTTATAACTTGTGGGTAAAAATAAAACGGTACGGCTGGCCGCACGGTCCTGACTGGATCAACGAGCCTGCCGGGCTTGTGGAACTTGTGGAACTGTTTGACGGTGAACTGGAGCTCTTGAAAGAAAGGGACGAGGAAAAAAAATGCAGGTAACAGATGAGCTTCGTGTACTGGTAGAAGCCGAGGTCGCCCAGGCTATCGAGAATTTTAAAAAACTCGGCGGAAGCCTTTACGACGCGGAACAAAAAACACAATCCCTCGGCGACGCGCTGGATTCAATTTCAAAAAAGACGACAATCATCTCGGCGGTTATCGACGGCGCAGGAATTGCGGCGGTCAAGTTCGCCGGTGAAAATGAAAAATTAAAACTGTCCTTAAAAAATATGCTCGGTTCCGCCGATGAAGCTACTGCGGTATTTGAAGACTGGCGCAGGCTTGGCGCTTCTCCCGGTCTTTCCGCCACCGAGGTATTTGATCTTGGACGGGCAATGGTGAACATGGGACACGATACCGCATACGCTACTCAAACTATACAAATGCTTGGTAATGTGTCTGCGGGAACAGGTAAATCTTTCGGGACCGTATCGGGAGCGTTTGAGCACGCACGTGCACAGGGAAAATTGACAACCCGCGAGCTGGTAAACTTCCAGCAGCAAGGCATTCCTGTTCTCAAACAACTTGCGAAAGAATTAGGAACGTCAGAGGAAGGCGTGCGTCAACTGGCGGCGCAGGGTAAAATAGGATTTTCCGAACTGGAGCGAGCGTTTCAGTCGATGACCGGTCCTGGTGGTCAGTTCGCGGGAATGATGGATGAACTCTCCGGAACGGCCATAGAAAAATTCAATACCGCCGTGGATGACGCAAAACAGGCGCTTGCTTCCTTCGGTGAGTTAATGCTCCCAATGGCTACAGAACTGCTGGACAGCGCAAGCTCAATTATGCGCAGTATCAGCAATATGGACGAAGGGACAAAGCGCTTTGTTATCGGTATGGGCGGAATAATCGCTGTATCTGGTCCGGCAATAAGCGCGATAAAAGGTATACACGCCGCTTTTACCATGTTGGCGGCTAATCCTATTATTCTTGTCGGGGCGGGCGCCGCCGCTGCGCTTGTCGGTCTTTTTGCGGTAGCCAATGATTTTAGAGCAAAGATGGATCAGGTGGCCAAGGATTACGACGCGTCGGTTAAAGAAATAATTAACAGTAATCAAAAACTAATAAAAAACGGATCGTTTGAAGAAGCCCGCAGACAAATCAGAGGGCTGACAAGGGATATGTACGACGCCGCCCAGGCGACAGGCAATTACGCGGCGGCAGTAGAGGCCGCTGAAAGGCTGGTGGCGTTGAACCAGCGCTTAAACTATCTCAACAGCCAAGCGGATCGGGCTGCGGAAGGAACTGTAAACAGAGCAAAGCAACTGATTGAAATTTTGGAAATGCCTGTGGATCCGTCTATAGAGATCACGAACTGGGTCGATGAAGCGATTAACGGGTTTAATACCGTAGAACGAAAGCTGGAAGAGTTTTATGATAACCTGCACTCAAGCGGGTTTACCGATTTGCAGAGAATACTTGAGTTCAGTTATCCCGGATGGGCGGAGGCTGTGGCGTCAAATAGCGTTGAAGACATGATACGTGTTTTAAAAAGCGTTGACGGAAAATCCCCTGAAGTAAAAGCTGAAATTGAAAGGATAAAAAACGAGATCCTTGAACTGGGGAACGGCGTGACGGTACGGCCTTTTGGAAACGTAGAACCGCCGTCTGTTTCTGAAATAAAAAAACGCTGGCAAGACTGGTACGGCGAAATAACCAAAATCGATCCCGCTTCTTTCGGGAATTCGGGTGCGCGGGCAGCGGAGTTGTATATTGCCGGATTCAGCCGATCTTTTGAAGCGGGCAAAACCGTATTCACCGCGTTAGGCGAAGAATTCGATATCGCCGAGTCGCTGCGGAGCCGCCAGGGGGAAATTCAAAAAGCTCTGGTTGAAATGTTTTCAATAAATCCCGACGACATAGACCGTCCGTTTGAAGCGGCGGACAGGTCGGTACAAAGGCTTATCGCCGAATATAAGCGCCTGACGCCGGAAATTAAAACGGCGGAGGATGCCATGAAAGCTTCCGCCGCACAAAAAGAATATGTGCAAAAGATCGAAGACATGCGGCAAAAAATAGCGGACATTGGGAAATCGGAGATACAGCTCGCACGTGATACGGCTATCGCCAACAAAGCCTTATCTGAACAGGCGGATGAGATCGCCAAGCTCACCGGCGAATTCAGGCGGGCGGAAATTATAGCCGATTATGACCGGCAGATAAAAGAATTAAAGATGACGGAAAAGGGACTGGCTATGGCGATCTTCGAGGCTACCGGGGCAACCGAAGACCAGTTAGCCGCTTTCAGTGATAAATTTGATCTGCGCAAAAATATTCAGCAGGCTAAAGAGCTGGAGGAAACGCTTAAAGGCATCAAAGATTCACTGGTCAACTTGGGCGCGGGCGCGGTTCTGGGCGGCATAGAGGCATTAGGCAGTGCTTTGGGGCAGGGGGCAAACGCCGGCGACGCGATGCAGAACGCGTTAGTCGCCATGTCGCAGGAGATACTCAACGCCCTTCCAAATCTTTTTTTACAGGCTGGGCTGCAGCTTATCGCCCAAGGACAGTGGCCGTTGGGCTTGGGCTTTGTCGCCGCGGCGGGATCAACGGCGATGATAAAAGGCTATGTCGGAGGCAGAATTGAGGCGGAACAGAACGCCGCAAAGGCTAACGCTCACGGCAACATCTTTGACGCAGACGGCATTTATACCTTTACCCGCGGCGGCACGTTTACCAACCAGATCGTGCAAACCCCGACGCTGTTTAAATTCGCCCGCGGAACCGGTCTGATGGGCGAAGCGGGACCGGAAGCGATTGTTCCGCTTAAACGCATGGCAAACGGCGACCTCGGCGTTACGGCGGCAAGCGGCGGGAATGTGGTAGTAAACATTATAAATAACTCCGGCGCCGAGGTGCATAGAAAAGAAACTGAAACAGCCGACGGCGGTAAACAGATCGATATCACCATAGGCGAAATGATTAACAGGCATATTACGTCAGGGAAAGCCGATCGCGCCATGGGGCGCTACGGTCTACGGGCAGCGGGGGTGTAAATGGCTGACATATATTGGCCGGAATTATTGCCGCCAACACTGCTGCTGGCCGGGCTTTCCATGCAGCCGCAGGACAACGTTATCAGAACCGCCATGGACGCGGGTCCGAAAAAAGCAAGGCGGCGCTATACCGCCAGCTCTGCCGCGTATTCCGGAAAACAGGTGTTTGACGCGGCAGAGCTGGCGGTATTTGAACAGTTTTACCATACCGTTCTCGCGGATGGAGTTTTACGTTTTAACTTTACAGATCCGATAACGCTTAAAACAGCGGAGTTCCGATTTACCGGCGCCTATTCCGCAGTTGCCGCTGACGGGCTCTGGGAAGTCGCTATGCATCTGGAGCGCCTATGAACCGCCTGTCTTCTGAAGCGACGAAAGCGGTTCTCGCGCCGGAAACCGAAAAGGTATTCCTTCATCTTTTGACCATCGAAACGTCCGGCGGCACGGTACTGCGTTTTGTCAATAATAATCAAAATATCACGTCACGCGGGATAGAATATTTTGCCGCAGGTTTTAATATAATCCTGCCGGAACAGACGGACAACGCGCCGCGACCCTGCCGGCTTGCTATTGATAATACCGACCTGTCAATTTTTCAGACTATCAAACAAGCCGTTAGGCAGGACGTGTTTGTTACCGTCTGCGTTGTCATGGCAGACACGCCTGACGTATATGAACGCGGACCGCTCAAATACCGTCTGCGCAACGTGTGTGCGAGTAAAGAAACCATCGAGGGTGAAGTGTACGATTTTTATCTTTTAGATCGAAAGTATCCAAAAGACACCTACGCGCCGGAAGATTTTGAGGGGATGTTTTTCTGATGTACGAATGGGTTAAAAAATATATAGGCATCCCGTTCGCGTCAAACGGCAGAACAATAGACGGCTGCGACTGCTACGGTCTTGTGCGGCTGGTTTTTCGTAACGAATACGGAGTTAATTTACCGGAATTATCAAATGATTATACCGACGCGCTCAATGTCGCCGAAACGGCGCGGCTGTTTAAAGAAAATCTACCGGTACTCGCCGGAGAAAAAACAGCAATACCGCAAGAAAAAGCCGTTGCGATCATTACCGAACACGGAGTTGCCGCTCATATCGGCATATTCGCGGGAGACGGTTACATTCTGCACACAGGAATAAAAACAGGATCTGTCTGCCAGCGGGAAACTCATCCGGGACTGCGCGGACGAATAGAGGGGTATTATCATGTCGGTTAAAGTCATTGCTGAACTTCATCCAATCAAACGGACTCGCGTAAAAGTTACTACAAGTCCAAAGGTTATAGCGGAAATAATAAAGGATTTAAACACAGGGTTTCCCCTCTCACAGGCGCGCGTGTGCCGCAACGGAGAAATTGTCAAGGATTTTTCAATAGCAGCTAACGACGGCGACACGCTGTCGGTCAGGTTTGTACCGTATGGCAGCACGCAAGATGCCGGAACAGGAATGAAAATTGGAGGCTGGGCGTTAACAGGTATAGGAGTGGCGCTTCTTTTCACGCCAGCGGCGGGGGTTGGTGTGGCGCTCGTCGGTACCGGTATTGGCATGATCGCTGGAGGTACAGTACTGTTGAACGTCAACATACCAGGCATACCATCGCTAAAAGATCATGAAAAACCGGAAAATGACCCTTCAATCAGGGGCGCCAAAAATCAGGCGCGTCCCCACGGCAGAATTCCAGTGTTGTTCGGAAAGCATAGATTATATCCAGACCTTGCCGCAAATCCTCATACCCAAATCATAGACGGCAAGCAGTATTACACGCAGCTTTTTTGCGGCGGCTATAAAGACTGCGTCATTGACAAAAACAGCTTTAAACTTGGCGAAACCTATTTGACTGATCTGTCGCAAACAAAAAATATAGACTTAATTCTTTTAGGCGCGGATCCTGTCATAAGGCTGGAAATACTGCAAAACGGAGGAGTGTCGAGCCTGTACCCTCACTGCATCCATGAAGACGCCATAAACGCGCCTCTGCAAAACCAGATTGACGGCGCTGGTGGCGGTAAGATATCAGGCGAGCTTACCCGTACTACGCCGGATAATACGGACGCGATTAACGTTGACATCTTTTTTTATAATGGGCTTGGTAAATATAACGACAACGGCAGTCTCGGTTCAAGATCGGTGGAAATCAGGGCATCATACAAACCATTTGGAGCTCCGGATTCCGCATATGAGATCCTTGGATACTTTAACAACGGGAGTAATACTATCTCCGGATCGGAACTGAAAACAAAGCGTTGCCAGATAACAAAATCCGATCTTCCCATCGGACAGTATACCGTTAAAATAGAGCGCGTAACGCTGGATTCAACAGACAGTAAAATTATTGATCAGGTATATGTCGGCTCAATAAGATCGATAAAATCCAAAGATAAAGACAGGAAAGTTGTGCGCCCTATCCGCGAGGAACGCCAGAAAGACCTGACCGTTATCGCATTGCGGGTACTGGCAACGAGTCAAATGAACGGGATGTTAGACAGCTTTAATTACGTGGCTACGGCGAAGATGCCGGTCTGTTCCGGCGGCGGTTCTGGCGCGTTGAACTGGCTTTACGCCGCGGAAACGCGCAATCCCGCATCCGCCCTGCTGTACGCTCTGCAAGGCAGACCCGCGCAGCAGTCTGTTAACGACGGCGACATAGATTGGCATTCGTTTGAAGAATTTTATACATGGTGCGAAAAGCACAAATATGAGTGTAACGCATACCTTTCCGAATCAGTCACCATCGCCGAACTTTTGCGTATGATCGGCGGTACCGCCCGCGCTGATATTCTGCGAATTGATTCAAAAATTTCAGTCGTGCAGGATATTGAGCGAGCTTCCCATGTGCAATTGTTCACTCCAAAAAATACCGTCGCGTACAGCGTTACCATGCTTAACGCGGACATTCCCGACGCTATAGCCCTCCAGTTCATTGACGAAGACGCCGGCTGCGCGCAAAACGAATTGAAAGTTTACAACACTCCTGACTGCAACCGTGCCGCCGAGCCAGATACCGTCCAGAAAGCCGATTTGTGGGGGGTTAGCAATTCAAAACAGGCGCGGCGAATAGGGGTATACAATTACGCCTGCCTGAAAAACCGCCCGTTCGTTCACACAATTGAGACGGACATTGAGTACATGATATGCAACAAGGGCGACTGGATACAGTATGCCGGGGATCTCGCCTTGACGGGCGCAGTGCAGGGACGTGTCACGGAAGCGCTGTGGTCAGGACCAAACTGCATCGGGGTGCGCCTTGACGAGCAAGTCGTTACGGAACCAGGCAAACGATACGCGCTTCGGATGCGTTTGTCAAACGGGCTTATATTACTTCAAAACATCGCCGCTGTCAACGAATCAGGCAATGCGGTTTATTTTGAAACACCCATACGATCATCGCCGCAAGAGACGGCGCCTCAAAAAGGCGATGTATACGCGTTCGGGGTTCGCGGGTATGAAGTTATAGATTTAATTATCACCGATATTCAACCGCGGGCGGATCTCTCGGCGGTTCTCACCTGCGTTGAATACAGCCCTGAAATCTTTGGGGTTGACGATCCTTATTTTATACTTCCGGAATTTGAAAATAAAATCACCCCGGTCTCCAGCGCAGTCGACTCCGGAACTATAGGGACTGATCAATGGCAGAATTTTACGACATACCATGACGGCGAAGACCAGCCCCCAAGACCTTCAGGTGACGGTCAGGATGACGGGTGGCACCTAATGCAGACTGTGCAGAGCAAATGGGTTTCAACAAAAAGAGCTCTCTTTATTGAAGACGGCGCATGGGGACCGCCGATAAAGATTAAAGGCGAAGACGGCAAATACACCGATTACCGCTTTGCAAAGAATGCTTTGTTAAACGTCGCACCGGAGTTCGCCGGGCAAGACGAAGACAATCCCGGCGAAAACTGGACGGACATACCGCCCCAGGTCAATGAAAACGAGTATTTATGGATGACTCTCTCTGACTGGAGGAATGGACAAAGACTGACTCTCTGGTCGTTGCCAACGAGAATCTCCGGTCCCGTGGGACCAACGGGTCAGAACGCGGTATACCTCGATCTCGACAATGAGAACCATTCCATAGCCTGTTTCAGTAACGGTACCCCTAAACCGGGGGCATTAGGTTTTGAGGTAAACGCTACTGTTTATGAAGGTATGAGCGCCGTGCCGGGGGTACAAGTCACATGGCAGATAATAACAGACGCGGCGGGAATTGAAATTAACAATGCAGGAACAATCACCGTATCCGCATCCGCCGTGTTAGGCGACGTTACGCTGGTTACAGTCATGGCCATTTATAATGCCGCTTCATATTTTGCCACTCTGACTCTTGTAAAGGTTAAGGACGGTTCGGCGGGAATGAACGGGAATGATGCCGTCGTTTTTGTATTGCAGCCGTCAGTGAACGTCGTCAAAAGGAATCAAAGCGGCGCACTCGATCCTCCGACGGTAAGCTGTTTTCAGTTCAGGCATGAGGGGGATCAAATAACAACCTCCACGGAACTGTTAAAGTACAGGCTGTCCAACATGGCAGAGGAAGCGAAATATCCAGTTGGCGGGGTAAATATAGGCACCGCCCTATGGGTTGAATTTCTTCTCTATGGAGGATCGGGGATGCTTCTTGACCGCGAAAGGGTTCCCGTGGTGGCGGACGGGCTTGGTATAGATTCAGTTCCGGCCAATGCTTGGGCCTATTTGTCATGCGATGAAATAATAGACCGAAAAGTTATTGATAATTCAGGTAATGAAAAGCATGGTGTAATATCAGGTAATATACAACTTATAGATGGCAAGTTTGGCAACGGGTTACAGTTTTCAGGTTCTAGTTACGCGCAAATACAGGAACTATTCACACCAACGGGTGATTTTACAATATCATTCTGGATAAACAAACAGACAACATCAACAGATGAAGCTGTTTTATCAAACTATGTTTCATCTGGTGGTTTAGCAGTTATGGCAAGAGCTAACGGAAATGTCGAAATTTGCATAGTATCTTCCGGCGCATTAAGAATTTTGAATATTACCGCTGCTTCCGGCGTTATTCAAAATAATACATGGGCGCATGTCCTTATAAAATACAGCTCCTCGACAAGAATAGTAAGAGCAAAGATAAATGGCGTTTTGTTTTCTACTACTTTAACATTACCTGCTCAAATTACGTGGTCTGCATATAAATTCACGCTGGGAAGTAATTCTTCTGAAAGCGCGAGAAGATACACCGGTAAATTGGATGAAATAGCCTTGTTTGAATACTTGACTACAGACGATCAAGATACCGCCTTATTTAACGGATGGAATAGAAGAATCGCTATTGACGGTAATTATCATGAGTTGCGGTACATAAGGGCGGCCGCGCGCCCGGCAACGCCGACAGGCGACAGCCCTACCGGCTGGACGACAGATCCGTCAAACCATACCGGTCCCGATCCTTTATGGATGACGCGCGGAATAAAAAATGCCTCCGGAGTACTGCAAGGCGCATGGAGCCTCCCTGTGCAAATAAGCGGAGAAAACGGACTAGGAATAGATTCAATACCGAAACCTTACGCTTATTGGTCATGCGATGATCCCATTGACAGGATAGAAGATCGCACATGGTCAACATACCAAAGCAGCTTTATGGTGTGGCAATCGAACGGATGGACAGCTAATAACGGCAATTTAAGCGTTACAGGCGGCAAATTAAAATTTGCTATGACCGGTACAGATCCTTTTATAGTCAAAGCTGTTGATTACAGCGGCGGTGTCATTTATTTTAGGCTTTCAGGAGATTTTGTTGTGGAAGCTTGTTCATTGTGGAGATCAGATAACACGTATGCTGTTGTTAAAACAAGTCCCGGAACAAATGAATTAAAACTTTATAATTTATCAAACGGATATTTTGCTATAATGGTTCCCAATGAAAATTTTACACAATTCAGAATAGATCCGCACTCTGGATCAGCCGCGGTCGGGTTAACCGTATATTTAGAATTTCTTTACATCAGCCCCGCTCCTTACATGGGCTTGCTTAGCGATAACTCAGGCAATGGACGGCATATGTTTTTTGAGCCGGGTAACGCGCAAATTCCTACGGATCGGGGCAATGGGTTACAATTTTTAGGTACCGGCGCGGCGTACATGAAAGATACATTTTATCCCGCAGGCGATTTTACATGGTCGTTCTGGATAAATAAAGACAGTGCAGCAAGTTCAGGTGATCAATACATCATAGGAAACCCTGAATCGGGTGGTTGCGATTTACGTTTGCGTCCTTCAGGTGCTATTACGCTAGAAGCTTATTCAAACGGTGCGTATAGTAATGCCAGTATTCCTCTTAGCAGAGTTCCAAACAATACATGGTTGCATATAATTTTAAAATACAATTCCGAGACAAGAACCTTTAAGTTTAAAATAAATAACGTTTTAGACTCTGTTACACTCACACTTCCCGCTCAGATAAGCTGGCCAACTAATGCAAATGGTGTGCCTCTCACGTTAGGAGCCAATCCCGGTCCGTTCAAAAATACTGGAATACCCGGTTTATCTGGTTATTTCTACGGTCAACTTGACAAAGTGGCAATCTTCACCTACGCCACCACAGACCGTGAAGATGAAGCCCTCTGCAAAACAACGCTTGAGAAGAAATTTACCAGCGCGGTAACGTCATGGGACGAGAGATACATGGGCGCAACAAATACTCCCGACCTGACAAATTCAGGTTTTATCAACGGGCGAAGAATGAACCCCGGCAACTATGTGATGTACACAGGCGCCCAACAGGGAACAGGCGCTAACATCTGGCGCGCGGCATTTCTCTACCAGTGGTTGGGAACAAGGTGGGTTGAATTAAGCAGGGAGCAGAACTATGACAAATATCTTGACGGAGTAAGCGACTTGACTTCGGACGCGCCTGAAGGAGTATTTTCTACCGCTTTCATAAAAACCTTATTTGCGCAGACTTTAAATTCTGACTTTGTAAACGTTAGAACGAGATTAAAGGTAGGGAGCGCAAGCGATGCCATAGAGATAGACGGGAAATTGCAGCAGATAAAAAGTGGGAATTATGATCCCGGGAATAGCGGGTTTCTAATACAAAAAAATGGAAACGCTGAATTTAACGAAGTATTAATAAGAGGTAGCTTTTCTGGGAAATTAATAGAAAAGGGTCATTTATATATTCATAATTCTCATGTATTAGAAAGTGGCAGAATATCTTTTAGAGAAATATATAATTTCTTAGTGGGAGCGGGTCTTAAATATGATTCAAATTTTAGGTTTGTAAAGTGTTCTGGCTATATAAGTAGTTGCGTTGATTATCTGGGCGCTGGTGATAATTTTTTTATAGCAGATTATATAGAAACCGTTCTAGGTGGAGATTTTTATATTGGAGGTGTACTATTTTCTTTTGGCAACCAACCACCTATGCCATTAGAGATGCATATAAGAAATATTAATTCAGTTTTTGGAGGTTTATGTAAGCTTATCTTAATGTGATATAAATTTTTATTGCCTTTTTTATCAATAAAATAAATTTCTTCGTGCTTTCAGATCTCGGTCAGGTTGTTATTGACACGAAAATGTGTTATTTTGACAGAGACGAGTTATTATTCTGGAAATAACAGGGGGCAATATGTGGAGGACGATAGTCGTTTTGGCGTTCGCGGCGGGTATAGGATTTCTGTCTTGTCAGGAAGATGTTGACAGTGATGTACCGTCCACGGTGTTTGGAACCGCTACTATTCAAGCCATTGCCTACGGAGACGGAAAGTTTGTAGCTGGCGGGGGTTCTGTCGGCAGTGAAAGCAAAATGGCGTATTCCGCAGATGGTATAAACTGGACGGCTGTTAGCAACTCCACGTTTGGAACAGATACTATTTATACCGTCGTCTATGAGGACGGAAAGTTTGTAGCCGGCGGAGCGAACGGGAAAATTGCATATTCCACTAACGGGATAAACTGGACAGCTGTTAATAATTCCACGTTTGGAACCGCTACCATTCATGCCGTTGCCTACGGAGACGGAAAGTTTGTAGCCAGCGGAGGTTCCGGAGGTGCTAGCAAAATGGCGTATTCCGCAGATGGTATAAACTGGACGGCTGTTAGCAACTCCACGTTTGAAACAAATACTATTTTTGCCGTTACCTATGGTGGCGGAAAGTTTGTAGCTGGCGGAATGAACGGCAAAATGGCGTATTCTGCTGATGGTATAAACTGGACGGCCACCAGTAGTTCCACATTTGGAACCAATAATACCACAGTTGGAACTTCTGCTTATATTTATACCGTCGCCTATGGAAACGGAAAGTTTGTAGCTGGCGGAATGAACAATAGAATGGCATATTCAGCTAACGGGACAACTTGGACGAGTGTTAGTGAGCCCACGTTTGGAATGTATTTTATTTATGCCGTCGCCTATGGAGACGGAAAGTTTGTAGCTAGCGGAGGTAATGGTAAAATGGCATATTCAACAGACGGAATAAGCTGGACAGCTGTTAGTAATTCTCCATTTGGAACAAATAATAATGTTTATGCCATTATCCATATAGATGGAAAGATTGTAGCTGGTGGAATGAACGGCAAAATTGCTTGCTGGCTGGAAGAAAAACAATAAAAAAAATATCCCCAAGAAGGTGGCTTTTTTTTAGTAACAACTTCACTTAATTGATTAATTTTAGTTCACTTTTGGTTATAATAATAAGGTCATATCTGGGTATAAATAATAGTACGGGGCTGTTTGCGCCTTCCCATGGGTTTCTATAGCGTTGTTTTTTGCATTTGATTATCCTTTGTTTGTTGGCGTTTCCTTTTGAGGTATGCCAAAATGTCAATAATACCCCGAATAAGGATATTTCCTAGTTTCACAAGGTTTACTATAAAAATAAATGTATTCATAGATAAATAGGCGTAGTGCAAGCAATTGACTTTTAACTGTTTTGGATTACCATGAAAGTATGAGAAAGATTATTTTTTCCTTTGTGTTTTTACTGATTGCCGGTGTTGTTTTTGCCCAAGAATTCACGTTTAGAGGCTTGCCATGGGGAAGTACGGTAGAACAAATTATAGCGAAAGAAGGCAAGCCGGATAGTAATACTGATGGTCTACTAATATATCAAAATAAAATTATCGCTGGTTATAATGCTATGTTATCCTTTTCTTGCTCCCCACCTCGCTCTGATATATATTCAAAAAAAATAGGTCTAATGGCTGCCAAATATGCAATAAGCGTAACGAAAGCAGATGCCGAAAGTGTATATTTTGATTTGCTAAACAAATTGAGCGCGTTGTATGGAAAATCCACATTTGGTTCAAAACCTAATATTGCATTTTTAGATAGGGATAATTATTGGATTGTTTCAAAAACAAAAATAACGATTACGCTTATATATGATTTCAATATAGGAAATTCAAAAAAAGGGACATTTGTTTTTGTTAGTTATGACTCACCTGATTGGTTTACAAACGAATTTGGCGATTTATAATTAATTATCAGTAACATGAAGATCGCCATTTATAGGTATTCCTTCTCTTTGTATATTTCTTGCTTGCTCGGTAAGTTGTTGCATGTTATTTATCATAATAGCTATACCACGTTCAAGTGCGTCTAGCAGTTCATTTGCTTGCTCAAACTCATTATGCCTACCTGTACTTGTAAAATTCCCATCTGCTATAGCAGCTGGAATAAACTCGGCTAAAGCGTGCATGGCTGGCACATTTGATAAAAAATCTCTTTCATCGTGTCCTTGTATAATACTAAAATATCTCTCTCTAACCTGATTGTATGCGTCTAATCCCTCTGTGCCGGGTCTAATCGCCGCATCGTTGAAAATCATAGAGTGAGAAACAGGGAGGCTTCTTGTATGCTCTGTCAAAACTTGTCTTGAAATTCCCGGTAAAGGATCTCCTCCTCTTAATGTTGCCAATATTTGCGCAACATCATCCGCTTGTGTTTCTATTAAACCCCATTCGGTTTCATCAAACTTAATTTGCCCTATATTCGCAAGGTTATCCGCAACTTTATTCATTACATTTTGCAATTTTGCAGAATCAGACTGATATTGCGGATCGGTCTTCATTCCTTCAATTTTTGCGGCTATTTTTTCTGGGGTATATTCTCCTGTTTTGTCATCTTTCATTTTGTTTGACATATCCCAAACTTGCGCCGCCCCGGTGTAATTAAGCCCGTACATGGTCCTAAACCGCTCTATCATAGTGGCGGTATCTCCGTTGCTTATATTGCGTACTGCGGCAAACTGTTTGCCTATCATCTTTGAGTTTACGCCTTGTTCAAGTAACTGCATATAATCGGCATAAGAATTTGTCATCTTTGCGCCGCTTTTTTCAAATGCGACTTTATCAAAATCTCTTGAATTAAAAATCTCCTTTGCGGCGGCAAAATTCATAACGTCTTCTACGCTTTCAAGTTTTGTTGAATTTGTGATGGCGTTATTCATTTGGCTTAACCGCTGCGCCCCTTGCTCCCCCTGCCAAAGAGAAGAATTGCCGGATAACTTATAGAGCATGGTCATATTTCCGGCTATCTGGCTGGAACTTTTCACAAACCCCTTCGATATTCCCTCTTCCATTATCCGCGCCATTGAATTCAAGAATTCGGAAAATTGCCCTTTTCCCATGTTGTTAGCCATGAGAGCGCCGTAAGCGGTAGAAACACCACCGTATTCGCCGCCGTAACGATAGGATTGCCCTGCGTATTTCTGAATAGTGGAAAGATCAGCACCTGTGAATCTCGACCATAACGCCTGATTTTGCGTCATATTAAGGGCTTGCGTTTCACTCCTTATACCGTAACCGCCCATTTGTTTCATTGCTTCAACGAACTGGCTTGTAGTCAGCCCCGTCCAGTCTGCCGCCGAGGTTGCGCGTCCAAACATTTTTAGTCCGTGCGTGTTATTCTCTTCTAACGATTTTCGATTTATGTTTCCGCCGTATAACTGGTTAAGGGTATCTATTTCGGGAAAGACTTTTTTGTACTGCGTTGAATATACTAAATCTTTCTCCATTTCGCGCGTATCGTGATTAGCAATAAATGTTGTTATTCTCTCTGCTATACTTCCGGCGAAAGCACCAGCCATAGGACCGAAGAACATCGTGCCTAAAATAGTTGTCGCTAATCCTACACCGGTACCTATTGCGTCTCCGGTTCTTCCTCTTTCGGTTACTGCCGCCCCGGTGAGATCGCCGCCCGCCCTTTGTTTCGCCGCCGTAAACCCTTTTTCAAGTGCTTGTATTATACCATCCGTTAATTTCGTAAGGGTTTGCGCTAATAAAAATTTGCCAAAATCACTGCTATCACTGCCAAAAATACCGTTTTTCGCTTTTTCCCGGTTCTCATTGGTTTGTACTTCGTTAGCTTGCTTCATTATTTGACCACGGGCAGATGTCGTATTGTTCATTGCTTCTGATAATTGAGCAACGGACTTCCAATCGCCTGCTTTTGTGGCTTGCGCTATCTGATCTTTTAAACCCGATACAGTCTTAGACAGTTCATCAACCTGTCCTTTAGCTTGTGAGACATCTATATTGAATCGTATACCGATATTACTCTGACCCATTTAATTAGTCTTGGCTCCTTTTTCAGTAACTTCTTTAAGTTTCTCTTTTACTGTTGTACAAAAGGATAATGCTTTAGCGTATACCTCATCTGTGAAATTGGAATCCGGCATATCTCTCCATGAAAAAAGAGGGGCTTTTTTTACGTCTTCAAACCATGTGGGACCGCCGATAACCATAAAATCTAAAGCGGCGCATTTTAGAATTTCGTATTCTGTGGAAGCGTCAAAGGCAGATGGCGGCATACCGTTCCGTATGAATGCCGCAATATGTCCGATTGTGATAAGCCCCTTTTGTTTCGGGTATCTTACTTCAAAATCTCCCCTCGATGTTTTAATCGTTTCCGTTACTGATTTTCCGCTCAACATCAATAAAAAAATCTCGTCAATTTTTTTATCCGAAAGCACTTCTTTTTTTTCCAAATTAACATCATCGCAAATTTTCATATCTGTATCTCCTTAAAATATTATTACCGGGCATACGCTCGGTTATTTACGGTTTTTCTTGCCCCGTCAGATTAAGTTTTCGCGCCATATTGCAATCTTGAAATTCTAAAGCATTTTTTTCACGTTTATTAAAAATACCCATTATTTTTACAAGGTCTTTAATATAGCGATTTGTTTTTGGGGTGTAAAAACAAGGTTCATATTCTTTTTTAAAACCATTTTCTTTTCCGGTTATAATGTCCAATAATCGCCATATAGATTTATTAATTTCTGCATAAATAGCGGTTATTTCCTCATCGTATTTTCCCTGTGTTTTCTTTTTCATATTCCCTCCTGTTAAAGCTATTTTCATTTCTTTCCCTCCCATTTTTTCGTTATCGCTTTTAATTGCTCAAGATATATTTGCGCCTCTTCTGGCGTTGCTCTTTCTTCCGGCGGCGGTGCTATTAGCCTCTCAAGACCTGCCGCTTGTATAGCCGAATAATAAATATTATTTATCTCGTCTTTATTTTTTTCTATGTCGGCGGGGCATGGCACTTTGTTATAAATTCTTGAAAATCTTAAAACCATTACTTTGGCTATTGCCGATAAATATTCTTCTTTACAATTTTCAAGATAGTCTGTCATTGTGTCTAAAAATAACCCTGTGTATTTCTCGCCGTAATACCCTTCAAAATACGCTAATAATTCTTTTACTGTCATTTGAACATCCCCCTTATGCTTTGTCTTATTTTTTCCATTAGTTCATCGTCTGCGACAGGCAGAGAATCAATAACGGTTTCCCAAATCCACGGCGTAATTAAGGCTCTTGGCGTGAATGTAACCTTGTCTTTTAGCTTGCCATTGCATAAAACTTTAAAATGCTCTAATACGTTCCGCATAAAATCGGCGGTTATTTCGGGGGCTATGCTGGAACATCTGACAACAAATAATTTAAGGTTTTCCGTACTCATTTGTGCCGATCTCTTGTCTTGGTACATAATCGCCTTTGTTCTGCCGTTAGCCTCAAAACAGGCTTTAGCGGCTTGGAATAATAGTTTTTGGTCTGGTGTCAATTCTCTGTTTCGCTTTTTGGCAGGAGATCGAGAAACAAGCTCTATTTCGGTTGTTTGGGTAGGTTCTTGAATAATGGGGATAAGCTCTTTTTGTTCTTCGGCTTTTGCCGAAGTAATATTATTATTATATATATCAGGAGTATTAATAGGGTGTAAACTTTCTTTACCTGTCTCCTGTAAACTTTCTTTACATGAGTTGTCAACTTTCTTTACATGAGGTTCATCTTCCTGTAAACTTTCTTTATATGATATATCCTTTATTTTGTCGGGGTTTATGTCAAAATCATATAATTTTTTTCCCTTTACCCTTGTTTCATATCTTCTAATATATTTTTTTTCCAACAATTTATTTAATGCCAGTATTACTCCTTGCCTTGTTGTCCCTACCCAATCAGCCATATACTGCATAGAACCTTTAAATCTAGATTTTTCGTCTTGCGAAAAACCATAAATTAAAGCGTAAATTAGTAATCGCGTACCTTTCAGTTTTAACTTTTTTATCATCCAGCCTTGAATATTGATGAAGTTTTCGTTTTTCATGTGTTATTCCCCACCCCCAAGAATAAAAGATTGATTGCGATTTATTGAATATCGCCATGGTTGACCGCCCCGAAAATGCAGTTCAAGAGAGACAATTCCATGATTTAAATTTTCTGCATTTTTCAGTAAATCATTAAAGGCAGTTTCTAATGTATTCTTGACAATTTTCTCTTTATCAGGTAGAATAACATCATTAAGCGCCTTACTACTTAATGTTTGTGATAAAGTCCTATCTTTAGCCGAAATAGGGCTTTTTTTATCGACACTCATGTCCCCTCCTTAAAATCTGCGACTTGCCGGTATTGAGATAAGAATTGATCAATGTCATCTTGACGAAAAAAAACCCGACCGTTCAGCGGTTTATAACAAGAGATTTTTTTCTTATGAAGAAGTTGATAGATATAGGCTCTTTTTACCCCCAAATAAATAGCGGCATCGCTTACCGATAAATACGCTTTTTTAATTTCCGACATAAATCCCCCCCAAAAAAACGAATGACGCAAAAAAAAAGCCGGACTTCCCCTATAAGGAAAATCTGGCTTGAATTTATCATCAATACCAACCCAAACCGATTAAGGCTTGGTTAATAATTATATTATTTTTATATCATACCTTTTATTTCTTGTCAACTGTTTTTATCAAAATTATTCTGAATTTCATTATACAGCATTTAATATTTTCATTGTTTACGCCCCCTGCCTAAACTGCAAAATGTTACTAAATACCTCCGCGCCAACTCTGCCAACTTCCTCAATGTTTTCCTCTGTGATGTGATCGGCGTATTCCTCGTATACTGCGCGGCTTTTATGCCCGGTTACGCGGCTTACCTGATCGGCGGTCATGCGGTCAGCCATTCGCGCCGCGTAATAATGCCGCCAAGAATGAAAAACAATGCCCCGGACTTTTGCGTCTATCCCTATACCTATAAGCGCATTATGTAAACCGTCCAACAAAACATTACGGTCTATCGGCTTATTTGGCAATGAGCCATAAAATATATACCCTTCCTCTCCAAATGGATTTTCTTCGGCAAGTTCAAGTAATTTTGCCCTTACTTCCGGCAGCAGGGGAACGCGCCGGGTCTCGCCGTTTTTCGGGGATTTCAACCCGTCATAATCGCTCCATGAATGTCTGATATTCAATACCTGTTTTCCTATGTCCTCTAGTTTAAGCGCCAATACCTCGCCGCTTCTCATGCCGGTAGTACAGGCAAGCAAACTGCCTACATAAGCCCTTTTATCTTTCCATGGCGTTGCAAAAAGCGTCTGCGCTTCCAATGGCGTTAATACACCGGGTTTCTTTGTTTTTCCGGCAAAATTGATCAAGCCGACAGTCGGATCGCTTGGAATAAGCCCCTCTCTGTAAGCCCATGACAGACAGGCATTGCCTACTGTCATTACTTTGTTTACCGATGCCGGGGCTAAACCGTTCTCGGCAAGAGACATTGAAAAAGTTTTTAAGTCTTGCCTCGTTATGTCGTTAAGTTTGCGCCCTTCAAAATACGGCTTCCAATAACGTAAAAAGCGGCTTCCCATTTCGTAACAATGTCGTTTCCCCATGCTTTGACCATGCGTCAGTTTTTCCCGGACGTAAGGTGAAGTTTCATAATCCCAAAACTTCTCGATAAATTCCGTGAATGAAACTGCGCCATTGCCGGACTTTACCGCAGGCGTGTCGATAAGATTTTTGTCTTTCAATGATTGTACAATTCGTAGGGCATCGTCAGAATTTAATTCTGATCTCCTTATGGCTTTCAAGATATTTTCAATCCCTGCCGCCGCTTCCAGCGTCCGGGGCTTCCGTACTCTGCCGGTTGGTATGCCGGACTCAAGCCATTTTGCAATTATCAGCAGGGCTTCATCTCGATTTTTTGTTCCTGTTGATCGGGCTGTGAGCTTGTTTCCCTCCGGGGTAACAAGCTCCGCGTAAAGGATTTCTCCACTTTTGTGTAGGTAATAACGGCGCATTTCTCCTCCTTGATGAAAGTTTTTCTACACTTTCACTCATAGTGTTATGGAGTAAAAAACGCCGGTTTTTCCGGTAGTATTTAATTCCTTATCCTGTAAAGAATTACAGATGAGCCGCGCTCTTGTTTCCCATTTTCCCAGACAGCCTGTTTCCCAGACTTACAACTTTGCTTTTCATTTCTCTGTTTGTCATTTCATTACCTCCGTTAGCTTTATATTATAATTGTACTTATATAATTACATTATGTCAATATATTTGTACTTTTTTATTACATTTTTTGAATATTTTTTGTGTATTAACTTAACAACTGTGTAGCAAAATGTACTTTTTACTTTACATTTTATTTTTTTTATGCTATATATAATATTTATGATAATGAATGGATTTACACTTTCCGAAATATCAAAAAGATTGGGTGTTCCGGTAAATACTTTAAGACAACGAGTTACAAGGCTCGGTATAAAACCTATTTCTCAAGAAGCTATATATGCGC
>Ga0268262_10000628_pt1 | contig 45759 bp, 42 predicted proteins | sample TergutNc150P3_FD_190354 | JGI IMG/M metagenome (GOLD analysis project Ga0268262, IMG submission 190354) | Nasutitermes corniger P3 segment gut microbial community from laboratory colony in Florida, USA - Nc150 P3 (SPAdes) (version 2) | ecosystem: Host-associated > Arthropoda: Insects >... | reverse complement strand
TTCTCTATCGTCGGCTGTATCGCGTCTATAACACAAAGACAGCCCACGCCTCCCACTACATTGCCGTTTTTATGATTAATAATGGGAACCATCACCCTGAAATACCAGGTGTCTTTCCCGTCTATAGTTCTTGGAACGGGATGTTCATACCGGTCTTTCTTATTATTGGGACCTGTCAAATACGCCATGGCATCCGCTACGTCGGTGGTAACAGTGATATTTGCGTCCCCGTTTTCCATGCGGAACGCGGCGGCATACTGTCCTGTTGGGGTATTACCGGGACGGCCGGCGAAGCGCGCGTCCATTCCGTCAACCGCGTTTGGAAGCCAAACACAGTAGACTTGAAATATGGTGGTTTCCGCCCTCGCGACGGATTGCATCATACTGTTATACATATCCCGCCTTTCCGCCGGCGGATCATCTTCAAAATCGCCGAAAATATTAGCCAGCGTACGGGCAACCCTGTAAAGGCCGTCTTCTCTGCCTTGCCAGTACGCGGCGCGCTGGGAGGCAAGATTATCAATAGCCCGCTTGCTTAAAGTTATACTTATGCCGGAAGCCTGCTGTAATAAAATTATAGCGACAGTGGCAAGAATAACCGTAACGATGCCAATCATCATGAGGCTCAATCTAAATTTAATTTTCATTACATTCTCCTTATACGTTTAATATTTTACAAAACTAATAGTAGATAACGTTCATTTTATGGACATTATCTTATATTTTAAGGTATTATTTTATTTTTATCAAGAAAATATTAATTTTTTACAAAAATATTGATAAAATACGGAAATTGCCTGGAAAAGCCCCATTAACGTGAAATTTCAAACATTTTTAATAGCGCCAAAAACTCCCTTCGGGGCATTATTTCGCCGCCAAGGCTGAGCAGGTGCGGGGTAGGCACTTGGCAGTCGATAAAAGCGACTCCGTGCTTAAAAAGCGTTACCGCAAGGCTTAAAAAGGCGGCTTTGGACGCGTTCGGTTTTACGGAAAACATTGATTCCCCGAAAAACCCTCTGCCCATCAATACGCCGTAACAGCCGCCTACAAGTTCTCCGTTTTGCCATGATTCCGCGGAATGAGCCCATCCAAGGCGGTGCATTTCCGTATATGCCTTGATAATATCGTCCGAAATCCATGTTCCGTTCTGTCCGCGGCGTTTTGTATTGGCGCATCCGTTCATAACGCCTGTAAAATCCTCATCAAATTTGATTTCATATACGTTGTTTTTGAGAATTTTCATCATGGAGGAGGAAATATGCAATTTATCGGGGAAAATCACGCAGCGCGGGTCGGGCGATTGCCAAAGAATGGGGTCTTCGGGGTTATACCAAGGGAAAATTCCCTGCTCATACGCGGAAAGTAACATTCCCGGCGAAAGATTTCCGCCTACCGCGACTATATTGTCCGTCCATTTTTCGGGATCGCGAAAAGGAAAGTAGTCATGTTCGGTTAAAAAGGGAAAATTCGGGTCAGGGCCGCTTTTCATGATATTATACGAGGGATGCTTCCAGAGCCGCTCCCTCAATATTCATTTGATATTCCCCATCCTGCCAGTCTACGGCTGCACTGCCGCCTTCGCTTAAACGGCCGAAAAGCACTTCGTCCACAAAGAAGCTTTTTATTTTATCTTCTATAAGACGGCTTGTGTTTCTAGCTCCGAATTCGCGGCTGTAGCCTTCTTCCGCAATTTTATCCACACAGGCGGATGTTACGGTAAGCGTTATGTTCTTTTCGGCAAGCTGAGCGGAGAAAGCGTCAAGTTCTTTGTTGACGATGGAAACCATAATTTCCCGCGAAAGGTGCCCGAAGCGCACGACCCCGTCCAAGCGGTTGCGGAATTCGGGGGTAAATATTTTTTCTATTGCGTCGTTTATCGCGCTGTCGTTCATTATCCGTTCTCCGAAGCCGATAAGCCCTTTGCCGATTTCTTTTGCTCCCGCGTTGCTTGTCATAATAAATATTACATTGCGGAAATCGGCTTTACGTCCCTGATTATCCGTAAGGGTGGCGTAATCCATTATTTGCAGAAGGATGTTGAAAATGTCCGGGTGGGCTTTCTCAATTTCGTCCAGTAAAACCACGGCGTGAGGCTGTTTGCGCACAGCGTCTGTAAGCTGGCCGCCTTCTTCGTAGCCGATATATCCCGGCGCTGAACCGACAAGACGCGATACCGAGTATTTTTCTTGATATTCGCTCATATCAAAGCGGATCATCGCTACGCCGAGGATTTCCGCAAGCTGACGCGCCAGTTCCGTTTTTCCTACGCCTGTAGGTCCCGCGAAAAGGAAATTCGCCACCGGCTTGCCCTCGGCGCGGAAGCCCGCCCTTGAACGCTTGACCGCTTTAACCACCGCCGCGACAGCTTCGTCCTGTCCAAAGATACGCTCTTTAAGCCTTTTCTCTAAATCTTTAAGTTTGTCTTTTTCGCTCTCGCCGACCGACCTTTGCGGCACACGCGCTATTTTTGAAATAATTGTTTCGATAACCGGAAGGCTTATTTCAATTTTTTCCACCTGTCCCTTCTGCACCGTTGAAGACGCACTGCTCTCAGGCGAGTTTGTTCCCAATGCGTTAGCTCCTAACGAATTTCCCGCCGTGTAGATCTGCGCCGTATTATCCGTTGTGCTGTTGTTTGTTTCAACATTTTCTTTTTGTTTTTTATACGCCTCTATCCGCGCGTAAGCTCCTGCTTCGTCAATTACATCGATGGCCTTGTCGGGAAGACGGCGTTCCGTGATAAATTGGGCGGAAAGGTGAACCGCCGTTTCCACAACCTCGTCGCTGTAATGTACATTGTGGTAGTCTTCGTATCTGGATTTAAGTCCTTTTAAAATATCAATCGCCACTTCTTCGGAAGGTTCGTTTATGTCGATCTTTTGGAAGCGGCGGGATAAGGCGCGGTCTTTTTCAAAATGTTTGCCGTACTCCTCGTGTGTAGTGGAACCGATACAGCGGAGTTTGCCGGATGTAAGCGCGGGTTTTAACAGATTGGAAGCGTCTAACGCTCCGCCGGAAACCGCGCCGGCCCCTACAAGAGTGTGAATCTCGTCTATAAAAAGAATGGCTTTTTCTTTTTTAAGCATTTCTTCCACGACGCGTTTAACTCTTTCCTCAAAATCGCCGCGGTATTTTGTTCCCGCCAAAAGAGCGCCCATATCAAGAGAAAAAATACTAAAGCCTTTTAATGTAGGAGGCACGTCTCCCGCGATGATTCTCTGTGCGAGTCCTTCGGTAATAGCCGTTTTCCCTACGCCGGAATCTCCGACGTGAATGGGGTTGTTTTTCAATCTTCTGCAAAGCACTTGAACCGTTCTGTCCAGTTCTTCGGTTCTTCCGATAACGGGTTCAAGTTTATTGCCGCGAGCAAGTTCTGTAAGGTCAATTGCATAACGCTCAAGCGCTGTTTTTTTACTTTGTTTTGTTTTTTGTCCGTCTGTTTGCTCGTCGTCTGGCGTATCAGCGTCTTTTCCGCTTTCGTTTCCCGAACTATGGGACAGCGCCTGTAAAAGCTCAAAACGTTTGACTCCCGCCTTGCGAAGGTAATAGGCGCTGTAACAGCGTTTTTCGTCATAAAGCGACACAAGAATATCAGCCACTTCGATTTTTTCTTTTTGAGCGGATTTGCTCTGCTCTATTGCTCTTTCCAATATGCTGTGAAAACCGACTGTCTTTGCCGGTTCCGCCGCCGCCGAAGACGGTACTTTTTGTTCAAAGAAATTTTCCATGTCGGTCTTGATCTGCGTTAAATCCGCTCCGCATGAAAAAAGAACTCCCTGTACTTCCTCGAAAGCCAGAGCAGCATATAAAAGATGTTCCGGCGTTACATATTCGTGGCTTCTCATTTTTGCTTCATTGTAAGCCGCGTCAATAATTGCATGAACATGACTTGAAATTCTCATATATTATTGCCTCTCATTTATTCTATCACGATTATACAGGTTCGATAATACAGCGAAGGGGGTACTCGTGCGCCCTTGCCACAAGATGAACCTGCTCGATTTTTGTAGCGGCAATATCCCATGTATATACCCCTACTATCCCTTTGCCTTTTTTATGGACATCCAGCATAATCCGGTTCGCGTCCGAAGCGTCTTTATGGAAGATTTCCATTAAAACCGCGACCACAAATTCCATTGTTGTATAGTGGTCATTAAGTAATATAACCCTGTATTCTTCCGGTTCCCGGTATTTTTCATCGTTTTTTGCTTCCGGTTTATCTATTACATGCGGTTCCATAGTTTATTTTATGAGAAATTACAGAGGGTTGTAAAGGCGTAATTCATGGATTATCCTGAAAAGAATGGCTGCAGATTCAAATAAAGCGCTTATTGTTCAAAGCGACAGAACCCTGCTTTTGGATGTCCACTGCGAAAACGCGCAAGCGGCGCGGCAGGCGATTATCCCATTTGCGGAGCTTGAAAAGTCGCCTGAGCATATCCATACATACAGGATAACTCCCCTTTCTCTGTGGAACGCCGCAAGCGCGGGATTAACGCCGCAGGATGTCGTCAAGACCCTTTGCGAACATTCCCGCTACGATATTCCGGCAGGTATTACCGAAGGGTTTGCGCTTCTTATGTCTCGTTACGGAAAAATCCGCATGACGGAAGAAAAAGATAATCCGAATATGCTGGCCTTGCGCATCGAAGACGAGGCAATCCGCCTTGAAATCGGTCAGATTAAAGCCTTAGAAAAATACATCATAAAAAGCACCGGCGATTTCTTGCTGGATTTGATTTACAGGGGAAGCGTAAAGCGCGAGTTGATACGAGCGGGCTGGCCCGTGCAGGACGACGCGCCGCTTTCAAAAGGCGAGGATTTGCAGATAACCCTGCGTGAACGCTGTCTTTCGGGAAGACCGTTTACGCCCAGGGATTATCAGATAACCGCGGCTCGCTCGGTCACAGGTTCGGGAGGCCCCGGTTCAGGCTACGGGGTTGTCGTTCTGCCGTGCGGCTCCGGCAAGACAATTGTCGGGATGTACATCATGTCTTTGTTAAAAACCAACACGTTGATTTTAACGACCAATGTCGCCGCCGTTCATCAGTGGATAGAAGAACTTCTGGACAAGACCGAGTTGACGAAGGATCAAATAGCGGAGTATACGGGCGATTGCAAAAAAGTCGCGCCTGTAACCGTCGCCACCTACCAGATAATAGCTTGGAGGCCGGACAAGGACTCGGACTTTCCGCACTTCAGATTATTCCGCGAGAGGCAGTGGGGGCTTGTTATTTACGACGAAGTTCATCTTCTGCCGGCTCCTGTGTTTCGCGTAACGGCGGAGTTGCAGGCGATAAGGCGTTTGGGTCTTACTGCGACATTAATCCGCGAGGACGGAGAGGAAGATGCCGTGTTCAGCCTTGTAGGTCCCAAGCGTTACGATGTGCCGTGGAAAGATCTTGAAAACAAAGGATGGATTGCCGAAGCGTTATGCACGGAAATAAGAATCGATATGCCTGAAAATCTCAGACTGCCTTACGCCGCCGCCGCGCCCAGGGAAAAGTACAGGCTTGCCGCCGAAAATCCGTTAAAGCAAAACATCGTACTTCAGTTGATAGAAAATCACCCTGATGATCACATATTGGTTATTGGCCAGTATTTGACCCAGCTTAACGCTCTTGCGAAACTTCTTAAAGCTCCGCTTATTACGGGCAAAACATCCAATGCGGAAAGAGAGCGGATTTATTCCGGTTTCAAGAAAGGTGAACTGCGCCTTATCGTTGTGTCAAAGGTTGCGAACTTCGCCATTGATCTTCCCGACGCGAGCATGGCGGTTCAGGTTTCAGGTTCTTTCGGTTCAAGGCAGGAGGAGGCGCAGAGGCTCGGGCGAATCTTAAGACCGAAGGAACGCAACGCTTGGTTTTATTCGCTTGTTTCAAGTTACACGGTAGAAGAAGAATTTGCCTCAAACCGCCAAAAGTTTTTAACGGAGCAGGGCTATAAATATTCGATTCAAAAATGGGATACAGCATGAAAGATAAAATTTTCCGCCCTGTAGATTTTTGGAAATCCGCCGTAATGACCCTTCCTGATAATTCGTTTTTCGAGTTAATCCGAAGCGTCTTCGGAAAAATAAAAACCCCGTTTAACAAACAACAGTTGACTGACGACCTTGAAAAATTTTTACTGCGCGAAGATATACAAAAAACAATAGCCGCCTATATCGACCAAAACGACGCGAAGATAATCGCCGCTTCCGCCCTGTTCGGCGAACCCGCTCCCGGAGAACTTGAAAGTTTTTTCTCCGGCGAATTCAGCTTTGCCCAGTTACAGGATATTGTCGTAAATCTTGAGGAACGGTTTATCCTGTACCGTTTTACCGAAGATAGAATCACCCGGCTCGCACTGAATCCGGTTCTGGAACAGATACTTACTCCCTTTACCGCAGACACATCTTCGCTCTTTCCCGCCGTTGAAGATTCCGTTCCTCCCGCCGCAAACGAGATTTCGCAAAACGCGGTTTTAACCGACAGGATTTTATCGGCGCTTTTATCTTTTGTTTACCGTGAAGAAATATTTTTTAAAACGGAAGGCGTTTTGCGTAAACGAATTCTGGAAGCCGGAAAAGAATGTTTCGGTAAAATAGATCTGCAGGTTATAATCGGCAGTCTTCAAATCCTCGGGTTGTTTTACGCCGACGGAGAAAAGCTTCTGCCCGACAGAAAACGGTTTGAGGAGTTCGGCTTGCTTTCCGCGCGGGAACGCGGCGAATACTGTACTGCGGCGTTAATTATATACGAAGAAACGAAGCCTTCAACTCCGATTCTTCCGCCGCTTTTCAAAAGCAGGCTTCGGGATGTTACTAATTTTATCCACGGTTTTTTGGATTTTCTCGGCGCGGGGCAAAAGTACCATGAAAGAACTCTGACAAGGCTTGCGGAAATTTTAAAAGCAAAAACGGGTATTGTTATCTCGGGCGATTTGGCAGCTACTCTGGAAAAAACAGGGCTTATTGTGCCAAGTTCTCCGGGCATAAAACAACTTGGCGTTATTACGCAAAACACTCCGGCTAAGCGACAGGAGCCGGTTATCGCGGTCGATTCCGGTTTCTCTGTCATTGTCTATCCCGAGATTGTTTACGCCGACGCGATTAACCTTGCCGCCTTCATGAATGTTGTAGAGGCCGGGGCTGTTGTTCGTTTTGAGTTGACCAAAGATTCCGCCGTCCGCGCTTTTAACAATAACATCGGCGCGGATGAGATCGTTGAGTTATTGAAACGGCTCTCCGGCGGCAGACTCGATGACAGCCAGATTTGGAATCTAAAGGATTGGGAAAAACGCCACGGAGAAGTTTCGCTTAAAAGCGGCGTAATTTTAAGCCTCTCGGCGGACAGGCGTTACCTGACAGAGACAATGCCCCTTGCGGGATTGATCGCCGAAACCCTTGCGCCGGGGGTATACCTGTTGCCGCCGAACGCCGCTGACGAAGCCGCCGTCGCCCTGTCATCCGCCGGAATCGACATCATTTCCCGCCGCAATGAAAAACCTTCCGCTCTAATCGCGTCCGCCGGTACCGGTAATGCAGATTTGCCCGATGCCGTTGCGTCTGCAAACAGGTATTTCCCGCAGCCGGGCGATTCAGGGAACAAACTTAAAATAGCTGATATTACTTCTGTCTCAACGCCGCCTCTTTTTTCGCCGCCGGCATCGCCGCCGGCATCGCCAAAGGCGCCGCCAATGGCGACTGCCCTAACAGAGAACTTTCACGCTATACTTAAAGAGACGCCGATGGGCGACCTTGAGCGGGCTGAACTTTCCGCCAGAATCGACAGGCGGCTTGTTCTGTGCGAAACACAGTTAAAAGAGGCAAGTCTGCGTTTCGAAAAACTCGAAGCGCGTAACATGGATTATGCCGGAAAACAAAACATAGCCAAACAGGCCATAGCCCAGCAGTCGCCCGTGGAAATTGTACACGGCACGGGAAGCGGAGAGCGTATTTTCGGTATTCCCAAAGCGCTTGAAAAAAGGGGAGGGGATTCTTTTTTGGTTATTACCCCTGCGGGCGGAAAAAGTGAGATGATTATACCGCTCGGAAAAATCAGCCTTTTACGCCGGATTAAAAAATCTATTTTTGAAATTTAGGGAGAGAAATATGCGATTATTGCCATTTGTAAATTTTAACTCGCCTGAGAGCCAACAGACGGAGATCAGTCAGGCGAAACTTGCGGTTCTTATTGACGCGGATAACACTCAATCTTCCATTATTGAGGGGCTTTTAAATGAAGTCGCCAAATACGGAATTGCAAGCGTTAAGCGAATCTACGGGGATTGGACAAACAACAACCTCCGTTCGTGGAAGGAAAAACTTCTTGCGAACGCCATTCAACCGATGCAGCAGTTTGCGTATACGTCGGGAAAGAACTCAACCGATTCCGCTATGATCATAGACGCGATGGATCTTTTGTACAGCGAAAAACTTGACGGTTTTTGCATTGTGTCCAGCGATTCGGATTTTACCCGTCTGGCTTCACGCCTTCGCGAGAGCGGACGGACTGTCTACGGTTTCGGCGAAAAGAAAACGCCCAAAGCGTTTGTTTCGGTATGCGATAAATTTATTTACACGGAAATTCTCCGTGACAATCAGGAGGAAGCTGATTACGAAGACAGCCGCCCTTCGGAAAAACCGAAAAAGGAATTCAAGGTAGACAGGAACCTTCTTAAACTGCTCCGCGACGCTGTAGACGACATGGCGGAGGAATCCGGCTGGGCGTACCTCGGCGGGGTAGGGCAGAAGATCAACAACCGCGCTGCGGACTTTGACCCCCGCAACTACGGTTTTAAAAAACTGGGCGACCTTTTCCGCGCCATTCCCCAGTTTGAGATGGAAGAGCGCCCCCGCGCCAACAGTTCCGGCAAGCAGTTGTACATAAGGTGGAAGAAAAAACACTAAAATAAAACTTGCTAAAAAAGACAAGTTATTAATATAATGAATAATTGGGTATTATCCAAAATTAATTGAGGGATTGTATGAGTTTAAGGCTTTTTGCAAAATTCGGATTGCTTCTGGTTATCATCGGTTTTTTTATGCCGGTAGCCTGCAACAGGAATGGTTTGGAAATTGCGAATTTCATGGTTAACAATAAACATGTTATAGAGGGAATATTAACTTATGTGTTGTTAATATCCGCTATTATCGGAGTCCTTATCGGAGATTCCCTGTTAATGGGCAGGGGAGTATCAAAAGGCGTTGATTGGCTTGTTATTATTATTTGTATAGCGAGCGGTCTTATCGTCTATTTGGGATCGCTTAAAAACGGTCCGAAACTGCAAACAGGCGCGTATCTTATTTTAATAGGGTGGATTATCGCGTTCGGCGGACAGCTTCTTTCGAGTATTAAGAACGAGTAGGTATAAATGAAAACAGCGGTAATATTTTTTTCATACGACGGGAACACCGCCTTTGTCGCTCAGCTTTTAAAGAAGGTTCTTAACGCGGATTTGGTTCAGTTGTCTTTAAAGGACGAAAAGAAGCGCGGCAAAATAGCCTCGATCTTCTGGGGCGGCGGCATGGTCTTCTCCGGCAAAAAGCCGCCGCTTAAACCGTATGATTTTAATCCCGCTGTTTACGATTTAATAATACTAGGCTCGCCTGTTTGGGCAGGTTCCCCCGCGCCGCCCTTAAAAACATTTCTTTCGCAAACCCCCGTTACCGGCAATAAGCTCGCACTTTTTGTCTGTCACGGCGGCGGCCCCGGAAAATCTCTTGAAAAATTCAAAGCGCTTGTTTCAGGTAACGAAATAGTTTCCGCGGCGGATTTTGTTATGCCTTTGAAAAACAAAGAGGAAGCGCAGAAGAAGATCACCGAGTGGGTGGCGAAGATTTAGGAATTGTTGTTGAAATTTTTTACTTGACAAATATTAAGTAGTATTACAAAATATTAATCAGGAGAAAAATATGGGTGAAACTCGTGTTGATATTACTCTTAGAAATGTTAGTGATGAAACTCGCTTAAAAGATGGGGTTATTTCTGATAAAGATGTTCGTTCTATTCAAGTAAGAGCCTTAGTCGATACAGGGGCCGTCTCTATCGTTATTAACGAAGATATATGTCAAAAATTAGGATTGCAGATTGAAGGCATGCGCTTTGCCACTTTAGCAGGAGGCGGAAAAGTAAACTGTAAAATTACGGAAGGCGTCAGAATCTGCTGGAAAGACCGCAACGCTATTTGCCAAGCTGTAGTTTTACCTGATGGCGAGCCGCTTCTTGGCGTTATTCCCCTTGAGTTTATGGATTTAATTGTAGACCCTGTTGCCGAACAATTAGTAGGCGCACATGGCGACAGGATTGTCAGTAGGATAATGTAAAAGGCTATCCTCTAACCACATTCCCAATCGCGTATAACGGATAAACATCAATATCCTCATAACGCCCAAAGTTTTCAAGAGAAGTACGCACCCCTCTTTTAATATGTTTTTCTTTCATAAAAAGACGCAAGCTTTGCATACTGCCCTGAGTTCCCGATTTTACTTCTATTGGAATAATGCTTGAACCTTTCTGTAAAATAAAATCAACTTGAGCGTTACTTTGTGAAGAACCGGAACCGGCCGATCTTTGCCAATAGAATAATTCCTGTAAGGAAAAACAGGAAGAGGTTTTTAATAATTCCAACCCGGTAAAAATTTCCGCTAAAGAACCGCGATTAAAAGCGGAAAAATCAGCGGCCGGCAGTATTTCGGAACGCAGACCAAGGGTATGCAAGAAAAGACCTGTATCGCAGGGAATCATCCGGCGGTATTTATGGTTTGCTTCAGCGCCAAGAGGAATACCGTTAGCGGCGGTATGAGTAACCGGATGAACCAGCCCTGCCATTATGAGGAGTTCAAGAGCTTGCCTTATCGCCGCTGCCGATGTTCCGGGGGCGGCGCGTTCATAGACAAATTTTCCTTCGGCTTGGCGCATAACAGATTCAAACACTTCATTGAGGAGCAGGAGAGGAGTACGTTTACGGTATTTGGCAAAATCTGTTTTTAGAACGGTTACAAGATCGTTTAAAACCAGCTCTCCGTTAAGAAGATCGCGTTTTCGCGCATATTGTGAAACTGCTTCCGGCATCCCTCCGCAGAGTAAAAATATTTTCAATCTGCTCAATAGTTGTTGATGAATTGGTTCTGCGAGCGGTTTTTCCGGAGAAGCGGCCTTAACGGCTTCGGAAAGTTTCTCCTCATTGAGGGCGGATAAAAATTCATCAAACCCAAAAGGATACATAAAGAGAGAGCGAATACGCCCTACGCCGAATGACGATATCTCTTCAATGGCGAATTCCAGAAGAGAACCGGCGGCAGCCACATGAAGCTCGGTATACTTCTCATAAAAATAACGAAGCTTTGACAGTGCGGGTTGGCAGCTTTGAATTTCATCAAAGAAAAGCAAAGTTTCTCCGGGAATTACCGGTGTATGAAAAAAGAGCGCAAGCTGTTCACAGATTTCCTGAGGAGAAAGCGAAGACTCGAAAAAACTTCTCACTTCTTTATTTTCATCAAAGTTTATCTCTATAAAATGTTTGAAGTGCGTTCCCAAATGCCTTATGGCGGAGGATTTTCCTACCTGTCTTGCCCCTCTTAAGAGCAAAGGTTTTCTGTCTGGCGGCTTTTCCCGGCTCCAGGAAAGGAGAATTTCGTCGATATTTCGTTTTAAGTATTGAATTTCCATTTTTCCCTACCCAAAAATAGCATGATTTTTGAGAAAATTCAAGGCAAAAATTGCTTGTTTTTTGAGAAAATTCGGGGCAAGAATTTCCTGGAGGTGTCCCGCCAAAGGCGGGCGGGGGAATTGCCCTACAGCCCTCAGCATCCTGCTTCCGGGCCGCCTTTTTTGCTAAACCGGCATCAAGAGGGGAACCTTCGACCTGCGGTCTCGGTTGAGGTTCCCTGCCGGTTTACCCTGCGGAACCTCTCGGTTCCTCCGGGCCGCAAAAAAGTTTCAATTCCCCTCACCTCCTGTTAGGTTATTTGAGTCTTTAAGGATTAGTTGTCGTGAATTATTTTTTCGCTGTTTATTAAATTTCCTGGAGGTGAGGGGAATTGAACCCCTGACCTCTTGAATGCCATTCAAACGCTCTAGCCAACTGAGCTACACCCCCGGAAGTCTCTTCAATTTACAAAATAGACGGTTTTTTGTCAATGGATTAGAATTAGGCATGATTGTCAGCGTTTCAAGAAGGTGCGATATCCCTAGATTTCAATTCAAATGGTTCATGGAAAGGCTTAATGAGGGGTTTAGTGATGTCGCTAACCCCTATAATCCGAAACAGATAAAGCGTGTTTCCCTGCTTCCGGCGGCAGGGGGAGACGATAAGGCTGATAATGTTGAGGCTTTTGTCTTTTGGACACGGGAACCGGAGAATATTCTTGCCAATACGGAAGAATTGGAAAAACGCGGGTTTCGCTTCTATGTGATGGTTACTGTTACAGGATACCCTGCGGAACTTGAACCTGATGCGCCCGATACATCAAAGGTTTTGGATAATATGAAAAAATTGTCGGAAAAAATCGGGCAGGACAGGGTTATTTGGCGTTATGATCCCGTTATTTTAACAAGCATAACAAACGAAGATTTTCACCAAAAGAATTTTGATTTTCTTGCGCGGGAACTTGCGGGATCTGTCAGGAGGGTTATTATCAGTATTTACGATGAATATCCGGCGGCCAAAAAACGACTTGAATTGCAAAAGCTGGAACCTCGTGACATTCAACCTGAACTGCTCGGCGTTCTTGCGAAAAGCGCGCAAGCCGCGGGTATGGAAATTCAAACCTGCGCCGAGAAAGAAGACTTTTCTTCTTTGGGAATTAAGAACGGCGCTTGTATAGACGCGGCGTTACTCAATAAATTGTGGGGAATTGAAAACACAAATAAAGATAAGAACCAGCGTCCTTATTGCCTGTGCTGTAAAAGCGTAGATATCGGCGCTTACGGAACTTGCGACGCGCATTGTATTTACTGTTACGCTGCCCGCTAACGTGAAAATCCGTTATATATTGTCCATTTTATTTCTATTTGATTTCCATCCCATTTACAAAATCTACAGATGGAATTCCTAACATATAATTTTCTATATATATTAAACCGTTTTCAAATAATTCATCCAATACAATTTCCGCAAAACAGCATTATTGGTTACGATAAAAAAATTATATGCAGGATTTGTATTTAATGCAGTATAAAAGTTTTTTGTATCATTAAGACAATTGATAAAATCAAAGGGTAAATAAATACCCGTAAAATTATCCTCTATGTTAAGGTTAAATTCATCATTTTTTACTTTCTTTTTGGTACATGAAAACAATGAAATAAAAATAAGGCAGCATAAAAAAAATTTAATATTTTTCATTTATGCCCGTTGGCGGCGCACTTCGTATAACAGCACTCCTGCGGCTACCGACACGTTGAGCGAATCAATTCTGCCGAGCGAGGGGATCCCTACCATGCCGTCGCAGCGTTCGTGTAAAAGGCGGGAGATGCCGCTTCCCTCGCTGCCGAGGACTAGCGCCGTTCTGCCGCTTAGGTCTTTTTTGTAAATAGGGTCGCCGTTCATGTCGGCGCCGTAAATCCAGAAGCCCGCTTCCTTTAAATCATCGGCGGCGCGGACAAGGTTGGGGGTCTCAGCCTGGGCGACCCAAGAAACGGCGCCTGCGGAAGTTTGGGAAATAATCGCGGCGTGTTTCGCGTTGCGGCGGTTTCTGCTTACAACCAAATCTACCGCGAATTGATCGCAGCAGCGTAAGATGGCGCCGTAGTTGTGCGGGTCGGTTATTTCGTCAAGGATAAGCACAAGAGAGTCTCTGCGGTCGCCGAGGTTGGCGATAAAGTTTTCAAGGGAGATGTCCGCCCGCCCTGATTCATCTTCCACCTGGAGAGCGATGCCGCGGTGGTTGGGAGCAAGGCCGTCAAGCTCAAAAGTGCCGACGCGCTCGAGGCGTATCTTGCTGTCCACCGCAAGATTTACAATTTCCCTCGCGCGCGGACCTGATTTTGCCACAAGCAGGGGGCCGCAGGAGCTTCCCGATTTTATCCTTTCTTCTATGGCGTGAAAACTCGTTAGGTACATCATGATTTTTTCCCCGTGTATTTTTGCACAAAACCGCATGGACGGTAAGTCATCTTCGCCTGCCTTAACCCTTCGTTCCCCAAATCTTGTTCGCGGTTTATAAGGGTGAAAAAGCGCGGCAAAGACGCGGCGAACGCCTGATTCACATACTGGTAAATGCCCTTGTACTCCTCAATCGCTTTCTCAAAATGAACGGCAAACATCTTGCCCCTCGATATGCTCTCTCCAAGACAGTAGGCGGCGGGCTTTCCGTCAATAAAAAAAATCGCGCCTTTCAGCGTAAGAACATCGAATAAATCCAGCGCTTCCCTTGCCGATTTGTAATCGCCGTCATCCTCTTTGTCTTTTCGCCAGCGGTCTAGTATTTCAATTGCCGCCGGAATATGCTCCGCGCTCATTTGGCGAAGCTCATGATCGGGATAGGCAGCAAGAAAATTATTCACATGATTTTTCTTCTTGTGGTATTTCTTCCCGGCAAGTTCCGCTAAATCGTTTCTGTAATACAGATAATCAAAGTTGTCCCTGTCTTCCGCGATTACAATGCCCTTCTTTTCTAGTTTTTCCTTAACGGGCAAGAGCACAGACTCGGGAATATTTTTCCAGTAATCGTGGGTCTTAAACAAAGATTCCAATATCTCGTCGTTCGGCGGCTCACAGGGGGTCGAAAAAAAAGTTTTGCCGTTTTGCTTGCCGGAAATAATAAAGCCGCCTTCATCCGCGTTATTTTTTGAACCGCCTTCCGGTATGTTACGCGAAATACGGTAATCGTATTTGTTTCTGAAAAGGTAAAGGCCGGAAAAAGTAAATTCCGAGACTCCGTCCGCCGTCAGGGACAGACGAGGGTGCATACTGTCTTTTAACTCAATATCCAATGGAACAAAATCCGGATAACAGGGAACGGTCATGGCTATTCTTCTGGTTTTTCCTGTTCGGCTTTTTTCGCAAGGACAGATTTCCGCGAGCCTATCATAATAGAAACCGGTTCCAGAATCGGGATATTTTCACAGACAATTCTGATAATAACCGTCATGGGGACCGCCAGAACCATTCCGGCAAACCCCCAAAGCCAGCTCCAAATTCCCAATGAAACAAGAACAATAAAAGGAGAAATCCCCACATGCTCGCCTATCACTTTAGGATCTAAAATTGTTCCTATAATATTTATCGCGAGGATAACCGCGATAACCAAAATAATTGGGGTCGGGTTGGGCCAGAATTGAATCAGTGCAAAAAGCGAAATCGCTACGCCGGTAACAATACTGCCTAAAGTGGGAATAAAATTCATTACAAACTGGATAACGCTCCAGCCGAGGGCGAAATCAAGCCCGATCAGGCGAAAAGCGATGTAAAACAAAACTCCGTTTGACAGGGAGAAGAAGAACTTCGCCGTAAGATACCGGGTAACTTGGGACATTAAATCGTGCCCCATCTTGTTTATTTGTTCCGATTTGCTTTGAAAGGCGGTCTCCAGCTTTATTTTGAAATATCCGGCTTCCAAAAGGATGAATACCATAAAAAGAATAACCAGAAGGGCGCCGGATAAGAAGTTTAAAAAGATTTTTGAGAAAGAAACGGCGAATTGTTGAACCCATGTCCGAATTCCCAGTTGTCCCCATATATTTTTCTTGAAACTCAGAGTTTCATCGAATGGGAGACCTAAAATTGGGGCTACATTCTTGTAAATTTCGGTCATTCGACCTTCATAACTGTTATATTTGGCAATTATATTGCTTCCGGTCTGATAAAGTACCATTCCAAAGATATAAAAACCGGTAACTATCATAATTACTATCAATAAAATCGAAAGAATACGAGGAATTCGTTTTTTTTCAAAGATTTTTATCAAAGGATACATGACAAAAGACAATAAAATCGCCATTGTCAGAGGTAAAAGCACTTTCGCGGCGATTTTTATCACTGCCCCGACAAGAATAAAGCAGATTAACATCAACAAGGAAAAGATCGCCCTGCCGGAATGAAAAGAATTGCCTATTTTTTTCATAAAAATATTATGTCATAAATTGTAAAAATGGGCAAGAAACTACTTGATCTTTCCGCTAAAGATTGGTACAGTAAATACAATCTGAAAGTACGGTGCAGACGCCTTCATTTTTAACCATTTATGCGTCTGCATATTAAAGCACTGGTGTTTTCCCGGCGTACGATCAGCAGCCCCCCAGGTTTCCTCACCTCCTTTTCCCGGGGGGTTTTTTTTTGCCTATTTGGTCTCTTTAAAACCCGAATCAGGTTTTGCGGATTCCATGATATACTTGAAAAAAAATAGAAATTAATTTAGTATGACAATATATTATATTTTGTCATACTGGAGGCCGAGTGGAAAAAACCTTACCATTGATGATTAGAGACAGAGCGAAAAACAACCCTGATACCGTCATACAGTACTATAAAAACAAGGAAGGAATATACAACGCGGTTTCTTACCGTCAATTTTACGAAGAGGTTTGTTTTCTTGCGGCTGGGCTTCTTGAGCTTGGAGTAAAGCGCGGGGACAGGGTAGGGCTTATTGCCGACAACTGCCAAAAATGGATGGTTAGCGATTTCGCCGTCCTTTCCATCGGGGCGGCGGACGTACCGCGCGGCGGCGATATTACCGTTCAGGAACTTGTTTATATATTGGGCTTTACCGCCTGTGAAGTTGTCTTTGCGGAAAATCAAAAACAGGTTTTAAAAATAATTTCCTGCAGACAGGAATTGCCCGCCTTAAAAACATTGATTTGTTTTTCTCCGGTGGACAGCCAAACCGAAACCGCCGCCGCGTCCGCGGGCGTTACCGTGAATTACTTCGCCAATGTTGTCGCGATGGGGCAAAAGCGCGAAGGCTTAAATCCCGGCGCGGCGGAAGCCGAGATGGACAAAGGCGACGGCGAAGAAACCGCATCGATCATTTTTACTTCAGGCACTACAGGCGAGCCTAAAGGCGTAATGCTTTGCCACAGAAACTTTTTGTGCCAACTGCCGGCGTTTATCAAATTTTTTGAGTTAAAGCCGGGCGACATCTGGATTTCCATGCTTCCTGTCTGGCATGTTTACGAAAGATTAATGGAATATGTTATTTTTTATTACAGCACAACCATTGCATATTCAAAACCGATGGCTCCCGTATTGATGGCGGATTTTCTTGCGATAAAGCCCCAATGGATGGTTTCCGTTCCGCGCGTTTGGGAAGCGATCATGGACGGCATTAACCGCAACATAAAAGCCAAAGGCGGCTTTAGAAAAAAAATGTTTGATTTAGCGGCTTCCTATTCCATGTTGTACACATATTTTAAGGATTTAACTTTCGGGCTTTTGCCGAATTTTCACGGACGCATCCGCGCGCTCGATTCGGTTTTCGGATTTGTCCCGTGGCTCGTTCTTCTTCCGATAGAAGGAATTCTGCGCGCTTCAATTTTTAAGCGCATTAAAAGGGAATTCGGCGGACGCTTTAAGGCGGGGATTTCAGGCGGCGGCTCGCTTCCGGCAAGAGTGGATTTGTTTTTTAATTCGATAGGCATCCGTCTGCAAGAAGGTTACGGTCTTACGGAAACATCTCCTTTGGTTACGGTGCGGCAGTACAAACGATCACGGCGCGGAACCATCGGGCAACTGATGCCGAATACGGAAATAAGGATTATAGACGGCAAAGGCAAGATACAGCCGCCGGGGCGCAACGGGATTATTTTTGTAAGAGGAAGTCAGGTGATGAAAGGTTACTACCAAAAACCTGCCGTAACCGCCGCCGTTTTAAGCGAAGACGGCTGGTTTAACACAGGCGATATCGGGATGCTTACCTATGACCGCGAATTGCGCATTACGGGCAGGGCGAAGGACACGATTGTTCTGCGCGGAGGCGAAAATGTGGAACCTGTCCCGATTGAATGTAAATTGAGGGAAAGCCCTTACATTCAACAGTGCATGGTAGTAGGTCAGGATCAAAAATCCCTCGCGGCTCTTATTATTCCGTGGCAGCAGACAATAATGGATTTCGCCGAAGAAAATTCCATTCCCGTTGTCGATTACGAACTTCTTTTACAGCAGCCCGAAATAAACGAAATTATCGCCTCTGAAATTTCCGAGCGCGTAAACCCCAAGACAGGCTTTAAACCCTTCGAACGTATTTATAAATTTGTTCTTTTGCCTAAACCGTTTGAGGCCGGCAAAGAACTGTCCGGCAAGGGCGAGCTTTTACGCCACAATATCTCGGCGCTGTACGCGAAAGAAATACATAGGTTGTTTAAGTAGCGGGACTCTGGACATTTAACGCCCCCCGTATTAACATAAAATGCTCCGTGCCAGGAACCGTGCGGGCAGGCGCCGCCTAACCCCGCCAGGTCCGGAAGGAAGCAACGGTAAGCGGAAGTTTGCCGCGCCGCGGCACTCCTGTCGCGGGGCAATTCCTACTGGTTTTTTTTTGTTTCTTTCTATAAACTGACTTTATGGCAGAAACCCCGCAAGTTTATGAAGTAACCGCTTCAAAATACAGACCAAAAACATTTGACGAATTGGCGGGGCAGGAATTTGTGGTTTCTACCCTTAAAAATTCGCTCCAGAGCGGGCATATCGCCCACGCTTACCTTTTTTCCGGGCCCAGGGGGTGCGGCAAAACAAGCGCGGCGCGTATTTTGGCGCGTTCGCTTAACTGCGAAAAGGGGCCCGCGAAAGGGCCGTGCGGAGTCTGCGACAACTGCCTTGCGATAAGCCGGGGCGCGGGAATGGACGTGCTTGAGATAGACGGCGCCTCCAACAATTCCGTAAACGACGTGCGGCAGATCAAGGACGAGGTTCTTTTTCCGCCGCAGGCAGGCCGTTACAAGATTTACATTATCGACGAAGTGCACATGCTCTCGGGCAGCGCGTTTAACGCCCTGTTAAAAACAATAGAAGAGCCGCCGCCGTATATCGTTTTCATTTTTGCCACCACTGAACTGCACAAGGTTCCCGCTACGATTAAAAGCAGATGTCAGCAGTTTAATTTCCGTCTTATACCCATCGAGACAATTCAGGAGATATTAAAAAAGGTCTGCGGCGAAATGGGGATTAAAGCCGAGGACGAAGCGCTGTTCTGGATAGCCAGAGAATCGACGGGCAGTATGCGCGACGCCTTTACCCTCTTTGATCAGGTTGTCTCTTTTTCCGCAGGCAGTATACGCGGCGATTTAATCCGCGAGAAACTCGGTATCACGGGTCTTGAAAAACTCAACGCTCTAGCGGACATGTGCGCCGTCAACGACGCTCCCGGCGCTTTCGCGCTTACCGCGGAAATTCTTGACTCGGGCGTTTCAATCGAACAGTTTGTAATCGATCTTGCGGGATACTTCCGCAGTCTTCTCTTGTTGAAGAACGGCGTAACAAGGGAATCACTTTTGGGTTACAGCCCGTCGTTGTTTTCCGCGAAGGCGCTTGAAACCTTTGATTCCGTCCGCCTTGAGCAGGCGCTGGAACTTTTGCTTGACTGTTACCGCGACATCCGCTACTCGGTTTCTCCGCGCTTTGAACTTGAAACTGCCGTTTCAAAACTGTCGTGGCTCAGCCGCTGGATTTCCCCGACAGAACTCGGCGAAGCGGTTGAGAACGCTCGCAGTGTTTTTGGAAACGCGGAACAAGTTAGACAAAGGCAAACCGCGCCTGCAACGTCTTCATCTTCGGCGCCGCCTACGGCACCGCCAACGGCGCTAAGGTCGCCCGCTGCGGCGTCTGCGCCGCATTCTCAATCAAAAGTCGGTTCTCTGTCGGATGAGTTCAAACGAATGCTTGCCGCGAAAGGAAATACTGCGGCAGGGAATGATAAATTTGAAGACACGTCATCAGACGATGCAGACTCGGACGTAAAGTCCGCGGACGTAAAGTCCGCAGACTTTGCATCCGATGATGTTCCTCTTTGGGACAGTGCGGCAGTCAAAAACGGCGCAGACGAGGAAATGCCGTCTCAAGTAGAAAATGTGCTTTCCGTGATTCCGGGAACGGTGGTTGAATAATGAATATGAATCCATTTGATATTTTAAAGAACGCACAGAAGATACAGGAACAGATGAGCGGCTTTCAGGAAAAGCTGGAAGAGATTTTGGTTACAGGCGCTTCCGGCGGAAGCATGGTGGAGATCGACATAAACGGAAAACTTGAAGTCCTTGCCGTACGCATTGCGCCGGAAGCGGTTGCAGGCGGCGATACTGAAATGCTTCAGGATTTGATAATGGCGGCGTTTACCGACGGCATGACCAAGGTACGGGAAGAGATTAACAGCCGAATGAGCGCGATAACAGGCGGATTGAATTTATCAGGTTTTCCGGGGGTTGTGTGACCTCCGAACGAACGCCCAATGTTTTAGACCGGCTTACGGTTCTTTTTTCAAAACTTCCTGGCATCGGGAAAAAAAGCGCGGGCAGAATCGTGTATCACATTCTGGACAGCAGTCCCGCTCTTGCCGCGTCTTTGGCGAATGAACTTGCAGGGCTTCATCAGGCGATACGGCGCTGCAGCATCTGCGGCTGTTTTACCGAAGCCGACCCCTGCTCGGTCTGCACGGACCAGGACCGCGACCACTCGGTTATTTGCGTGGTGGAAAGCGCGCAGGATGTGCGTATCATCGAAGAGTCGCGGGAGTTCCCGGGAGTTTACCATGTGCTCGGCGGATTAATCGCTCCGCTGGAAGGAGTCGGCGCCGGAGACCTTTCCATCGACAAATTGATAAACAGGCTTGGAAAAAAGGACAAGCCCGTTAAGGAACTTATCCTTGCTTTGAATCCCACGGTCGAAGGCGACACCACAGCCCTGTACCTTCAAAAACAGTTGAAGGATTATCCCGTGGAAATAACCCGCCTTGCTTCGGGAATGCCCGTCGGCGGAAACATTGAGTATATAGACAAGCTTACGCTTTCCCGCAGTTTTCGCGGCCGCGTAAAAGTGATATAATAAATACGGAGGCAGTGATGAATCTCAGATTGGAAGATGATGAAGACGATGACGACGACGAAAAAGAAGGCAAGATTTTTATTTCCGACCCGCTTGCGGGGAAGATGCTTAAGACCAGGACGATTTTAATTTCCGGAACGATAAATAAAGAACTGGCCGAGAAAACAATACGCCAACTGCTTCTTTTGGAAGACATGAGCGAAGAACCCATCCGCATTTTTATTGACTCCCCCGGCGGAGACGCGGACGCAGGCTACGCTATATTCGATATGCTTCGTTTTGTGAAGCCCGATATTTGGACAATCGGCATGGGACTTGTCGCCAGCGCGGCCGCCATCATTCAGCTTGCGGCTCCGAAAGAAAGACGCGTAGGGCTTCCCAACAGCCACTACCTTATCCATCAGCCCCTTTCGGGAATACGCGGCGTCGCGACCGATATCGAGATACACGCCAAAGAACTTGAAAAACTGCGCGAAAAAATCAATCGCTTGATTTCCGAAGAAACCGGAATTGCTTTTAATCAGGTTGAAAAAGACACCGACCGCGATTACTGGATGACGGCGGCAGAGGCGGTTAATTACGGATTACTCAGCAGGGTGATAACGAGCAGAAACGAGATTTAGAAAAATCTTACTTAGCCAACGGCCTATACTTCAAAGAAAACGCTAACTCAACCCCGTGATCAATTCTTTCTTTGATATGCCCTGCGTTTACCGTTACTCTGTAACCGGGTTGCGCCGTAAGAGTCAGATATTTACGAGGTGAATACTCGCCGCGCAGGCTTGTAGTGTAAGTAAAGACGGGTGTCCCGCTCGGCGGAACTGTTACATCATACACAAGATGGCTTGGCCTTATATCGGCATCATCGAAATGATCAAATACCGTCAACTGCGATCTTACTCCCTGCGCGGAAAAAGAAAATGAAAAACCTCCATACCAATTTGTAGAGGAGCGAAAACCCGACCAAAGAGTGCCGGCGATTGTGTCGGGGCCGAAAGGCGTTCCCGTCCAGTAGCGGAGGGGAGGCTTCATTATGTCCAACTCCGGGACTTCCTTGAAAAAAGACCAGCCCTTGCCCCACATTATGTACAAGTAGGGATAAGTATAGACGCCCTCAAGCCCGAATTCCAAATAGCCGCCCTTAACGGAGTACGAGAATTCCGCGCCTGCTTGAAAGCCAATCGCATCGGGGTACAGGCCTTCCATCCAGTTTGTTTTTTTCATGGGAAGGTTCAATACGTCCATGACAAAGAGTCCGTAGAAACGCAAGCCGCTTACAGGCTGGAATTCCAATTTTACGCCGAAGTAGGAGCCTATGCGTGAGTGGCCGTTAGCGTCATTGATCTTCTCATCGCCGTCTGGCTGCAGGTCGTTATTATATTCTTTGTACGTTTTATATGACTCATAGCTGTGAAAAATAGTAAACGGGTTTAGAAAACGAAGTTCCAAAGGAGCGTTGACCATTACCCCTTCCGCGAGGCTTACGGAAAATTTCCGGTGCGGCCTGATTTGAATGTAATGCATATACTGGTATTTATTTACTTCATATTGAAGCATCTGGACAGTGTATTTAAACACGGGGGAATACACGGAAGCTTGAGCGTAAATCGTTCTTTCCAGATATTCGGAAATAATAATGCTTCCTGTGCGGGTTTTCCCGAAAAAATTGTCGCCGATGCCGATTGCGAGATTAAAACCCGACGCTTCGCCGACAGGTGATCCTACGCTGACATAGGCGCGTTTGGGAAAATGAATATCCGCTTGTTTTACGGGATCCAGCGGTATGTTGACGTAATTATTATGGAGAGTAGCGGCGTATTCGTTTTGTCCAAGGTAGAGCTCCATTTCGGCTGTAACCCAGGGGTTCAATGAAAAACCCCAAGGGAATTGCAGGACGTGATTACGCTCATGATCATTGAAAATCCAGTTGTTGCGCTCGTTGGATTTGTAGTACGCCTCAGGCTGTAACACGGCATCCAGCCAAAGCGAAACGGCATCGGATTGAAAACTCAACGGAGGTTCCGATTTCAAATAAGCCGCAAGCCGGTCATATATGACAAGTCCGCTTTCGGAAAGCAAGTCCGCGTCGATTTCTTCCATATATTTCTCCATTTGCGCTATGGTGATTCTGGAATCCGCGAAAAAAACCTTGCCCTGTTCCCGCGAGAGAATTGCTATTGCATCATAAGCCCAGTCGCCGGGCTGAAGCTGTTTTTGAGGAGGAAGAGGATACAGTATATTCAATGAGCAAAAGCTAAAGATAAAAATAGAAACGATGAAAAAACTCTTTTTTATTGAAAAAAAATTATTTTTATGATACTTTTGCATATAGTGAGTATAAACAAAATGTTAAATAAAATTCAATCGGCAGCCGTTGTTGCGGTATTGCTTGCTTTCATTTTTTTCGGGGAAACCGCTTTACGCGCCCAAACCCATGTCTCGGTTCCGGTTGATCACGCTGTATATTACATTCTTGATCAGGCGGAAATAAGAGGTCTTTGTTCTCCTCTCCCTGCCGTAAAACCTTATACACGGTTAAAAATACTGGAAGCCGTCAATGAAATCCTTGATTCCGATCCAAAGCGTTTCGGCAGTCTGACTGACGGAGAAAGGGAAATACTTGAGAACATCCGCGCCGAATTCGGCAAAGGGGAGGCGGGTTTCGATCCGTGGAAGGGATTATACCGCTTTGACGTAAAGGGAAAGAAAGGCGTCCGTTTTTCCGGAGATGTCGGCATTGCGATGGAAACCCTTAACTCGGCGGCTTATTATACTGAACAGAAAAAAACCCACAAAGGTACAGACACATGGGGAAAGCTTATCGTAAGAGGCGATATAGGCGAGCGTTTCTCTTTTGACGTTGATTTTTCTGCCGGCATGATGAAGGCCTATATTGCCGAACTTGGTACATACGATCCATACGCGTCCCAAAGAGTATTTGACGGAGATAATCCTGATAATCCTGATTATCCTGTATATTTAAAACAACGTGTAACCGTATACAGCCAGCCGCTGGCGTTTTTCCCTTATTCATATAAAAAGAACTGGGACGGTTTTATGTTCAATCTCGGCGGGCCTATTACCTCGGGAGGCATGGAAGGCTGGCCTAGAAATATTTCAATAGCAGCGTCTATGGAATCGGAAATGTCCGGCAGCGTATTTGAAGATACTCTGCTTATACGTTTCGGAAGAATCAGGCGGGAGTGGGGGGCGATGGCTCCGGGAAGCAGTCTTGTTCTTAACGGTACGGCCCGCCCGTTTATCGGAATAGAGGCAAACTTTAATCCTGTTCCGTGGTTTTCGTTTTCTTCCGTAACCGGGATATTGGAATTCAATAATGTTAACGGAGGGCCAAGGGTTCCCGCAAGGACGTTTCAAAACGCCTATTCGCTTCAACAAGTGGAATTTAATTACAAAAACTATTTTCATGCAGATTTCGGCAGTTCAGCCGTTTGGGCAAAGCGGCTGGAATTGGGTTATATTTTCCCTCTGTTGGATAATTTTTTCTATCAAAATTATATAGGCGACTTTGACAATATGGCGATCCATATGAACCTTAAGGGACAATACCCGGGCCTTGGTAAGATCTGGTTTTCGTTCTTCCTTGATGAAATGGAAATATCAAGCATGAGATCCGCTTTTGATCTTGATCGCCATATGTTTGCTTATCAGGCCGGAGTGCAGGGAATAATCCCGTTATTATCTTTTACATCCCTGACGGCAAGTTATACAAAAGTTGAACCATATAGCTATACTCATACAAAAGTTAGAATACCGTGGTATGGCGACGCATTAATGGAAAGCGCTTATGTAAGCAACGGGGTATGCTTGGGTTATTACCTTCCCCCGAATTCGGATGAAATAAAAATACGTTTTGATACGCGCCCTCTGTCAAAAACAAATTGTCATTTTCAATATCAATTGATCCGTCACGGCGCGGACTTCGGCCGTCATCAAGTTGACGGAAGCTCTCTGGTCTCCGAACTGGATCCCGACGGCCGCGACGATAAAGCTTCTCTTAGAAAAGATTTTCTGAAAGACGGCGCATATCAATGGATGCATATTATCAAGGTTGGCGCTGAACATACATTGAAGAACCTTCCTTTTACTTTTTTCGGCGAGGCGGGAATGGCTTATTCGTATTTTACCGACATCAGCGACGAGAAATACGCAAAGTTCGCGCCGATCGGCGATGTACCTAGAATCGACGCGGCGGGCGTTTATTCCAAATCCACCGCTTTTATTCTTACATTGGGTATGCGTGTTTTTATGTGAGCTACGATATTGTCCTGAAACCTTCCAGAGACTCAAACCAGACGGGAACCGATTTTAAGCCGTGGAACATGGCGCTTAAATCGCGGTACCAGCTCATGTTGCACTCGTTGCAGGGAGACATCTTATAATCCTTTTCTTCCATCGTTAAAATATTTCCCAATACGCGCGGAAGCTGCATACACGGGTGCACGTCGAAGAACCAATCGACAAAAAGAACGTTTGTTCCGCCCAGACAATGGTAATGGACTTTTGCCGGATCTTTGAGAAAGCGGATTATGTTTTTCATGGAAGCCGCCGTGTTAAGTATCCCGTATTTTTTTGTTTTACGGAGTTTAATCGCCGATTCCAGCCCGTGAATAACGCTTTCCCTTGAAAGACTGATCCCTTCGCCTCCGAGCGGGTAAACTTTCGATTGGGAGAAAGTAGGGTAATTCAGGGAAATAATGTCAAAGCCCATATTCTTGGCGCGGGTACAGACTTCTTCAAGTTTGTCGTAATTATCGTTCCAGATAAGGACGGACGCCATTGTTCTAATCTTTGTCTTGCTGATAAGCTCTACGGCTTTCGCCATGTCTTCCATAATATTCGGAATCTGCCGCGATTCGGACATAATTTTTGGATCGCCTGAATCGAAGGAAATACAGATCATGTCGTTTCCGGCGTCTTCCAGCCGTTTAACAATGTCGTTCCTAAGCAAAAGCTGAGGGGCGGCGTCAAGAACGGCGCTGTGCATTCTGCGTTCCGTCGCTCTGCGGACAAAATCCACCACATGCGGGTGGAGCAGAGGTTCGCCGCCCGTAATGGTAACATGGACAGTTCCGTGATCCGCCAGACGATCAATCACATCCAACGCCTTTTCTCTGTCCACAAAAACTTTAGGTTGTTGTTTCCATATTTCGCAGAAAGAGCATTTTGCGATACATGCGTTTGTAATGGCGAATTCCGCCACTTTTAGTCTGCCCTTAAAATAATTCTTGAAAAAATTTCTTTTCTTGCCTTGTGCCATTCAAATAATCCTCGTTAACATATCGCTATCCATAATAAATGATTCTTAAAAAATAATCCAGTAACCTGATTAGTATGTTAATAAGTTATGAATACATCGAAGTATACAGGAAACGCCGTATCTTCTGTTGAGCGTTCTTTTCAAACGGTTCTTTGCGTATGGTAAAATCTATAATTTTTTTGTAAATGGACAAAGTACGGTTAACTTCCTCAACTTCTTTTCTGATAAGCGCTTCTATGAAATCATCGTCGTTTTCCTTGCCCGGGCAGTGTTCCTTGATATATTCATAATTGGGAACTGTTACGGCAAAAATCTGCTCGTTGCCGTGGGAATGTTCCTTTTTGCCGATTACAAGGACTTCGCTAATAACCTGAGAATTGGAAAAATGAGCTTCGACTTCCTCCGGGTAAACATTTTTCCCGCCGGAACCGACGATAAGGTTTTTCTTGCGTCCTTTGATATAGACAAAGCCTTGCTCGTCAATACAGCCAAGGTCGCCTGTCAATAAATAACCGTCGTCGGTAATAACTTCTTTTGTGGCTTCCTCGTTCTCAAAATAGCCGAGCATTACAGACGGCGATTTGCACGCTATCTCGCCGATACCGTCCGGTCCCTTATCGATAATTTTTACGTCGGTGTAACTTACGGGAAGCCCCACCGACTCGTTGCGCTTGTGGCGCGGGGTGTTTACGGTGATAAGCGGGCTGTTTTCGCTCATGCCGTAACCTTGAACAATATTGAATCCAAACGAGTCAAAAAAATCCGCCGTCCTGATGCTTAACGGTCCGCCGCCGGCGACCATTATGTAAATCGACTGTAAGCCCGCTTTTTTGCGGATAAAACGAAACACCTTCCGCCCGAATTCGGGATTTCCCTTTCGCGCTTTCGCGAGGGCGATTTTCCGTAAAATATTTAGAGGCCCGCGCACAATAAAAGGAATCTTGTTGTACTTTGATTCTATCGCCGTCATTACCTTGTCGTAAAGCAGCGGAACGCCGATTAGGAACGTTACTTTTCCGTCGTTTATGTCGTCCACTACAACTTTGCCGACAATTTTTTCCGAGATTACCGTCGGGATACCGTAGGAAATTGGCGCCATAAACGAGCAGGTTGTGGGATATGTATGATGAAGCGGCAAGACATCGTTAAAAACGTCATTTTTTGTCGGTTGAAGAATTCGGATCGCCGCGCTGGTATTGGCTATTATATTTTTATGCGAGAGAGTAACGCCCTTGGCGAAGCCGGTGGTTCCCGAAGTGAATACGATTGAGGCGGGATCGTTAGGAGAGATGCTGTCAATCGCGGGCAGTTTTCGGTTTTCGGCGTTTTTTCCGAACTTGTCGTATTCGGTCTCTTGATCGGGCGGAGGGTTTTCGGTATCGGGGCTTATGCACACAAAGACGGACATTGTGATACTGCCCGATTTAAGCGATAACGCGAAATCTTTTTTTCTGCCCGAGTAAAAGAAAGCTCTGGCCCTTGTTATTTTTATTATGTTAAGACATTCTTCTTCCGTAGCCAAAAAATCTACAGGAACAACGCAAAAGCCGCCGATTACCGCTCCCATCCAGACAGACATCCATTCCGGTCTGTTTTCCGCCCACAGCACAACGCGGTCGCCCCTGTTAAGGCCGGCGGCAATCAGCCCGCGCGCCACCTTTCGGCATTCGTCGCCGAATTTAGCGTAGCTCCAGCGCGTGAATTCGCGTTGCTTGCCCGCGCGGTATAAAATCGCGTCTTTGTCCGCGTATTCCCTTGAAATATAATCCACCATGTGGGCGAAATTCGTGTACGGAAGGTCGGGAAGATTTGAAATATAATCTTCGAATTTTAACATTACTCCCATTATATCATAATTTGAAGGTATGTCAAAAAAATTACTTTGTTTTTACCAGACAATATTTCTTTTTTCCGGCTCGTAAAATTAATTCCCCGTCCGCGCTCAACCTGTCCGCGCCGATTACCGCCGCAGGAGCGTTAATTGTCGAAAATTCTCCGTTCGCCAAGGAGACAAAAGCGCCCCCCTGATCAACAAGGCGGCGGCCTTCGCTCTTTGTGGAAACAAGTTTGGCGTCGGAAAAAAGATCCACTATGTTGTAGCCGATTTCAAATTTAGAGCGGTCAAGCTGTACGTTCGGCATTGCCGTCTTGTCGCCGCCGCCGCCGAAAGCCGCCTTGGCGCCGCTTAGCGCATTGTCCGCCTCGTCCTTGCCGTGAACGATAGAAGTAACTTCCCACGCGAGCCGTTCTTTTGCATCGTTGGGATTTTTACCCGGAGCGCACAGCGAATTACACTCATCAACGGTAAGGAAAGTGAACATTAACAAGAAGCGAAGAATATCCTGATCTTGCACATTGCGCCAGTACTGGAAAAATTCGTAAGGGCTTGTGACGGACGGGTCAAGAAAAATCGCGCCCTTTTCGGTTTTGCCCATTTTTTTCCCGTCCGCAGTCATGACGAGAGGGAATGTCAGCCCGTAAACTTCCGCGCCCTCGATGCGGCGGATAAGCTCGACGCCGGCGACAATGTTCCCCCATTGATCGTCTCCGCCGATTTGCAGACGGCAGCCGTGACGGCGGTAAAGCTCCAAAAAGTCGTAGCTTTGTAAAAGCTGGTAATTGAATTCGATAAAAGAAAGCCCGGTTTCCATGCGTATTTTGTAAGCCTCAAAACTGAGCATTCTGTTTACGGAAAAATGACTGCCGATGTCGCGTAGAAAGTCGATGTAGTTAAGATTGGCGAGCCAGTCCTTGTTGTTTACGGTAAAAGCGGTTTTGCCGTCGAACCCGACAAAATCGTCAAGCTGTTTGCGGATATTTTCGGTATTGATATCCAGTTGTTCGTAACTTAGCATCTTGCGCATGGATGATTTTCCGGACGGGTCTCCGATTCTGGCGGTTCCGCCCCCGAGCAGGGCGACGCCCGTATGCCCCGCGCTTCGAAGATGACGAAAAGCGAAGTAGGGAACTATGTGCCCGATATGAAGGCTTCCGCCCGTAGGGTCTGTGCCCTCGTAAAAAGTAATGGGACCTTCGTCCATTATTTTTGACAATCCTTCGACATCGGTACACTGCCGGAGAAAGCCTCGTGTTTTTAATATTTCTAACGCTGAGTTCATAGCTCATTGTAGCGGATTTTTATTTGTTATTGCTAGATGGTAATTTCTTAAAAAAATTATGTTATTGATTTATACTTAATATTAAAATATAATAAAAAAAATGACTAATACAAAATTTTATGTTGTATTCATTCTCCTTCTCTTATTACCTGCCTTGTGTCCGGCGCAGGAGTCCTCCGACGGAAGTTTTTGGGACGGAGTTATGAGCCCCGCCTCTTTTAGTAAGCCTTTTTGGGCCGATATGTATTCAACAATAACATGGGTCGAAATCGCATACGCTACCAACAGCCCCGAATATGATTACGGAGAATTTAATACTGATTATCGTTTTTTCCTTTTTGCGAATTTAGGAGTAGACATTCCGTTATGGACGGGCTGTTATTCGAACGGGAAATACGGATTAACCGTGACTTTGCCGTATATGATTGAGTTGTGGTATGACAGGTTTGAATGGAAAACATCGCCGATAGTAAATACATCCTACAGGTTCGGCGTGTTTGATACCACTTTTATTTACCGGCTGGATGATCCAATTCAAGTTTTCCCCCGCAAAGAAACATCTTCCTTGCCCGGTTTTTTGCATTTTGATATTTATAACTGGACTGTAAAACTTGGATTGTTAAAACACGAGTCCACGCATATCGGCGATGAACTTACAATTTTCTTAAAAGATCACGATTTTCCGATTACAAGAATCGATGTTCTGCGCAATTACGGAGAAATTATTTTTACATTGAACGATCCTGACAGTAAAATGCGTCTTAATCACGGTTTAAAATTTGGTTTTCTTTTTAATTATAATTATCTTTATAATAACTGGTATAATGTTTTTGAGACGGAGGCGGACACCGATATTGTCGAGTTAAGCCGGATTCCGTTTGAAATATACCTGCAATACCAATATCAGTCGCCGCCTTTCTCGCGCGGTTTACAAATAATCACCTCGTTTGAATACCGTTTAAGAGAGCGGCACAGATACCCGTTTTCCTATTCAGGGTCAATGGCAGGCGCTTATCAGGATAATCCGCCCAATCTTGTAAATTGTTTTAATGTTTATGCCGGTATCAGATACGATAATCAAAAGCCTAATTATTTTTCTAAAATCGGGTTTGGGGTAAGGTATTATTACGGGTTAAATCCTTATGGTCAGTATAGGTCTATGCCTTATTACAGGCAAATCGGGTTTTTCGCTATTTTCGAATAACGTATATTTTATCCGAATTTAACCGGCTTATTACGGTTTAAGTCATCTTCTTCTTCTGATAAATATGATGATGTCTGAATAGTTCAACGTATCTATTCCGTTTTCTCTTTATAATGGCTTTTATAAGAAGGTAAATCAGAAAAGCAAGTAAAATAACTACCGCCAAAATAATGATACTTTTGTAAAACAAAACGGCTTTTTCAGAAGTAAAAATTTTTGAAAAATCAAGTTCCTTAAAATTAACATGGGTAATTATTAATACAACGGCGGATAATACAAGTATAACGACAGTAAAGATAACTGCAAATTTCTGAAATAATTCCTTGAATTTTTTCTTTGATTTTTTGGTCATGATATATTCTCCTTTGTATATTCGGCTTCAAAAACAAGTTTTTTAACGGATTCATCGGCAGGTTTTTCTGATGATTCATCCGCGTAATTGATAATCAACCGCGGCGCCGGATTGAAAATCAACCGCTTCCACCATTTGTCCTCTTTAATTATTTTTTGCGAAATTATTTTTTCTCTGGGAAGAAAAAGGGTTTTTTCTTTGGGCGGCTCTTTCTCGTTAACGGCAAGCCCGATTAAATTGTCAAAAAAACTGTTTTGCGGGAAATGATGAAACCTAAATCCGCCCGATGTGTTGATAATAAGCCCCCAAAGACCGTTCCATTTTTTCGCGTCAAATTCATCCCACCCGCGGATATACTTTCCCAATCCGCGCTCCAGAATTGTCTCGCCCGTTTTTTCCGAGAATTCGCGCCAAAATGTTTCAGGCGATTTTTCGCTTTTCTTAAACAACATTTTAGTATTATAGTATACACTTAAAAGCGGGGATCATAAAGGTAGAAAATTGAAACGAATTATTTTAAAACCCGGCGAGGAAGAACGTATCCTGCTTGGCCACCCCTGGGTGTATGGCAACGAGATTGACCGCGTGCTGGAAGGCAAAGAAAAAGCTCAACTTGTTCCCGGCGAATGCGCCGACGTTGAAAGCGGCCGCAAGAAGTATCTGGGCAGAGCTTTGGTAAACCCCAACTCGAAGATTACCGCGCGGCTGTACAGCCCTTCAAAAGAGGGGATCGACAAGGGATTTTTCAAGCGGCGTATCCGCGAGGCCGTCCTTAGGCGCTCTTTTTTCCGCGAGCTTTCACGCGAATCCGCGCGGCTTGTTTTCGCGGAGGCCGATTTCCTGCCCGGGCTTATCATCGACTGCTTTACAGGCTGGCCGTTAGCTGATATTGAATCAGCAGTTACACAGCGTCCCGTTACTTTCGAGCTTGCGAAGACCGCATTGGGTCCGCCTCGCTTTTGGCTTTCGGCGCAGTTTCTTGTGTGGGGAATGGACAGCCGCCGCGAGATGATAATAGAGGCTCTGCGGGAAGTGGTAACGATAGTAAATACGGCGGATGACGAAGGCGCTTGCGACGCGGTATATCCTGCGGCGTTTATACCGGAAGGCTCTCTTTGCGGCATTTTCGACAAATCCGCCGCTCATGTCCGCGAGTTGGAAGGTTTGCCTTTGCGTGAAGAAGTTCTGCAGGGAACTTTCCCCGAAGGCGGTATCGTTATTTTTGAGGGAACTCTGCAAGGCAACTTGCCGTTTATCGTGGATCCGCCGCAGGGACAGAAGACCGGGTTTTTTCTGGATCAACGAGACAATCATCTGCTTGCGGCTCAATATGCCGACATACTGCGAAAAGAGTCGGCGGCGGAACCGCGTATTCTTGACGCCTGCTCATATACAGGCGGCTTCGGCCTTCACGCGCTGGGTCAGGCTGGAAAACTTACCCTGTTAGATACATCGCTGCCCGCGCTTGAGACCGCGAAAAAGAACGCGGCGCTTTCCGGGGCGGATGATCGCGTGACGGTAATTGAGACCAATGTTTTTGACGAATTGCGGAATTTAGTCAGGCGTAAAGAGCAATTTGACATGGTGATACTGGATCCTCCGGCGTTCGCTAAGTCGCGCAATTCTATTGATGAGGCTCTGCGGGGTTACAAGGAAATTAATTTGCGGGCGATTAAACTTATACGCCCGGGCGGTATTTTTATCAGTTGTTCATGCAGTCAGGCCGTGGACGAAATTCTCTTTAAACGAATGATTTCCGAAGCCGCCGCAGACGCCGAGCGCCGTCTGGTACAATTGGACTTCCGTTTTCAAGCGCAGGATCATCCCATACTTGCCGGTTATGATGAGTCTTTGTACTTAAAATGCGGGTTTTTTCGCGTACTGTAGAAAAAGAATTAACAATACGCAGTTATCTTTTTCTATATTCTAATTATTAAAACTGTAAACCCATTACTATTCCAACTGTATTTAATGCAGGGTTATTTTCATAAGGTTTTCCGTTTGATGAATGAAACCATTTTAAGACTGTAAATGCCTTGTAATTATTTATCGGATATTCCATCCCTAAACCAATATTAGTTCCGATATTTACATAAGTTCCGTTTTCAGGAAATTCTCTTGAGTAAACGACTAAACTCATTCCGCAGCCTTCAATAAAAAATCTGGAATTTATTTTTGGAACAGGAATAACATATAATCTAATATTCCAATTTATTTCAAATCCAAATGTCATTCTTCCGTTCTTGGGCCTTTCGTTTCCAAAATTGTCTTTTTGGCTTTTATTTACCATATCATAAGCCAGTAATCCGTTTAATCCGATTCCAAAATCCAGAAAATTATACTGAGGATTAATGTATAATAATTTTAATACTGCGTCATATCCGCATTGTAATAATTGAATATTATCGTCAAAATATGAAGAAAAATAACCTAAATGGATCCTATTATTAAAATTCTTTTGAAAATAATTTCCTTCAGATGTTTCCTGAGAAAAAGTATTTATTGTGAATATGTTAAGAAATAGAAAAAACATTGCAATCTTTTTCAACATAAAATTTCCTTAAGAATTTATTTTGTCATAAAAAATTAATACTGTAAAGAATCCGCTACCCTGCGTTTTAACTCTTCCAATCCAAACCCGCTTTTGACGGAAATTGCAACGCTGTCAGGAAATTTGCCTTCAATTTGCGATATATCGTCCAGTTTATCAACTTTATTCAACGCGGTGATAACAGGTATCTCACCCGCGCCCAATTCCGATAATACGGCAATTGTCGTCTTGTAACATTCTTCGATTGCGGGATCAGAAGCGTCCAGAACATGAATCAAAAGATTGGAATGAGCCGCTTCTTCCAAGGTTGAATGGAACGCTTTGATAAGCGAGTGGGGAAGCCGTCTTATAAAGCCTACAGTGTCGGTAAGAAGGACGGGCTTTCCCGGGAACGGTTCAAAGCGGCGGGTAGTGGCGTCTAACGTTGCGAATAATTTGTCCTCAACAAGCACGTCAGCGCCGGTAAGTGCGTTAAGAAGCGAAGACTTGCCCGCGTTGGTATAACCTACAATCGCACAGACTGGCAGTCCCTGGCGCTCTCTTTGTTTGCGCTGTACTTGCCGCTGTTTTGCAACTTCTTCTATTTCTTTTTTAAGCCTATGTATGCGCTGTTCAATTTTTCTGCGGTCGGCTTCAAGTTGTGTTTCGCCCGAGCCTTTTGTCCCGTAACGGCCGCCGCGCTGGCGGGATAAATCGATATACTTGTGAGCAAGGCGCGGCAATCTGTAATTTAACTCGGCAAGCTGTACCTGCAAATCGGCTTCTCTGGTTGCGGCTCTGGCGGAAAAAATTTGAATAATAAGTTCCTGCCTGTCCAGCACGGAAATTCCCGCAAGCTCTTCCCAGTTGCGCTGTTGAGATGGGCTTATATCCCAATCAAACACGATGCAATCGGCTTTTAGCTCGGCAGCTTTTTCCGCCAATTCCGCCGCTTTTCCGCTGCCCATTCCGAATTTGGGCTGGCGTTCCCTTACATTGATAATTTCATGGGATACAACAGCAAGTTCCAGAGTTTCCGCAAGCCCGCGCAGTTCTTTCCCTCCGTCTCCCTCTTTGCTTAGGCTGACAAGCATTGCGCGTTTTGGTTGTTCCTCAGTGTCGTACAATTTCTGCGGCATGGTTCAGTATAGGATAAATGCTGTTTTGAGGCTATGTGTCAAATAAAGAAGCGTGTACAATTTTTTTCCCGCATCACACAGTATATACGGCGCGGACATGCGTTTTTGCTTTACTTTAGCAGAAAATATTTTTAAATTTTTTTGCGTAAAAAACTTTTTATTTTCTAAAAGATCAGATAAAATAAAAAAAGGAGGATAATATGCCAACAAAAACACCTGTAAAAAAAACAAAAAAATCCCCTAAAAAGCCTGTCAAAAAAACGTCCCAAAAGGTCACATTGGACGATTTATTAAAAGCTCAAAAATTGGCATGGGCAGCCATTAGAGAAACCCAACAAGCTCACAAGGAAACCGAAAAAGCCATAAAAGAAACCCAGAAAAACATCTTTGGTCTTGACACCGCAAAAGATGAAGCATGGGCAGCCATAAGAGAAACCCAACAAGCCCACAAGGAAACCGAAAAAGCCTTAAAAGAAACCCAAAAAAACGTCGGCGGACTTAGCAACTCATTAGGCTCTATGGTTGAGCATATATTAACCCCGGGTCTCCCCCAAAAATTCAAAGAATTCGGCTATTCTTTTACCCGTTTAGCCAGTTATAGTTATACCGCAGGGGTCTGGGCGCAAATTGACGGTATGCTTGAAAACGGCACACAGGCAATGGCGGTTGAAGTAAAACTGACACTTAGGAAAATAGATATTGACGACCACATTAAACGCATGGAAAAAATACGCAAATTTGCCGATGAAAACGGCGACAAAAGACAATTCATAGGAGCGATAGCCGCTATAATCACAGGCGAATCTACCAAAAATTACGCCTTAAAAAAAGGACTTTTTGTTATAGAACCGAGCGGCGAAGATGTCAAAGTTACAAAGCCTACGGGTGAACCGCGGGTTTGGTGATTGATACCGGACACCGGGCGTGACCATAAATTTGTTGACACTAATATTATAGAAAAAAGCATAAAGAATTCCTCTGTTTTAGAAAATCTTTCCGCTAAAGTAATGCAAAAACGCATGTCCGCGCATATATATAGGTATGAAAAATTATCTTTTCTTTGCGTTGGTTTTTTTATGCGGAGCGGCTCTCTTTGCGGAAGAGGCCGGCGGGGAACGGCAATCCCACGGTTTGACCCCTTTCAATTGGTCGTTGTTTTGGAGCGGATCGTGGGAAGACAGTAAAACCCTTAACAACAGGGGAGAGGTTAGGATGGATTTTCTCTCTCCGGGGCTTATGTTGCGGGGCGGTGTTCTGGACAGAAGGCCGTTTAACTTTGAGCTTGCCCCGCCGTTGAGCGCGATTTGGGGCGATCCCGAAAAACGGATCACAAACTTTACAGGGGGCTTGTACCATAAAGCGACCGGATCAAGGCTTCTTTACGGCGTGCTTGACGAATGGGGGCTTCCGGCGAGAATACGCAATCCGTGGATTCGCTCCGCGCCCTTCCCGGAAAATCATAAACCCATAATCGCCGATTTAAAAACCGCCGCTTCCTCTACGAAAGAAGATGAGGCGTATCTATACCTATCAAGCCCTTTCCTAAATCTTCCTTATAACATAAAAGCTAGGGGCTTTGTTTCCGCTCAGACCGAGATTGAAAACCCGTCTCCTTCTTTCGGCGGCGGGCTGGATTTTGCCTTCGCTAAAAAGACAGGGCTATTAATAGAAGCTTTTTACACTCAAGCAGCCTTGCCTCCCACAAAAAGCGGTTCGTGGTTTTCCGATCCGCCGCCTCTGCCCGAAAGGGATTTCAGGCTTTCTTCCGCAGGGCTTCTTTTTATAAGCCCTTCTTTTTGCGCAAGTACCGATTGGGCGTATTCGGAAACTTTTGCCTGGGGCAGTGACATCTACGGTAACTTAGGCGTAACGTTCACGCCGACTCTGCCTTTTGGGGCAAGAGAACGGCCTTTATCGGTTTCGCTCGCTGTTGACGGCGCCGGAGACCGCTTTGTTTACAGGGACGGCGCAAACCATGGGGAAGGTAACAGATGCGCGGGAAAAGTTGAATGGAAGGGGAAAGGCGGTTCCTTGCTGCGGGTAAACACGGCGATTCGAGGCTCCGGTTTCGGCGAAGCTTTTAACCGCTCTTCATCGGGGTTTTTATACCGCTTTCCCGGGAGAACAAAAAAAAGCGCCGCTTTCAGGCTTACAAGAATATCTCTTTCTTTTGACAGAAATGCGGAAAACCCAAAAAAAATCTCCGACAGTTTTTCCGGGAATTTAGGCGTCTCGTTTTTTCTGCCGCAAATGGCGAAAACAGGACCTCTCGGCGTCTACTTTTCAGGTTCTATCAAGGGGCTTGCCTCAGGCGGCAGCCTTTCTCCATATCCCCTGATTGAAAAACGGGATTTTACCTCTGCCGGGACCGCATGCGAATTTACCCTTTCTCCCTTGAATTATCAACTTAAAACAAAAATAGGCTATTCAACTTATGCAAAAAAGGACGAAGTTTGGGAATTTTCCGTAAGCGCCGCAGCCCGTTTTAAGCATGGAAGATTGAGCTTAAAGGCGGTATCGTCCGATTTTCCGGGAGATTGGAACTGGACTGTCTCATGGCGCGCCGAAAAAAGGTGAATTTCCCGAAAATAAAAGAAAATAATGTACTTTTTGATTTGTCTTTTCGATAATTTTATAGTAAAATTATATATATAAGGTATAAGGAGGTGTTATGCCTGCCGGAGTAACAATAATGATTGTTGATGATTCCAGAATTATGAGAAACACCGTAAAAGGTGTTTTTTCCGGCGTAGAGTCCGCCTGTAATTTTGTTGAAGCCAAAGACGGTGAAGAAGCTTTCGCATTGCTTGATTCTCAGCGGGTAGACTTAATTTTACTTGACTGGAATATGCCCAGATTGTCGGGCATTGATTTCTTGAAGCAAATCAGGGCAATGGATCAATACAAAGATCTGCCTATTATTATGGTAACCAGCGAGGCGTCCAAGATTAACGTTATCGAAGCGTTAAAGAACGGCGCCACTGATTATATTACAAAGCCGATTAAACTTGACTTGTTCAAAAGTAAATTGGCAAAACTACGTTTATTTAGGATATAACCATGGCAGTAGAACTCAACAATTATGTAGAACCGTTTGTGGAAGTAACCGTCAACACTTTTAAGGAGTTTTGCGGTTTAGACGTGAGTCCCAGGCATCCCCACTTTCTTGACCCGGAAAAAGGAATGGAATGGGACATTTCAGCCGTTATCGGCCTTTCAGGCGCAGTCAAAGGAGCCGTAATTGTCTCCATGAAGGCGGAACTGGCGATAAAATTAACCGATATCCTCGCGGGAGAGGGGCATACGGAAATTGACGCCGATGTTGTAGACGCGATAGGTGAAATAAACAACATCATCGCCGGAAACATCAAGCCTAAAGTGCCGAACGGGGAAAAAATAGTTATTTCTATTCCTACTATAATAAAAGGAAAAGAACACTCAATTGCGTGGCCAAGCAAGCAAACGCGGATATTATGCATTCCTCATAAAGTCTATGAGGATGACATTTTTCACCTGATGGTGGCCATTGAATTGGAACCTGAGAAATAAATCAGGATAAAATATGAAGCATGTTTTTGTGTTCGATCCAAAGGCCTTTTTCGGTCAGCAATGGAAAATGGACGGCATACTTGACCATATAGGGGAATTTTTCAGAACACAGGATAAACCCGATTTTTCCATTCAAATGTCCCGTTACCGCAGGAACGCGATAGGAATTATCAATGAGGCTGTTGAAAAAGCGAGGCCCGGCGATGTTGTGCGTATCTATGCCGTCGGCGGCGAGGAAATTTTGTATGACTGCATTAACGCCGCCGCTCACTTCCCGAATATGCAGGTAGCCGCTGTTCCGTACGGTGAAAACAATGATTTTTTAAATATTTTCGGAGAAGGAAAGGCTGAAAGTTTCAGAGATATACCTTCTCTTATTACAGCGGAAGCCCACGATACGGATTTAATCAGATGGGGAGTAAATTACGCGCTAAATTCCTGTTATATTGGGCTGAACTCCGCTATGGCGGCGAAGGTAAGGAAGTTAAAATCCAGCCTCGGAAAAGGAAGCTTTTTCCTGTTTTCAAAAATATCGAATTTTTTCAACAATATATTTACGGCTTTTGACAAGGAAATAACCGAGCAGAATTATGTGATTTCCATTGACGATGTAGATTACAGCGGGAAATACAGCCTTATACATGTCGCCAACGGACCGTACTACGCGGGAAAAAAGACAGGCTTGTCGGACGCTACGCCGGATGACGGTCTGCTTGATATAGCTCTTATCAGATCCAGCGGCGCGATAAAAACATTATTTTCTTTGCGCAAATATTCAAGAGGTAAACGCCCGAAAAACGGTTTGTTTTTACAGGGAAAAAAGATTTCTGTTCAATCGGACAGAAAAATGTGGATACAACTGGACAATGAATATATTCAGAATACGGATATCAACCTTGCCGTTGTCCGCCACGCGATTCAGATGGTCGCGGTTGATAATTTATCTTACCCGGTGGCTGTGATTTCGGGGCTTTAAGGAAGATTTAATACATGGCAGAAAAAAAGAAAAAAAGAGAAAAACATATAAGATACGCTAACACTCTCTCTGTATTACTGCTTTTCTTTTTATGCGGCGTTTTTATCCTTGAAACATGGATAGCAGGCACAAAAGTTGATTATTCAGTCGCGGGATTAATCATGCTGGTAGCCTTTGTTATATTGATTTCAATAATCAGAACTGCGCAGAATTTAAATAAATTAGCGTCTAACATACCCGCTGTTTTATTTCTTTTTTACACGGCGTTAATGATGATTAGCGGCTGGTCTTCTTCTTATTATCTTCTTATTTGTCTTGCTTTCTGCGGAATAAGCTGTGTTTACTACAGTTTTTACAGAACTGTTACTTATATTGTTGTACAGAATATTATTACCGCTTTGTTGATTCTGAAAGGCACACATGTAGCCGGCCCCAACGCGACGTTCTTAATTTCAGCGGTAAGTTGGACCGTTTGCGCGCTTGCAAGCATAATCATGATTATTCTTACAAGATCCGCAACTGTCACTTTGAACAAAGCGGTTGAACATCAGACTTCGTTTAACAACCTGCTCGCCACAACCGAAAATTATGTCGCCATGGTCGATGAAAGCAACAGGGTTGTTTACGCAAGTAAAACCCTTTCACAGTTGGGTAACGTAGAAGACCCTGCGAATGTTCAAGGATGGCCGCTTATCGACCTTTTCCCCGGGAAAAGATTAAAAGCGTTCGCCGGACAGATGTTAAAAGACAAAAGTCTCTATGCGGAGGATTGGGAATTTTCGCTTAACGGACAGAAAAGATATTTTAAAGCATCGGCGCATAATTTGCCGGGAAATACCGGAAGCTCTCTTATCAACTTGTATGACATGACCTACCTTGCAGAACGCGACGAGATCGCAGCGATGAAAGACAGCATGAAAATCGGTCTTTTCTACATGGATCAAAATTACGTCATACAGGATCACTATTCGCGGTACTTGGAAGAATTATTGTCGGAAGAGAATCTTTTCGGCAAATTGTTTACGGATGTAATAGCGAATTCCGTTACAACGAAAGAGTTGGAAAGCATAAAAGATTATTTCGGAATGGTGTTGGAACGCACTTACGAGCAGGATATGCTTGACGATATAAACCCGTTAAACGAGCTTCATTACGTAAATGTCAGAACAGGCGACAGAAAAGTATTCCAATGCGCTTTTGCTACGGTAGAGCGCGGGCACGGAGAAGTTTTCCTTTTGGTAACTGTTTACGACATAACCACAAGAGTGGAATTACAGCAAAAACTGGCTGAAGAAGAAGCAAAACGTCAAGAAGAAATGCAGGCTGTCTTTGAGCTTATTCAGGTTGAGCCGGCCGTGTTCGGCGATTTCATGGAAGACATGGAATTTGAATTCACAAACATCGACAAAATACTCAAGAATGACGAATTATCCGCCCATGACGCGCTTGTGAAAGTATACCAGTCTGTCCACGCCATAAAATCAAACTCTGTTATTTTAGGATTAAATGTTTTCGGCAACAAGGTGCATAATTTGGAATCTAAGATAAAAAAACTGCGCGAGCAGGAAGGAGAAGTGCCGTTTGTTGAAATGCTGAACCTGACCGTAGAAATAGAGAAAATATCGAATGAAAGGGAAGGTTTTAAAGAGATTATCGGCAAACTCCAGTCTTACGCGGGAAGCGCCGGAGGCGGCGGAGCCGGAGAAAGGCAGAGCGTCAAGGTTTTGGTTGAATCTCTTGCCAAAACCACAGCCAGAGTCGCGGAAGATTTGGCAAAACAAATTAAATTTGTCGCTTCTGACGTAGAACCCGAAGCGCTTGATAACAGCCCGAGACGCATTGTAAAAGATATTCTTATGCAGTTAATCCGTAACTCTGCTGTACATGGAATTGAAGTGCCGGAAGAGCGCAAGAAAAGAGGCAAGAATGAAATCGGTATTGTAAAACTTTCAATAAAAAGATCGGAAGATCACAAGCATATACATATAAAACTTTCCGACGACGGAAACGGCCTTGATTATAAGAAGATTGCCCAAAAAGCCCTGCAAAAGAACATGATTAAAAAAGAAGAAGCGGATAATAAAGACGCATTGTTAAAAGTGATCTTTATGCCCGGCTTTAGCACCGCAGATACGGAAACCGTTCACGGCGGCAGAGGAATCGGTTTAAATCTTGTCCGGGACAGAATCAAAGAAGTAAACGGCACAATTAAAATCCGTTCCGAAGCGGGTAAAGGAACGCTGTTCCTTATCTCTCTTCCTGCGCACAAAAATTAAAGGATATAAATTATATCCCCGCTCCTACGGCGGTTGTATATTCCGCGTGTTCGGGATAAATAAATTTAATCCCATACATACCGGTAATATCTGTTAATATCTTTTGCCCTATCGGGTTTTTACTGCCATTGCCCGTAACAATTACGCGATCAGTATTTCTTGCTTTTGCCGCGAAAACAGAAAGAACGCCTATTACCTGATATACCATGTTGATAATTCCGAACGCAATATCAGACGGGCCGGCAGAATCTAACATTTTCCCGAAATTGGCGGCGGTGCTTTCTTTGCTTAAAAAACTTAGTCCGGTATCTGTAATGTCGCTGAGCAGAAGATCGACTTTGCTTGTGTTTCCGGTTTTAGCAAGCTCCAAAATGCCTGAAAATTCCGCCGTGGGCAGAAGTTTCTTCGCCAGTCCCAATATTGTCCCTCCGCCGACGCCCGAGCCGCCGAAGTGTAAAATGCCTTTGTCTCCCGCCTCGATAATGACGGTTCCTGTCCCAATATTTGTAATGATAATATTTTTTTCGCCCGATAAAAACATTCCGCCTATTCCGATTGCGTCTATCTCATTGACTCTTTCCGTTGGTATGCCGAAAATATCGCTTTTGATTTTTGGAGCGCCGGCGCCCGTGATTTTAATTTTTTCTATTGATTTTATATCTATGCCGTTTTCAAGTACTATCTTTCCGAAAGCGCCTGTGGCGGCTGTAACCTCGTCTAACGCCTTTGTTTTTACTTTTCTTGTCAGCTTGCCGTTTTCAATGATAACGGCCTTTGTCGTGGTGGCGCCTATATCGATTCCCAATATCATTAATTACTCCTTTTAACACGATCAATATATCAATAAATTTAATTTTAGAGTAGTATTCAAATAAATGATAAATAAAAAGATTTTTATTTTACCGCTTTTGTGCGTCCTACTGATAGGCTGTGCTAGGAGCGGCAACTACCCGACTATTGAAAAAGGCGTTCTTTCCGTCGGCGTGGAGGTTGGGTATCCGCCGATGGAGTACTACGGCGCGGACGGCGAGCTTTTGGGTTTTGACATAGAACTGACAAAAGCTCTGGCGGATAAATTGGGACTTCAAGTTAAATTTATTGATACGGCATGGGAAGGTATTCTCGCGGGGCTGGACGCGAAAAGGTACGACATAGCGGTAAATATTACCGTTTTACCGGGAAGGCAGGAAAGATATAATTTTACAAAACCGTATATTCACACTTTTATGACTATTGTTACGCGCTCTGACTCGCTGATAAGAATTAACAGTGAAGAAGATATCGCCGGGTACCGGGCTGCGTTTCAAGGCAATACAACCGCGCAGTATTTTACGGAAAGGCTGAGTTATCAGGGCGTTGTTTTTACACCGTTTTCCTACGACAAAATAATCAACTGTTTCAACGACTTGAAATTGGGCAGGGTAGACTTGGTCGTATCTGACGATATCGCCGCGTTTTATTTCATTGGAAAAGAAAACAACGGCCTTCAAATCGCTTGGGCGGGACCGAATAATTCTTCAAGTGAGGATATCGCTTTTTGCCTGAAAAAAGGCAATGACAAGCTTACAAACAGTCTTAACAACGCTTTGGATAAATTATTTAAAGACGGTACTGTCACGGCGATTAATAAAAGGTATTTTTAGGAAATAATTAATGCCGGTCTTTTTCTCTTGAAAAAAATGTTGACATTTACGTTTTTTATTGGTATATTATTATTATGAAAAATATAAAATGTAAATTAATTATTCTCTTGTGTACTGTATCGTTATCCACTTGTATGGATTTCGATCCGTTTGGCGGCAGCGGACTGACTCTTTTACCCGATAGTGTTCTTTTTGCTTCGTCTTTTTCGCAATACAATGAATTTCTAAATGAGAGCGCGGTCGTAGACGAAAACTTTACTGAGGCAAAACTAAATATAAAACTAAACAATATAAAAAAGATGACTGTCTCTACAGCAGATGAACAAAAACAAAAAGATGCCATAATAAGGAATCTGGAAAATGCTATAGACATATCTAAAGATAGTACAAAGAGAGCCGAGTTGTTTCAGCAAGCCGAAATGGTTAAACGTCTTGGAAAAAATATCAAAGAAGCGGCTGAAAAATGGTGTGACAGCGTGGGCCAATCCAGTTATCTTAATGATTACGATTGGGAGTACAACTTGGTCGTGGACAATCAAATAAACGCGTGGTGTATGCCCGGCGGAAAAATCGTGGTATATACGGGTATACTTCCTGTTACACAGAACGAGGACGCGCTCGCCACGGTAATGGGGCACGAAGTCGCCCATGCTCTGCATAATCACGGAAACCAGAGGGTTAGTATGTCTCTTTTATTACAGCTTGGCCTCACAGCCGCGTCAATCACCACCCAAGCTTTGGGAGCGAATCAAGAAGCAACGGCGCTTGTTATTGGGGGATTAAACATGGCATCTACTCTTGGGGTAGTTTTACCCTTCAGCCGCGATAATGAAAGCGAGTCGGATAAAACCGGGCTTTATTTGATGGCAATTGCCGGTTATAACCCGGAAGAATCGGTGCCATTTTGGCAGAGGATGGCGAAATTGGGAAGCGGCACTCCTGAATTTTTAAGCACACACCCTTCAAGTGATAACCGCCAAAAAAATCTTCAAAAGTTAATACCGGAAGCCAGAAAAAGAGCCGTTAAGTTAAAAATTGATTCTATAAAGGAGTCAATACCTAAAAACAAAAGGATAGATGAGTTAAACGGTAAATAACGCCGATTACGAAAGATAAACAGTTTATTTACTTCTTAATAAACGAAGACCATTCTATATCTGTGTTTTTCTTGGTTATACTTATGCTTGTACCTTCTTCTAAAACGCCTGAATATATATAATTATCATTTCTCGCCGCCTCAACACTCTCATATATAAGGAAAGTAATTCTAAATGTCCCTTTTCCGTCCCACGGATCGTCTCTTTTCCAATTATATAAAGAAAATGTTCCGCTTATTCTTTCTTCCATAGAATAAATAGCGGGAGTAGAAGATGTAATTGGAAACGGAAATAACAATAAGGTCCCAAACTTGCCTTCGTAGTCGGAGGGTATGCCTGAAATCGTTATTGTGTTTGGATGCACGTCCGGCGTATCCTTACAAGCTGATATAAAAAACCCGATTACTGATACTAAGGCGATAATGCTTAAAATTTTAAATTTGTTTTTCATAAAGAAACCGCTCCTTTTTTATTTTTAAGTCTTTATTGGTAATATACCACAAAAAAACAAAAAAATCAACATAGAATATAAGCCATTGACAAAGCCAATTTTTTATTGTATGATTTTTATATAAAAGAGATAATATTATGGAAGAAGAACTTAATACAGAAGAAAAAACTCCTCATAAAACTATTCTTTTGGTAGATGATGATGAAATACATCTTTTATTTACCGAACTGTTATTAAATGATGAATATGAGATATTTACCGTAAAGTCGGGAAAAGAAGCGTTGGAATTCTTGGATAAAAAACATATTGTTCCGGATGTAATAATGCTTGATGTCATGATGCCCGAGATGGACGGATGGGAAGTATTCAACAAGATTAAAGAAATCGCGGCCTTAAAATCCACCCCAATAATGTTTTTCTCGTCAATGGAAGATGAGAACATAAGAAAAAAAGCTCTTGAGGTTGGCGCGTCCGATTACGTTACTAAGCCTTGCGAACAATCAGATTTATTGAACAGAATAAAACATACATTAGAGAAAGCTAAACATAAAAAATAAATGAACAATAAATAACGAATTTAATTAAGACTTTTTTCCTGCTTTTTGTTTCCACGCTTCGTCTATTTTTGCGGCCTCTTTGCCGGTGATATTGACAGTTTTAACAGCGACATTTGGAGCATGGCTGGCTATTTTTTTTAGATGCGGATCCGGAAGTTTATCGCAAAATGCCCTCAGTTTGTGCGCTACCAGATTATATTGCCCCGCCAAAGCGATATTTTGAGCGTGTTGGAGCGCTAGATTTTTGTATTCTTGAATCGTTCTTTCAAGTTTGTCCCGCTCGGTACAATTTTTGTGTTTGTTTACCTCAGCATCTACATTTATTATCATTCTTATCCCCTCTTTAATAAATGTTAATCCTACAAGAAATAATATACTATACATTTTTTCGAATGTCAATAATCCGCGGTTTACGGTAAAAAAGCCCAAATTCCCTATTGCATTATTTTTACATTTTTGCTAGAATTGTAATATAAAGACGGGCGGAGCCTGTCAATCAAACAGAGGAACAATGTTGAAAATAGCGGGACGGCTGAACAGGCTTTATAACTCAATTTTTAGCGCCAAGAGCGTTCTTTCCTCTCTTTCTGTCATATCTGTAGTAGTAATTCTCGTAGTAATTAGCAG